>Ga0210384_10005909_pt1 | contig 13138 bp, 12 predicted proteins | sample IncBWH2MmetaG_FD_160574 | JGI IMG/M metagenome (GOLD analysis project Ga0210384, IMG submission 160574) | Forest soil microbial communities from Barre Woods Harvard Forest LTER site, Petersham, Massachusetts, United States - Inc-BW-H-2-M | ecosystem: Environmental > Terrestrial > Soil >... | reverse complement strand
GTAGAGGAAGCCCCCCTCCTCCACCACCAGCCGCCGCGTGTTCACGCTGGGGCCGTAGCGGCAGTACCAGCCGAGCGGCCGCTCGCCGACCGTCTTCTTCATCGACTCCACCGCCTTGCGGATGTGCTCCCGCTCGTCCGCTTCGGAGAGCTCGTAGTGCTTGACCCAGCGCCACCCTTGGGAGCAGCCGTCCCAGCCGGACTCGCGGATGGCCGCCGCGACCTTCGGGTTGCGCTCCAGCGCGAGCGCGCAGCCGAACACGGTGAGCGGCAGGCCGCGCTCCTTGAAGAGCCGGTGCACGCGCCAGAAGCCCACCCGGCTGCCGTACTCGAACATGCCCTCGGCGGCCAAGTCGCGCCCCTTCACCCCGTAGTTGGAGGCCCCCGCCTCGGTCAGCGTGCCCTCCGAGAAGCCGTCGTCGTGCGCGTTGTACTCGGAGCCTTCCTCGTAGTTCATCACGAAATTCACCGCGATCCGAGCCTCGCCCGGCCAGTGCGGGTGCGGGGGATTGCCGCCGTAGCCGACGAGATCGCGTGGAGAGTCGGTGGCCATGACTCAGGGCTCCTGGGGGAGATCGATGGTGAGCGGCGTGGTGACCGGCACGAACTCCTCGTCGCCGGTGGTGCCGTCGCGCCACATGAGCACCGCGAACGAGGCGGGCCCGTCCAGTACCGTCAGCGGATGGTGCCAGGTACCCATGGCGTAGGTGACGCCCTGGCCCGCGCGCGCGACGAAGGCGCGCAGGCGCGAGAGGTCGGGTCCGCCGCCGGGCGCGTCCAGCGTGGCCAGCACCAGGTAGCGCGAGACGTGAAGTGGAATGAAGGTCTGCGACGAGTGCTCGTGGCGCTCGAGCACCTTGACGTCCAGCGGAAACGTCGCCTTGGGCACCACCGTCGCGACGGCCAGGCTCACGGGGGCGTGAGCGCGCCGGTTGGCGAGCGTGTCGCTCAGGTACGTGCGCCCCGGCGCGGGTGTCCCCTCCAGCACGGCCCCGAAGGGCTTGAAGGCTTCCGCGGTCAGCGGTAGGGCGACGATTCGCATCAGGAAATCCTCCGGGTCAGGCCGACGATGCGGTCCATGACCACGACGAGCAGGGCGGTGGAAAAGATCAGCACGCCGGACACCGCGGCGGTGCGCACGTCGAGTGTGCTCTCGAGCATGCTCCACATGCGGATCGGCAGGACGTCGTTCTCGGGCCCGGCCAGGAAGAGCGAGACCGACACGTTGTCGAGCGAGGCCATGAAGGCGATGAAGGCCCCGGCCAGGATGCCCGGCCTGATCGCGGGGAGGGTCACCCGCCTGAATGTGTAGAAGGCCCCGGCGCCCAGGCTGGCCGAGGTGTCGAGCAGCCCGCGGTCGAGCTGCGACAGGCTGGCGACGGTGGTGCGCAGGATGAAGGGCACGATCACCGCCACGTGGCCCACGATCATCAGCGGGATCGAGAGCGGGAAGCCGAGCGTGCTGAAGAACATGAGCGCGGCCAGCCCGAAGGCCAGCGTGGGCAGGATGAGCGGCGACATGAAGAGCGCGTCGAGGGCCTGGGCCCACCACGTCCGACGGCCCGCGATGCCGAGCGCGGCCGCGGTCCCGAGTCCCACCGCGATCGTGGTGGCGGAGATCGCGATCACCATGCTGTTCCACACCGCCATGTGGATCTGGGCGGACTGGACGGGATCGAAGAGGCTCCGGTACCAGCGCAGCGACAGGGCGGGCGGGGGAAAGCGCAGCGTGCGCGAGTCGGTGAACGAGGTGATCAGCACCACGACCACCGGCGTCACCAGGATCAGCAGCGCGATCCCGGCGAGCAGGCCGAAGACGAGGCCGTAGGAGATGTCGCCGCCGCTCGGTCGCCTGGCCATCGGGCTAGCCGTGCGCGACCGCGCGGGTGCGGCGCCCGAGCGCGTTGAGGGTGACCACCACCGCGAGCACCGAGAAGAGCAGCACCATCGAGATGGTCGCGGCGAAGGGCCAGTTGAAGAGCGTGGTGGCCTGCTGCCAGATGTAGAAGGGCATCAGCACCATGCGCCCGCCGCCGATGATGGTCTGTGAGACGAAGGCGGTGACCGAGCTTGCGAAGACGAGCAGACAGCCGGCCACCAGCCCGGGCAGGGAGAGCGGCAGGGTCACCCGGAAGAGGGTGCGCCAACGCCCGGCCCCGAGCGCGGCCGAGGCGTCCTTCAGGTTCGGGTCCAGGCGCGACATGACGCTGATCAGCGGCAGCAGCATGAGCGGCATCTCGATCTGCGCCAGCGCAATGACCAGCCCGGGCTCGGTGCCGAGCATGCGGACGGGCGCGCTCACGAGCCCGAGGCCGATGAGCGCGTTGTTCACGAGCCCCTCGCGACCGAGGATGACGATCCAGGCGAAAGTGCGCACGACCACGCTGGTGAGCAGCGGCAGCACGATGATGAAGAGCAGGATCGGCTGGAGACGCCGCGGCGCCTCCATGAAGAGGAGCCCGAGCGGCACCCCGATGCACGCGGTCGCGACCACCGTCTTCACCCCGAGCAGGAGCGTCTGGCTGAGCACGCTCCAGTTGAAGGGGTCGCCCGAGAACTTGGCGTACTGCTGGAGCCCCCAGCCCTCGAACTGGGGCGTGACCCGCAGGCTGATGCCCGCGAGCAGCCCCAGGGGGGCGAGGAAGAAGAGCAGGAAGAACAGCGCGAGGGGCACGGACAGCAGCCCCTCGCGCTCCCGCGGCGCGGCGGCGCGACGCTCGGTTATTGCCGGATCTCCTTGTTGAAGCGCTCGATCCACTCCGCGCGCTTCGGATTGATCTGGCGCCAGTCGTGGTGGATGAAGCTGGCCAGCTCGGCGTGCGACTTGACCAGGTCCACCGGCATGTCCGGCTGGAGCGGCACGTTCTTGTTCACCGAGAGGAGACTGTACGGCGGCTTCTGCAGCGCGGCCTGCACCTCGGTGCTCAGCACGGTATCGATGAACTTGTAGGCGTTGTCCCGGTTCGCCGCGTTCTTCACCACGTGCAGCGTGGTGTAGAAGGCGATCGGTCCGGTGTCCGGCTTGACGAACTCGATGTCCACCCCCCGCGCCTTCAATGTAGAAACCGTTTGATAGTTGGTGTAGGTCACGTCCATCTGCCCCTGCTGGAAGAGCGTGTTGACCGCCACCGGGTTCTGAGCGATCACCGCCACGTTGGGCAGCCACTTCTTGAGCTGCTCGAAGGCGGGATCCACGTTGGTGAGCGAGCCGCCGTACTGCTTGGAGATCTCGATCAGCGACGAGGTGCCGAAAGTGGTGCCGAAGCCCGAGATGCCGACCTTGCCGTTGTACTTCGGATCGAAGAGGTCCTTCCAGCCCTTGGGCCGCTCGACCTTCTTCGGGTTGTAGGCGATGCCCACGATCTGCGCGGCCACCGCGACGCCCCAGTCATCGTAGAACGACTTCTGGAGATTTGCGATGTTCTTGCAGCGCGCGGGATCGAACTTGTCGACGAGCCCGTCCTCGCTGGCCACCACCGCGGGACCCGGATCGAGCATGAAGACGTCGAGCGGCGGAGTCGCGCGCGAGGCCTTGACCTTCGCCACCTGGTCCAGCGCGAGGAGCGGCGTGATGACGGTGTCCACGTCCGCGGTCTTCTTCACCGCGGGTAGTACCACCGCGCGATAGGCCTCCTCCCACGGGCCCGGGTAGGCGGGCGTGACGATGCGGCCGGCCGCGCGGGCGGGCCATGGGAGGAACGTGGTGGTGGCGAGGACCGCGCCTCCGGCCAGCAGGACGCGGCGCGAGATCATGGGGCTGTCCATGGGTGGACCCTCCTCAGGGATGCGCCGGCTCCGATGCCGGCGCGGGGAATAGGGACACGGCCGACGCCGTGACGATGCCGCAGTAGAGCGCACCGCCCGCCTCGCCCGGCGGGGCCAGGTTCTCGCGCGGCTCGGTGACCTTGAGCGAGAAGCCCCCGCGTGTGCCGACCTCGCTCACCGTCTGCGCGCCTACCGGCATGCGGATGCGCAGCTCGACCGGCCAGCGGCCGGGGCCGGGCTCCGTGTACAGGCGCAGGTTCTCGGGCCGTGCCGAGACCACGATACGCTTGGCGTCGAGCCCGCTCTCCCCCGCGGGTAGCTCCCCCGCAGGGATCTCCACCGTCGCGCCCGCCTCGAGCGCGACGGTGCAGGCGGCGCCGCGGCGCTCCACGACCTCGCCCGCGAGCAGGTTCGCGGTGCCCACGAAGCTGTTCACGAAGAGCGTGCTCGGCCGGTCGTACACCTCGACCGGGCTCGCGAATTGCTCGACGCGGCCGCGCTGCATCACCGCGATGCGGTCGGCCAGGCTCATCGCCTCCTCCTGGTCGTGGGTGACCAGGATCGCGGTGATGCCGAACTGCCGCTGCAGCCGCTTGACCTCGATCTGCATGTCGAGCCGCAGGTTCTTGTCGAGCGCGCCAAAGGGCTCGTCGAGCAGCAGGATGCGCGGCTCCACCGCGAGTGCCCGCGCGAGCGCCACGCGCTGCTGCTGGCCGCCGGAGAGCTGGCGCGGCATGCGGTCGCGGAGCGCCCCGAGCTGCACGGTGGCCAGCATGCGCGCCACCCGCTCGCGGATCAGCTCGCGCGGGGCGTGGCGCGCGCGGAGGCCGTACGCCACGTTCTCGTACACCGTCATGTGCGGGAACAGCGCGTAGTTCTGGAACACCACGCCGATGTCCCGGCGGCTCGCGGGCAGGTGATCGATCGAGCGCCCGTCCACCCGCACCGCACCGGCGGCGGGCACGATGAAGCCGCCGATGATCCGCAGGAGCGTGGTCTTGCCGCAGCCGCTCGGGCCGAGCAGCGCGATCAGCTCACCCGCCTCGATCGGCAGGGAGACGTCGTCCACCGCGGTGGTGGCGCCGAAGCGGTGGGTGATGGACTCGAGCTGGACGGTGTGGCCGACAGGGCGGGCGGCCGGGGCGAGCATCAGACGTGCCTACGAATTGAGCGAGCGAGCGGGCTGGTCGATGTATCCACGTAGCTGGCCTCGGCGATGGTGGCGCATCCTACCACACGCGGAGCGCGATTACTGGGCCAGCGCGCCCCCGTCGATGACCAGCTCGCTGCCGGTGATGTACGAGGCCTCGTCGGAGGCGAGGTAGAGCACCGCGCTCACGATCTCGGCCACCGTGCCCATCCGGCGCAGCGGGACGCGCTGCAGGCGCTTCTCCATCGCGTCGCGGTCGCGGAAGGCGCTGTGGAACATCTCGGTGTCCACCGGGCCCGGGTGCACCGAGTTGCAACGGATCCGGTCGCGCGCGTGCTGGGACGCGGTCACCTTGGTGAAGATCCGGATCGCGCCCTTGCTCGCGGCGTAGGCGGGCTCCTGATGGAGCGACTGGCCGATGCCGGCCACCGAGGAGATGTTCACGATCGAGCCGCCGCCGGCCCGACGCATGGCCGGGATCGCGTACTTGGTGCCGAGGAAGACGCCCTTGGCGTTGACCGCCATCACCTGGTCCCACTCCGCGGCGGTGCGGTCCTCGATCGATACCTTCGGGATCACGATGGCCGCGTTGTTGATCAGCACGTCGAGCCGGCCGTAGCGATCGAGCGCGGTCTGCACCGCCGCCTTCCAGTCCGCCTCGCTCGTGACGTCCAGGTGAAGATAGCTCACTTCGCCGCCGGCCGCGCGGATGGCCGCCTCGACCTTCTTGCCAAGGGCGTCGCGGACGTCGCCGAAGACGACCTTCGCGCCTTCCCGGGCGAACGTCTCGGCCTCGGCCGCGCCCTGCCCCCGCGCCCCGCCGCTGATCAGCGCCACCTTCCCGTCGAGCTTGCCCATGGCCGGGGATCATACCGCGGACCTGACCCCATTTGACAAGCGCGCGACGGCCGTGCGACACATCGCCCATGCTCGAGGAGCCCACGTCGCTCCGGATCGAAGACCCCGGCGTGCGCGTGCTGTTCACCGAGCCGGCGCGCTTTCAATCCTGGCTGGATGTGGAGGCGGCTCTGGCCCTGGCGCAGGCCGAGCTGGGGATCATCCCCGAGACGGCGGCCCGCGAGATCGGCCGCAAGGCGCACCTCTCCTACCTGGACCTGGCCGCGGTGCGCGAGGGCCTGGCTCGCACCGGCCACCCGCTGGTGCCGCTGGTGTGGGAGCTGGACCGCGCGTGCGAGGGCGACGCGGGCGGCTACGTGCACTGGGGCGCGACCACTCAGAACGTGACGCAGACCGGCCAGCTCCTCCAGGTGCGCCGGGCCCACGACATCTTTCTGCGCCAGCTCGCGGCGATCCTGACCACGCTGGCGGATCTGGCCGAGCGCACCAAGGACGTGCTGCTCCCTGGCCGCACCCACGGCCAGCACGCGGTGCCCGCCACCTTCGGCTTCAAGGTCGCGGTGTGGATCGACGAGCTGGGCCGTCACGTGGAGCGCCTGGAGGCCTGCGAGTCCCGCGTGTTCGTGGCCATGCTGGGCGGCGGCGCGGGCACGCTCGCCTCGCTGGGCGAGCTGGGTCTGGCCACCCAGGAGAAGATGGCGGCCCATCTGGGCATGCGCGCGATGCCGATGCCGGCCCGCACCATCGGCGACCACCAGACCGAGTACGTCACGCTGCTCGGGATGCTCGCCTCCACGTGCAGCAAGATCGGACGCGAGATCTACACGCTGATGAAGCAGGAGTTCGGCGAGCTGGAGGAGCCGGTGCCACCCGGCACGGTGGGCAGCAGCACCATGCCGCAGAAGCGGAACCCGAAACTGTCGCAGGACATCATCGCGGCCGCGGCGCAGATCCGGGCGCTGGTGCCGCTGGCGCTCGAGGCGATGCAGACCGAGCACGAGGCCGACCGGACGACCAGCATCATGATGAGCCGGGCGCTCGTGCAGTCGTGCGAGCTGACCGGCGACATGCTCCAGCGGATGATGGTGCTGCTGGACGGGCTGCAGGTCTTCCCGGACCGCATGCGGGAGAACCTCGATCTTTCGGGCGGCCTCATCATGGCCGAGGCGCTGATGCTGGAGCTGGGGCGGCAGATCGGCCGGCAGCGCGCCCACGACGCGGTCTACGAGGCGGCGCAGGCCTCGGTGACCCAGTCGCGCCCGTTCCGCGAGATGCTGGCGCTGGATCCGCACGTGAGCGCGGGGCTCACTCCGTCGCAGATGGAGGCCCTGCTCGATCCGGCCCGCTATACCGGACTGTGCCGCGAGTTCGCCGAGCGGGGGGCCGCGACCGCTCGCGGGATCGCGGCCGCCATCGCGCGGCGGCCCGCGGGCCGCGTCACTTGAGCCGCAGATCCTCGTAGGGCGAGATGTACGGGTGCCCCGGGATCGTGGGCACCTCGGCGAGCCGCGGCCCGATGCCGATGAGGAGCGGCGGCTCCACGACCGGCGCGAACATCGCGCGCTCGTGCATCAGCTGCTGGATCCGGTGGAGCAGCGCCTCGCGGCGCTTGCGGTCGGTCTCGGTGGCCTGGTCCCGGAAGAGCGCGTCGATGTCAGGATAGCCGCCGTACGAGCGGAGACCGCCGGAGACGACGAACGCTTCGATCCGCGTGGCCGCGTTGCCCGCGGTGCCGCTACCCACCCGGATCAGGTGCTTGAACTGCTTGTCCTGATCCGCCTTGTAGAACGCGGCGCGCTCCATCGGGCGCAGCCGCGCGCGGATGCCGATCGACTGTAGCCCGTTGATGATCGCCTCGGCCTCCGGCGCGAAGACCACGTCGGTCGCGACCTCGCCCGCGTCGAAGCCCTTCGGGTAGCCGGCCTCGGCGAGGAGCTGCTTCGCCCGCGCCGGATCGTAGGGGTACTCGGGGGGCGCCCAGTAGAACTCGTAGTCGCGGGGGATGATGCTCGACGCGGCCTTGCCGAACCCGAGATACTCCGCCTGGCTCAGGGTCTTCCGGTCGATCGCGAGGTTGGCCGCGAGCCGCACGCGGCGGTCGGCCCACGGCGACTTCGGATCCCATTGCTGGGTGAACACGAGCCACTCGGTGAAGGTCGGATGGGTGACCTTGAGCGTGAGGCCCGGCGTCCGCCGCACCTCCTCCCCGAGCGGGCCGCGCAGGGTGTAGGCCACGTCGGTCTCGGCGCGCTTGAGCATGGCCAGACGTGTCGAGTCGTCGGGCACCGACTTGAAGACGAGCCGCTTCACGGCCGGCGTCTTCCGCCAGTACCCCTCGTAGGCCTCCACCACCAGCTCGACCCCGGGGCTGAAGGACACGAAGCGGTACGGACCCGCCCCGACCGGCGCTTTCTTGAAGCCGTCGTCGCCGACGCGCTCGAGGTAGGCCTTCGGCACGATCCAGGCGGCCCCGGTGGCCGGCGTCCCGTAGAACGTCATGAAGTCGGGCCACGGCTGCTTGAGCCGGAAGCGCACGCGGTGCGCGTCGACGAGCTCGACCGCGGCGACGCGGGCCTTCAGGGTCCCCGCCGCCGCGCCCTTGTACCGCTCGAAGGAGAACTTCACGTCCTCCGCGGTGAGCGGGTCGCCGTTGTGGAACCGGACGCCGTGGCGGAGCGCGAACTCGTAGGTGAGCCCGTCCTTCGACTGGGTCCACGACTCGGCCAGGCTGGGCGTCCAGGCGTTGCCCGGCATCGGCTTCACGAGCGCGTCGTGCAGCAGGTAGAGCATCTGGAAGGGGGTGATGACGCCGGGGGTCTCGGCCGGGTCGAACCACGTCGGGGCCAGCGAGATGTTGACCGCGAGCGTGACCTGCCCGTCCGCCGCGCGGGCGGGCGGCGGCGCCGGCCAGAGGGCCAGGGCCCAGACGGCCAGGACGAGGACGACGGCGCCGAGCGGTCGCGAGCGGCCGCGCTTCACGGCGGGAGCATACACCCCCGGCGCGCGCGGCGGAACCGCGCCCGGCCGGTCCGGGGCGACGGGTCAATCGACGACGGCGATCACCTCGACCTCGACGAGCAGATCGGGGTGGGCGAGCTTGCGCACCTCCACCGTGGTGCTCGTCGGGAGCGCGCCGAAATATTCCATGCGCACGTCCACGTGCTTGAAGAACTCGTCGATGTCGGTGACGTAGGTGTTGGTCTTCACGATGTCGGCGAGCGTGGCCCCCGCCGCGGCCAGCGCCGCCTTGACGTTCTCGCCGACCTGGCGGATCTGGGCGCCCATGTCGCCGCGGCCGACCACGTCGCCGCTCGGGCTTCGGGCGAGCTGGCCCGACACGAATATCGTCTTCCGGCCCTCGACGACCACGACGTGGGAGTAGAGGACGTGACCGCCCACCACCCGCTTGGAGAGCGATGCCGGCTGGATGTTCTGGCGCTTCATGAAGGGTCCCTCATTTCAGGCGCAAGTCCTCGAACGGCGCCGAGTAGCCGAAACCGGGGATGCGCCCGTCGCCCGCCTCGGCCACCCGGGGGCCCACGCCCCAGATGAAGGCCTGCTCGAAGAGCGGGATGTTGATCACCTTGTCGCGGATGGTCTGCTGGATCTGGTGGACCATGGCCTCGCGCTTCTTCACGTCGAGCTCGCGCGCCTGGCGCGCGTAGAGGTCGTCGATCTCGGGCACCGACCCGTAGGCGTAGACGCCGCCCTTGGTGGCGTAGGGCTCGAGCCGGGTAGCCGCGTTGCCGAAGGCGGCGCTGATCACGTGGATCACCCCGTGGAGCTTCTTCTCCCGCCACGCGGTGAAGTAGGCGGCGCGCTCCATGGTGCGCAGCCGGCTGCGGATGCCGACCGATTGGAAGTTGCCCAGGATGGCTTCGCCCATCGTGTCGTAGGGCGGGAACGGGTAGAAGTCGCCCGCGTCGAAGCCGTTGGCGTAGCCGGCCTCGGCGAGGAGCTTCCTGGCCTTGGCGGGATCGTAGGCGTGCGGCTCCATCACCAGCGCGAACTGGAAGATGCGCGGCACGAAGTTGCCGGTGAGCCGCCCGAAGCCGAGCATCTCCGCCTGATTGATGCCCGGCCGATCGATGGCGTGGCTGGCCGCCAACCGCACCCGCGGATCGGACCAGGGCGACTTGGGATCCCACTGCTCGGGCAGCTCGATCCAGAACGCGCCGCTCACCAGCGGGGCGGCCAGCCGGAAGCCCGACGTGTGGCGGATCGAGTCCGCGGTGGGCCCGGTCAGCAGATACGCGACGTCCACCTCGCCGGCTCGGAGCGCGGCGGCCCGCGTCGCTTCCTCCGGCATCGAGCGCATGACCAGACGCTTGACCGAGGGTGTCTTGCGCCAGTAGCCGTCGAAGGCCTCCAGCGCCAGCTCCACGCCCGGCTTGAACGAGACGACCTTGTAGGGGCCCGCCCCGATCGGCGCGGCCTTGAAGCCGTCGTCGCCGACCTTCTCCACGTACTTCTTCGGCACGATCCAGCCGGCGCCGGACGCGGTGGTGCCGTAGAAGGTGATGAAGTCGGGCCACGGCTCGCGCAGGACGAAGCGCACCTGCCCGGGATCGACGACCTGCACGTCCTTGACTTTGTCTCGGAGCAGCTTGGCGCTCGCGCCCTTGTAGCGGTCCCAGGAGAATTTCACGTCCTCCGCGGTGACCGGCTCCCCGTCGTGAAAGCGGATGCCCTTGCGCAGCACGAAGGTGTAGGAGAGGTGATCGCGCGCTTCCGCCCACGACTCGGCCAGGCTCGGGGTGTTGAGTCCCGCCGGCATCGGCTTCAGCAGCGCGTCGTGGACCGCGTACATGACCATGAACGGGGTGCTGAACGCCTCCGTCTCCGCCGGGTCGAGCCAGCGGGCGGCGAGCGTGACGTGGAGCGCCCAGCGCATCTCCCCGGGCGAAGCCTTGCCGGCCTGGGCGTGGGCGAAGGTCGGCGCGGCGAGGACGGCGAGGACGGGAGCCCACAGCGTCATCCCGAGCAGCCGGAGCGAGCGGGAAAACCTCGAGCGGTGGCCGTCGTTGGCGCGTAGCATGGCGCCTACCGTAGTCTGCCGGACCAGGAAGGTCAACCAGACGGACGAGAGGAGCGGGTCGCGACATGCTGCCGACACACGGGCGCTACGACTACTCGAACATCACGACGCGGGCCGACTACGCGTGGCCGGGCGACCGGCGGCTGGCCGTCTACCTGGCGCTCAACATCGAGGCCTTCAGCTTCGGGGTCGGCAAGGGTGCGGCCATCGCCCCGCCGGACCAGGCGCAGAGCCACAGCGTCTACAGCTGGCGGGACTACGGCAACCGGGTGGGCATCTGGCGCCTGTTCGAGCTGCTCGACGAGCTCGGGATGCCGGCCGAGGCCCAGCTCAACGCGGCGGTCTACGAGATGGCGCCGGACATTCCCGCGAAGCTGCGCGCGCGGGGCGACGAGATCCTGGGCCACGGAGTGACCAACTCCGACGAGCAGGGCCACCTCACGGAAGATCGCGAGCGCGCCCTGATCGCGGAGACGACCGCCACCATCGAGCGCCACGAGGGAGCGCGGCCGGTCGGCTGGATGAGCCCGTGGCTCTCCAACAGCGCGGTCACCATGGATCTGCTGCAAGAAGCGGGCTATCGCTACGTGATGGACTGGACGATGGACGACCAGCCGGTCTGGCTGCGCACGCGCAAGGGCCGCCTCCTCGCCATTCCGTACCCGATCGAGGTCAACGACACGCGCGGCATCATCTGGTACCACTACACCGCGGACGAGTTCGCGGACCTGATCGTGGATCAGTTCGACGAGATGCTGGCCCAGTCGGCCCGCCAGCCGCTGGTGTGCCCGATCTCGCTGCACCCGTTCGTGTTCGGCCGTCCGTACCGCATCCGGCGCCTGCGCCGGGCGCTGCAGCACATCCTGCAGCCGCGCGAGCGCGTGTGGGTCACGCGCCCGCGCGAGATCTGTGCCCACATCGAATCGCTGCCGGCCGGCGTCGTGCCGGGAAGCCGGTGAGGAGGAGCTCATGAAGATCGGCGTCGTCTTTCCCCAGACCGAGATCGGTAATGACCCGGGCGCCATCAAGGCGTACGCGGAGGCCGTCGAGGACATGGGCTTCACGCACCTCCTGGTCTTCGACCACGTGCTGGGCGCCAACCCGGAGCGCCCGGGGGGCTGGAAGGGGCCCTACACGTACCGCCACGCCTTCCATGAGCCGTTCGTGCTCTTCGGCTTCCTCGCCGCGGCCACGCGCCGGGTCGAGCTGGTGACCGGCATCATCATCCTGCCCCAGCGCCAGACCGCGCTGGTGGCCAAGCAAGCCGCCGCGGTGGACGTGCTCTCGGGCGGGCGGCTGCGGCTGGGCGTCGCGGTCGGCTGGAACCCGGTGGAGTTCGAGGCGCTCGGCGAGGACTTCGGAACGCGCGGCCGGCGCATCGAGGAGCAGGTCGAGGTGATGCGGGCGCTCTGGACGAAGGAGCTGGTCACGGTGAACGGCGCGTACCACCACATCACCGACGCCGGCCTCAACCCGTTGCCGGTGCAGCGGCCGATCCCGGTCTGGATGGGCGGCGAGAGCCCGGTGGCCCAGCGACGCTTGGCCCGCATCGCCGACGGATGGATGCCGCACTTCCGGCCCGGCGCGCCCGGGCAGGCCATGGTCGAGCAGATCCACGGCCTGGTGCGCGCCGCGGGCCGCGACCCGAAGAAGTTCGGGATCGAGGGGCGCATGACGCTGCCCCAGATCCCGCCCGCGGACTGGGGCAAGGAGCTGGAGGCGTGGCGGGCGATGCAGGGCATCACGCACCTGTGCGTTCACACCGCGGACATGGGGCTCAAGACGCCGACCGATCACATCCAGACGCTGCGCCGCTTCCGGGAGGCGGTCGGGCTCAAGTAGCCGGAACAGGCCGCTTCGCTTGGGCGGGCGAAACGCGTAGAGTCGAGGTATCCCCTCATGACCACCGCGCGCGTCGCCAGAGCCGTCCCCGGGAGGACCCGGCCCCGTCGCGCCCGCCTGTCCCGAGCCCGCCGGTGGCCGCGCTCGCTCGGGCGGGCGCTGCGCCGGGCCCTCCGCGCGCTGCTGGCCGCGCCGCTGGCGATCCGGATTGTCGCGCTCGCGATCGTGGTGGTTGCGTTGTGGTCGGTGGTGAACTGGACGTACCAGGTGATCCGCAAGCCCAGCGAGCTGTTCTTCCCGGTGAGCGGCACGCTCGCCAAGGCCCCGCCGGAGACGTGGCGGCAGTACGCGCCGCTCTTCCGTCGCCACGCGACCGCCACCATCACCCCCGAGCTGCTCGCCGCCCTCGCCCAGGTCGAGGGCTCGGGCGATCCGGTGGCCCGGACCTACTGGCGCTGGAACGTGGCCTGGAATCCGTTCGAGGTC
>Ga0210384_10005908_pt1 | contig 13139 bp, 13 predicted proteins | sample IncBWH2MmetaG_FD_160574 | JGI IMG/M metagenome (GOLD analysis project Ga0210384, IMG submission 160574) | Forest soil microbial communities from Barre Woods Harvard Forest LTER site, Petersham, Massachusetts, United States - Inc-BW-H-2-M | ecosystem: Environmental > Terrestrial > Soil >... | reverse complement strand
CCGCGCCGTCGTTCGACGATCCCCAGATATAGCCCTTGGTGTCCACGTCTTTCCCGTGAGACATGACCGGAATCTTGGGGAATGCGGTGATGGTTTGGGTCTCGATGTCGAGCTTGTTGAACTCCGTTGTTCCGTACCAGACATAACCTCGGGGATCCGAAGTCATCCCGTTTGCGCCGTAATAGATTTTGCCATCGGTGCCGAGGGCCACATCGTGAGCCCCGCGTTCCTCGCCTTCGTGGCGCGTACCCAACATCCAGTCGCTTCCGCTCCTGAACTCATTTAGGGGCGTCGGCGGCAATTGTTCGGCGTCTGTGCGGCCATTGCGCACAACCAGCATCGTTACGCGGCCAGTCTTGGGGTCGAGGCTGAATAGGTTGCCGCCGCGTTCGCGGGGCAGGTCGTACTCAGTGACTACCAGCTGGGTGGCTATGCCCGTTGGGCGGGGAAACGGCTTCAACTTCAGCGGAACCGCTTGCGGGCCACGGACACGCGCCAAATATTCAATCACGTCTTTACGATAGAATTTCCAGAGCTTGGTGTGGATGCCAGCCAGGTTGCCGTTGGCATCCAGTTCCCCGTCTTCGAACTTGGCGCCGCCCGCTTTGATTCCGTCCGGATCCCCGGCCGACGTCAGGGGCGGGCCGCCGTCTGCGGTGATCTTCGCCATCTGGTTCATCAAGAGTTCCCAGTCCGCTGCATCGAACCGCTTCTCCAGAATGAAAGCGGGCAAATGGCAGTTACTGCATTCGTTAAGTATCACCATCTTCATCCGGCGATCGGTGCTCGTTGCGTCAGGCAGGCTCTCCAGCCATTCCGCCGACGACAATTGCCGCTCGAAATTCTGAATGGGTTTAAGAGTGAAGTCCTGCCGGGTTGCCTTGCCCGCAGTGATAACGCCCTGGGCCACGGGGCGGTCGAACCCGACGGCCTGTGCCCAGACCTGGTAAGAGCCGGCCTCGAGCTGCGGGAACGCATAGGCGCCGTCCTGGTTCGTCCATACAGACGTTGTTATCGTTACCCCCTCCGCTTTGGCCGATACGGCCACTCCTTCCATCGGCTTGCCATCGGCGCCCTTGACCGTGCCGGCGAGTCCAGTACTCGGGACAGCGGATGTCTGAGAGGCGCCAGGGTGACCTGTCAGAAGCACAACGGCAGCGAGACCAAGAATTAGGAGCACCATGTAAGATCTCGACATCACCATCCTCCTTATCAATCCTGCGGAGCGTCTGGCATAGAGTGATTCAGCGAATCTTCAAATAGGCGATCAAGCTGTCCAATTCCGTGGGCTCCAGCGTGTACTTGAAGCCCGGCATCATCTTCGGTATCCCCGACTGAATAAGTTGCCGTACCGCGTCTTCACTGATCGTGGAATCCTTGAACAAGCCAACGAGGTCCGACGACGCTTGAATCTTCAGATTTTTCTTCTGTTTCGTAAAGATATGACAGAGGGGACAATGTTTGGCAAATAGGGCTTCGCCCCGCTTCTGCAGTTCGGTTTGCGGGTTGCCGGGTGCTATCGTGGCAACATTTTGCCCTTCCTGTGCGACTGTAGCCGGAGGAAAAGCCAAGACAAACGCCAGGAACAATAGGCGACTTACTTTGTGGAACTCCAAGTGTCAGCCTCCAAGAATTGAGAGGTTCTCAGGCTAAATTTCCGATGGCCTGCCGGCTAGGCACATTTATACACCCTAAGGCTTTCTCAATTGAACTATGTTTTCGCCCTTTGTTGCATGACACTTGGAACCGCTAGTCCCGATAAGCAGGGTGGTCTCAATGGGTCAACGCAACATATGCTTAGAGTCTTCTTGGAGGAGTCTACAAGGCTGACTTCGTTATTGATTTGTCGGAGTCGAAGCAAACCAAGTTTGGTAAAGAGGATTTTGCGCTGCAGTCTCTGCCGCAGAAGATTTTCTCGGCCATTTGGTATGTCCAGTCCGAAGTCCTTAACGGCGGGTTTTCGCAATACTCTGCGAACGACAGCGAGAAATCTGTTTCGTTTGTCGTGGAAGCCCTCGAAAACGTCGGAGCCTCAAAGACTGCGAGCATCTGTAATCGTGCGATTACCATTGCATTTCCTGCCGGGCTGCCCGAAACGCAGGAAGCCATTTGATTGGTAGCAGCCGATTTCAAGGATGAGATTCTTCGCAAGCTAGATTCTCTAGACCAGGAGTTTTTCGCATACCCTGACAACCTCACGGTCTTGCTCTTTGCTTTTCTATCAAGACATCCGGGGGAGATTGGAACATGCCTACTCCAGATGATGCCTAGGGAATTGCCCGCCAGCGACTACTAATAATCGCAGGGGATTGGGTGGCCGCCTTTGAAGCAGGCTTGCGGCTTATACCTGGCCTTATTCTCCTTCAGATCGTAGGACAAGCCGCACGTCGAATACTCGATCGCGATCGCCAGCTGATTCCTCGGGGCGTGCCTGTCAACGTTGACAAGTATGTCTCCTTCGACAGGACCAGTTACGTGCAGGAAATACAGTCCCGGGGGAACGTCGTCAAATTGAAAGGTTCCATCACCTGACGTCGTCGTGTAATCGAGCTGTGTAAATGGCACCAAGTTGTGAAGGCTTACTACAATTTGTTTCAGCGGCGCGCTCGAATATGACATCAGTCCATCGCTAATGGTCCCGCGCAGCTCCTTTGATTCAAGGACCAACGACTTCGGCCATTCAAGCTTTACGATCTTCGCTTTCCCATTGGCGACGACATTCAACCCTACCCAATCCAGATGGCTCGCCGGATGGTTTGGCTCAAGATTGAAGTGCCCTGTGCGGGTGAGGTGGAAGTGAGCCTCTCCCATGGAATCTGTGACGGACTCCGCGATGAGTTCCGTAAACTGGTTGGGATCATCTATTCGCTTCTGATCAAGACCGTACTTTGAAAACTCATCGGATTTGAAGTTGGTTATTCGAAGATTCAATCCAACAACGGGACCTTGGTCGTTAGCGACTCGGACAGTAAACGAGAGTGGTACTTTGTACTCTGGAGGAAAGTAGCTGCACGCCAGGGTCAGAAGCGACAAAGCAACGATGGCCAGTGCCCTATATGCCCTCGAATGCATCCGAGCATCACTCCGTGCAAAGGGTACTCCGATTGGGGGCCTGCGCCAAGTCCAGTGAAACGGTGCCGGCTCAACCGGTCGCGATGAGACCGAGCGCGCACCGAATCGCACCGATGCAATCCTGTCGAAGCAAAAGCTGCTTCTCCAGCGGACGTCCTCCCGTTCACCGCGCATCGGAGAAGAAACCGAAGCAAGATCCGCCGGAGGCAGTGCAACAACTCGAAGAGAGCTGAGTGTGCAGCGGCAAATGTTTGTGACTGGGGAAAGGCAATCCAACTGGTCGTAAAGCTAAAATCAGATCAGGCGGAATTGCTTACCGAAGGACTGATCGGAATCACAGTCCTTCGGCAAATGTGAATGAAGGTTAGTTTTCCAGGTGCGCCTGCAGGACTTCACCGGGGAGGCGAACCATCCCCGCGATCGAACCCGGAATCGGAGTTGGTTGGAAGCGTCCCAGTTCAACGGGGCCTGGTTGCGGTCTCTCGGGAAATTTGCTGGTGTCGGCCTGCATCCGCTCCATGCGTATGCCGAGCGTACGCTCGAGCTGCAGCAAATCCGACCGTTGTTCCCGGCCGTAGAGCGTGGAAGCGACCCCGCTCTTGCCCGCGCGGCCGGTGCGGCCCACGCGGTGAATGAAGTTCTCCGCGATTTCCGGCAGATCGTAGTTAATCACATGTGTAATATCCTGCACGTGAATGCCGCGAGCCGCGATGTCCGTGGCAATGAGGATGCGATAGCGTCCTTGTTGAAAGCCGGCGAGGGCTGCAGTCCGCTGGGATTGCGACCGGTCGCCGTGAATGACGGCGGCGGCGAATCCTTCGCGATTGAGGTTGCGTGCCAGCTTGTCGGTTCCGCGCTTGGTGCGCGCGAAGACCAGCACTCGTCCGGACTCTTTTCCGAGCAATTGCTGCAGTAAATCCTGCTTGCGGTCGCCCGAAACTTCAAATGCCTGAACGCGCACATTTTCCGCGGGTTTGAGAGTGGACCCGAATGCGAGACGCACCGGATTCCTCATGTAGTCCTTCACGAGATTAGCGACGGAAGCCTCGAGCGTCGCCGAGAAGCACAAAGTCTGGCGCTCCTTTGGCAACACCGCTGCGATTCTGCGAATCGAAGGAAGGAATCCCATGTCCAGCATGCGGTCGGCCTCATCGAGGACGAGCACATGGAGCGCGCGGAAGTTGAAGAGGTTGCGCCCGAGGTAGTCTTCCAGGCGTCCCGGAGTGGCGACCACGAGCCGCGCTCCCGCGCGGATTGCGGCAAGCTGCTTGGCCTCGGGCAAACCGCCCACGACCAGCGCCGCGGGCGACAATTGCTTCCCGCGCAACGCGTTGTACTGATCCACCACCTGCATGGCCAGTTCGCGCGTGGGAACAAGCACGAGCGCTTCGATTCCCTTGGTTTTTGACGCAAGGAATCGCTCGATGATCGGAACGAGGAACGCCAGCGTCTTGCCGGTTCCCGTCTGCGCGGTCGCGAGCACATCCTTGCCTTCCAGCGCCTGCGGGATGGCCGCGGCCTGGACCGGAGTGGGCGTCGCAAATTTGGCCAGCGACAGCCGCTCCTTGGTGTAATTGGAAATCTGTAGTTCTGAAAAATTCTGCATTTCTATCTTTGTCTTTTCTGCTGGCGGAAGTCGTCGCGGCGCACACACGCATTCGCGCATGGGCCAGCAACTGGCATGGCCAGTCCTAGTTTGAATTACGCTGAAGACTCACGGAGGAAATCAAAGGCGGGGTTATCTCAAATCGAACAGTAGCCAGAGGAACCACACCAAACAACCGATGTATTAAGCGCAAACGCAGTATACCACACTTCCCTCGGAAATCACGGAGAAAAATAGTGCGGCGGGAGAACAGACGCTCTCCCGCCGCGGCAATCGACGTGGATGCAACAGGTTAGCCTATTTCTTTTTAATTTCCAGGGGATCCTTCAATTTGAAGCGAAGTTTCGTCTCGGCACCGATGGTGATATCGCGCTTGCCGGTCATCGCAGTGCCTGCTGTGCCAGCTCCCGCTCCCGCTCCGGCGCCGATCGCCGCGCCTTTGCCGCCGCCCGCGAGCGCACCGATGAGGGCTCCCACGACCGCGCCGCCGCCCGCGCCTTCCGCAGTGCGTTTACCGCGACCTTTGCTGGCCTCCGTCACTTCGGTCGTTTGCAATTTGTATTCTTCTCCGCTCACTTTGAGGGAGCTGAGGGTCAATGAAATTGCCGCGTTCCCCTTGAATCTGCCGGCGGATTTGGCGTCCGTCACGGTTCCGGTAGCCCTTGCCCCCTTGGGAATCACGACCCTGTCGCCCACGATGACGGGCTCAGCCAGGGAGGCGTCAAAATGATCTCCGGAATTGTTGTCTTTTGAGCTGACCGTCTGGTCGGCTGTGACCACTAATTCGGTGCCCGCGGCCACCACAATCGGCTTTGGCGTGAAGGGGTGGGCCAGGGCGGAATCCGGCGCTTTCTGCGCGGCAGAGTTCTGCGCGGAGTTGGAGTTCGTATCTGCCGCGGGAGCTGCATTCCCACTGGTAGGGGTGTTGGCATCAGGAGGGGTCGCCGAATTTCGGCAACCAAATAGGGTAAGAACGCTGGCGATCATAAGATAGCGAATTAAGGCCTTTTTTCTCATTATTGTTAATCCTCCGAATCAGGTCGGGCTGTAAAAAAATTATAGCAAGGCACGATTTCCTGAGTCACTTGATTCTTGCGCCCTTGTGTCCAATTTCTGATGGCTGCTCTCTTGCTTGCGGATCGGCCGCGGTCGTGGCACGATCGCCTTCAGTTCATCTGACGGCTCGAGGTTGCGGGTGTAGAATCAATCAATGGAATCAGGGAAGACCATCACGCTGATCCCGGCAGAGGCGACCTCGCCTTTCAAGCGCCACACCCGCGCGAAGATGGCTATCGCTTTCGGTGTGGCCGCGGTTTCAGACACCCTCTCCATCTGGATTACGTTTGCTCCGCCTTTCCAGTGGGCGCTCGATCTGGTCACAGCCTTCCTTCTTTTTTTGATTTTCGGCCGGCGATGGGTTCTCCTGCCGGGGCTGGTGATGGAAGCGATTCCCGGCATGGGAGTATTTCCGTGGTGGGTGCTGGTTGTGCTTTCCATCCTGCTCTATGACGGAATCAAGAAGCCTCAGAAATCTTAAACCGAGTTTCATACAACCACGAAGCGAATCATTTCGAACACTGGGCGTCGTCTGGTTTCAGTGGCGCACGCTTCAGCTTGCGGGGATTAGTCCTTGCAAGGACCAAACCCCGCAAGCTGAAGCGTGCGCCACTACAACTTTCTTGCCCGGACACTGTGAAACCAGTATGCTTCCCCAAGATTTGTGGAGATCCCCATGAAAAACTTTTCGGATTCGTTTTCCCGGAGGCGTTTCCTCACGGGCGCATCGTCGCTCGGAGCGCTGTACGCTGCCTCGAAATTCGCGCTGCCGCTGCCTGCGCTGGCCCGCCCGCTGCTCGATGATCCGCGCATCGCAAAGCAGCCCATCGCCGACAAGGGTTTTGCGTCGATTCGAAAGATCGGCGACGGCCTGTACGTCACGATTGCCGACCGGTCCAAGGGCCTGCAGGCGCGCTGCAACGGCGGATTCATCATCGGCCACGACGCCGCGCTGATGGTCGAGGGATTTCAGACGACCTCCGGATCGTCTTTTCAGCTCGAAACGCTGCGCACAGTCACCCAGGTGCCGGTGCGCGCGGCGCTCAATACGCACTGGCACTTCGACCACACGCTGGGGAATTCGGTGTATGGCGGCGCGGGAATTCCCATCTGGGCGCACATCGACGTCCCGGCGCGCATGGCTGCCGTGTATCCCAAATGGCAGAGCGAAGATCTGGCCACATTCCTCGAGCCGTGGGAGAAGCGGGTGCGCGAGGCCAAGACCGACAGCCAGCGCGAACACGCCAAGAGCGACATTGAGGGTGTGACCGGAATGTTCAAGCCGGTGACAGAGACAGTCCTCGCTCTGCCCAATCACGCGCTCGATCCGGCGAAGATGCCGATCGAGATTGATCTGGGCGGCGTCACCGTCGTGGTTGAAGCGTTTATCGGCCACACGGACACCGACCTGATTTACCGCGTTCCCGCGCAAAACGTGATCTACACGGGCGACTTGCTCACCGGCGGGCAATACCCCGTGAATATCAATGGCTATGTCGCCAGGTGGCGCGCGACGCTCGCCAAATTTGCGACCTTCGACAAGAACACGCTCTTTGTTCCGGGCCATGGGCCGATCATGGGCCTCGAAGGCGTCGCGGAAATGCGTTCCTGCTTTGACGACCTCGCCGAGCAGGCGGATAAATCCTACAAGGCCGGCGTCCCAGTGGAAGAAGCCGTCGAGCGCTACATCGTCCCCGACCGGTTCAAAAATTACCGCCAATTCTCCTGGGGGTTCGCCGTCAGCCGCACCATCGAACAACTCTATGCCGAATGGTCCGGCAAGCCTGTGCAAATTCTGAATTATTCGTAGCTCGTAAGAATTTGCGGCCCGGGCCTCCATAAAAGTAGTGCCTCTATTTAAAAAAGAAGGGGGATGAACCTGTCGGTTCATCCCCCTCTCAGCGTGCATGGAATCCCACGGGTTTACAGGATTTACTTCCTGGCGCTGATCACCGGGACGACTTCAATATGTCCTGCCTTGGCGAACATTTCGCGTTCCGTTTTGCTGAGGGGATCGCAAACCAGCAACATGCCGATCGCAGGCAAGTTCACCGAACGAACTCGTCGGTCGTTTCCATGATTCGTGATCGTCAGGGCAGCGGGGCCCTTCTCGGTATTGGCAGGGATCGGTATGCTCGTGTAGACCGCCTTGCCGGTGCTGGTCGAGCGCAGGACGGCCGGCATCCCCTTCGCGTCCACCTCGATGGAATACTCCCCTGCTGGAAGCACGTTATGGTTCCACTGGGCCTCGTACGGCAGGGTGAACTTACCCACGAAGCTCGGTTGCGCGTTTGCCGCGACGGTGAATATGCAAGTGGCCATCAGAAGACCCAGGAACAGTTTCACTGTGGTCGAATTTCGGTTTCTATTCGAGATTTTCATGGTCGTTCTCCTTTTCCATTAGGCGATGCTTGTTTTCTCGTCTATGTGAGTGCGCATCGTGCCTTCACTGTATAAAGCGAGAACCAGCGGCAAACTGGCTCACCTAAATCAAAGATTTTTTTGAGTCGCACTGAGCCCCGGACTAGAGCCGATTCGTATTCCCCCGCATGTAAAGTTGACTTTGTCTGCCCAGGGAGCTACTTTCCGGGTCAACATCCGATAGCTGAATTTTTGCTGGAGAGTAAACTTGGGCGCTGATTCCTCCACGCGGATCAACAAGCTGCTCGCTGATTGGGGCCAGGGCAACGAGGAAGCGCGGGAAGCGCTGATCCCCATGGTCTACAATGAATTGCGCCGGCAAGCGCGCCGCCATTTGCGCGGCGAACGCCCCGATCACACCCTCGAGAGCGCCGCCCTGGTCAACGAGGCTTATCTACGCCTGGTTCGCCAGGGAACGCCGCAATGGCAAAACCGCGCGCACTTTTTTGGCGTGGCCGCCCAGCTGATGCGGCACATTCTGGTCGATCATGCGCGCAACCGCCTCGCTGCCAAGCGCGGCGCCGGTGCTCCGCTGCTCTCTCTCAATCCGGAGCTTGCCCCGGCTCAGAAGCCGGGAATTGATCTGGTCGCGCTCGACGATGCCCTTGGCAAACTCGCCGCCTTGGACGCGCAGCAGGCTCGACTCATCGAGCTGAGATTCTTTGGAGGACTTTCCATCGAGGAGGCTGCTGTCGTCCTCGGCATTTCGCCCGCCACCGTAAAGCGAGAGTGGGTCACGGCCCGCGCCTGGCTGCGCCGCGAATTGAAGCGATACGAGGGAACTTGACGCCGGAACGCTGGCAGGAAGTCAAGAAAGTGCTCGCGGGCGCCCTGGAACGGGCGCCTGGCGAGAGGCACGCCTATCTCGATCACGCCTGCGCCGAACCCGATCTGCGCCGAGAAGTGGAGTCCCTCATTGCTGCACACGAGCAAGCACGAACGAATTTCCTCGCCCAGCCGGCCATGCAAACGAAGGAGCTGGCGATTGGCTCCCGTCTCGGACCGTACGAAATTCTCGCGCGCATCGGCGCGGGCGGCATGGGCGATGTCTACCGGGCCGGCGATTCGAGGCTCGGTCGCAGCGTGGCTATTAAAGTTCTTCCGCCGGGATTCGTCGACGACCCTGGACGGCTGGCCCGCTTCCAACACGAAGCCAGGATGCTCGCTTCTCTGAATCATCCCAACATCGTCACGATTCATTCAATCGAGGAAACGGGCGGCGTCCACTTCCTCACGATGGAACTGGTCGAGGGTCAACCGCTTCATGGACTGATTCCGAAAGGCGGTCTCCCTGTCGAGCGCATCCTGGACTTCGCCGCCGGGATCACCGAGGCGTTGGCCGCCGCTCACGAGAAAGGCATCGTGCATCGCGACTTGAAGCCCGCTAACGTGATGGTAACCAGCGAGGGCCGCGTGAAGGTGCTGGACTTCGGCCTGGCGAAGGATATTCGCGAGGCCAATTCAAGCGACGCGACACTGGCTCCGGACGAATACACCAAAGTGGGCGTGATTGTGGGGACTCCTGCGTATATGTCTCCCGAACAGGTCGAAGGGCGCATGATCGACCATCGAACGGACATCTTTTCGCTGGGCACACTGTTGTACGAGATGGCCACCGGACAGAAGCCTTTCCAAGGCCGCTCCTCAGCCGAGCTAGCCTCCGCGATACTTCGCGACACGCCGCGTCCGCTTGGCGAATTGCGGGCCGGAGTGCCCGACGGACTGTGCCAGTTGGTGCAGCGCTGCCTGCAGAAGAATGCTGAGGACCGCTTCCAATCAGCACGCGACGTGCTCAGCGGACTGCGTGGTCCGGCGACCCCAAAAGCGGAAGGCTCGAGCACGGCACGAGCTGAGGATGGGTTCTGGGTTGCGGTGCTGCCGTTTGAGTACAGAGGGGCGAATGCCGAGATCGCCGCGCTTTGTGAGGGGTTATCCGAGGACATCGTGACTGGCTTGTCTCGTTTCTCGTACCTCCGAGTCATCGCGCGCAGCTCCACGCTGCGATTCGCGCAGGCCGCGGGCGACGTCCGCGCCATCGGCAAGGAGCTCGGCGCGCGTTACGTAATGGAAGGGAGCCTTCGCCAGGCGGGGTCCGTGCTGCGCATCACCGTGGAGCTCGTCGACACGGATTCCGGGTCCCATCTGTGGGCCGAGACTTATGACCGTGCGTTTCACTCGGAGGAAATCTTCGCGCTGCAAGATGAGCTCGTCCCGCGCATCGTCGCGACGGTCGCCGACGCGCGCGGAGTTCTCCCTCGCACGATGAGCGAAGCCCTTCGCGGCAGAAATCCCGAGGAATTGACCCCGTACGAAGCGTTGATGCGCAGCTTTGCCTATCACCACCGCGTCAACGCGGAGGAGCACGCTGCGGCGAGGGCTGGACTGGAACGAGCCCTTAACCAGGCACCAAATAATGCCGATTGCTGGGCCCTCCTTTCTCACCTCTATCGGGAAGAATACGCTCACGGGTTCAATGTCCGGCCTGATCCCATCGGGCGGGCCTTTGCGGCTGCGCGTCGTGCCGTCGAGATCGCATCATCGAATCATCTTGCCTACTTTGCTTTGGCCTCGGCCCAATTCTTCCAGCGACAGTTTCAGAGCTTCCGGAACAACGCGGAACGCGCCATTTCGCTCAATCCCATGGATGGGTTTACGGCTGCCTATCTGGGCTTTCAGATCGCTTATGCCGGCGACTGGGAGCGAGGGTGCGCATTAGTGGAGCGGGCCAGACAGCTCAACCCCCATCATCCTGGATGGTATTGGTTCGTGTCCTTTTTCGACGCTTACCGCAAGAGCGACTACCGCGGCGCGCTGGACATCGCTCTCAAGGTCAACATGCCCGGCTTCTGGCGCACGTACCTCGCGCTTGCTGCGGCCTACGGGCAGCTCGGCGAGCGGGAAGCGGCACGCAACGCCGTGCGAGACCTGCTGGCCATCAGGCCGGACTTCGCTGCAGTCGCCCGCGAGGAATTAGGGAAGTGGTGGGACCCAGAACTCATCGAGCACCTGATCGATGGCCTGCGCAAGGCGGGGTTGGAAATTCCCCCGAAATCATCCTGATTGCCCCTCAGATTGAGTATGCGATGCTAAATTCGCGCTTGACGCGAACTTCGCAAAATGCGAAGATTATTTATGCGGATCGTCAGCAGGAAGGCGATCAGGGAAGCGGCTGCCTGCCACAGCGAATGGGCTGCTTCTCTAAACGCATGGTACAAAGTAGCCAAGAACGCGGATTGGAAAAACTTTGCCGACGTCAGGAACAGTTGGAGAAACTCGGACGTGGTCGGGCGATTTGTGGTGTTCGACATAAGCCACAACCGGTGCAGGCTGATCGCGACAATCAAATACAAGTGGAGATTGGTCTACATCCGCCGCATTCTGACTCACACCGAGTATGACGAGAGAGAGTGGCTAAAGGGATGATTGCAGTATCCGAAAAATACGCGCTGGAAGTCGGCTCGCCAACCCCGATTACGTCTGAGCGCCAGCACGAGGAATACCTTTTTGTTCTGGACAAGCTGGCAAGCAAATCGAACCCGACGAGGGCAGAAGAGAAGTATGCCGAGGTCTTGATGACCTTGATCGAAGCCTACGAAGAAGAGCATCACTCCATCCCCGATGCATCTCCAGTGGAAATTCTACGTACCTTGATGGATGCGAACGATCTCCGCCAAAAAGACCTGGTCCCGATCTTTGGCTCCGAAAGCATTGTTTCCGAAGTTCTGCACAAGAAGCGCAGCCTCAACAAAACTCACATCGTGAAATTGAGCAAACGATTCCGCGTTTCACCGGCGGTTTTTTTCTAGAATATAAACCTGCCACTTGCGCGTGGACGCGGTCTACACAATGCCCGGGCGCTTCTTGCCGAAGCCGGTCGCCTGTTCGAATGCGTGCGCCAATTGCAGTACGGAAAAATCCGCTTTGTTGCGGCCGACGATTTGCACGCCAACGGGAAGTCCTTCCGGGGTGAAACCTCCCGGGACAGAGGCGGCTGGATTGCCTGTGGCCGAGATGTACCAGCAAGACTTCATCCAATCGATGTAGTTTTCGAACTTCACTCCTGCGATTTCTGTGGGGTAGGGCGTGTCAACGTCGAAGGGGGGCAACTGCGTGGTGGGCAGGACGAAGTATTCGTACTTTTCTAGGAAAGCCTGAAAGGCGCGCCAGAGCTGGCCATGGGAGTTCTCGGCGCGGGCCACGTCCGTGCCGGTCAGGCGCAACCCCTCCTCAATTTCGCCCTTGAGCGTGTCCTTGAAAGCGTCGGGGTGGTCATGCAACTGTGCGCCATAGGCATTCGCCGAACCAAACGCGCGCAGGACGCGAAAGGCGATTTCCGCGGGGGCGAAGTCGGGTTCGGCCTCGTCGACGATGCAGCCCAGGGATTCGAACGTTTTCTTGTGGCCGTCCACCACGGCGCGCACGCGCGGGTCGAAGGGCGCTCCGCCCAGGTCCTTGAACCAAGCCACGCGCACGCCTTTGAAGCTCCGGTCAAGGGGGCGCGCGAAAAATTCTCCAGGCTCGTTGATGGAGAGCGGCGAGCGGGAATCCGGCCCGGCGATGGTGCTCAGCACGTAGGCCAGATCGGCCACGGAACGTCCGAGGCAGCCTGAAGTGCTCAGCGTGGACCACGCGAATGCCGCTTTGGGGTTCGGCACGCGGCCGACGGAAGGGCGGAAGCCCGCCACGTTGCAGAATGCCGCGGGATTGCGCAACGAACCGCCGGTATCGGAGCCGCTGACAACGGGCGCGAGCCCGCAGGCCAGACTGACCGCGGCGCCGCCGGAAGACCCGCCGCAGGTCTTCGTCAGGTCGTAGGGATTGCGCGTCGCGCCGAAAACTTTGTTGAAAGTCTGCGAACCTGCTCCGAATTCCGGCGTGTTGGTCTTGCCGATGATGATCGCGCCGGCGCGGCGCATGCGCTCGACAACGATGTTGTCTTCGGTGGGGATGAAATCCTTAAAGAGCGGCGATCCAAATGTGGTGC
>Ga0210384_10005907_pt1 | contig 13140 bp, 14 predicted proteins | sample IncBWH2MmetaG_FD_160574 | JGI IMG/M metagenome (GOLD analysis project Ga0210384, IMG submission 160574) | Forest soil microbial communities from Barre Woods Harvard Forest LTER site, Petersham, Massachusetts, United States - Inc-BW-H-2-M | ecosystem: Environmental > Terrestrial > Soil >... | reverse complement strand
CACCGAGACGCGTTAGGCGTTCATGACCGCAACGCTGCGGACGTTCACGTATGCGTCGATGGCCTCGGGGCCACCCTCGGTACCAATTCCAGACTCCTTAACGCCACCAAACGGCATTTCAGCGACTGGAATTGCCTGGGTGTTGATCCACAGCATGCCCGCCTCGACCTTCCGGGACAGCAGGTCAGAGTTCTTCAGCGAACGGGTAAAGGCGTACGCCGCTAGGCCATAAGGCAAGCGGTTTGCCTCGGCGATCGCATCCTCGAGGAGATCGAACGGCTGGATCGACGCGATCGGGCCGAACGGCTCCTCGTTGAAGATTCGAGCATCGCGAGAGACGTCAACCAAGACTGTCGGAACCCAAAAGTTGCCGACGGACCCCAGGCGTTCGCCTCCGGCCAGAACCTTCGCTCCACGAGAGACTGCTTCGTTCGTCAGATCTGCCATCGCCTTGATCCGACGAGAGTTCGCCAGTGGGCCCATTTGCACGCCATCCTCCAAGCCGCTGCCGACTTTCAGCCCACGCGCGCGCTCGCCGAACTCTTCGGCGAACTGCTTCGCGATACTCCTGTGCACCAGGAAGCGAGAGGTGGCGTTGCAGGCCTGGCCAGCGTTGCGGAACTTAGTGAAGAACGATGCCTTGACCGCCAGGTCAAGGTCGGCATCGTCGCAAATGATGACCGGAGCGTGGCCTCCCAGCTCCATCGTCACACGCTTCATATGCGCACCGGCGAGCGAGGCGAGTTGCTTGCCAACAGCGGTCGAGCCAGTGAACGTGACCTTGCGAATGCCAGGGTGCGGAATCAAGCAATTGGATATCTCGGCAGGGTCGCCATACACAAGCCCGACGACACCCGGAGGCAGTCCCGCATCTGCGAAGGCGCGGATCAACTCCGCAGCGCTCGCTGGCGTCTCTTCTGGGCCTTTGAACAGCATCGAGCACCCAGCCGCGAGGCCTGGCGCCAGCTTTCGGACGATTTGATTGACCGGAAAGTTCCACGGAGTAAACGCTGCGACGGGCCCGACGGGGTCTTTGACGACCATCTGGCGCAGGTCCGGGCGGTTGCGCGACGGAACCGAGCGCCCGTACACACGAGTGCCCTCCTCGGCGAACCATTCAACGATGTCCGCAGCGGCGCTGATCTCCGCACGCGCTTCAGCCAACGGCTTACCCTGTTCAAGCGTCATCAGCTCCGCGGTGCGGCCCGCTCGCTCGCGAAAGATCTCCGCAGCCTTACGCATGATCTTGCCGCGTGCAAACGGGCCCAGATCACGCCACACCATGAAGCCGCGCTCGGCAGCGGCAACGGCTGCATCGAGTTCGCCAATGCCGGCGTGAGCGACACGCCCTATCTCTTGGCCAGTTGCAGGGTTCACGACTGGCAGGCTTCGACGGTCGCCCGCGTCTAGCCACTGTCCATCAATGAAGAGTTGGGTGTTGGTGTATGCCATGGGCCATTTTTAGCGCTCCTCGCGCGGGAGGAATTGACAGAATTCCGTCGATTCGAGACGTCTCGGCCGAATGTCAGGCCGTGGACGACGGTCACCCGGTTAGTCGTCATGACGAAGCGTTCTCGGAAGACGGATCCCCTTCCAAGAGCCTCATGATCCGTCCCCCACGCGGCATGAGCCGCGTCGCAATCGATCACTGCCGAGATGTCTCCATCCCGGCGTGTGCCACGTCGACGAAGTGCACGCCCGATTCGGCGGCAAAGGTAGAGATGGCCAAGTCTGCAAGGGGCTACCGATCGCGGCTTGAACTTGGCTCATTGCGATTTCACTCGAGCACCAGGAAGCGATCGCCGATCATTGGCAGTCCGCTCTTCGATTCTGCCGCGGTAGCCTCGTCTTGAATGACGTCCCAGTGCTCAGCCAATCGCCCGTTTTCGACCCGTAGAATGTTTACGACGATCATCGGCCGCGGCTGGCCTTGGCCCGAGAAGCGACCGTGAAGGACGACGAAGTCGCCCTCGGCGACAGCGAGCGCGTTCTCGTACCGAAACGTCGTTGGAAGCGACCGCACGCGCTCGAATATGCCGCTCCGACCCGGGCCGACATGGGTGCTGTGCTGAATGTAGTCCGCAGACCACATCGCGGCCGCGGCGTCGAAGTCGCGCTGGTTGAAGAGCGCATCGAAGGCCCTCAATGCGAGCTCCTTGTTCAGTTCCGCGATCGTCCGTGCCATGTCGACTCTCCGTTGCGCGAGCACCGTCTTGGTCTACTTCCCGTCCGTACGAAGGGTCCAATTGCGCTCTTGCACTTGCTTGACGAGCGTTTCGATTGCCGGCGGCCAGACGTTTCGGTAGAGACCTTCTTCCGCGCCGATCACCTCGACCATCTTGTCGATCATCTCCTTCGGATCGAACTGTCCCTTCAGGAGAGGCGCAAAGGCGGCGCGAATGTCACGCTCCTTCGTGAGATGAACTGCATCGTCGTGCCAGTGATAGGTCGTGTCTGCGATGCGATCGTTGAATCCGGTGTCGTACGCTCCAGGATTGATCGTCTGGACCGTGATCCCACTCGGTGCAAGCTCATCGCGCAGCGCAGCCGCGACTCCCTCCAGAGCGTGTTTGCTTGCGCAGTACGAGCCGAAGCCGTAGGCGGTGAGCATTCCGCCCATCGAGCTGACGAAAACAATACGGCCTCGCGTCTTCGCCTCAAGGAACTTCCGAGCGACACGCTGTGCGATCGCGAGGCTTGAGAAGACATTTGTTTCAAACATGCGGCGAACGATGTCGACCGGCATTTCGGTGATCGGCCCGCCCTCTCCGACGCCGGCGTTGCTCAACAAGGTGTCGAACTCCCAGCGCATCGCATGCTTCACGTCGCGCTCGTCGCGCACGTCCAGCTTATCGACGAGTACCTTGTCAGCGAGGCCGAGCTTCTCGACCTCCTTCTGCAAATCGGTGGCTTGCTCCCAGAGTTGAGTCGTCGCGAATACACGATGCCCCGCCTTCGCCAGTCCGATGGCGGTGCCCCTGCCAAGGCCACTGCCCGCTCCAGTAATCAGTACGCTCTTCATGGTCTTATCCTCCGCCGCGTTGTGATTCGGTTGGTTTGAATTGGCTCACTTCCGTCCAGACACGGCGGCTCTCGCCACTTCGCCATCTTGCGCGGGCATTCCGCCGGACACGCCGATCGCTCCGGCAAGTGACCCGTCGGCGTCGTGTATGGGGACGCCGCCTGCGTATGGGATCAAGCCGCCGTTCGTAGCCTCGGTCGTAGGCGCGGGCCCGCCCGGCTTGCAGTATTCCCACAGGCCCTCGCTCGGCGCGTTGAAGAGAACCGAGGTCTTCGCCTTCTTCAGCGCGATGTCGATCGATCCGAGGATTGACTTGTCCATGCGCGCGAAGGCGAGCAGGTGGCCGCCGCCATCGACGACGGCGATGTTCATCGGAACGCCGATCCTCTCCGCGTGTACACGGGCGAGTTCAACGGCAGTCTGAGCTGCTTTCAACGATAGCGACATTGGTGGTGATCCTTTGGGTTTCGTTGCAGATCTGTGAGGGCCGGGCCAATAGCTACGGCGAGCGCGTGCGATCGAGAGCAGTCCTCGAGTTTGAACATCGGGTTACCTCAAACGACCAATTCCAACGCCTTCCGGAACGCTTGGAAGGGCGTTCGCAACCGATCGATGTGTGTCGCGGCTTTGCGCGTCAAGCTCGCAACCCGGCGCGAGAACGCCTCCAATAGCGACTGGTACGCTCATGTGACTCCGTAGACGCGAAGCTGGAGCACGTCAGGCTAAGCAAAGATCACCTGAAAAAAATGACTTGTTTTGGTCGATTCGTGCCAGGATGACAAATCTACAGATCAGGTGTCACGTGAAGATGAACGCAAGAGCTTCAAACAACGGTTGGGCTCCTACGCCAAAGCGTGTCGTCATCTTGGGTTTGCCGCCGGTTGAGGCGCTCGACGTAGTTGGACCGGCGGAGGTGTTTGCGTACGCGAACCGTGTTTATCGCGGGGGAGAGCGATCTCCGTACAAGATCGAAATTGTGTCGGCGGGCTCCGACGTCCACATCGAGACCGGTGGAGTTGTTGGCTTGACGGCTAACAAGACCCTTGATCAGGAAATCCGTTCGAGGCTACACATTGACACGTTGATCGTGGCGACTGGCCTGGCAAACGCCCAGCAGTTGGACAAGAAGGCGGTCGATTGGATTCGTGCCCGCGCTCCGACCGTTCGCCGGATTTGCTCAATCTGCGTAGGCGCCTTTGCGTTGGCGGAAGCCGGCCTTTTAGATGGTCGTAAGGCAACCACTCATTGGCGCATGGCGCGACGTCTTATGGAAAGTTACCCGGCCGTCCAAGTAGATCCAAATCCGATCTGGGTGAAAGACGAAAATGTCTACACGTCTGCAGGCGTTTCGTCTGGAATCGATCTCGCACTCGCATTGGTTAGCGAAGACTTAGGCAGCGATGCGGCCCTGCAGGTTGCCCGCATCCTTGTCCTTTTCTTGCGTCGTCCGGGCGGGCAGGCGCAATTTAGTGTCGCACTGCAGTCCCAGCAAGCGCAGGGTTCAAGCTTGAGCGAACTCTGTGTTTGGATCAGCGAGCACCTGCAGACGAACCTCACGGTCGAAGTTCTGGCGGAGCGGCTTTCAACAAGCGTGCGCTCGATGATTCGTTTGTTTCAGCGCGAGCTGCAAACTACGCCCGCGAAATTTGTAGAGGATCTCCGCCTTGAGGCCGCGTGTCGCTCGTTGGAACTGGGTGACTGCTCGCTGGACGATATTGCCGAGCACTGCGGCTACAACAGCGTCGACGTGCTACGAAAGGCGTTTACGCGACGGGTCGGCGTAAGTCCGAAAGAGTACGCTCAGCGCTTTCGCGCCTAGAACGCGCCGGTCTATGAGGCGCGCGCCGCTCGATGCGCGCGGCCCACGCGGCTACCGCAGCTTTGTGGTGCGGGACGCGCCATTTGGCGACAGCTCTGCATCGAAACTGAACTGTCGTTCCCGTTCTCGCTGCAAGCGCGGTCGTCAGCAGGATTCGTCTTGCTCGACCTACTTGCGCTCCAGCGGGATCTGCAGATTGGTGGGTCGGTTCTCTTCCTTGTCGAATCCGCGTCCATCAATGTTGCGCGCCCCCCAGTAGAGGAGGTCTCGATGGATGTACACGAGGTCGTATTCCATGAAGTTCTTGCCTTCGACGAGGCCGAACGGCGCGAACGACTTTCCGAAGATGCTTTGCGTGCCGTTGGCTTCCCACGTCTTGTACCCGTTGCCGGCGACCTTGTTGAGCAGGTCTACGAAGCCAGGATGAAGCGGGGTCACTTCGTAGGCTTGATCGGCCACGAAATCGACCTTCTGAGCGCCGGCGGCGATCGGGTGATCTCCTCGCCAGAGCACGTGTCCCCGAATGAAGATCCGAGCCAGGGGCGCCTTGCCTAAAGGATCGGCTGAGTTGACGATAGTCAGCTCGAAACGATCTCCGTCGAAGTACTTGAAGTCTCGACTGAGGTAGAACGGCTTCAGGCTGCCGTCCGGGTTCTTCAATGAACTCGGCCGGATTTCCGGGGCGATGCTGACCCACTCCCCGACAAGGGCACGCTTGGTTTCGTCGATGTTCATGGTTTGCGCTGCGGTTTGCGTTGATGGAATGTTCACGGTAGTGCTGCACCCTTCAAGAGTCAGCGCGCACGCGATCAAACCCGCCAACAGTCCAAGGCTCCGTACTCCGTCGCCACGTTTGTTCATCGGTTCACATCCTTCTTTTAGCTTGTCGAACGGTCGGGTATTGGGACCAGGAGAGTGGCGCCCGACGTTCGTCGCGAATCCACCCACGGCGATAGCTCCCTCAGAACTTCAACGACGCGAAGTACTCGTTCAACTGGTTGAAGTAGGCGTACTCGTTCGCGCCGACGTTGCTGCGATAGATCTTGGCCTCCTCCACCAGAGCCTCTTCGGAATCCGTCGCGAGCGCAGCCATAGTGCCGTCAATGAATCGGCCGACCGGCATTGCATTCGGATCTTCAGGCGAGCCGACCAGTCCCGTGCCGACCCATGGCGGAATGATCTCCTTCACGCGCACGTTGGTCTCTCTCAGGAGAAATCTCTGCGACATCGCGTAGGCATGCAGCGCCGCCTTGGTTCCGCAATAGACGGCGAAGCCTGCGAGCGGCGTGAAACCGACGGTCGACGAGTTGTAGATGATCGTCGCGTCCGGCCGCGTCTTCAGGTGCTCGATGAGCGCCGACGTGAGCCGGATGGGCCCATACAGGTTCGTCTCGACCTGAGACTGCATGGTCTCCTCGTCCATCACGCCGCCGGCGCTGTCGAACAGCATGATGCCTGCGTTGTTGACGAGAACGTTGAGGGCCGGATGACGTGCGACGAGCGACTTCGCCACGCTCGCAATGCCCTTCGTGTCCCGGACATCGAGTTCGACCGCCTCCATGCCTGGATTGGCCGCGACCACCTCACCGAGTGCCGACGACCTTCGTCCAGAGATGATGACCTTGTTGCCGAGCTTGTGGAACGCTTCCGCAAGTCCTCGACCGATACCCGTGCCGCCGCCCGTTATGAAAACCGTGTTGCCGTTGAGTCTCATGGATTCTCCTGTCAGGAAGGAAGACGCACGGCGATTGCTGGCGTCGATTTGAGGCAGATCGCGAGCCGCCGAACTGCCGGCGCGCTTCTACGTCGGGCGCCTAGCGATGCCGGTGCATCTGCGCCCATTCCAGGGCCAGCCGGCTGTATTCGTCCGACCCGTCTTCCCATGCGAGATGTCCGGCATCAAGTACCTTGAGCCGAGCGTCTGGCAGCCGAGCGGCCAGAAATTCGCCATTCGAGACGGGCACGAACGGGTCGTGTTCGCCCTGAATGATTTGCACTGGCGTTCGAATTGTTCGCAGTAGATCCGCCAAGACTGCCAACTCCCGCGGATAGGCCCGCACGAGTTCCGCGGATTCGGCGAAGCGGTTGCCGTCGTAGCACCTGAGGTAGTCATCGCGCACGAAGGCTGCAGGCTTGTATCGCTGAAGAGTGGCCAGGACAGCGTCCACGATGCCGACGATCGACATCTGACGCAGCGGCTCGACCGACGGCAACGCGATGATGTCCTTGAGAGTTCCTCCCACCTCGAGCGGATAGGAAGCAGCGCCGGCACCGACAGTGAGAGAGGCCAGAGCGTCTGGATGATCTGCCGCCGCGAACAACAGGGACGAAGTGCCGACGTCCGGCCCGATCGCATGCGGACGATCGAGCTTGAAATGCGCGATCGCCTTGGCGACGAAATCGCCCATCGCCCGTGGGCCGTTGCTGCCGGCAAGCCGCTGGGACCCCCCGAAGCCTGGCAGATCGATCGCCAGGACGTCGTAGCGGCTTGAATACGCCTCCCAGGCCGGCAGGTACGCCAGGATGCTTTCCGGCCACGGGCTGAGCAGCAGCAGCGCCTCGGCGCCAGGTCGCTCGCTGCGTGCGTAGCGGATGGTCACGCCGTCGATCACGGCGAATCGAGGACGGATCGGGCAGTCCTCAGGGATGTGGGACGTGTCGGTCAATGTCGTCATGCGTGTCTCCCGTGGTTCGACGCGAGCGCGCCGGCCGGTGCGATCTCGGTGGGCAACGGCCTTGAACAGCCGCCGCCCGGGCGGGCTATGCCTGGGGGTTGGTGAACATCCCGTTGCCGCTGGCTGTGCTCTTTGCGGGTACTTCTTCCTGCATGACATCCCAGTGTTCGACGACCTTGCCGTCGGCCACGCGGAAGATGTCGACGGCGACCATGGGCTTCGGTCCCCAGCCCGTATAGCGACCGTGCACCATCACGTAGTCACCCTCGGCAGCCACCATGCCGGGCTCGTACGTCAGGTTGAAAGGAAGGCCGGCAGCCGCGGCCTTGATGCCTGCAACCCCATCCGGAATCTGCGGGTTGTGCTGGGTGTAGGTGACCCCCAGGAGCCGGTCGAAGACCGTCGCGTCCCGGTCGACGAATGCGCCCTTGAGGAGGGCCAGAACCAGTTTCTTGTTGGCAGCAGATTTTTCGGATGGCGTCATTTGGAGATACTCCCGTGTATGAAGCGGCTGGATGAATGAGGTCAGCCGCAGAAAAGGAACCGATCTGTGCCATTATGGGTACAGACCTGTCCCTTTTGTCAACCGCAACCCTATCCAGAAGCAAACCTTCAACGCAGCCACGTGAACACAGCGAAGCGACGAGGCGCCCCCAGGCGCGATGAACCAACGGCCCGTGAACGACTCATCGCCGCCGTTGGCGAACTCTTCTATCGGGACGGCGTCCACGCTGTGGGCGTCGACACGGTGTCGGAGCGATCGGGCGTCTCGAAGTCATCGCTCTACCGGACGTTTGCATCGAAGGACGACCTGATCGCCGCCTTCGCCGAAGATCAGAACCGGCGCTACTGGGAATGGTGGGATCAGACGATCGAAGCCCATCAGGGCCATCCGAGGAAGCAGATCGAAGCCCTCCTCGCAGGCGTGGCACACCAGATCGGTCAACCCAACTTTCGAGGATGTCCTTTCATCAATCTCGCTGCTGAACTCGCCGACCCAAAGCATCCCGCACTAGCGATCACCTGCGGAAACAAGCAAGAAGTGCGGGCACGGCTGCGTCGGCTCAGCCGTGAACTCGGCGCCCGCGAGCCCGAGCGACTTGGTGATCAGCTAAGCCTGCTGATGGATGGCGCCTATGGCCGAACGTTGACGCTCGGGGCAAAAGGCTTGCAACGCGAACTGCTCGAGATGGCCAAGCTTCTGATGGATGTACAGACTGCCCGCTGAGCCCCGTAGGGCCGCAGCGCCGCAAAGCGGACGCCGCAGCAGCTCTCAGCAACGAGAGTAGTCCTCGCGAACCGCTTAGCGCGACAGCGCAGCCGCGAACTCGCTGACGACCTGGACGATCTCGGCTGGCGCCTCGACCGGCAGCAAGTGCCCCTTGCCTGCCAGCATGTGAACCGACGCCGTCGGATAGTGCGGCACGATCTTCGACTGCACGATCTCGGGGGTGTCGACGTGGTCGATGGTGCCCGCCATGATGGCGACGGGCACGGCGATCTTGTCGACATCGAAGCTGATGTCCTCGCGACCACCGACATCAATCCAGCCTGCCACGGCCGGCGGCGACAGGCGCAGTGCGTCGGTCACGAGCTGCTCGCGCACCTTGCTCGAGATCGGGCTGCCTACCAGCACGTTGTCGAGTGACCAGTTCACCGACGTCGCGGACGAATAGGCGCCCTTCATTTGCGCACGCTGCTCATCGCCGATTGCCATCGGCGACGGAGGCGACGACGCCACCAGGACGACACCCAGAAGCCCCTTCGGGCGCCGCGATGCGAGCAGCTGGGCAGCTTTGCCGCCCATCGAGTGGCCGACGAGGATGTATCGTTCGAGCTTGAGCGTCGCGATGACTCCGAGTGCGTCGTCAGCGTGATCACTCGTCGTGTATCCCGTCGCGGGCGCATCGGAATCGCCCGCGCCGCGCGCGTCGATCGCGACGCAGCGGAAGCGGTCGCTCAGGGCCGCTGTGACCTCCGACCAGGTGCGCGAGGATCCACCCCAGTGGTGCAAGAAGACGAGCGTCGTGTCGCCACGGCCCGAATCGGCGATATTCAACGACGTGCCGTTGGTGTTGACTTTCATAGCGTGAGCTTCCTTGTAGACGCGATTGCCGGAAGTGGCTGCGTTGGAAGGAATTCTTCATTACGACGCGTGAATCCGGAATACCAATATCTGGATCTATAGTCGGTACCCACGATATGCAATGGAGCGTCTATGGATCGCTTTCTGGGCCTGTCAGTCTTTGTTGCAGCGATCGAAGGGGGCAGCATTGCTGCCGCGGGTCGGCGCTGCGGGTTGTCCGCCGTGATGGCCGGTCGCTATCTGTCGGCGCTGGAGGCGGACGTCGGCGCACGCCTTGTCGAACGTTCGACGCGGCGGCTCAGCCTGACCGACGCGGGTCAGGCCTATTTCGCGCGTGGAAAACGCATCCTGGAGGAATTGCAGGAGGCGGACGATGAGGCAGCTGACCTGCAGGCCACGCCGCGCGGAGCATTGCGGATCGCTGCACCGATCACGTTCGGAGCGATGTACCTCGGCCCCCTCACCGCGGCGTATATGCAAGAGTTCCCACAAGTCGATGTCATCCTTCATTTGCAGGACCGATTCGTGGATCTGGTGGAAGAAGGCATGGATCTGGCGATTCGCATCGGCCGCCTACCCGACTCCGATCTTGTCGCTCGCACGCTGGGCGAGTGCCGGTTAATGGCATGCGCGTCGCCTGGCTATCTCGCTCGTGCAGGCACGCCCCGGAAGCCGGACGATCTCTCCTCGCAGACACTCGTCGGGTATCTCGGCGCTGTCACGACGACGCCGTGGACTTTCATCGACAGCAAGGGACGATCCACCGTGCTTGACCTGCATTGCCGCCTCTCTGCGAACAATGCGCAGGTGATGCTCGAGGTCGCGCTTGCAGGCTTCGGCATCGCCTATGGGCCTGACTTCGTTTTTGCGGAGGCGCTTTCGCGACGCGAGCTCGTGCAGGTACTTCCCCGCTATTCGAGTCCGAGCCTACCCGTCCATGCCGTCACACCCACGGCCAGGCACGTCAATGCCAAAACCCGCCTGTACATCGAGCGGCTCAGAACAGCCTTCGCCGCCCCGGCGCCATGGAACTATCCGGCCGCACCTGCGCAGCCGCCACGTGGGCGAGAGCGACCCGTGCAAAGGCGCACGAAAGCCCGCTCTTCGCCTTCCCCTGCAAAAGACCTGTAGACAGCTGCGATCAATCCGACCAGGGCGACCGCTCAGCTGAGATGAAGCCACTACACGAAGCTGCGTAGTACCCGGCGGCCAGCGACTCAGGGAATTGATTCAGTGAAGGCCGGACTTGCAGCGTGAAATGTGAATAGCGGCTCGCGTTCTACGGCGTCGCGGCGCTGGACATGGGCTCCGCCGCTCCGACGTGGATGGCGGCCTACCTCAAGCGGATCTCGCCGGAGGTGAAGGACGGCCTGGGCCTGTCCGAGGGGGCCGCCGTCGACGCGGCGAGCCGCGCAGTCCGAAACGCGCACGGCGGCGGCGGCGCGAAGGATCTGGCCGCGGTGCAGAGCAGCAAGGGCGTGATGTCGCTCGCGACCATGTTCTACCGGCCCGACTCGTCCAGTACGCCAGCGCACACCGTGCGCGCAGACCTTGACGACGAGAACGGCGTGATACGGTGAAGGGAACAGCAAGCCAGCCTTAACACGCCACCGCACCGATGCAAGCGGAGCGCGCAGGCCCGCCGCGCCGGCAACGGTCCGAAGGCGTGAGGGATGGAAGCCGGCTGGCCGAGATTCGCGCAGTGAAGCTCGGTGCGCAGCACGAGAGCACTGCCCGAAGGGGCATGCCCATCCGGCGAACGAGAACTCGTCAAACCCCTTGGGCGAGTTCGAACGGCAGCGATCGTCGTGAGACTCGGGAATTCCGCGGAGAATCGAAGGGTTCTCGCGACGACAAACAGCTATGGCAACAGACATCTCAGCGCTCTTGCGCGAAGCGGAAACTCATAGTGCAGACACGCCCGAGTTCCAAGACTGGAGCGACGCAGCAGTCTGCATGTTCCCGATCGCGCCTGGATCGACGCTGGAATGCCTCGAGGCCGTTCGTTTCGACTACCCGAGCAGCCCGGGCCATGAGTTTCGCCTGCAGTCGGCCAAGCCCATCGACGATGAGACGGCGGTGCTCCTGCGCAATGCATGGCGAGCCGCAGGCGGCGACAAAGACCCGGGCCGCGGTCGTTCCGCCCTGACGATCGCTAGCATCGAGTTCGTGCGATCCCAGCTTCACTCGGTGCTTTGGATGGCCTCGCGCCTCAAAATATACCGAGAGTTCCGCCCCGGGATAGCGGAGCAGTTCGTCGAACGAGTCCAGTCCATCGATTGGCACCGCGGAAGCGCCGTCATTCAAGCGAATTTCCAGGTTCTGTCAGTGCTCGGCGTCATGGAGTCGGCCGCCGACGATCTGTTCAACTGGACAGCCAACGTCGATCGCTCGAGCGGCGAACCCGCGTTTTGCCACCGACCTCCCGCGACCGACTCCTCACAGCCTTTCGGTCAAGAGGCGATATTGGCCGGTGCCGCGGTGTTGTGGGTTGATGCGGCGCTCGCCTCGTCGGACATGCCGAGAGCTCTGGCCTTCATGTCGTGTGCCGCGAACGCGATGTGGCAGGCCGGCTTCATGTCCGGATGGGAAGGCAAAGAAGAGATGCTGCGAACGGGCGCCCGACACGCCGGCAAAAAGGGAGGCGCCGAGCGGCACAGGGCGACTCAAGAACTCAAGCAATGGGCACTGGCTGAGGCGGTGGCGACACGAGGGTCCGACATGGAGATCGCGCGTAGCCTGGCACGAAGAATTCCTTCGCATCTCGGCGGTGTGTCGGCTGACCCGGAGCGCCTGATATATGACGCCCTGAGGGCTGTCGCGGCAAACCGGCGAGCCGGCGGCACACCTTGATCACGGCAAGCAGGGCAGCCGTAACCTGAGGACTGCCTGCGGTAGCGCCAACCCGGGCAGCCATACATCCGTGCGTCCCCGCTCCGACACACTGCAACCACGCTTGTAGCCGAATGGTGAACCCAGTGGATCCAACGAAACTGAGCCCGAACGTCCTCGCCGAATACCTTGCAGCCATTGAGGCACACCCGTTCGCCGCCTTGCTGGTCGCAATGACGATCGTCGGCTGCTCCTGGGCTTGGCGGCGGATCGGTCATTCTCCGAAACACTGAGCTTCGCCGCAGATGGCGCTCACGCCAGAATGATGGGGCCACGAAAGCGTGCGAGACAACGCCCCTTCTTGCGGGCGTCAGGCGCGTGAGTGTCCCGCACAAAGCGACACGCGCAATTTGGCTCGTTCAAGCACCAGCCACCAGGGTCAAAAGACCAACGACGCTCCCGAGGAACGCCCATCGACGCAACTGCGGACTCTCGCTCGGAAGTCCGTGAGCTTGTCGCACGAAGTGTTCACAGTTGAAGTTCGCCCACGAGTAGCTCCTGCCTTGCATTGCTCGCGCGCGTCGCAATACAACCGCCGGAGGCAATTTGCCCGGGTAACCATCCACTCTCACCGTCCGCCCGCCGGCCAAGGCACTGAAGGGCTGCTCCACGAAGCCGCCAGCGTCGGCGGAAAAAGCAAGAACGC
>Ga0210384_10005906_pt1 | contig 13141 bp, 11 predicted proteins | sample IncBWH2MmetaG_FD_160574 | JGI IMG/M metagenome (GOLD analysis project Ga0210384, IMG submission 160574) | Forest soil microbial communities from Barre Woods Harvard Forest LTER site, Petersham, Massachusetts, United States - Inc-BW-H-2-M | ecosystem: Environmental > Terrestrial > Soil >... | reverse complement strand
CTTTGCGCCAACGTGACGGCGCCGAGAGACAATACAACGAGAAGAATGCGTCGCAACATGTGCATGGGCTTAGTATTCTTCCCGGGACCAAAGGACGGTCTTCTGGGGGCCACAAAACAAAACGTCCCAGACTCGTTTGAGTCGTGGGACGCTCGTCGAACAAGCCCTCCCCCGAAAGATTGTTCAAGAACATCCTACCCACAGCGGGGGAGACTGGGAATGGCCCGAATGGGCTACGTGCACACTTTGGTTTTGCGCAGATCCTCCGGTTTCTTTGGTAACCAGGGCGCGGTTACTTCAGCGACACAACTTTCTTTGCAACGTTGTAGCCCTCCACCCGCAGGGCCGGCGTAAGGCTCCCTAGCACCGATCCGCTAAGCCGGGCATCGACAAATCGCGCAACTATCGTCCGGATTTCGTGCGGAAAGATCGTTACATAGTTGTCGTCGTAGGTGATCGGCAGAATCTCGTTGCCGTCGGCTCCCTGGGTGACTTCCGCACGCACAAAAAATGCCACGTGGTTGGCGGGATTCGTAAGCGTGATGGTCACCTGCTTTTCTCCGTTCGAGTCAGAGACCTGGGCGGAAACATCCAGATCGCTCCGGGGCATGGTATTCAGAGCTGACATGTTTGCCCACCTGGACAGGTTGGTCTTGAACTGTTCATCGCTCTTGGCGCTGCCCAGATCGTCGTCCGTGGTGGATTCCCAATACACACTTTCCGCCAGCACCTCGCGCGTCGCGGTCATCAACGCGGCGCGTACCAGGTGAGTAGAGGCCAGCTTGGGAACCCTGGGCACTGTCATGGCTTCGCGAGAGGTATTCGGCGCGATGTTGAACCCGCCGACTTCGGTGAAGTACTGCCGGGTTCCGTCCAGGTTGAAGAACTCCACCGCCACTTTCAGATTGTTGCGCGCTTCAGACGTCTGGTTAACCACGTACAACTTGGCTTGACTTCTGTCTCCGGTGGCGTAGTAATCCCAAACCACGTTGAGCGGGCGCAGACCTTTCTTTGCGCCAAAGTATCCTCCACCCGGTTTGAAGTAGTCATCGAACAGGTGTCCGAAAAATGATGGCCAGGGATTGTTCATCATCCAGTGGATCATCATCTTGCGATCGGCCCAGTGAGAGGCATAGGTCTCGTACTGCGCGCGCACGTCCTCATAGTGAGCGAGCTGCGCCTTGCGGGAAAATTCTTCCGCACTGGCCGAGGGCCCATACCGTTTGTCGATCACACGCTGGACATTTTCCAGGGTATTGTTGCCTTCGTTGGCCCCGGAGTGGAAGTACCAGTCTTCGTTGATCGGCCATAATTTGTCTGCGGGGATAAATTTCTTCAAACTCTCGAGCGGAGGAATCGTCTCGTTGTCTCCCTCTTCCGCCGACGAGCCGCGCGCCGGACCGTACTGGTCGCTGAACCAGTAATAAGGTGGCCGCCATACATACGGACCCGACATGTGGATACCGCTCCACGAGCGGTTCACATGCGAGACGGTATCGACCACTGCATTCTGCCAGTGTTCCTCTTTCAGAAGGTGGTGATAGTCGTTCAATACCGGATCCGGCGGCAATCCATCGCTGCCGTTGGCCCAGATCACGACCGAAGGATGTGACCGCAACTCGCGAATGCGCGCCCGCAGGCTGGCCCTGGCCACCCATTGGTCCTCGGTATTCCACAGGTCCCAATGTTCCCATTGCGCGCAGCACATGAATCCCAGCATGACCGGCATGCCTTCGCGATCGGCCCGTTCGATCATGGTGTCGTCGGCAATCTTCAACTCCCACCGCAGCAGGTTAAGGCCAAGATCTTTGGCGTAGTGCATGATGGTCGCATCCCGCTCAGGGTCCCTCCTGAACAGCAGGTCGGGCGAGTACACGCCGCCGCGGATCAGGTAATCGCGTCCGTTGACTTGCAGGTAGAAGTTGCCGCCGGTGCCGATGTCGGGAAAGCTGTTGTCCGAATCGCGGGCCTGCGTGATCTTGCGAATACCGAAATCGATCGCCTGAGAGTCAGATATCTCAGCTTTGTTATCGACTTTGAAGTCCAATTTCAAATGATAGAGCTTTGCCTCACCCCATTGGTAAGGCCACCACAAATCGGGATCCTGTACTGTGAGCTGGGCGTACTGGGCCGGTGTGAATGCGACTTCCGTCGTCTGGTTTCGAAACAGTCGTACCGTTTGTTGGAACCGGATCGTGCTCTTCCCGGGACGTGAAATCTCTCCGGATAACGAGCCCGATACTGGCTTGGCTGTGTCGTTGCTCAAGTCGCAGTAGACGGTCAGCGTTGCCGGGCTGGTCGCCGGAAGAGGGAGATCGCTTGCCACGTAGGGATTTCGGATCGTCACCGCGCCCGTACTGCTGAGAAATACGCGCTTCCATACTCCCGCATTCCTGTCGGGCACGAACGGGATATCCAGATGTTTCTGGGGATCGTGGTAGCCCAGGTATTTCCAGTTGATCCAGTCCAGCCAACTATCCGCCAGCTCGATGCCATTTTCTCCTTCAAGGCTTTGCTCCGGAGTCACTTTCACCGCTAAAACGTTGGATCCGCCGGGCACAATGAATTCAGTGACGTTGAATTCGAACTCATCGTACATACCGACAACCGTCGCGCGATTCGCCACCTTATGCCCGTTCAGCCAGATATCAGCCCGGTAGTTGATCCCTTTGAAGACGAGAGAGTAGACCTCCCGGCCGGGCGGAGCGGTGAATGTAGTTCGATACCACCAATCCTGTTTCCAGAGCTCTCCAGGAGTTGCCAGGTTCATGCCGAAGTACAGGTCTTTGTAAACTCCGTTCTCTTGCAGGATTTGCAAAACCGTGGCGGGCATGTGCTGCGCTGCGTACCAATGAGAAGCGTCAAATGCAGCTTGTGAAACCAATGAATCTTCGATGCCGACGTTCTTCGCAGAAGTCACGCTCCATCCGTTGGCGAGTTCGGTGAGGTTAGGAGACTCCTGGGCCGCTGCGTCGGAAGGGGCGAACGCTAGGAGCAGACACACTATCACCGAAACGTGCGACAGATGGTATCTCATGAGCAGACCACCATGCGTTGGGAAGTCGATGCGTTTCTGCACTGGCTAGAACTCGATTCCCAGGCGAACGCTGTAACTACGCGGAGGTCCGATGCCGGTGCCCGAAAAGAGGCCGGCAAAATTGATCACGTTGACCCGATTGTTAAAGTTTTGCACGTCGGCTTGCAAGCGCATGAGGAGGTGTTCTCGTTTCACCAGTTCGGCGCCTACCGAAGCTCCCAGCGAAAGGGAAGGCCGTACCCGGCCGCGCTCAAAGTTCACACGATTGACAATCTGCTGCCCGAATTGCTGGATGGCATCGTGTACGGTGCCATCGAACTCAGTGGGCAGGCCGCTCCCATAGCCTCCTCCGAACGCCACCCAGGCGCGCGACACAACCTGATACCGAAAGCGGGTGCTTACGGTATTTCGCTGGTCCTGCGACACGGGAAAGCGTCCGGTATTCGCCAGCGCGTTGGAAGCATCATCGCCAACGAACAGGCCGCCGGTCACGGGGGTGTAGCCGAAGCCCACCATGTTGGAGTAGCTCACTTGACCGGAGAGGCGACCCCAGTTTGGAAGATCAAGCTTGGCTTCGGTACCGTAAATAGATCCGCGGCGGAAAGCGATGGGGAAGCTCACTCCAGTATTGAGCAACAAGTCGTCGTCAGCGTAGTTGTCAAACGTGCGGTCGTAATAATTCAGATCCAGCTTCAGTTTTCCAAGAAATCCCTTGGTGACGCCCACCTCATAAAAATTCCCGTGCGAAGGCTCGACCGGAAGGCGCAATACTTGCGGATCAAGCGCAACGACTGCCGCCGAACTGGCGAGCAGAATATTTTCCGACGCGGGCGTCTGGAAAACGCGGTCGTAGGAAGCGTGGAACACCAAATCAGCCCGCGGCCAATACCAGGCAACTCCAAGCCGGGGGCTCAGTGCGTTTCGATGGACCACCAGGCTATAGTGGTCCCAACGCAGCCCGGCGCTCAATGTCCAGCGCCCGAGGCGCATCAGATCCTGGACATATAAAGCCTGCTCGCGATCCAGTCCATGACCCATGAAATTGAAAGTCGGTGGCGTGCCTGGGTCGAACTGGCTGAAATCGGCAATTGCGTAGTCGAATTGCTCATGGATCGAACCATAGTCCATGTCAGCGCCGGCCTTGATCTCGTGAATGCCGTAATGGATCGAGATATTGCCCTTGACGTAGACCTCGCGAGAGCTGCGCTGCTGCCCTGCGATGATGGGAGTGGATCGAGGGTTCGACGATAGGCCGGAGGAATCATCTCTTGACATCAAGCGGAAATCACCCAGCACACTGGACGAAAAAACATGCTGATAGGAGAGAATGCCGATCGTCTCGTCGCTGCTACGATCCTGGCGTTGTCCGGCGGTCTGTTGTAAAAATTCGTTGGGGACCTGAAACACGGTCTGCTCGAGGCGAACAATAAAGCCGAGGCGATCACGATCCGTAAGGTCACGTTCATAGTGCGACGCAAAACTGCTGGTCGTGGCTTGATTGGTGAAGTTGTTGAGCACCGGTGGATCGAGGTAGCGGTCGGTGAGGGCGCCTTCCGCGCTGACTCCGAGCGTGTTCTTGCCCCAACCCTGCTGCACCATCAGATAGCCGTCGGCAGTGCCGAAGCTGCCGCTCGAGCCGACAAATTTGCCGTGAAAGCCCGGCCGTGAATCGTGGGCGGTGGAAATCTCAACCACTCCACCAAGTTTTCTCCCATATTCGGCAGGGAAGTTGGCGGTGAGAATCGTCATCGACTCCGCATCGTCGGCCTCAATCTCGGGGGCAAATGAAGGCGAACGGTTGTCAGTCAGCGGAATTCCATCCACCACATATTGTGTCTGGTACTCCGAGCCTCGCGGATGCAACACCCCGTTTGATTCCAGGAGCCAGCCCGGCTGCGAATTCACCAGATCAATCACCGAGCGACCCGGGAGCGCCGTGCTGCGATGTTCGAGTATGTCGCTTCCCACCCGATTAACAGTCCCCGTACGATGGGGATCAACCAGCGTATCGGAGTCCCTGACCTCGACCGCAGTCTGCGTGGGCGCGACCGACAACTGAACCCGCAGTTCGAGTGAAATCGCCGACCGAATTTCTACTACACTTTGGTAGAGAGCAAAGCCGGGACGTTTCACGTCGACGCGGTAGATGCCGAAGGGCAGATTTCTGGCCGCCAGTGTGCCAGCCTCGTCGGTGACATAGGTCTGGCGGAAGTGATTTGCTTCGGAGACCAGTTCCACCGAAGTTTGCAGGCCCAGCCCAGCCGGATCCACAACCTTGAGCCGCAGTCCTCCCGAGTTAGTCTGTCCGAAAAGCTGCCCCACGAAGAGACAGAACAGCAGGCACTTCCTCATTATTTTCAGCCCTAATCAATTATTTCAAGAAGATTTGCTCATGTTACATCGGAGAAGAGAGCCAGGCGCGCACTTCTTTCCACTCGAAAGGGCAACGCCTCGCCGATTGTGCGGGCAGCAGGGGATTGGGCCAGCAGAGGCCCTGTCTGGCTCACAAAAACTTCAAAACTTCCTTCTTCAGATTGCGCAGCTTGGCTAGAGCCGGCTTAATTTCCTGCCGTTCAGCGAAACCGTCGGGACTCTTCATCAGGATTTCGCGGCGAGTGACGATTGCGGCCTCGGCAACTTCAATGCCCTTGAAAAGAATCTTGTGATCAGTTTCCTGGAGGGCGGATTCGTATTCCGGTTTCCATGGCGGCAAGTCGCGCCGGGAAACCGAAGAGGAGAACTCATGCGAGGCCATCTGCCATCTCCTAACCCAGGAACCTGGGGGGCCCAATACGCGCCATCGTAAGTGGAGAAATTAACAGCGTCTGCCCGCTGGCGTACACGCGTTCGTACGCGGCTGAACTTGAGAAGTGGGAGCGACCACCAGAACGGACAGGTTCCTGTGGTGTGTGAGTTTGCAAAACCTTCACCCAGAAAGGGCGAAGGTACACGAAGGAGATCCCAGAAATAGGGCTTCGTGATACTTCATGTCCTTGTGCTTGGTGGGCTTTGCGGTCTCGTGAAGCTGACTCACTACCTGGCTTCCGTCACTGCTACAGTTTTCAAACTGTAGCAGTGCCCAGCTTGCGTGCCCGTTGATTTGGCTGACCCGAACCACTAGAATGACATGATTTCACAGGGTCGGGCGTGCAAGAATCGCGACCGGTTACCGAAAACTTTGGGGGATTATGAAACTACAAAGCAGGAAACTGCCACTTGCTGTTCTGTCGCTCGCTGGCGGTCTTTTGATTGTCGCCATGCTGGCCGCGAGCCCGGCGGCCAGCCAGGACAACGCGGCCGGTGCGGGTGTGTATAAATCGAAGTGCCAGACTTGTCACGGGCCAGACGGTGGTGGCACCGCTGTAGGCAAGAGCCTGAAGGTAGCCGATCTACGCTCGGCGGAAGTCCAGAGCAAATCGGACGCCGAGCTCACCCAGATCATCTCCGACGGAAAAGACAATATGCCGGGCTTCAAGGGCAATATCACCGACGACGAAATCCATGCCGTTCTGGTCTATGTTCGCACTCTGGCGACAAAAGGGGATTCCGCTCCCAAAAAGAAATAGGCTAACTCATCCGCGCTTGCTGGTTCTGGTTGTAGCCTTGTCCGTGTGGCGCCCACCCCGCCGAAACCTCATCCAGTCGCTATATACTCTGACCTCGAAAGCGACTCCGGAGTTCTTATGAAACGCGTCCTTCTTATTGTCGCGGGGCTGTGCGCGGGGCTGATCGTCCCGCTTCTGGCGGTCGCACAGGATTCGTCGAAGATCATTGCGATGGAGAACCTGTGGAACCGGGCCGAGATGAACAATGATGCGCCCGCTGTCAGGCTCCTACTGGCGGATGATTTCGTCATGACCGTGGCCGAGGGCACGCTCTACAACAAGGCACAGATGATCGCATCGGTGGCCGACAAGTCCTATCGTCCTGTCGCTCTCCAGTCTACGGGCATGGCGGTCCACTACTACGGAAACACCGCGGTAGTGACCGGCGCTTACTATGAAAAGGGAGTCGACAAAGGCAAGTCGTGGGAACGCCGCGGTCGCTTCACAGATACCTGGATGAACCTGGACGGAAGGTGGCAATGCATCGCCAGCCACTTCAGCGTCAAGCCAAAATAAACATTACCGGCAAGATCAGGAGTCGCGAACGCTGCCCAGGACAATAAATGCGATGCTCCAGTAAGTGCTAAAGACGCAGAGCAGGGCGCCCGAACGCATAGAGGGATTGGGCAACCACGATCCGGTGCTTAACCGCGAGCGAGACCTCGCGTGGCAGGTCATGTTTGACTAGTCCCGTTCCCAACGCACACAGCCAGCTGAAGTACAACGTGCTTCCCGAAAGCAGAATATTCACCACTAGATGAGAAGTGCGGTGCGGTACTTGGGAAATTCGGCCAGAAGAGTGGTGGAGAAAGGTATGATCGAAACCGTGAACAGGAACACGATATGGATCCACGAAAGACTACGGTCGGAGCGGGCGAGGTGATTGAGTTGCGTCTGTTGACCGATCCAGAAAATGCCCAGCATCATGAAACTCATCATGTACATGACAAGGTGCGGGGAAAGCGCGACTGGGGCGCGCCACAGTTCGCGCTCGCTGTGCATGGCTTCCACCGCAGGCACGCGGAGGTCGAGTACCAGGAGCGTCATCGCAACTGCGAAAACCCCGTCACTCAGAGCGGCCAGCTGCTCCACGCTTTGGCCTGCAATGTGGTTGCAGGAAAGCGCCATTCTAGGTTCCCCAGATCTTGACGGCCCATGCCGTCAGCGCACCGAAAAGAAGACCGGTGCCAAGAACTCCAACATAGGAATTCAGTCCAAACGCGTCCGGCAGGCTGATCAGCAGGCCCACAATGGCTCCCGCGAGAATCGAATGTACCGGCAGCGTAACCGTCGCGGCCAGAATTCCGATCGCCAAGCGGCTGGAGAAAGCTTGCAACAGCATGGTCCTGGTCACATCGGGATGTTTCCCGAAAACCGTCATCAGGATGTCGATCAAACCAAAGACGACTCCGCACAACACACCCAGCACAAGGCGATTCATGGCAAGGTTTTTACACCCGCAAATGCGAAGTCGCAAGTTTTGTCCAGACTATGCCTTGCGATCGACCCACCAGCGAGGCAGTACACACTCCCCTAAAATGAGAACTTACCGGAAATCCGCTCAATACTGGATCAACAAACTAAACCTGATTGCTCATCCCGAGGGTGGGTACTATCGCGAGACTTACCGTTCGGGGCTTTGGATCCCCAGGGAAGGTTTGCCGCCACAGTTCACGGGCCCGCGGCTGATTTCGACTGCGATCTATTTCCTGCTGGACGGAGAAAACTTTTCCGCGTTCCATCGGCTGCGGTCGGATGAGCTATGGCACTTTTATGCCGGCAGCCCAATAACCATACATGTGATCGAGCCTGACGGCGGCTACTCGGCAATCCATTTGGGCAGCGATCCCGAGGCTGGTGATGTGTTGCAGGCAGCAGTCAAGGCGGGCCACTGGTTCGCTTCCCACGTTCGAGATCCCGGATCGTTCGCGCTGGCGGGTTGCACAGTCGCGCCCGGTTTCGATTTCGCCGACTTTGAATTGGGGAAGCGGGCGGAGCTGGTCGGCCGCTATTTTCAGCATCGACACCTGATCGAACGATTCACCCGAACCTGAACTCTAATCTATTCGGGCCAGATTCCCGAAGCCGTGCCTGACAGAATCTGCTGTCGGGTTTCTTCGCGGAGGGGCAGAGCCATGAAATCATCCAGATTTTTCTTGATGTCCGGAACTCCCGGGCCGGGCCAATCGGTGCCGAAGAGAGTCTTGGTTGCGATCTCGTCGAGTCGCGGAAAGTATTTGAGCAATGTCTTCGGCGGGATGCCGCTGATGTCCAGATAGATGTTGGGATGTCGTCGCAACAGAAAAAATGCAGTTTCCATCCAGAGCGGCCGGCCGCCGTGCGCCAGAAGTATTTTCAGCTTGGGAAAATCGACCGCGACGTCATCGATATGAATGGGATCCCCGTACTTGTTGCGGGCGCCGTGAAAAATCGATGTGCCGGTGTGGAACATCACGGGAACGCCGTTGGCCTCGGCCGCCCGGTAAATGATTTCCAACTCTTTCACTCCATGAAGATAGTCGTTGGGAAACAGCAGCTGATGGGGTGGATGGATCTTGATCATGCGGATCTTCAGCCGCAGAATCTGCTCGACGTCCACCATGATGTTGGGGGAATGCCGGGGATGAAGGCCACCACACGGGATGAGACGGCGGGAATTGGCTTTAGTATAGTCGGCCACCCACCGGTTGACCTCCCGACCAAAGCCAATCACTTCCGGCGCAACGTAATTGATCAGGACGGCGCGCCCAATCCCGGCTGAGTCAAGATACTTCAGGAACGCGTTGGGTGACTGGCAGAACTCAACGATCTGGTTGTAGTTGGGCCGCTTGTTTTTTATGAGCGCCAGCGCCTCCGGCTTGAACATCTCGAGCGGCTGAATATGGATGTGGCAGTCCGTGATCATCGTAGTCGCAACAGCCTGCGGGGCGAGGTAGAACCTTATCCAACGCAGGTCATGATTTGCAACTCAAAAACTTCGAGTGTTCCGGTTGTCCCTGGCCCGCTTGACGAACGGGCCAAGACCTTCGTGCAACCACACTGGTCACTCCCAAGGTTCGGGAACGTTGACTTTCCCAAGGGGTCTGGCACAATTCGCGTAAGCCGAAAATAGATCTCGATTGGGAAAGGGAATCGCCGTGGACACGCCGAAACGTCTGATTGCTGGAGCACTCTGTCTTTTGCTGTCCCCGCTGCCTGCTGTTTGTGCACCGCCGGCCGGGGGGCAACGCGCAGGGCAGATCAACGCTTTGATTCCCGCCGCGACGAAGAACGAACAAGTTACCAAGGCCAAGGACGAACTCGACTGGAACGATCTTCTCAAGACTGCCATCAGTGGCCGCGTGCGGGCTGGCCTGGATGACGGTTCCATCCTGAGCGTAGGTTCGAACAGTGAATTGCGCGTGCTGCAGCATGATGCCGCCTCCCAGCAGACCTCACTAGAGATGAATGCGGGCCGTCTGCGCAGCAAGGTGGTGAAGATCACGCAGCCCAACGGCAAGTTCGAAGTGCACACACCTAACGCCGTAATCGGAGTAATCGGCACGGATTTCTATGTCGAGTACGGTGGCAACAAGACCACGGTCATTTGCTATACCGGTGTGGTAACAGTCACGCCTCTGGGGGGCGCCCATGCTAGTAACGGTTCCTCCAACGCCAGTAATGTCGTGACTCTGGCGGCGGGCCAGATGGTCGAAATCACCACCGAGCTGCCACCGGGCGGATACCAGTCGCAGCCGACGCCGGGTGATGTGCAGCGCGCGAGCATTGAGTCAACCGACGTTCCGAACCTGCCTCCGCCCGCAACAGCTGGATTGACAAACTCGTGGCACTGGATTGCGCTGATGGGCGCTTTCGCCGGGGCAGCCGTGGGTCTGACCTTTGCCGTGGATCGCGGGACCACCACTGGAAAGGCACAGCCTCCGCAAACCGGCTGCCCCGTGGGTGTGCCCCGGCAGAAGTGTCCATAATGTTTAGCGTGGTGAACTCTCACCCGACCAGGCTGGGATGATGCCGCAAGCCAAACGGAAATGGTCGGCTCGGTTGGGTCGAGTCTCGGCCCGTCCGGTCGATCTCGTGCCGGCCGTGCTCGTGACTTTCGCCGGCCTGCTGCTGTTTGCGTTTTCTGGTATAGGCGGCAATCGTCGCGCCGGGTTCCTGTTTCTTCAGAATGTCGAGCTTCGTACTCTCGATCTGCGATTCGCGCTGCGCGGCACTCGGCCGCACGACGATCGCATCGTGATTGTCGGTATTGATGAAAGAACACTTCAGAAGCTTGGATCATTCCCTCTGCCGCGAAAATCGTATGCCCGCCTGGTCCAAAGCCTGGCAGACGCAGGCGCGCGCGTAATCGCTTTCGACGCCACTTTCCCCACTCCAGAGAGCAACTCGGGGCTGGAAGCATTGCGAAAACTTCAGGCAGAAATCGGGCCTGGGGCTTCGCCGTTCTTGGTGAAAGAAATTAGGGACCTCGAAATTGCCAGCGATCAGGATGCCGTCTTCGCGGCCGCGCTGAAGCAATCCGGCAACGTCGTGCTGGGACATTTATTTCTGGACGAGCAGCGAGCCCGGTCATCCGATCCCAAGATGGCTGAAGAATATTTCAACGTCGCCTGGGCCAAGGCATTCCCCCAGGTGCTCAAGGTCAAGTCCCACGATAAAGAGGGCCGCGACTTCGACATGGGCAAGGCCTGGATCGAGAATGGCGGCACGGTCGCCGCCGGTGCCGAGGCCAACATCGCGAAGCTGGCGGAAGCCGCGTCGTCTTACGGATTCATCGACATCAATCCCGATCCCGATGGCACCCTGCGTCACGCACTCCTTATTATGCGTTACCGGGACCAGGATTTCTTCCCCTCGCTTGCTCTGCAATCCGTTCGGGAGTACGAGAAAATTCCCGACCAGGAAATCGCCGCTTACATCGCCGAGACCGGCCTGGAGCGCCTTCAGTTTGGCAAACGCCTGCTGCACCCGTCGCGCGACGGGACCGCGCTCATCAATTACACCGGGCCCTACCGGACCTACCGGCAATATTCCATGGTGGACGTAATTGACGGCACCGTTCCGCCGGTCGCGCTCAAAGACAAGATCATACTGGTCGGCGCCACTGCCATGGCCATCGGTGACCTGCGCAATACGCCCTTCCAAAGTGGAAACGTTAGTTATATGGGTGTCGAGGTCCACGCCAACATCATCGACAACCTTTTGCACGACAATGAGCGTGGGAGCACGTTCCTCACTCGCGGAATTCGGGAGGATCTGACTGACACCGCCTTCATCCTGCTGTTTGGCCTCGTGTTCGGCGCTTGGTTTGCGCGCATCAAGCCGCTCTATTCAACCCTCTCCCTGGTATTTGCCCTGGCCGTATTTGGGTGGTTTGTCTATTTCACCTTTGTCTCGATGGGGCGGTGGCTGAGCTTTGTGATTCCCGCAGGCACGCTGGTGGCGAACTATGCCGTGATCACCAGTTTTCGCATGATCTTCGAGGAGCGCGAAAAGAGGAAGATTCGCAAGACCTTTTCGCAGTATCTGTCGCCCGGCGTGATTGCGCTGATCGAGAAAGATCCCCAGAAATACATACGCCCCGGCGGCGAGACCAAGGACCTGACGGTCATGTTCAGCGACATTCGCGGCTTCACCAGCCTTTCCGAGGGCATGACCGCCGACGAACTCGTGCGCCTCCTCAACGAGTACCTGGGAGAAATGACGGAACTGATTTTCAAGAGTCTGGGCACGCTCGACAAGTACATCGGCGACGCAATCATGGCGTTTTGGGGATCGCCGTATCCGCAGAGCGACCATGCCATGCGTGCCTGCGCTTGCGCTCTCGAAATGATCCGTGGCCTGGAGAAGCTCAACGCAAAGTGGCAGGCAGAAGGGCGGAAAGAAATCTCCATCGGAATCGGTGTGAACACCGGCCCGGTGAATGTCGGGAACATGGGATCGGCCAAGCGACTGGCATGGACGGTCATGGGAGACAACGTCAATCTGGCTTCGCGCCTGGAGGGTATGACCAAGCAATATCGTTGCCGCATCGTCATCAGCGAGGGCACCTACAGGCAAGTTGCGGATCATTTTGTCTGCCGCGAACTGGATCGCATTCGAGTGAAAGGCAAGCATCAGCCGGTCGTGGTTTACGAATTAATGGATGTTGAGGCGGCAAGACCGAAATACCAAGCGCTCGTTACCTGCTTCGAAAGCGCCATGAAGGTATATCACGCGCAGAACTGGCGCGACGCAGCGGGCAGGTTCGGGGAACTTCTCGCGTCCTATCCGGACGACGGACCAACACAAATCTTCTTGCAGCGCGCACTGGAATTTCTGGAGACTGCGCCTGAACCTGACTGGGATGGCGTTTACGTAATGAAGAGCAAGTAGCTTAGATCTCGCCATCCCGTGATGAATTCACGATCGCCAATTCTCTAGGCTGGTACATCCAGACCCGGGCCGACCAAGCACTGCGGCCGCAATGAAGATCGGGGGCTCGGGGGGGCCATCTCAT
>Ga0210384_10005904_pt1 | contig 13142 bp, 12 predicted proteins | sample IncBWH2MmetaG_FD_160574 | JGI IMG/M metagenome (GOLD analysis project Ga0210384, IMG submission 160574) | Forest soil microbial communities from Barre Woods Harvard Forest LTER site, Petersham, Massachusetts, United States - Inc-BW-H-2-M | ecosystem: Environmental > Terrestrial > Soil >... | reverse complement strand
TGGGTGACCTTCCAGCCTTGCTTGTGGGCAAACTCTCGTTCTAACTCGCGCATAGATTCCAACTGTCATGGCGTATTCTCTGAAATCAGAGTAGCATCATTCAACCCTTTGTTGAGACAACTGTTTTCACCCGCAAGATGTTGAATCTACGCAGGTGTTTTTGCAAACGTTTGTTGATACACCCGAAAACCTCCCTCCCGACGCCGCCAGCGGACTCCGACAACCGAATATCAATCGGACACGAGGCCCCACAAGCTGTAAGTTGGGGATTTTCGTTCTCAGCCGGCAGCGAGTGTGCAACCGAGCGTGCAAGCGAAAATCGAAGATTCCAACCTCTCCGTTACCTGATAAACTTCCGCAGGAATTACTTTACCTACCCTCAGGCTCACGACCAATCCACAGATCAGGAGTGTGCGAAGTGCGCCTCAACCTATTCACGTGCCCGGCTCTGGTCTTGTTTCTCATTTCTTGGCTCTGTCTCGGTCAGCAGTTGAGCAAGAGGATCACGAACCAAGAAGTGATTGAGATGGTGTCCTTGGGGTTATCGGATGATGTGATCATCGATAAGATTCACACTACTGAGGAAACGAACTTTGATACCAGTCTCGCGGGGTTGAAGGCTCTGAAGTCGGCCAAAGTCTCCGACGCGGTAATTCGAGCAATGATCAATCCGCATCCAAGCGCGGTTGGAACGGCCAAGGGCGTAGTCGGCGCAATCGAGGAGGTCGGAGTCTACATTCTGATCAAAGGCAAGCTCACCGAGATCGAGCCCGAGATCGTCAATTGGCAAACCGGGGGGGTCGTCAAAACTCACGCGACGCTTTGGATTGTGAAAGGTGACTTGAACGGCAGGGTGATGAGGAGCAAAAGTCCAACCCAAGTTCGCAGTCCGATCGAGTTGCTGATTAAGACACCCGAGGGTACATCCGTGGAGGAGTATCAGTTGCTTCGACTGCATGAGAAAAGCAACCGACGCGAGTTTCGTGCAGTGACCGGCGGCGTACTCCACGTCTCGGGGGGTGCGGAAAGAGATGAGGTCGAATTTCAGCCTGAAAAAATCGGCACCCGAACTTGGAGGATCAAGCTACGAGACTTCCGAAATGGGGAATACGGATTTCTGCCGCCGGGAGTCTCCTCCTCCAGTATTTCTGCCTCCGGAAAGATGTACACGTTTGGTGTGATAGATGGGGATCGTGTTACGCAGATGCCGCAAAGCCTCTCCCAAGACCACGGCTCTGTTCAAGGCCCGGTCACGAGCAATGAGGACGAAGCTCTTCCAAAAACGAGGGGCGACGGCTCCATCGGCGTGTCGTCGGACGAAAATCCCACGGTCCGACATGATGGGGTTACGGTCCGATCTAGGAAGTTGAGACCCTTGTTTTCAGATACCTTTGGCACGACCGTGAACTTGCCGTTGTGCCACTGGTCCCCCTTCATGCGCTTCTCGACCGCAAAAAGGAGTTCCGGTTCAATCTCGCTGACAACCTTGTGCCGGAGTTCAAGCGGAGACCGCCAGTTCGTAACAAGATTTCCGCTGCCGCACGCTGGATCTATGACCAGGTAGTTCTTGCCAAGGTTTGGGATGTGCTGCTTCACGAGCCACATCACAAACTTGGAGAGATCACGGTCAGTAAAGAAAATGCCATGCTTAATGCGAAAGTCTCTATCGACAGCATCGAGTGCCTCGTCGTATCTAGCAAAAAAGTCATCAACGTGGTCACCTGCGCCAAGGTGGATGAACCGATTCTCAACAAAGTCTTTGAACTTGCTTCGTTTTGAAGCTACCAGATTGGTAATAACTTCGCCTCCAAGGGCTGCTTGATCATTGGCTTTGTGGCTGAGTTGCACTGTTGACGTTTCGTTCCAGGCGTACACCATGCTATAAAAAGCGCGCACAGTCTTTACCGGCTGGTCCGGGTCAAAGAACATTTTCATTTCTTTGAGGACTGAAACGAAGCTCTTAGGTGTAATTTTCTGGCGGACCTTACGACCTAGTTGGAGAGATTTTTCGAATGACCTTATCCTTTCGACTACTATCTCCGGATTCGAAAGAAACAGACTTCCTGATAATTCAGCCCCGTTCCAAGTGGCACGTTTGAGAATGTCAGGCCGCTTGCCTCTATACTTTTGGGCGAACTGGATTCCAATACGACTTGGAGCACCTACAGCAGCCAGAACTTCTTCTCGAATTTCTTCGTCCAGATCATCGACCTGCCAAAGCGCCAAGAAGTCCTTTGCAGCGACAACTATCTGGCTGAAATCCAATCCCTCATTCTTGTATGCAAGACCTTGGAAAAGGCCGCTCAGCCAGTCGTTTGCCCGGCCTTTGAGTTCGAGCACAAAAGATCCAGCCACATACCCGTCAGCGCGTTGCGCTTCTTTCTGTCTTGTGAAGGCTTCCCCACAAAGCTTTCTGAAATACCCGATGGCAAGGTCCTCATTTGCCTTCTCTTCGGGTTGCGACAGATAGCTCAGCAATCCCTTGATGTGGGCAGGGATGGATTGTGGCATTCGTACTCCCAGCAGAGCTGCATACTTAATAGACCAGGGAAAGAATGCCCATTATGTCCGCAGAATGCATCATTTGTGGTGCACTTGAGTAATGCGTGAACCTTCGGAGAAAACAGCACAAGATATTGGGGTTCCGGTGCCAACGGCTACAAGGCATTTCGGACCATTCGAAGCCGACGCCAAATTCAAATTCGCCGACTACCGAAAACTCCAAAGAGAAAACCCACGCCAGAGCGACGTGGGTTAGGACTGAGCTTTTACTTCAACCGGGGGAGGGCAGTCAGCTGAGTTCGTTTAGTTCCTTGCAAAGTTGGCGGAGGCGGTCATTCCTTTGGGTGAAGCCGTCCAGTTCTTCTCCGCTGAGGTCAGGGAACCCGGTCTGACTCTTTAAGAGTCTGGTTTGCTCGTCGACAAGGCCAGACATCTCGGTGCTTATCTCTCGTATCCGATCGTGGTTCACTCTCGCATGATGCAGCTTTTCATGGCGGAACGCTGCTCAATAGTGAACACCTATGAAAAAAAGGGAGCTTAAGAAGAAAGACGGCGGAAAACGCTATGGGAATCACTAAGGCTTGAAGCGCATACCGACGCCATCGCGGAATGACAAGGCAAGTTAGGAATAAAATCGCCGCCGATCCGACTAGCGGCAACAATGGATAAGCGGCAAACATGATTTGTAGGCGGAATATTACGACGACTTAAGCACTTGTCACTTGGGAAGACGGGGTTAACCGCCCTCCCGTGCGACATGTTTACAGACCTAAACGCTGCTACGGCGACTTTATGGAAGAAATGCTTGCTCGCCGTTGCAAGATCACCACAAATCTTGATCCAACGATCTTTGTACATCGCCAGCGTTGCAGCCTGTGGGACCGACGGCTCATGCTTGAGCCAATCGACAATTGAATAACCCGTCACGACGAAGTTGAAAAATCTATCGCTCGTTACTTCTTCTTCCAACAGTGCCGCGTCCCGCTTCAACTTGTCGAGGAGGTCCCGTGGGTTTTGCAATCCAAAAGTCAGCGACATATGTTTGGCAAACAGCCGCGAAGATTGACGAGCATTCTAGCGACATTAAATGGCAGACCTGCATCCCTCGTCTCCCGCTTCTTCAAATGCGGTCGCGGTCGTGTATCGGGTGTCCCGATGGCGAACGTTTGGCGAAAGGTGCATTTTGTCGTGCATGGATGAGGGCCCCAAACGTGTCCTAGCAATCGTGGCAGGGATTCTTGTTGCTCGTCACCTACGATGACCCGATGTACAATTCCCGCTACGCCGGATTCCAAAACGGAAATCCTATATGAAATGCATGGTGCATTTCGAAATGGCGGTACTGCTGTTTTGCGGTGCCTTTCTAATCGCCCAGACGACCCCTCCTTCAACTGAGCAGAAACTAGAGTCTCCAGCAAACTCCTCAGACCAGAAGGCCATATCCGTGGGAGAAGCCATTAAGGCAGCCCAGCCGGACAGATACGTGGGAGAGGCCATCAAGGCAGCGCAGTCCGCCGCCCTAGCCAAGCGCGGCGGGTCTGCCGCAGCCAGCGCCGCAACGGGACCGCTCGACGTCCTCAGTGACACGCAAGGCGTTGACTTCGGCCCATACCTGAAACGCGTGGTCGACAATGTCAGACGGAACTGGTACGAGTTGATTCCCGAGTCTGCGCGAGCACCGATCCTGAGGAAGGGGAAAGTCTCTATTGAGTTTGCCATCATGAAGGAGGGCCGAATCGGCGGCATGCAGATCGTCGGCCCTTCAGGTGATATTGCTCTGGATCGAGCGGCCTATCGCGGTATCACGGCCAGCAACCCCTTCCCGCCATTGCCCAGTGAGTTCAGGGGACAGTATCTCGCTTTACGCATCCATTTCTTCTACAACCCGGCAAAAGTCAGCATCTCGCCAACGAGCGACGTGCAGATGCTTTCTGGTTCATCGCAGAGGTTCCTCGCAACGGTGACGGGAAGCACCGATAGCAGTGTGACTTGGACTCTCAGCGGAATGGGTTGCTCCGGTGATACCTGTGGCACGATTGCAGATGGCCTTTACATGGCCCCGAATGTGTTGCCAAACCCGCCCTCGGTGACCCTGAAGGCCACGTCGTCTGATTCCAACTCCATTCCGGCTTCGGTTGTCGTTAATCTGGTTGCTGCCCCCAAGCCATGAATCGTGCCTCCCCAGCCCTGCTCGCGAGACGATACAATCCTCGCGTTGTTCTGCAGGTGTCATGGGTTTGGAGCATTGCCCTATCCAGTCACGGCTCTAAAATCTCTCGTAATCTTCCCTCACGCTCAATCACTTACAGCGCACGTTAGACCAATTGCATGATCGTTGCACTGTGGGTATCGGTTCGGAACTCGGTTCCGACACGGCGGCGACACGGAAGCGAAACGTCTCGCTTGGCCCGCAGATCACTTCGGAAGATCTCGCCGATCTGCGGCAGGAAGACGACATTCGAACAATTCCAATTCGACATCAGCATCCTTTTTCGAAATGTGATCTGAAGTCCGGCCACACCTTACACAAAACCATTCCTGCAGCTCCGGATTCCATCGGATTTCCGCGTGTTTCATTGTTTCGCCCAACTGTTCTAATCATTGTCGGTAGATCGGCGCTTCGCCCGTGCGGGAAAGTCCGCAACTAACTTCCTCAAGCGTCGCGTATGCTCGGCGAGGGCTGCCTGCAATTCTTGGAGAATTTCGTTCAACTCGGGGGACTGTGGAGTCGCAACTGCTTTGGCGCAAAGCTCTTTGATCCGATCGTCCAATCGTTGACGCATGGCGGGCCAGGGTTTTGGTAGCCTGCCACATCCCAAACAATTGTTCGATACAGCGCATACTGTAATTGCTCCCTAAGTCCCCGTTGTGCGGGCCGTGCCGGGACTGTTTCGCTATTGACGCGATGGACAAAACGGCGGAGAGTTGGAAGCGAATCCGGATAGCTGCCCGGCAATCACCGGCAGTGAAAAGGCGGGATGCCTTCCCGCTCCCGCCTTCCGGGCGAACTCCATCAAAAAGCGGGAGGTCATTCGGGAAGGTGACCAGATGGCACAAGCCGCCGCTTTAAAACCTAAACGCTTTGCAGAAACCGCCAAAGCGTCACCGTTTGAAGCTTTTCGGCAACGATTCCAACAGAAGCTGACTCCTGAGGGACGGAAAGCTATTCAGCTTTTGGCGAGGTGGGGTCTGCCCGAGATCTCGGTAGTGCAGTTGATCTTCGAATACGTGACTGAGAGAACGACCACAAAGCGGGATGATTTTCAAGAATCCGCTGATGAGATCTCAAAAGCTATTTATAAGCTTGTGGAAAAGCTGAGGCGATTCCATGGGTCGCCTGGCTTCCGCAGTTTTATCGAGCCGATGCAAATACCTCATCGTCCGGCGCGTATTGGAGCTGATTTGCGTGAAATCGCGCAAGCAATCGATCACCTGCCAGATACACTTCTGATGTACGCCGGCACCCTGGACGCCGTTTCGCGGCCTAGGCGAGCTTATCCACGGAATGTCTTTCAGAGCCGGATGCTATACCTGCTGTTCATTGCGTTGAAGCACGCAGATCCGACCGCAACCAACTATCGGAGTTATAAGCGGATTCAAGCGTTGATGGATGACGGCGGCCTATTTGAGGACCACAAGACTTTTGAGAACAGAATTAGGCGCTTCTCTGGTGAGCATTCCGAAGAAGCTTTACGCGCTGATGCTGTGGTTGAACGGTATGGCACGTTTGGTATTCAAAGGCTGTTTGCTTTTAGTCACAAAGGCTTCCACGTCATTTCAGTCAACTAGGTACGCTCCCAGTCTCGCTCCCTGCCCACCGCGTACCTAGGTACGCTCCAACCGAAAGATTTATTTCTGATCGGACCTTTTCTAGCAAGTACGACGTTTGTTATTCAAGTGGAATGACCGACACTGCTCTCACTCAGATCAAGGCCCGAGAACAATTACTGGCCTGGCGAAAACGCCATCGGGCAACGCAGTATGACGCTGGCCGGATCTGTGGCATTGGACGGACGCGCATTTCGCTGTTCGAAAATGCCCACATTTTGTTGAGTCCCGCAGAATTGCTGCGGATGCAACGGAGTTTGCGGGAGGCGGATCTGGCGGAGTTCTTTCGCCTAGGTGCGGAACTCGCGGAAGTTTCAGCTTAGAAAGTTTCGGGCCGTCCCCGACTAAGAAGGCGGCCCAAAAGGAAAAAACAATGTTTGACGACATAGTTACCACACCAAAACCGCAGTTTCAATCCCCTTCTGTAATTCCAAATCTCTTGGAAGATCTTCATCAAGCCGCGATGTTCGCTGGCCAGTCACACCTGCATCTGTGCCGGGCCAGGCGAAGCGCTAGGAATACGCAGGCTCGTCGCGTCTTAAGTTCGTTGATTGCCGGACAGCAGCAAGCTATCAAAAGCGTGCAGCGCCTGAGAAATGGCGAGGAAGGGGCGTTATGAACTCGCGACGCACGCAAGAGGGCTGTCGCTAATGGATAACTTTACAGCCATTCGAAACGGATTGCTTGAGCACGCACTCGCCGGGAAATTGTCGCCCGTAGATTTTGGGCTCTATGTTTTCCTCATCATGCGGGCGAACTATTCGACTGGAATCTACGAGGGTTGCGCGCTCACGATCGCGTGCCAATTCGGGGACCCATCCCAGAAAGAGCACGTGCAAAAAAGCCTACGCCGGCTTCGGGACAAGAAATACCTCAACTACCGGAACGGTGACGGAAGGCGTGGGGCCTATCCAATCCTCATAAACAAGTTTGACGTAACAGTCGGAGAACTGTCGGGATGTCGCCTCAATGCGTGGAAACACAACGGACTAGCCCAGCCTGAATACGAGCGCCGGAACGGTGGAGGAACGGTAGAGACACTGTCGTGGCACGGTCATGGCACGGTGGTGACACCTAATAAAGACTTAAAGACTCAAGACAAGAGCAAGAGCGCTTTCGCGCCTTCGCCCGCAAAGGTGAAGCATGCTCTTCAAATGCCAGAAGCCTTTGCTCCCAAGGACAGCCACAGGACGCTGGCTGTTGAGCTTGGTGTGGACCTGGCGAGCGAATTTGAAGTGTTTGTAGACCATCACCTCAGCCATGGCAGCACCTTCAAAGATTGGGACAGGGCGTTGAACAAGTGGCTGCGGAACGCGCGAGAGTTCAGACGCGGTTCTCCCGCACCAGCCGTCAATGGCAATGGGAAGGCGAACGGGAAACTCCAGCATAGGTCAGCATCAGACTATGCCTTCACCCCAGACGAGTTAGCGATGCGCGAAGGCTTACTGGCCAAAACAACGGGAGCGAAGCTATGACGACAGAAATCAAACTCCCGTTTTCTCTGGAATCCGAAAAAGCCGTGCTAGGCGCAATTCTATTGGAACCAAAGCAACTGGCAACGATGCTCCGCTTCGGAGCAATCGAGGATTTTGCTCTCAGTTCCCACAGAGAAATCTTGCGGGTCATGGTGAGTCTGGATCACAGCCAGACATCGCCGGACCTTGTAACCGTAGTAGCCGAACTGGACCAGGCGCACAAGTTGGAATCGGTAGGTGGCGCGGCGTATATCGCAGGGCTGGTCGATGGCCTACCCGACGCTCTGCATGTGGAAGCATACGCAGCGAAAGTACACGATCTGGCCCGGGCCCGGGCGTTGCATTCTGCAGCATCTCTGGCATGTATTTCGATAGAGCAAGGCGAACCGGTAGACGATGTCTTAGGCCGATTGCAGCAAAGGGAACTTGACCTTATCCGAGCTAACACCCGCGGGGCACGGTCGATAAAAGCCGTGGCGATGGATTTTCTAAACCACTTCTATGCCGCCTGTGACGCGGACGGACCAGACATCAATTTAACCACCTCGTTGTTGGACCTCGACGCCAAAACCGGAGGATTGCAGCCAGGAACGCTGGTAATCGTTGTCGGGCGGACGGGCGGCGGGAAATCAACATGGCTGCAGCAGATGGCGTTCGAGCAAGCGAAAGAAGGCCATCGAGTTTACTTCGCAAGCCTCGAGATGAAGGAGCACGTAGTCCTGGCCCGCGGCGTGTCGATGCTTACCAACATACCGACAAACAGCATTTTGAGTCCGCGGTATCTAACGCAGGACAAGAAACAGCAGATCACCGAAGCTGTCGCAGAAGTTCAGACGTGGCCCATCGTCATAGATGACACCGCCGGCCTTGAAATTCACCAGCTACTCGCGAACTGCCGCGCACAAATCAACAAAGCCGCCGAGTGTATCTACGTCGACTACTTGCAGATGATCGGCTGTCGTGAGTACACGAAGATTTACGACAAAGTGACCGCCGTTTCAGGGGCATTGCGAGACCTCGCGAAAACATCGAATGTTCCCGTTGTGGCAGCATGCCAGCTCCGCCGCCCGGAACACGAAAACGATCGGCCTACACTTTTCGACTGTAAAGAAAGCGGAGCTATCGAAAACGATGCCAGTCTATTGCTTGCTGTCTACCGACCAAAGGACGGCACCAGTTATACGGGAGAGGACGAAATCCTTGTGCTCAAGCAACGAAACGGTACGACGGGCCCGGTAGCGGTCTGTTTCATGGGGTCACGCATGAAGTTCGAGCCCAGGTATCGGGAACAGGGCAGGACAGCGGGAGGCGAGACATACCGGGATTACTCGGAAGCCGAGATGCATCATGGCTGAACCGAAAGGTGGCGTTCCAAAAACCTGCGGCCCGAGTGGGGCTGTAAGCGACTCTGCCGCAAGGCAAGGCTAAGGGCAGCCGTATCGCTACTATGCTCAAGTAGAAACTCGTTCTGCCGGAATAACACCGGATAAGCGGCAGAAAGAAAGTGGGGAATCAGAAGGCGATCTTGTGGCAACAGCAGGCCAATCTGATCATTGGCATTGCCCGCTGGAGGCAGCAATGTCGCGTCGAGGCCGAACGATAGCAATAAGCGGGGCGGATTCATGGTCCGCCCGTTGCACGGAAACAGACGGATCAACGGGAGAAATGGCGGTTACTGTAACCGCTGTACAGCGTCAAATGTGTGAAAACATGAGCCTACAAACACCTGATGTCCCATTGATGTCCCAGGCTAGCGGAAACGGTGTCGAATTGGTCGATTCCGCGGAACTCGCGAAACGCTGGCGGGTTCCGGAGTCTTGGATTCGAAGCCACACTCGCGCCCGGACGCCGAAGGATGAGCGCATTCCTTGCATACGGCTTGGACGCTATGTCCGCTTTGAATGGGGGTCACCGCAACTGGCAGAATGGCTGGCGGGAAGGCGGCATCAGTAAGAATATCCGCTATTTTGCTTTACTTGCTTAGCACTAAGTAAGATAATCGGATGCGTGGGAAACAAACTCAACCCAAACGCACAGGCGCTAGGGAGTCTTGGCGGAAAAGCGCGGGCAGAGAGCCTGTCCGGTACAGAGATTGCTAGGATCGCCAGCAAGGGCGGCAAGGCAAGGGCCTCGAAGCTATCTGCTGCCGAGCGCAGGCGGATCGCGAAGCTAGGCGTTGCCGCCCGTGAACGCAAAAGAAAGGGGAAAGCTAGATGAGGAGCCGAAAGCAGAACGGAACAATCATCCGTATCGGGGACCGTTGGTACGTTCGCTACTGGGAGCGCCGAAACATCGGTGGAACCGTCGAACGGAAGCGTGTTACCCATTCAATCGGGCAGGTCATGACACGCGGGAAGCGTCCACCCGCAGATATCGTGACCGAAGCCGAGCGGCACATGGCAACAGTAAACAGCGGCACAGTCCCCGCCGAGAGAATTGTCACCATCGGTGATTTTGTGGAGCGGGTCTACTTGCCGTGGACTGACGAACACAAGCGGCTCTCGACCGCAAAGGGCTATCGGGATATCTGGGAGGATCATCTGAAGCCACTTTGCGAAGGTGTTTGGCTGAAAGATACGCGGACGTACCACGTCCAAGGTTGGCTGAATCAGATCGGAGCGGGCAAGCTAAGCCGCAACACACTGAAACACGTCAAAAGTGTGATCAGCGGCATTTTCACTCTGGCAAAGCAGCAAGACTATTTCCAAGGTGAAAATCCCGCACGCGATTCTGCCGTCAATCCCAAGGCAGCAGAGCCGCAGGAAACGTATGCCTACACGCTGGACGAGATTCAGACTATTCTCGCTTTGCTCCCTGAGCCTGCCGCGACAGCTTTCGCAGTGGCGGCATATATGGGACTGAGGCATGGCGAAATACAGGGACTGCTGTGGGAAAACTACCGAGATGGGGAGCTGTACATTTCGCGCTCAATCTGGAATGGCCGCGTCTCGGACCCCAAGACCCGCAAGGGCCGTGCACCTGTCCCTGTGATTCGACAGTTGGCGGATCGGCTGGAAATGCATCGGCTGCGCTCAGTGAACCCGCTTGCCGGCCCCATTTTCGCCAACGCTGTAGGCAAGCCGCTGGCACTCAGTAGCGCGGTCAACCGGGTCATTCTCCCGGCCCTGAACCGCTGCGAGTGCTGCGGAAAGGCAGAACTAAACCACCAGAAAGCGGATCACGAATACAAGCGCGACAAGCGGATTCCCGAGTGGCACGGCTGGCATGCTGCCCGGCGTGGCCTCGGGAGCAATCTATACCGCCTGGGAGTGCCAGATATGGTGATTCAGCGGATCTTACGCCACGCGAACGTCAGCACAACGGCAACGTACTACATCAAGACGGCAGCTGATGATGTTCGGAACGCGATGGCTAAGCTGGAAAACCACATCTGCGGGCAGATCAAAGCCACTGCTGATAGCACACGAGAAGGCGAGCCTCAAGTTGAACCTGCCACAGTTCAGTAGAGGCTAGACAAAGGGGTATTCTTGTCAGGAACAAGCGTATCGTGACCCAAGCGACGCCTGTTGTCAGGTCGAGTCGGTTGCCTTTATTTCGCCGCTACCGGTCGTCATTTGTGGCGGCTGTTCTGAGATGACATAGCCTGTGATCTTGCGATTAAGAAGTCGCTCTTCGGTTGCTTTGGGTATATCCGTAGTTTCATGTCGCACATTTATGTTAGAGATTCTTTCTCTCGGGATGTAAAAGAGATCCGCCCCCGGAATGAGTCTCCAATACGTCGCCCTGTCCCGCGTGAATCTGTGCTTTGGGTGCTCTGGCCACTTTGCAACAGTAGCTTCCAGGTCGACTTGCCGGTGCGCGCTGTACTGGGCTTTATCGTAGCGAGCGGCACCACTGAGCAACACTCCAGCCAACTCTCCTTCATTGTTAAAGAAGTAGTCGCGTAGCCTCCCTTGATATAACATGCCCTCGGTACTCAAGACATCAAGCTCAATGCGAGCCTTCGTTTTGGGGCTACCAAAGTTCGTCAGCAGCACTGCCCATTCCGAGATGCTCGGACGAAATACAACGCTTCCAATTCGGTCACGCCAACGCTGCTTGCCTGTGCTTCGGTACTGTGTTGCCAGCCACGAGAAATACCCGGCCTCGACTCCGACAAAGAGGTAGTACCAAAGGAGAAATCGGATTTGACGTCTGAGGACGCTGTTCGCGCCAGTCCAAAAGACTCCGTCATGGATGGCGTTATCCATTTGCTTGTCGCTGGCTAGTGACGTGAAAACTGTCCGGTACGCAAGCCTACGATGCGAGCCATCCTCTTTAGTCGGAAACGGCCAAGTGGCCAACGTCCACACCAATAAGACAGCAAGACAAAACGGGGCAAGGCAAGAGAGTGCTGCGAATGTGATTTCCTGAGTTTTTGTTTTCTGAAGTTTTACCGGAAAATTGAAGGAAGTTATGAGGCGAAAAAGTACACCAGGTAGAAACACATAAAGCAGCACAACCACGGAGGCAACGACAGCTATCAACTTCCGTTATCCTTGTGCTACTGCAATGTGGCTAAGCCGCGCTGGCCGCAGCATCGGCAACTGATCTGGTCACGCGGAACGTCTTCCCATCCACGGTGACGTCGCTATAGCCCTGGCGCTTGATCTCCTCGTTGATCCTCTCCAAATCTGCTTCGATTTTGTCGGCCAGCTTGCGGTCTATCCTGGTCAGATCGACAACCTCAGAAAGCGTCTCTAAATTGGCAACCATGCAACTGACTCCCCACCTGAGATTAGATGCGAATTGCGAAATTGCAGGATTCTTCTTTCGTACTACGGCGGACACCAGATTACACCACAACTTTGCCCACAAACTAGAAAAAGCTCTCCAGTGTATTATCTAAAGTAACCACTTAGGCGTTTGGTTTTCAACGTCTTACGGGTCGAGGTGGGTGTCCTAGTTTGAAAACAGGACGACCAAATCCGCCACCAGGATGCCATGCTGGTGATGTCCGGGTGGGAAGCAAAGTCAAAAAGCACACTGCCGACCCATTGAACCTGCTGGTCAGTAAATGGCGGTGTTCCTTTAGGCGAATTGCGAAGCCCCAGTCTTGACCAGCGTTGACCCGAACAATTGGCCTGAGCATGGAAGTGAGAATCGGTTGGGACATCTACGGGACACTAAACCTTCTCAGAGAGAGCGCGAAATGAGTGATTAGTTGAGACCGCGTTCGCAGAGTAAATGCCTGAGCCACAAGGAACTTCTGGCGGAGAGGGAGGGATTCGAACCCTCGATACAGGTGTTAGCCCGTATAACGGTTTAGCAAACCGCCGCCTTCAGCCACTCGGCCACCCCTCCGGCGGAACTTTTGCAGCCCCATTGTAGCAGTGA
>Ga0210384_10005903_pt1 | contig 13144 bp, 12 predicted proteins | sample IncBWH2MmetaG_FD_160574 | JGI IMG/M metagenome (GOLD analysis project Ga0210384, IMG submission 160574) | Forest soil microbial communities from Barre Woods Harvard Forest LTER site, Petersham, Massachusetts, United States - Inc-BW-H-2-M | ecosystem: Environmental > Terrestrial > Soil >... | reverse complement strand
GATCGCTACGTCGCGCTGCTGCCCAAGGAACCGAATCCGCAGGATTCTTACGGTGAACTGCTGCGCATGGCGGGAAACTTTGAAGGCTCGCTGAAGCACTACCATGCCGCTCTGAAAATCGACCCTGATTTCATCACCTCTCAAGTCGGCCTAGGAGACACTTACGCCCTCATGGGCAATCAAGAGCAGGCCCGAGCCGAGTACGACAAAGCCATCCGTTTCGCCCACAACGAAGCCGATCGCCTCACTTACGGAATGCAAAAGGCGATGACCTGGGTGCGCGACGGCAAGTTTGCCGAAGCCGATAAGCTGTACGAACAGATCGCCCAGACCGCTCACGCCAAAGAACAAGACTTGCAGGAAGCGCAGGCCTATCGTCATTTAGCCGAGTATCAGACGGACGACAACACGGCGCTGAAATATTTGCAGGAAGCGGAAGAGTCTCTCGGACACCGAACGACCATTTCGAAAAACGACAAAGATGAAGAACTGTCTCGAGTCTTGCGCAACCGCACTGTACGCGCCTCGCATGTTGGGAACCCGCAATTGGCTGAGAAGTCGTTAAAGGAACTGGAGACCATGGCCTCCGGAAGCCGCAATCGCGTGATTCAGAGTTCCTATAACGGCGCCGCCGGAACTTTGCTCATGGACCAGAAAAAATTCAACGAGGCCATCGCCAGCCTGGAAGAAGACCAGGACAATCCTTTTAGCTTGGAGCTCTTGGTGCAGGCCTACTACCAGACCAATCAGTCCGACAAACTACACGAAGCCGAGGGCAAGCTTCGCGGCACCAACGTTCCCACCATGGAACAGGCCCTCGTGGTTCCTGCAGCACGATCGCGTCGCCCAGAAATTTAACCGCCACGTAACGTATCTTTAGACTTTCGTCTATACTGTCCAACGCCACAGTGCCGTGTGGCAATCGAAAAACTAGAACAAGTCTCCTGGGGACGCCACGAATTCCGAATGGCACTCTTAATGACTTCTAAACTCAACCGTCGCTCGCGCGAAAGAATCGTCACCAAGCTACCGGTGCGTTTAAGGAACACCGCCTCGAATACCGAACTGAGCGCTGAGACTCGCGATGTGAGCACAAATGGGGTTTTCCTTTACACCAACTCCCGCATGGTTGAGGGCTCGGACGTTGAGTTGGTTCTCATCCTGCCTCCGGAGTTGACCTCCGGGGAGAAGTGTTGGGTTTGCTGCCACGCCCGCATCTTGCGCGTGGAGCAGGGCACCGGCACGAACTTCGGCGTTGCGGCCGAGATTCAGCGCATGAATATTCTGCCGGAGATTCCCGCATAGAACGCTCGCCCGTTCTTGCTGCTGCACCATTTTCAGTGCAATTGAGCCCAACTCACATTGCGCTGCAATACCTAGGACGTCCACCGTTTACCTACGTCCAGGCAAGAACTGCACGGTCTTAAACCTCATAGCTTGATATTTTCAAGAAAAGGCTTCCCCTCGCACCTACCTTGGTGCAATAATGGCGGCCCAAGAATTGCTCTGGCCAAACTCAGAACTCAGGTGGGCCCTAGTATGTGGATTGAGAAACTTTCAGACGGTGTAGTGCAGGTGCAGACGCCTATCGGACCGCGTTATTTGATGCCCTCATTTCTTCAACGCGTATATTTTCTGTGGATGTTCCGTCACTTTCCCATTCTTCCTCACGCCGTGCTGAACACGACGCAACAGCGGATGATCGATCGCCTGTGTTCCGAGCAGAGGTTCGTTTCCATGGCCTATGCCGATGGAATGGATGACGCTCCAGTAATCGGCACAGTCGAGCGCCGTCCCAAGATGGGCCATGATTCCTTGCCTCCTCGCCGCCCCGCGGTGAGCGAAAGTTCCGGCGCCTTGGCCGCAGAAGTCCGCCAGCGTTCCTAGGACTAATTTCCGCACTACCGTCTCGGCCGCCACGTTCGAGTCGGGAAGGATGCCTCGTCTCAACTAGCGTCTTCTGCCACGACGACAACTCCTCGGCCTTGCAACCATGATCGCGTCTTCCCCCCGCGCGGGGAGACCGCGCCAGCACGTCGCGACGATGACCGCCGCTCCGGGAAATGTTACAATCACAAACTGTCCCGCCAAGAATTTCCCCTCACGGGCGCGTAGCTCAATGGCAGAGCAACTGATTCAGAGTCAGTTGTTCGAACGGGGCGCAATGGAATTCCTCAGACTAATCAAGAGGATTCGTCTTCCAGAGAAGTGCGTGGCTGTGCTCTGCTCCTACGAGCAATGCCCCCGCACGCAAAGGGGAGATCCCAACTTCGTGCATTTAGTCCGTGCTATCAAAGAGCAGTGCGGTGCGACCGGGCAAACCTGTGCTGTCTAGAGGGGCGAGGCAGGCTTGGCGTGGGCGCCTAAGCAAGCTTCGTGCTACTACTCTTGCATGAGTTGCAGCGTGCCCGACGCGGGCTGAGCTCGCCACTCAGCTCTCGCTGCCATTTTGTTCGCCACAGCTACCTCCACTTTGGAACGTGGCAACGAAAATCTGCACGGACGCTGCCCGAGTTCCTTGAGGGGATGCGACGCTTTTCGCTAGGCTTAAGTTCTAGTGATGATTTCTCACCCGCCAGAACGGTCTATCGGCTCCAGAATTTCCACACAGCACCCAGGAGGAATCACTCATTCTGGCAGGCAAAACATGGCAAATCTCACGATAGAAAGCCTCGTCGGGCCCTCCACGGGTGCGCGGATCGACCGGGGCGACATCGGCTGCCGAGATTCACGCTTCCCTAGTGCTGGTGACCCAAGCGAGATCTTGCTTCGCTTTCGGCCCTAAGCTGTCCAGGTCCGTTGTTTCTGCTCCACGTCAGGATGTTTTACTCGCAATAAATTAGCCTGTATTGTATGTCCAAATTCGGACAGCGGATTCCAATTTCGGACATGGCAAGCGAGAGCAATCCGCTGCGGTCGATCTTAAGCGACATCGGATGAAGCGCTTTACACCGGTGGAGTTTGGTATCCCATCTGCATAAGTCTGTGCGAAATCGCACCTGCCCTTGCCACAAGGAGGATCGAATGCTTCTTCAAGATCTCCGCCAAGCCGGCCGTAAATTGCGAAAATCACGGGCATTCACTTTCGTCGGCGTGACGACCCTTGCTCTCGGAATAGGGGCTACAACCGCGATCTTTTCGGTAGTTGAGGCCATTTTGCTGCGCCCCCTGCCATTTCCTGGTGGAGATCGGCTAGTTGTCATTCATGAACTCATCCCACAGATTGGGCATGAGTTGAACATTCCTGCTCCCGATGTTCTGGCGTACTCGAGTGATGTCAAGAGCTTTAGGGTCGCAGGAGGATTCAGACAGCAAAAGGTTCAGGTTTCTGGTGTGGGAGACCCGGTGCAGTTGACCGCGACACGACTGAGCCCAGACGCCTTTGCCGCTCTCGGCGTTGCACCTATGCTCGGGCGACCCTTTTACAGAGAGGAGGATGAAAACGGCCAAGCGTTGACAATTCTGAGTTACTCACTGTGGGCAACTCTGTTCCACCGCGACCCCAAAGTGATCGGCACAACGGTAGATATCGACCGCCGACCTTACGTGATCGTTGGGGTAATGCCGCGTGCTTTTGAGTTCCCCGTCGTGCCGGGCAAGCTTAGCCAGACTCAACTCTGGGTTCCTTTGAGCCTCACCCCCGATGAGAGGACGAACCAAGCCGGGAATTGGGACTATGGCTTTGTTGGATTACTGAACCCGAACACTAGCATGCAACAAGCACGGGCAGATGCAGAGCGAGTGGCCAATCAAATCGTTGACGGCTATCCGGTCTTTATGCGCGCCGTAAAGATGACTCCTGTGCTGCGAACTCTTAGGCAAGACACGGTTACAGGTGCACGTTCACTGTTGCGCGTCCTATTGCTTGCGGTTCTTGTCGTGCTCCTTATCGCCTGCGCAAACCTGGCCGGTTTGCTCCTCGTTCGTGCTATCCGTCGGCGTCACGAAATGGCAGTCCAGATGGCTCTGGGCGCCCCAATTCGCGTCATTCTCCGGCAATCTGTGATCGAGACATTACTGATCAGTATGGCCGGTGGGTTGCTCGGTGTCTTGCTTGCGTCGATCGCTCTGCGCTCATGGATCAATTTACTGCCCGAAACGCTGCCGCGGCTCCGGGAAATCGGAATCAACTGGACTGTGCTTGCCTTCGCATTAGCGCTGTCTCTTGGAACGGGACTGCTTTGTGGCCTTGTACCGGCCCTTGCGGTCATGCGGATCAACTTCAGCGAGTTGTTGAACGAATCAGGGCGGACGAGTGCACTGGGGCGCCACGCCCGGTTTCGATCGACTCTGGTCGTGGCCGAAATTGCAACCGCGCTAGTCTTGCTTACTGCTGCCACCTTGCTTCTGCGTAGTTTCGAGAAAATGCGCGACGTCGATCCTGGGTTTCAACCTGATCATCTTCTTATAGCAAGCTATTCGCTTCCTCCGACGCAATACCAGACCCAAAGCCAGGTCGACACTTTTAACGGTGACCTTTTGAGAAAACTACAACAGTTGCCTGGGACTCAGTCCGCAGCACTGGTGACAGCTTTGCCGATGGCCGAGGAAACGAACAGCAGCGTTTTTACCGTCGATGGATATAATCCTTCTCCCGGAGCAACCATGACCTTGGGATGCTTGGCGTATGTTCGTGGAGACTATTTCCAAACCCTGAAAATACCTCTCCTACGAGGGCGCTACTTTACGGATGCGGACAAAGCGGATGTTGCTCTGGTAGTAATTGTGAACCGTACCCTCGCTGAGCATTATTGGGCGGGACAGAGCCCTTTAGGAAAGCGGATGAAACTCGGGCCTGCGGGAATGGCATTGCCTTGGATGGCAGTGGTAGGAGAGGTCGCCGACACCAAGCAAGGAGCGCTCGATAGCGAGAACTGTGAGCAGATCTATCAGCCATTTGCGCAGCAAAGTGCTTCGGCTGGAGTCACGACAGGTGTCAACGGGCGAGACATGCGGGTTGCTGTACGCAGTACCGCGCCGCCGGAGGGAGCGCAGGAATCGCTTCGTCGTACGGTGTGGTCTCTGGATCCACAACTTGCCATAAGTAACATGCAGACAATGGAGCAAGCGATTAGCGAAACCGGAGCTCCCCGCCGTTTCAATACTACAATAGTGACAGCATTCGCCCTTACTGCGCTTTTGTTCGCTATGCTTGGCGTCTATGCAGTCGTCTCCTTCTCTGTCGCGCAACGCACCCAGGAGATCGGTATCCGGATTGCTCTCGGAGCGCAACGGGGCGATATTTTGTCACTTGTGCTGAAATCTGGCTTCAAGCTGGGCATTGTAGGTTGTCTCGTTGGGATTGTGGGGAGCGCTATAGGGACCCGATTGATGTCCACGCTTCTCTTTGGAGTTAGCCCTCTTGACCCGATCGCCTTTGTCCTTGCAGTTTTGGTTGTGCTTGTCGTGTGCGGGGCTGCATCCTTCATTCCCGCTCGCCACGCGGCCCAATTGATGCAATGCAGGCTCTGAGAGCGCCCTAATTCGCGGCCACAATGCCGGCAACGGTACTGCGCAGGAGAAGAAATGCTGTGCTCGGCTTCGACGTTGATTCAGTTCCGAGACTACGGTAAACACCAACCCACGACTGCATACTCTCAGTGTGGCGGGTCTTGGCACCCGACTTGGGCGGTAACAATAGCGAGCACGTCTAACGTTCAAGCTTCCCTTAGGCTGCCAGCGGGTCACACACTTTTCCCGAACAACCCTTTGACACCTGATACGAATCGAAATGGCTGTTCAGAGCGCGAAACGGTTGCTTTTCACTTCAAGGGTTCGATTGAGCCACGATCGCGTGTGGAATCATACATCGGCCTTGGTACGCCGGCAGTCTTCGTCATGAACATGGAGAGCGAATCGCCGTTGGCCGATGTGCCGGCACTTCGGCTATCTTACGTTTTTGGCTTCTTCTTAAGCAGCAATCACAGAGTTTGATCGAAGGAAACGATCGTCAGATCGACGTTCACTACGCAAAAGCTACGGATCTGCCTGTAGCAATCAGCCAGCAGCCTTCGGTCTTAAAACCCCGTAGTTCGATCAGGCAAACGCGTTGTTCGGATTCCCGAACAAAAACAGATGAAACGCGTTTTTTGTTGCTGGATGTGCTCTAATTCCCATTGAGCCTGGAGGTTTCCCCCGAATGGCGCGCCCCGATCGATACTCCCAGGATTTCGGAAGTCCCCGATTGAGTGATGAAGGTCGCAAAGGGCTCGCACTCATGGCCAAGGACGCCCGCATTCAACGAGCTCTTGATTTTCTGCAGCAATCGTCCTCGTGGCGCACGGAGGAGATCGCTGCCGCCGTTCATCTGTCCAGTTCACGTTTTCGCCATGTGTTCAAGCAGCAAATGGGTCTCTCGCTTCGGCGATATCTTTGTCTGGTGCGGCTGGAGCGCGCCCGGAAACTCGCAGGGGAATCATTCCTGTCCGTGAAGGAGATCGCTGCACGTGTGGGCGCGAATGATATAAGCCACTTTCTTCGGCAGTACAAAGCAGTCTATGGTCAGACGCCCTCGGAAACCCGTGCCCAATTCACAAAAGCAATTATCTGTGATCAAAGCTCCGAGAACTGTATCGAGAGAAAATAGAAAATGGAGGTGGATTAATTTCGAGTCCCAGTGAAGGTAAGCAACAACTCGAAATTACGCCCGCTCAGCGTATCCTGGTTACGATAGACAAATCAGAGTGGACGCGTAGGTGGATACATTTGCGAGGAGAGTAGAACCCCAACTAGACGACTCGCCCCTTGTGACGGATGGAGTACGCTGTTAGGGCTTACCAAGACAAGACCCGCGGTAGGCCGTGAAGAATAGCAGCCGTCGTGCGCTTTGGTGCGGGACCGCAATGTGGATCTGGGGAGTGGATTAAGAGAGGATTCGAGCGGGCATTCTCATCGATTGAGCACCATGCTCAGGAGTTGCGTCTCTACCGTAGCAATGTCACAAGACTGAACATACCTGAGTGCTGCGTTGCGGGAGTCCGCCGAGACTTGGAAGTAGCGCTCTGATAAAGTCAGAAGGTCGGAAAGGGCATTTTGCCAAGGGCCTATGTCCTGCGCGGGGACGACCGCACGAGGGATCATTTTTTCATCATGTTGGGGCAAGTATGTCGTTATGGCCCGCACCGGTATCACGTAGTCCACACCCAGTTTCGCCTCTGCCAATCCCCCGGTATTGCTCGCCAAAACGGGGATACCCCTCAGCATTGCCTCAACGGCAACCAAGCCGAAACCTTCCTGCCACAGCGACGGGACCAGCAGAATGCGGGTGTGCGAAAGGATCAGGTCAATCTCCGTCTTTGATCCGAGTAAAGAAATATTTGGCAGCGAGTTCAGTTCCCTGACATCATGGTCCGTGGTCCCCCATCCACGAACGGCGCTGAAAGGGAAATTGGGGAACCGCCGCGCCAGTTCAAGAAAAATGGGCAGGCCCTTGATCGCGCATGGATTTATCATCGCTACGGAGCCGGAATCGTATTGGGCAAAATTAGGAAATGGCTCCTGGCCAAATATCGGTACCGCAATTTGTTTCGGCGACACATGGATCCAATCCTCGAAATATTGCTTCATATAACGGCTGATTGTGACTATGCCTGCAATGTGACCGAACGTCTCAGCAGCCGCGGAGTTAGGGTAGACAGAATTGGGCCCAAAGGGCAGAAAAATCGATGTGTGTGCGAAATACACCAATTTCTCTCCGCAAAGGGGAGCCAACTTCGTGAGCAGTACTTGGAATGGATCCTCGGAAGAAATCAGAACAACGTCCGGCCTCAATCCAGGCAGATGAAGTGCAACCTCCGATCTCAACTCTGTCGTGTTAGTAAAGGCAAAAACGGTTACCATCGCGTTTCGGAACATCACCATGGAGCTGTCTTGGAATAGAATCTCCGCCCCTTCGGCCCGAATGCGATCGCAGTATGTCGTAATTGCGTCCGGATTGTCGATATACTGCTCCGCCACCGCGAATACGAAGCATTCATGGCCTCTGCTCGCGAGAAGCTCGCAAAGGATGCGGTTGGCTTTGCTGGCGCCACCATACGTGGGAAGAAATACAGCGCTTTGGACCAATAGAAGTCTCATAAGGCAACGCGGATGACCAATTATGTGTGTCGAGTATTGTTACGGATGCAACAAGTGCGTGTTGAATGTAGGCAAGGTTTAGTATCCCCCTCATGTTGCATGCTCAGTTCACTAAATTACGCTCACTCTAGTACTTAGCCTACTCAACGTAAAGTGAAATCGTGAAGCAGGCTGGCACCGTGGACTCGGCGTCCACAGGGTAATTGGCATATCGCTAGAGGCTACACAAACTTCCGCATTGACATTCAATCATTTCTATTGTATGTGTGTCAGGAACATAAACTTCTATACTGTTTCCGCAGTTCATTGGCGGCAGCCTGCTCTCCCATCCCTTCCGCGGCGGAATTGCATTATTTATGCAGCATGCGTTATAGCTGACCTTTCTTTCGCGTTGAATCGGAGGCGAAGGTTGCCCGCCGAATTCGAGTAAGCTGCTCCGAATAAATACATTCCAGACGCTCACGGTCCGAGCGGACAGAATCGTTCACCAACAATATCGAAGGCTTCTCGGCGTCGATCATCACAGAATGTCAGCAAGGGAGATTGAACATGCGTAACGAAGAAAGCTCCTACCTATCAAAAGCACTCCTGAACGAGAGCGCCCGCTCTTCGAGACTGGCAAGTGAAGGAGTCAATGCGGACGCGACATACCGGGCCCCATTGACTCAAGCAGAGAGTTCGTTTGGACCGCTAAAAAACGAACCCGATCAGCGAAGCACTTTGTTGGTCGCCGAGACAAACACGACTTCGGATGGCGAAACGCCGATCCAGACGGGGTATCTCGTAGGGGATAACCATGTGCCTCTGGTCATACGACCAAGCAAGCCCGACATCCCTCTGGCCAGACTTGCCGAATGGTTAAGCCGAAATCGCCACCTCATCGAGGAGTGGTTGCTGAAGCACGGTGCGTTATTGTTCAGAGGCTTTCCCATTTCCTCAGTTGCAGACTTTAAGGTAGTAGCGTCGGCAGCTTCAGAGGACCTGCTAGACTACGCTGAGCGCTCCTCGCCGCGGACGGAACTGATCGATAAAGTGTATACGTCAACGGACTACCCGGCCAGCCATGCTATTTTCCCACACAATGAACACTCCTATTCAGCGACGTATCCGCTTAAGATCTTTTTCTGTTGTCTAGTACCCGCCGAAGCGGGAGGCGAAACTCCGTTGATACCCATTCGTAACGTAACCGCGCGGATCAGCGAGGAAGTCCGCGCTAAATTCAGCCGTACCGGATGGATGTACGTGCGTAATTTCGGCGATGGTCTCGGTCTATCTTGGAAGACGGCATTCCGCACGAGCGAGCGTGCTTCTGTCGAAGAATACTGTAAAGCGGCACAAATTAGCTTTGAATGGAAAGATGGCGACCGCCTGCGTACGCGCCAGGTCCGGCCGGCATTTATCGATCATCCCAAAACAGGAGAGCGTTTGTGGTTCAATCATGCAACATTCTTTCACGTCTCTACCCTCGATGCCGACATGCGCGATGTGCTGACGAAGTGGTTTAGCGACAGCGAACTTCCAAATAATACCTATTATGGCGACGGATCATCCATCGCGCCCGACATCATGCATCAGCTACGTAAAGCCTATTTGGACGAGATGGTCACTTTTCCTTGGTTTGCGGGGGACGTCATTATGGTTGACAACGTGCTTACCGCGCACGCGCGTGCGGCATACGCGGGCCAACGAAAAGTGCTTGTAGCAATGGCCGAGCGTATCACTCGCAGTGACCTTGGCGGCCAATGAGTCGCGTAAGTGAACCAAGCTGCAGCAACATGATTGCCGCAACGCAGAAGTCGCTTCAGGATACTCTACGGCAACAGACGCCAACAAATAGCCGCTGACGCCAGTTCAAGCACCTTGCTTGGGGATGTCAGTAATTGCTACCATCCTTCGCAATAGTACTTGATGTGTGGGCACATAGCAGACAAACACCAATCACATTGCATCATCGTAGTGATCTAACCACGCCACTAGACGTCTGACTCGGCTATCTCCACTGCCAGAGGCAGTGGTGCAGCACACGATAGCAAAACGCGGCCGCGCCGCAAACCACGAACGATCTCCTCGATGAAGGGAGTTATGCGACAGCTTTGTCCGCAATGGCCACGTAATACGCGCGTGTTCGTGCGATGTAGTGCCTCGCACGGTATTTACTAACCCGTTGGCTCAACTCATCTAAGCACCGTTCTTATAACTTATAGCTCGCGATGCTGATAGGTATGAACCTCTTGGCAATGCGCGAGGAGGTGTGTTATATGCCGCTACTACCAGAGTGGTACGCGATTCAGGTACGCTCGTTACATGAGCGAGTGGCAGCCGAGTCTCTGAGACACAAGGGCTATGAGGTCCTCCTTCCAGTCTTTGTCGTTCACACTTCTCGCCAGATCGCCGCCGAGCGCATCCTGTTTCCGGGCTATCTCTTCTGCCGGATCTCGCAGGATATCTGTGCGAAGATTGTAACAACCCCTGGCGTCATTAGAATACTAGGACTCGGCAAAGTCCCAGTCGCGGTCGAAGAGTGCGAGATGGACGCGGTGCGACAACTCGTGAACTCTCCACTTGCAAAACGGCCGTGTGCTTATGTTGCAACCGGAACACGTGTAAGAATTGGCAGCGGGCCACTCAGCGGTGTTGAGGGTGTTGTACTTGATGACGCGGAGGGGAAGAAACTGGTCATGTCAATCACGATTCTGAGGCGCTCGGTTGCTGCACTGTTGCCGCCGGAAACCCTCTTGGAACCGGTCTCATCACCATCGGATCCGGGGCAGATATTTCAAGCGCACCCGAAGTGTGCCCCTAAAGGGTTGGAACTGTCGCGTCCATCGCGGTACGCCCGCGTCGCATAAGTAGCATTGTGAGCAGACGGCCTGTAGTAGCAGACCGGAGCGCCAAAGAAAGGGAGCTTTATGAATGAACTGGTAACTCGCCTGTTTCAGAATCAACACGAGGTAGAGGTGCGCATCCGGCCGAACAAGTCCCCCGAAGAATTCGAGCAGTGCATTCAGCGAGGTTATGTCCATCTGAACATTGCAGACACACGCGGCGGAACCGAACTCGGCATTCGACTAGACAAGAAAGCGTGCGACCTTGGTGGTGCGAATTTTAGAGAGGGGAGCGGAAACGCGAGACTCGCAGGTGCATTAGTCTTGGACGGCGTAAGAATGATGTGTACAGCTGATATCAGTCTGCCATCTCTGAGTGGTCTGGCAGTTTTCAGCCAGCACTCCTCTCGCGAGTAGCTTCTTTTGGAGCAGGGTCGTCACTGCATCCTAATGGTGGGCTGCAGAAAGACCAGACTCGTATTGCATTGATGATGCCATAGCCTGCGCTCGTACCGGAGCTTTAGTCGGCCAGTGCAGGATATGGATAAATTATTAAGCAACTGCCTGGGAATGGGCCACCAGTGGACTGTCGCAGTGAATTCGTTAGCACGTAGGTGGCGTGTGGGGTTCAGAATATTTCCACTGGATGGGGCGAGCGTTGGCGGAGTAGGCGTTGATGTAGCGGCAGAGTTTGCGAGCCAAGTCGGGAACTGAGGTGAAGATGCCGCGGGCAATGCCTCGCGTTCGATCTTGGCGAACCAGATCTCGACTTGGTTGAGCCAAGAGGAGTAGGTAGGGGTGAAGTGAAACTGCACGCGCGGATGCTGTTGCAAGAAGTCTCGAACGAGTTGGGTTCTGTGGGCGGAGAGGTTGTCGAGGATGATATGAATCTGCTGCCGGGGCGAGCACAACGACACCACTTCTTCGAGGAAGGCAACGAAGTCACGGCTGGTGTGGCGGGCCGTGGTTCTTCCGTGCACGCGGCCGGTCTTGGTGTCCAGCGCGGCATACAGAGAAAGCGTTCCATGCCGGTAGTACTCGAAACCGTGACGCTCGGCTCGGACAGTAACGGGTACTCATGTGGCTGACGTCGAAACAAGGCGCAGCATGCCAGAGAAGCAGATCGCCGCTTTTCACCTTCTGATAAAAACTCAATGGTTCCCAGGCTGAGCATTGTCATACCTACTCGTAACCGCGTTGAAATGTTGGGCTTGACGCTTCAAAGCCACCTCGCGCAACAACATACTTCCGAATGCGAGTGGATCGTTGTTGATAACGGAAGCACTGACTCAACACAGGAACTTCTCTCTCGTATAGCCTCTCAGATGCGAATGAGAGTACTTCGTGTCGAGAAAGCGGGCAAGTCCCGTTGCCTGAATGCTGCTATTCAAGTTGCTCAGGGGCAAATCATAGCATTCACAGATGATGATGTGCGTGTACCAGCTAATTGGGCCTCGGACCTGCTTCGTGCATCATGCGTTTACCCCACTGCGACAGTTTTTTGCGGACCGATCATCCCGGTTTTTCCGCCCGAGGCCCCTCCGTGGCTGCAAAAGCATCATTTCGCAGGAGCGGCTTTCGCCAGATTCATGCCGATCCTACAGGAAGGCGTGTGGGAGAGTTCTGACGTTCCACTCGGCCCGAACTTCGCCGTGCGCGCAGACCGGATTTCCGGGATGCGCTTTCGAGTAGATCTCGGGCCTTCCGAAAATTCCAGTCTCCTGCACGAGGACACGGAATTTCTGGACCGGCTTCGTGACCGTGGTGAAAAGTTCATCTACATTCCGACCGCTGCCGTCTGGCATCTTATACGCAGTGAGCTAGTTGACGTGCATCTCCTGTATGAGAGGGCCTTCAATATGGGCCGCAGCGTCATTGTTGCGGACAGGAGGATTGTTTTGCTTCCACGCGAGTGGGCCGATTCTACTGCAGAGAGCGCACGCTTCACGCTTGGATCATTGGTGAATTTCTATTTGGGCCAGTGTTTTCAGTTGGATTGCTATGGGTTGGGATATGACCAGCTATTTGGCGAAATTGCAGCATTGAATTGGTCCAGCGATCTTGATCTGCTCAGTCAGTCCGCACGGCGGTGGATTGCGGCAGATCCGGGACCCCTGCGACCTTAGTGGTGCGAATTTCCGAGAGGGAAGCGGAAACGCTAGGCTCGCAGGTGCACTAGTCCTGGACGGGGTAAGAATGATGTGTACAGCTGATATCGGGCTGCCATCTCTGGGTGGTCTGGC
>Ga0210384_10005902_pt1 | contig 13146 bp, 10 predicted proteins | sample IncBWH2MmetaG_FD_160574 | JGI IMG/M metagenome (GOLD analysis project Ga0210384, IMG submission 160574) | Forest soil microbial communities from Barre Woods Harvard Forest LTER site, Petersham, Massachusetts, United States - Inc-BW-H-2-M | ecosystem: Environmental > Terrestrial > Soil >... | reverse complement strand
ATTGGAAAGAGCAATTATGGTGCGCCCGGAGAGATTCGAACTCCCGGCCTCCTGGTTCGTAGCCAGGCGCTCTATCCAACTGAGCTACGGGCGCAAAGGATAAATTGACAACAATGCGTCTCGACAATTGATCAGGAGCACAGGCGCCATAGAATGCCCATAGTGGCTATTAATCGCGCGTTGTGACCCGACATCCCGCTTACTACGCGCCTCGCCTTAAAGCCAGCTGGTCGCGTCAGGGGCGCGAATATTACCACATCAATTGCCGATCACCATTCCGCCGCCCAGAGTGCCTCGGTCGGCTTATCCCCGCTTTGTGACTGCCACGGTCAACTGATCCAAACCGACGAGAATTTGGTTAACGAGTGGCGGAGAGGGAGGGATTCGAACCCTCGATGGGCTTTTGACCCATACGCCCTTAGCAGGGGCGCGCCTTCGACCACTCGGCCACCTCTCCGGACGGGGAACCAAGCCCATTCGCGGAGCGCGGGATGATACCCGTCCTCGGCAGTCCAGGTAAAGCTAAAGGGCGCTAAACGCTTGAATCAAGCGTCGTCGACAATCTTGGCGGCCGGAGCGCCGGATCGGGAGTCATTGCCTTCCTCGCGCTTGATGCGCTCGTAGATCTCCTCCCGATGGACAGCCACATCCTTGGGAGCGTTGACTCCAATTCGGACCTGATTGCCCTTTACACCCAATACGGTCACCGTGACTTCGTTGCCGATCATCACGGTCTCGCCGACACGCCTAGTCAATATCAACATAATCGAGCTCCTAGCTTCCCTGGCACTGCAGCGACCACAAACTGCCCAACATACCGCATGGCCATCAAGCGTTCGTTCGAGGTTGAAGCGGTGAACATCACATACCGCCGCGGGAATTCCTCAATCAACCCGCCTCAAGAATACAAGAATCCGAAGGGCAATTGTTGCAACTTCGTAACAGAAATAAACAAACCGTTCAATTAGCCAGATGGCTGCGGATCAGCGATTCCACTCCGGCCAGCGCCCTTCCCAAGTTTTCCGGCTGCGTCCCTCCGGCCTGTGCAAAATCAGCGCGGCCGCCGCCCTTGCCGCCGACCTGCGCTGCGACGGCGCTCGCGATCTCTCCTGCTCTCATTCGACTCAGCAAATCCGCTGAAACGCCCGCCACCAACACGACTTTGCCGTCCTGGACGGTCGCCAGCACGATAACGGAAGATCCCAGCTTACCCTTCAGCTGATCGACCGCATCGCGCAAAGACTTGGCGTCCGCACCATCGATTTGCGCAGCCAAAACCTTGATCCCACCCACATCCTTGGCCTGAGATGTCAAATCGCCACCCTGGCCGCTCGCGAGTTTGGATTTGAGTTGCTGCACCTCTTTTTCCAGCCTGCGAGAGCGCTCGACGAGTTCGCGGACCTTTTCGTCCACATCCTCACGGCTGCCCCGAAGCATCGCAGCAATGTCGCGCAATACCTGATCGGTGTGCACGACCCACTCGTATGCAGTCTTACCGGTGACCGCCTCCACACGGCGGACTCCGGCGGCAACACCCGACTCGCTCAAGATCTTGAAAAAACCAATATCGCCAGCCCTTTCGACGTGGGTACCGCCGCATAGTTCCATCGAAAAATCGCCGATTGAAAGCACACGAACGTCGCTTTCATATTTTTCTCCGAACAGAGACATCGCGCCCGCCGCGACCGCCTCGTCGAGCGCCATCACCTGTGTCTCCACCGGTGCATTGCCGCGAATCGCTGAATTGACGAGCTCCTCGACGCGCTGCAATTCCTGCGGCGACATGGCCTGGGTGTGCGAAAAATCGAAGCGCAACCGGTCGGCGGCGACCAGGGAACCTTTTTGCTCGACATGGAGCCCGAGCACTTTTCTCAGGGCTGCGTGCAGCAAGTGCGTTGCCGAATGATTGAGTGCGATGGAAATTCGGCGCTCGGAGTCGACTCGTGCTTCGACGACATCGCCCACGCGCAAGTCTCCGGCGTCGAGCACGCCCACGTGCGCAAACGACGCGCCGATTTTCTGCGTGTCGCGCACGGTGAAGTGAGCCGGCGCACCGGACGTCGCAGCGCCGATGAGTTCGCCGGCATCGCCGATCTGGCCGCCGCTTTCCGCGTAAAACGGCGTGTGGTCGAGCACCACCTGACCTTCTTGGCCCGGCCGCAGTGCACCAACTATGGCGCCGTCGAAAATCAGCGATGTCACGACACCCTTGTCGTTGAGCCGATCGTAGCCCGAAAAGCCCGTCTTCCCCGGCAGCTTGACTGCATCGCGGAGGTCCGAGCCAAACTTGCTCGCCGCGCGCGCACGGCCCCGCTGCGCTTCCATCGCAGCATCGAAACCGGCTTGGTCGATCGTGAGACCGCGCTCGCGCGCCACATCGGCCGTCAAATCGAGCGGAAACCCGTAAGTATCGTATAGCCGGAACACGGTTTCGCCCGGGATTACCGTAGAGGTCAATTTCGCGGCTTCCGCATCGAGGAGCGCCATGCCGGTGGTCAATGTCTCGGCAAATCGGTTCTCCTCTTGTGCGAGGACTTGCGTGGCGCGGGCCTCGCCGCTGACCAACTCGGTGTAGTACCCACCCATTTCCCGTACCAAGCTCGCGACCAGCTTATGGAAAAAGGGCTGGGTCTGGCCCAGCTTGTAGCCATGGCGAATCGCGCGCCGGATGATGCGTCGCAATACATAGCCGCGCCCTTCATTCGAGGGTACGACGCCATCCACGATCAAAAACGTGCAGGCGCGGATATGGTCGGCAATCACCCTCAGGCTCGACGATTCGAGATCGTGAGTTCCGGTAACCTCTGCCGCCGATCGGATCAGCGATTTGAACAGGTCGATGTCGTAGTTGCTGTGCACGCCCTGCATGACAGCCGCCACCCGCTCCAATCCCATCCCCGTGTCCACCGAGGGCTTGGGTAATGGCACCAGCACGCCGTCGGATGAGCGGTCATACTGCATGAAGACCAGGTTCCAGATCTCGACATAGCGGTCGCCCTCCTCGTCGGGCGAACCCGGCGGTCCGCCCGCGATCTCCGCGCCGTGGTCGTAGAAAATCTCCGTGCAGGGCCCGCACGGGCCGGTTTCCCCCATGGACCAGAAATTCGATTTTTCGCCCAGGCGCGTGCAGCGCGTGGGGCCGATGCCGATTTCCTCCGTCCAGATGCGTTCCGCTTCGTCGTCCTCCTCGAACACCGTCACCCAGAGCCGATCCTTGGGAATCCCGAGAGTCCCGGTGATGAAGTTCCACGCGAAATGTATCGCTTCCCGCTTGAAGTAGTCGCCGAAGCTGAAATTGCCCAGCATTTCGAAGAATGTGTGGTGCCTGGCGGTGTAGCCGACATTTTCCAAGTCGTTGTGTTTGCCGCCGGCGCGCACGCAGCGCTGCGCCGTGGCCGCGCGCGAATAGTCGCGCACTTCCTTGCCGAGAAATAAATCTTTGAACTGAACCATGCCGGCGTTGGTAAACAACAGCGTGGGATCGTTTCCGGGCACGAGCGAACTGGAGGGCAGCACCGCATGCCCGTTCTTGCGGAAGAATTCCAGGAAGCTTCCCCGGATTTCCGAACTCGTCATCGATTTCAATCTAGCGTCGCGTTTCATATCTCTTCAGCATCTGAATCAAGGTCAAAAGATAAACCCAAGGCCGTTCGTATTTGAGCGCTCGTAAACCCACGGTAACCCAGGAATCGCGCCTGGCGCTGCCTGTCAGCGTAAGTGCCCGGCAGCATTGCGCCAAATTTCTTTTGCCGGACTTGTCGCAGGTGCACAATCCACTCGGGAAAGGCGTCGAGGCATTCCTCGATCAAGGTCCCCTCCAAGCCGCGGCGGCGCAAATCGGCTCGTACGCGGAGCGGCCCTAAGCCCCTCGCCGCATGGTAAGCCACGAAGTTCTCGGCGTATCGCCGGTCATCGAGCAATTTTTCGGCGCGCAGCGTATCTAGCAGCGGCACCACGACCACTGCATCGTACCCTTTCTCGAGCAGTTTACGGCGTAAATCCTCGGATGCGTAGTCACGGCGAGCGAGCGCGTCGAGCGCCGCCACGCGAGCCGCGCGTGCATCGAGTGGTTCGACCGCTTTGCGACCCAGGGCGTTACGCCTCTTTGATGTCGCCGCCCCGGTTCATGGTTGCCTTTTCCGGAATCAATTTGGCGCGAATCTGCCCTTCGATGTCCTTGGCGATCTCCGAATGCTGCTGCAAGAACGTGCGGGCATTGTCCTTGCCCTGTCCAATGCGCTCGCCCTTGTAGCTGTACCAAGAGCCGGACTTCTCGACCAGATTGTGCAGAACACCTAGCTCGATGAGCTCGCCTTCCTTGGAAATCCCAGTGCCGTACATGATTTCGAATTCGGTTTCGCGGAACGGCGGCGCCACCTTGTTCTTGACCACCTTGACTCGGGTCATCGATCCGACCACTTCCTCGCCATTCTTGATTGCCCCGATGCGCCGAATATCCATGCGTACCGAGGAATAGAATTTCAGGGCGTTGCCGCCGGTGGTGGTCTCGGGATTGCCGAACATGACGCCGATTTTCATGCGGATTTGATTGATGAAAATCACGATGGTATTCGATCGCTTGATGTTGCCGGTCAGTTTGCGCAGCGCCTGCGACATGAGCCGCGCCTGCAAGCCCATGTGCTGATCGCCCATCTCGCCTTCAATTTCGGCCTTCGGCGTGAGCGCCGCGACCGAATCGACCACCACCACATCCACTGCGCCGGACCGCACCAGCATGTCGGTGATTTCCAGCGCCTGTTCGCCGGTATCGGGTTGCGAGACCAGCAAGTCGTTGACTTTGACGCCGAGCTTCTCCGCGTACACCGGATCGAGCGCATGCTCGGCATCGACGAATGCCGCCGTGCCGCCGTTACTCTGCGCCGAGGCGATGATGGCCAGCGTCAGTGTGGTTTTACCCGACGACTCCGGCCCGAAAATTTCGATGACGCGGCCGCGCGGAATGCCGCCCACGCCGAGCGCTATATCGAGTCCCAAGGAACCCGTGGGGATGGACTCCACCTCGTACGTGGCGCCGGCATCGCCCAAGCGCATGACCGAGCCTTTGCCGAACTGTTTTTCTATCTGGCTCAGCGCCGCTGCCAGAGCCTTCTTACGATTCTCTTCCATGGGGAGTCCTCAACAAAGTGTGGCGCTATTATTTCATATTCAGCGCGCGGCGCTCATCTCATATGCATCGAAATGACAGAGATTTCTATGATCTCGGTCATTCATACAGTAGTTGCCAGGTGTCGACTACTGTATAGACCGAGCGCGCGCCGCTGGTATCGGAACGAATCAGACTGAATGATCGTACATTCCAGTGGAACGGCGACATTGCTTGCAGCACAGGGGCTTGCGCAACCTTTCTCGCGAGCGTGATATGCGTGCGCAGCGGCGAGTGCGAGCACATGACGTTCAGGGCTGCCTGATGGAGCGCCAGATCCCGGTGCAACTGTGTCCACAGCAGGCTCAACGCCGCCGGCGACTCCCGCGCTATGGCTACCGCGACTTGGGGGCGCGGCCAATAGTCATACGCGTTGAATGTAATCGTGCAACCGGCGGCCCGCTGACCGCGTCCGATCTGCTGCAACACGGCGAGCCGGGACGCCGCGACTTCGCCGACAAACGCCAGCGTCACATGATAATTCTCACGCGGCACGCGCTGCGCATCGCCGGCCAAGCGAAGAGCCGCAGCGGCGTTTGCGATCTGCGCTTGCGTGTCAACATCGGGCCACAGCGCAAAGAACAGCCTCACATCGGAATCTCCCCGTGCCGCTCAAACCTCGAGCAGCCCCTCGAGCGCCGCTCGCACGGTTTTGCGCCGCACTGCTTCGCGGTCGCCGCGGAAGTGTTTGAGCTCCGCGTCAACGTGTACCCTGCGGCCGCGGCGCTCGGCCCAACCGAGCCAAACGGTTCCCACCGGCTTGCCGGGCACCGCACCGCCGGGACCCGCGATGCCGGTCACCGCCACCGCGAGATGCGCGCCGGTGCGCTTGAGCGCGCCCGCCGCCATCGCCCGTACCGCGGCTTCGCTCACGGCACCTTGGGTCTGCAGCACGGAACGCGGCACCCCGAGCCTCCGGACCTTGGCCTCATTGCTGTAAGTGACGAAACCCTCGACGAACCACTGCGAGCTCCCGGCGATATCGGTCAGGGCCTTGGCGATCCAACCACCGGTGCACGACTCCGCCGTCGCCACGCCGCGCCCGCCATCCAGTAAGTGCCGGCCGACGCGGGCGGCGAGCCGCGCGAGATCATGATCTGTGTTCGACATCTACCCAGGAGCCTGGAATTTTGACCACGCCAGGTGATTTTTGTCGATGGACTTGAGGTCAGGCGTCCCGGCCTGTCGCATGATGGTGTGGAGTTCGCGCGTCAATATGTCGCTGACGGCCTCGACGCCCGCCTGGCCGAAGGCGGCGAGACCCCAGGCCTGGGGGCGCCCGATGCCGACGGCCGTCGCACCCAATGCCAGCGCCTTGAAGATGTCCGTACCGCGTCGAATGCCGCCGTCGATCAACACAGGTATGCGCCCGCCCACGGCGGCCACGATTTCCGGTAGGCACTCGATGGTCGAACGCAGCGTCTCCTCTTGCCGCCCGCCATGATTGGACACCACGATCCCATCGACGCCTGCCTGCATCGCCTGCGTCGCATCCTCGGCCGTCACGACGCCTTTGACCAGAAATTTTACGGTCACCAATTTGCGCAGGCGTTCGAGAAAGTTTCCCGACAGGCTCGTCGGCGAGAGCTGCGTGACCCGAGACACGTCGATGCCGGCGAACATAGGCGCTTTGCGCCACATGTCGTGCGAACCGCCGACATGACATTGCGTGCAGTCGCGGCCGTCGCGCCGCATGGCGCGCAGCAATGTCTCGTTGTTCCGTCCTGGAGGACTATCGACAGTGAGAAAGATTGCCGTACACCCCGCTTTCTCTGCGCGACGCACGATCGCTTCGGTCACGTGCCAGTCGTCCGTGGCATACAGTTGCTGCCATACGGGCGCGGCGCGCGCCGCAATCACTTCTTCGAGCGAACACGACGCTCCGGTCGCCGACATCATCTGAATTTCTCGGCTCGCTGACGCCCGCGCCACCGCGATTTCCGCCTCCGGGTGGAAGGCACGCATGCTGCTGACTGCCGAGAAGTAGAACGGCTGCTTCCAAACATCGCCCAGAACTCTGCACTGCGTATCGAGCTTGCTCACATCCACAAATCGACGCGATCGAATCTCGATGTGTGAATACGCCTCATGATTCAAGAATACCGTGCGGTCGTCGTCGACTCCCGTCGCGAGGTAACCGAAATGTGCGGGAGGCAGTTTGGCCCGCGCCAGGGCTTCAAAATCCGCGACATTGAGGACTTGGTCGGCTCTGATCGCTGAGGCCTCGGTTGTGGTTTCCGTGATCGCCGCACCGAAACCAACGCGCGGCATCCCGAATAGTGCGGGGACACCCGCCAAGCCTCCGAGAAGCAGACGACGCGATCGAGAAGGGGAGTCCTTACGGCGCATGGAGTGTCCTAACATTGTTTTAGTTGTCTTTATCCGCTGATAACAAGAAAGCCCCACTCCGTCAACCGAATCAGCCAGGAACGTTCGTTGAGCGTGCGGTTCGTAGGCAAGACATGGACAATACGTCCACGTGACCACCAACCCGTCCTCAAAAGAGCCGCTCCCCGGCAATGCCGGGCAGGACCACACCCCCATGATGCAGCAATACCTGCGCATCAAGGCGCAGCATCCCGACGTGCTGCTGTTCTATCGCATGGGCGACTTCTACGAAATGTTTTACGACGACGCCCGCCGCGCCGCGGGGCTCCTGGATATTGCGCTCACCCAGCGAGGCGCCTCTGCCGGAGCGCCGATTCCCATGGCCGGCGTGCCCGCGGTCACCCTCGATGCTTACCTCGCGAAACTCGTCCGCAAGGGCCAGTCCGTTGCGATTTGCGAGCAGCGCGGCGAACCGGGCAAAACCAAGGGTCCGATGGAACGCGAGGTGGTGCGCATCGTCACGCCGGGTACCCTCACCGATGAAGCCCTCTTGGAGGAACGGCGCGACAACCTGCTCGCCAGCGTCTTCGGGGCCAACGGCCGCTTCGGTCTCGCCTGGCTGGATCTGTCGGCCGGCCGCTTCAACGTCATGGAGCTTGCCGGTACCGCGGCGCTCGAGGCCGAGATCGAGCGGCTGCGGCCCGCCGAATTGTTGGCGCCCGATGGTGCACAACCCACCCTAGCCCCCTCATCAGCTTCCCGAGACCGGCCCTGGCGGCTGCGGGCGCCCTGGCATTTCGATACCGAATCCGCTACGCGCGCGCTCACCGAGCAATTCCGCACGCGCGACCTTGCCGGTTTCGGCTGCGCCGACAAACCCTTAGGCGTCGCGGCGGCCGGCGCGCTGCTCGCCTACGTCCGAGAAACGCAGAAATCGGCGCTCCCGCACCTCTTGTCGATCACCACCGAAGAGCGCGACGCCGCTCTCATCATGGACCCTGCAACCCGCCGCAATCTGGAACTCGACGAGAGCCTCGCGGGCAAGCCCGAGCTGACTCTGGCGGGCGTCTTCGATCGCACGGCAACCGCCATGGGCGGCCGCATGCTGCGCCGTTGGCTGCACCGGCCGCTGCGCGATCACGGCACCTTGCGCGCCCGCTACCAGGCGGTCGCCACGCTGATGGACGGCGCGCAGCATACGGCTCTCGCGGAACCGCTTAAGGCCATCGGCGACCTGGAGAGAATCGTTGCGAGAATCGCCCTACGCTCGGCGCGGCCACGGGACCTCACGCAGCTGCGCGCGGCCCTCGCCGTCCTGCCCCGGCTGCAGCAGCTCCTCGGTGCGACGCAGGACTCCTTGCTGCAACAACTCATCGCGGAACTCTCTCGCGACAACGACGATCACAGAGCCGACCACGCCCTGTTGACCAAGGCCATCGTCGACTCGCCGCCGCACTACCTGCGCGACGGCGGCGTGATCGCCGCCGGCTACGACGCAGAACTCGACGAGCTGCGCCTCCTCGGCAGCAACACCGAGCAGTTCCTGCTCGACCTCGAGCGCAAGGAGCGCGAGCGCACCGGCCTGTCCAGCCTGAAATTAGGCTTCAATCGGGTACAGGGTTTCTTCATCGAGGTGAGCCGCAGTCAAGCCGCGGGGGTGCCCACCGACTACCTGCGCCGCCAGACCGTGAAATCCGCCGAACGATTCATCACCCCCGAATTGAAATCCTTCGAGGACAAGGTGCTGGGAGCACGCGATCGCGCCCTGGCGCGCGAGAAGGCGCTGTACGAGGCATTGCTCGATCACCTGACCTCACGCCTGCCGGCGCTGCAGTCGACCACGGCCGCCATCGCACAGATCGATGTGCTCAACTGTTTTGCCGAGCGCGCCGCCACCCTGGACTGTGCTCAGCCAGAATTGGTCGACGAACCCATGTTGTTCATCGACGGCGGGCGCCATCCGGTGGTCGAGCGCGCCGGCCGCGAACCCTTCGTACCCAATGACCTGCGCCTCGATGACTCGCGCCGCATGCTGATCATCACCGGCCCGAATATGGGCGGCAAGAGCACCTACATGCGCCAGACCGCGCTCATCGTCATTCTGGCCCATATCGGCTGCTACGTGCCGGCCCGCCGCGCGGTGCTGGGACCCATGGATCGCATTTTCACCCGCATCGGCGCCTCGGACGATCTGGCGGGCGGCCGCTCGACCTTCATGCTCGAAATGACCGAGACGGCGAACATTCTCAACAACGCCACGGCCAAAAGTCTCGTGCTCATGGACGAGGTGGGCCGCGGCACCAGCACCTTCGACGGCCTCTCTCTCGCCTGGGCGTGCGCCGCCTACATCGCGAACAAGATCCGCGCCTTCACCTTGTTCGCCACTCACTACTTCGAGCTGACCAGTCTCGCCGCCGAGGCACCGGGAGTGGTGAATGTGCACGTCGAAGCGGTGGAACACGGCGAGACTCTGGTGTTCCTGCACAGCGTCCGGGAAGGCCCCGCGAATCAGAGCTATGGATTGCAGGTGGCGGCCCTCGCCGGCATCCCGAAGTCCGTGACCGCGCAGGCCCGCCGTTACTTGACCGAGCTCGAGCGCGAGCGCGACGCTCTGCGCACCTCCACTTCGCCGCAAGGCGAGCTGGCGTTCGCCCCCCTTGCGCCGGTACCCGCGCCGCCGGAATCCGCCGCGCTCGACGCCTTGCGTGCGCTCGATCCTAATTCCTTGAGTCCCCGCGAAGCCTTGGATTTGCTGTTCCGCTTGCAGCAGCTGGACCGCGGCGCTAGCGGCTGAATCGACCCGTGCTCAAGAAGGCGCCCGCCGCATGCGCCACCGCCGCGGAGAACAGCATCCCCGTGTGACTCACCCGCAGCACCAGGCGTTCCACCGCGCCGTCGAGTTCGGTCTCCTCGACCAAGATGGTGCCGTCGCTCGGCCCCCCTAGCGGCCCCACGAGGAGGCCCAAGCCAATCCCTAAATCACCGGCGATGACACCCAACTCACGCGCGCCGTTCCAGCGGCGGCGCTCGCCGCGCGGCCCGAGCAATTCCTCACCGACAGCGCGCCCCATGATTGCCTTGCCGAAGGGCAGCCGTGCCAGTCTCTCTGCCGTGCGGCTGCCGCGGAGCGGCGGGCCCAGGAGCACGATCCGCCCCGGCAGCAAGCGCGCCTGCGCGTCGGCGTCCTCCTCGAACATCTTCAAGATCACGAGGCCCCCCAGGCTGTGCCCGACCAAGTGCAGAGTGTCCGCGCGGATGGCGGTCAGGTACTTCGCCAGGGCGCGCGCATTGGTAGTGGCGTCGGCTGCGACTGAAGGGTATGAAAAGGCCCGCGCCTCGGCCTTGACGTCCTGCGACAGCCGCCGGCGCAGCCAGACGGATTCGGCGCCGCGCTGCCACAATCCATGCACATAGACGATGACCGTGCTCACCGCACGGACTCGATACGCAGCGCTTCGATGACCGCGCGGTTGGTGCTCGAGGACACCGTTTCGACGGCCTCCGCACCCGACGCCCATTTGAAGCGCACATGCTCCGAGTCGCTCAAGGTAACCGGCACGCGCTGCGCCAGCCTCAAGGAAAACGCGTGTTCGAGATTGCGCGTGATTCCCGGCGCGTACACCTTGCCGAACGCCGTTAGAATCTCGTACACCTGGGTCCACTGCAGATTGACGAGGACCCCCTGCCGGATGCCGGTTTCCTCGACCACTTCACGCCGCGCCGCACTGTCGGCGAATTCGCCCCATTCCAGGCTGCCCGTCACCGACTGCCAGAATCCAGGAGGCCGGCGGCGCTCCAACAGCAGGAATTCTCCGCCGTCGGTGTAGATCACGATCAAGACCGATTCCGGGCGTCGATGGGGTTGATCGGTCACGGGGATGTTGAACGCCTACTCGATCTTCGGCGGAACCCGCACGCGAATATGCAGCTCCCGGAGCTGCGCCTCGCTGACCTCCGTCGGCGCATCCATCAAGAGATCCGCCGCCGTCTGCGTCTTCGGGAAGGCGATCACATCGCGGATGCTGTCCGCACCGGCCATCAACATCGCCAGCCGATCGAGCCCGAACGCGATACCCCCATGCGGCGGCGCCCCGAACTTGAGCGCATCCAGCAGAAAGCCGAACTTGAGGCGAGCCTCTTCGGGCGAGATGTCCAGCAAATCGAACACCACCGACTGCAGTTCCTGCGAATGAATACGCACCGAGCCGCCGCCGATTTCCGACCCGTTCAGCACCATGTCGTAGGCCTTGGCAGTGGCTTCGCCGGGGCTGGCCGACAAGGCCGCGTAGTCCAGGTTCGCGGGGCTCGTGAACGGATGATGCATGGCCTGCCAGCGCTTGGCGTCCGCGTCCCACTCGAACATGGGGAAATCCACCACCCATAACGGCCGCCATCCCGCGGCCACCAGCTTCAAATCCTGGCCCACCTTGAGGCGCAGCGCGCCTAGGGCGTCGCTCACCACCTTGCCGGTATCCGCGCCGAAGAAGATCAAGTCGCCGTCGGCGGCGCCCGTGCGTTCGAGAATTCCGCTAACCGCCGCGTCGCTCAGGAATTTCAAGATCGGCGACTGCAGCCCCTCGCGCCCCTTGGCGACTTCGTTGACCTTGACGTAGGCCAGGCCCTTCGCGCCGTAGCGCGCCACATACGCCGTGTAGTCGTCGATCTCCTTGCGGGACAGCCTGCCGCCTTGCGGCACGCGCAAAGCCGTGACACGTCCGCGCGGGTCGGCCGCCGGTCCCGCAAACACCTTGAAGTCGCAGCCCCGCACCAGATCCGCCACGTCGACCAGCTCGAGCGGTACGCGCAAGTCCGGCTTGTCGGACCCATAACGGCGCATCGCCTCGGCATAGCTCATCCGCGGCATGGGGTTCGGCAGTTCGACGCCGAGCACTTGCTTGAACAAATGCCGCACCAATCCCTCCATCAGCTCTTGGATCTGCGCTTGATCCAGGAACGAGGTTTCGATATCGAGCTGGGTGAATTCCGGCTGACGATCGGCGCGCAAATCCTCATCGCGGAAACAGCGCACGATCTGGTAGTACCGGTCGAACCCCGAGATCATCAGCAATTGCTTGTAGATCTGCGGCGACTGCGGCAGAGCGAAGAACTTGCCGGCATGCGTGCGGCTCGGCACCAAGTAATCCCGCGCGCCTTCGGGAGTCGCCTTGGACAGCATGGGCGTCTCGATGTCGACGAAGCCCGCCTCATCGAGATAGTGGCGCATGGCGCGCGTGATCCGGTGGCGCAGCAGCAGGCGTTCGCGCATCTCCTCGCGGCGCAGATCGATGTAGCGGTAGCGGAGCCGCACCTCTTCGCTCACATGCTCGTCGAGTTGAAAGGGCAGCGGCTCGGAGCGATTCAGGATCTCGAGCTCCTGACACAGGAGCTCGACTTGGCCCGACTTCAAATGAGGATTCGCGGTGCCGGGCGGTCGCACCCGCACCAATCCGGTGACCTTCAGCACGAACTCATTGCGCACGCGCTCGGCCATGGCAAACACCGCGGCCCTGTCAGGGTCGAAAACGATCTGCAGAAGCCCCTCGCGATCGCGCAAATCGACGAAGATGACCCCGCCATGGTCGCGGCGGCGATGAGCCCAACCCGCCACGGTGACGGCCTTGCCGGTCAGTGACTCGTTGACTTGGCCGCAATAA
>Ga0210384_10005901_pt1 | contig 13147 bp, 15 predicted proteins | sample IncBWH2MmetaG_FD_160574 | JGI IMG/M metagenome (GOLD analysis project Ga0210384, IMG submission 160574) | Forest soil microbial communities from Barre Woods Harvard Forest LTER site, Petersham, Massachusetts, United States - Inc-BW-H-2-M | ecosystem: Environmental > Terrestrial > Soil >... | reverse complement strand
GGCGTTTCATTCAGCCTGGTCTATTCATCGCGACGGCATCTCGCGCCGCGCACCCGTCTTGTGATGAATTTTATCTGGGAGCAGGTTCGACAGGTCCAGGCGGAGCTGGCAAGGGCCTCGGATGAGGGCGAACTGCGTAAGCGCCGCGCTGACGCGCGATCGCTCACGCAGTCGCATTGATTGCTCCCAGAGCGGATTTGATCAGGACGTCACATCAGCGGTCGTTGGCCCCCAACACGCATTCGCCGTGTTATGTCTGGCGATGCTTTCGGGCAGACGAGCTTGAGATTTTCGGCCAGCCGGCCGCCACCCTCAGACTGTCGCAGACCGCTGGTGCGCGAGTCCAGGGGGGTGTTGGTTGCGTGGGCACGCATCAAACGCCCCCTTAGACTGGGCCCTGCGATTTGTAGCCTGATTGCGGGTCGCAAGCCCCCGGCGGGGGTCGAACTCGTAATCATAGCGGCTGCGCGTCGCTGATTTTGCGCCGATTGTGCTCGGGCGCTACGGCCAAATCGTCCCTCCGCCTTGTGGAACATAAACCCGCCGGTGCACCGGCATGATGCCGGGAAGCATTACAAATTTGCAGACTGCAGGAGAAGCGGCCCAACCCGGTGACTCGAAGGTTGTCGCCGATGCGAGGAACTCCTCCTCATGGGCAACGAGGTGCAGGTCCCGGAGTCTCCGAATAGCATCCTTATCGCCGACCGGGACTTTCCTCCCTCGGTCGACCGCCTTGAGCAAGTTGATCGCGTCGGAATCACGCAAAATTTCCAAGTCCCGGGGGGAGAAGCTTGCCTTCTAGTCCACGACCATCGATCCTAATCGCTTTCTGATCACCGATTCGGCGCCGCTGATCATCTCATCGATAATGCTCGCGGCGCTCATCAGTCGCTTAGTCTGACCAACCGATTCGCCGGCCAGCAGGCTCATCTCTTCGAAATCACCCGTGAACTCTGGGGTTGGCGGAAATCCACAAAACCGCTTCATGGGAAATTCCTGTCCATAGACGCGGGCCTGACCGATCACCGAAAGCTCCGAATCCGGAACCACCCTGTATGGCGGCGGATTGTCATGCCCTTCCCATTCCCGCACGATGCGGTTACGCAACCCGCGAGTCAAGGCATCGGGGAATTCTGGACCGAAGATCAGATGGCGGGCTGTATCCTCGACGCCAGCAGCAACGACACGGTCCTTGTAGAGCGGATGGGCATAGGCCTCGAAGCTCGCGAGCAGGCGAGTCCCCACCCAGACCGCGTCGGCGCCGAGTGCCAGCGCAGCAGCAACGGTCCGTCCATCGGCAATGCCGCCCGCAGCGACGACCGGCACGGAAGGGACTGCATCGATGACTGCGGGAAGCAATGAGAACGTTGCCGCGACAGCCCGGTTGTGGCCGCCGGCCTCGCTGCCTTGCACGACCAGCCCCTGGGCTCCGCATCGGATAGCAGCTTCCGCTTCGTCCACGCTGCCGACTTGAAACCAGATGTGAGTACCGGCCGACCGTAGGCGCGACAGCCACTCGTCCGGCACATCATCCCAAAAGAACACGACGACCGGGACCTTCTCGGCGACACACACCTCGATATGCTCAATCCCACTGAACCGGGCAATGATATCGACGCCGAAGCACGCAGGGTTGACTGCTTTGACGTCCCGGATCGCCTCTTGCAGCATGTTCGGTGGCATTGCAGCAATGCCCAATACTCCCATTCCACCGGCCTCGCAGACCGCCCGCGCCAGCGGCGCCGTAGCAATGAACGCCATGCCGGCGTTAACGAATGGAACCTTTAGTCCGTATTGCTCTGTGATGCGTGTTTTTAACATAAGGTCCCTCCGTATCGCGCTTTTCGACGTTTACGTTGGCACATGAACTCAATAAGTCAGCGCGGTAGGCTTGTTTGCAGCAATCCATCTCCACTGACTGGTCGAAAATGCAGACTTGATTTGTAAGGTCCCTGAGACCCCTTCCCAAACTGAAAATCATCCTCGGAGCGCATTGAAGTCGGGCCGGTAAGCAGGCGGGCTCGGTCGCCCCGGGTCATTAACCCCAGCCCGACAGATGCAGTCTACGCATTTCCTGTTCAGTTTGTGCTTCGGAGGCAATGTCGGGAGCGTCAACCGCCTGCCAGACCCCAGTGTACTCACTGACATCGTTCGACAAAATCGGCGCGTCATCAGTTTCGACGTCTGCCCGCGCCCGGCGCGCCCTGCTAGCGATCTCGCTTCGGGTGATCCCAATATCGCGGAGCATGTAGTCATCCATATCGGCGAGCTCGGCGATCGCGCGGCGGGCAGCCAGTTCGGCCTCGATCGCTCGTTTCACCTTTGTTAGAGATGCCCATATTCGTGCAATAAGGCGCCGCGCGATCGGGCCTGATCGGCGATGTCGTCGGCTGACGGTGATGCCATGGATTTCGTAGAGCGATTGTCGCGAGTGCATTTCCATTTCGCTTTCTCCTTCACTCCATTGTCGCAACCAACGACGCTTCGGCACGGCGCGCGGTTTGCAGCGCCGTCCGTTGCTGGTGGGCCGGCACCGTGTCTTTTTAAGAAGTTGAGCCGACTCAAGATCCGTTTGATTTCGGCGGCGAGCTGATCGAGTGGACCGTTCCGCGCAACGGTGGTCCGATCAACTGCGTGCCGTAACGGGCCGCCATAGCTGTGACCTTGTCGATGTCGCTGACACCTGCCGTCTCTTTGAACAGTCCATCGATGTGACCCGGCGAGAAAACCACCAACATCCGCAATGGAATATCCGACGGATTGCACCAGGCATGAGGTACGCCCCTCCTGACCGTGGCGCTTGTACCACCAGATGCGTCCCATCTGCGGTCGCCAACGGCGATGTCGAGCGTGCCTTGCAGCACGATAAAGTGCTCTTCCTCGTTGGAATGGATGTGCAACGGAACTCCGTTGTAGGGATCGGCCAGGACCTCAAGGACCGAAAAGGTTCCCAAAGTCTGCTCCGACGAAATGCGTATCCTGAACCGCTCGCCGGGCGTGACTTGCAGCCACTTGGCGTCATCGCGCTTGCTGCCAGAGCGTGTCGCGGTTGCCTTTACTATCGTCATCTCAATTCTCCGTAGGTTATCGAAAAGACAGATATGCCAACGTTTGATTGGCGTGGCGCCACTTGTTTTTCTGTGAAGGCCCGGAAATTACTCCGCAGCGATCGCGCTTCGTCCCAACGGCATCGGGATTGCAGAGCAGAACACGTTGTCGGGGTCGTAGTGCTGCTTGACCCTGACCAGCCGTTCGACGTTTGGACCAAAGCTCTCTGTCGCGCGGTCCGTCTCGCCCGTCCCCAGCAAATTCGGATATCCCCCGGGAAGTGCGATCTTGTCGAAAGCCCGCCGTGTGTCGCGGACCCAGCGCTGATGTCGTCGTTCTTCCAATCTGTCGGACCGATCAGGGAACGACGCAAAAATTTCGAGCAGTACATGGTCGTGGCGAAGGCCAAACGCCGTCGCCTGCACCGGTATGTGGGAAGATGCACCTCTGAATTCGTGGGTAAAGATCGCGCAGCCGGCCGATACCGCCTTCGTCATGGCCTCAACGAGGACCTCGGCGCCCCCTTCGCCGAGCGACCGGAGCCAACATGTTTCCATGAATGTCCGCTGCCCGTTCACGATGTGCGCGTCGAACACCGACAGTGATGCTCCGTAGCGGACCGCATCCACGGTGTTGTCTAGCAACGTTCCGAGCTCAAGCAGCGGCGCGATATGAGCGTCACCCCGGCCCTGCGCACCGCACCAGGTCGGCACGAGCAGGATCACGGGCATGCCGTCAGGACCGGCGACGGCGCCGATCTGGACGGTCAACTCATCGGGCATGGAGGACGCGGCGTCGGCATAGCGCCGCAGAACGGTTTTGGCTTCAGAGAACGGATAGACCAGCACGCCCGAGACGACGTTGGGCAGCTCGTGCAGACGAACGTGCATCGCGGTCACGACACCGAAGTTTCCGCCGCCGCCGCGCAACGCCCAGAACAAATCCTCTTCGCGGCCGCGTTCGGCGGTAACGATGCGTCCGTCCGCGAGAACGACGTCAGCAGAAATCAGATTGTCGAGCGCAAGACCGAAGCGCCCGATCAATGGACCATAACCTCCGCCCAATGTGAGGCCGGCCATGCCGACCGCGCTGCACGAACCCGTCACCGCAGCGAGACCAAGCGGATCGGTCAGTGCGAGGACGTCCGAAGCGCGGGCGCCTCCCGCGACGCGTGCGCTGCACCGGTCCGGGCTGACGACGATGTCCTTCATGTCGCTGAGGTCGAGAACGAGGCCGTCGCACAGCGCGCGGCCAGCCCAGTCGTGTCCACCACCGCGCACCGACAGCGAGAGACCCGCGGAACGCGCGGCCACGATTGCCAGCTGAATGTCCTGGAGTGTCCGGCAATGAACAACGGTGCGCGGCATTGGACCGACCGGCTTTGCCCAGATAGCCGTTGCCGCGGCATACCGGTCATCGCCCGGTCTTGAAATGCGCCCGCCAAGTTGGCCACTCAGTCCACGCAGTGTGCTTTCGATCAGATCAGTCATTGCTTTCCAATCTCCTCTGTTCGATCTCGTTTGGCTAGAATCCCTTGTTGCGCGGCCGGCTGTGTGTTGACGAACAAGCCACAATCGGTCGAGGAAGGTTGACCGTTCGGTTTCGCTTCGTGCCGTTGGGCTCCAAGTAAGTGACCGCGTTGCGAAATCACAGCCGCCGTGTGAAGGGCGTGCGCGGCATCAAACGCTGCCGCCGAGCTCGTGCACGTCACGCCGATCACGAGCCTGGCGAGCAAATGAAGGGAGCGCCGCACGGCTATCCGCGAGTAACTGCCGGATTGTCTTGTCTCGGCGCGTCTGAACCGGAAGGCGCGCCGATTGGCGGGTAACGCCGGCGAGCAAATCAAGTGTGTTGACAATTGAATTCTCCGCAAGTTGATGCGGAGACTCTGCGCGCTGCCGACTACATGACCGTCTCAGATGAGGAAAATGAGATTACACTTGCAATGTAAAACGCCGCAGTTTGGCCATTTTCAGTAGGGCTCGACCGCCAGGGCAAATACATAGCCGATCCCGCGCTCGGTCAAGATGACGCGTGGCGCGCTTGAAGCAGTCTCCAGCTTCCGCCGTAACCGAAGGACCTGGACGTCAATACTGCGATCAAAAATGTCTTCGTGAATCCGCGTCGCCTGAAGCAGATGTTCTCGCGAAAGGGGCCGCTGCGGCGCTTCCAGAAAGGCCAGCAACAGCGCGTATTCGCCCTTGCTCAGCGGCACATGCGTCTTGTCGGCGTCAAACAGTTTTCGTCCACGCCGCTCCAGCCGCCAGCCGCCGAACCTATAGCCGCCCCGCTCCGGATCACGGGCCCGCGCGGTTCGTCCCATTTCCTGGCGCCGTAGAACTGCACGAATGCGGGCGAGCATTTCCCGCGGATTGAAAGGCTTCACAAGATAATCGTCTGCCCCGAGCTCGAGTCCGACAATCCGGTCGATCTCGTCGGGGCGGTGCCCGGTCATGACGATCACAGGCACGTCCGAGCCCGCACGAATGTCCCTCAGGAGGTCCAGGCCGCTATCCTGGCCAAGCCGGAGATCGAGCACGATCAGGCCAGGCTCGGTGCTTTCAAGATGGCGATTCAGCTCTGCCCTGCCTGACGCCCCTTTCACGGGAACGCTGTGTTCCTCCAGAAACCGCGTCAGCATCTGGCGCAGCGAAGGGTCGTCGTCTACAACGATGATGTGGCCTGCACTTTCGATCATCTGCGCACCGCTCGGCCTCTTCCGATATCCAATGAGCCGCGCGCCTCGGCCGGCTGAGAAATGATGTCCAATCCGAGCAAATTCAGCTCACAATGGCTAGTGAACGCAATCACACTTCGTCAGATTCAAATGGCCGTGAAAGCTCCTCCACGCCCGATTCATCGTGCAGGACGCAGCGGATATCGTCAGGCATCGCGACATGACACTGCTCAGGGTCGACGACATCAAGGGATAGTGAAGCAGTTCGGAAATTCCAGCGGCCGCGAGTTGTGCCGTATCCAAGTCCCTCGCCGATGGAGTCGCGATCACGATTGGCAAGGCCGGCGCGATTTCGTGCAATTCAGCCGCCAATTCGAGCGCTTGCTTTGTTCCAGGATGCGGGCATATCAGTACCGCATCAAACCGCGCGGGATCGGCGTGACACGCCCTCATTGCCTCGGACGATTCACTGAATCCGATCGGCTCGTATCCGAGTGCCGCCAGAATTTCCTCGTCGCGCAGCAGGCTTGATGGATCGGGCTGCATTATCATTACAGTCTGGCCGCCGCCGCGACTGATCTGTGGAAGCGCATGCTGAACAACCGTCGATTCACTGGGAACTGCTGATGGAAGCCAGATATCGAAGCGCGTTCCGCCCCCTGGTATGCTCGTTACATCAATTGCTCCTCCATGTTCCAGGACGGTCTCGCGAGCGGTCGAAAGCCCGAGACCATTGCCCTCGGGTCGGGTGGTGAAAAAGGGTTCGAAAATCCGATCCATTGTGGCCTCGTCCATGCCGTGCCCCGAATCCGAAATCGAAACCACCGTGAACCGACCGGGGCCGATCTCGCTGCCACGAATGCGAAGCGGTTGGAATCGTTCTTGCTCCTCAATCCGGATTTCAATCTTACCGCCCTCGCCCGTCGCTTGCGCGGCGTTAGCGCAAATATTGAGGAAGACCTGCTGCAATTGAGCAGCCTCGGCCAGGACGAGCGCTTTTTCAGGCACCTGCCAAACCACGAATTCGAGCTCGAAGGACGGCAGCGACGCCCTGAGCAAGCGCTCAGTCTCTGCAACCAGCGATTTGATGGACACTCGTTCTCGCCTACCTTGACCGCGTCCAAAGGTCAGGATTTGATCGGTAAGCTGGCGCGCCCGCTCGCCGGCATGGCGAATCTGATCCAGGTGATTTCCCCTCGCCCGTCCAGAACGGGCCTCCGCATCGGCCATTTCCGTGTGCCCGATAATCGCACCGATAATGTTGTTGAAGTTGTGCGCGACGCCGCTTGCAAGTGCGCCAATCGTTTCCATCCGCCTGGCTTGCTGGAGATTTGTCTCCAAGCGCTCCTTTTCCCGCTCGAGCACGGCCCTTCGCATGGCATTCGCAATCACGTCGAACGCCATTCGAAAAAGCGTCACTTCGGTGTGTTGCGTCAGCGCGCGTGCGCCAAGCCCATCAAACCCCAAAATCGCCCGTGTATCCTTGCGACAGCGTCCGGTGACGCAAAGCCAGCCGCGAAGCCCGAGATTTGCGAGCAGGTTAATCGTATCATTGGGATGCGAGTCTTGAATGTTTGGAAACTGGATGACATCCTCGCTTCCTGCACCGAACCGCTGGGCGAGCTCGAGCGCCTGTTCGGGCCAACCATCTGGAAATGAGATGCCGCGCCTGCACCATCGGTAGGCCTGCCTCGGCGAGCTTGCCACCAGGAAATAGGCTCGATCGGCGCCGACGTGCTCGGCCAACATTCCGAGCGCCTTTTCGACATGGGCCACAATCTCGTGCTGTTGCACATTGATGAAGCGCGTCGAAATCCTCGCGATGACGTGCTCAAACTCGGCGCGTCGGCGCAACGTTACGGCGCGCTCTCTCAACAACACGCCAAGATAGATCAGGACAGCGAGTAGCGCCACGGCCGCGACGTAAAGTAGAAAGTTATATCTGCGCGCAGACGCTTGCGCGGCGCGCTGGCGCGCTGTGATCATTGAACGGATCGTATCTTGCTCGCTCGTACTCGCTTCCGCCATCAATGCTTTCAGTGTTGCATCCGTCGCCGGCAGTAGGTCGTGCAGCACGCCACCGTGCGCGAGCACGGCCTGGATCGGCTCCGCTTCGTCCGACGAACTTCGCAGGGCGGCAAGCTGATTCATCGCCTCATTTACCTCGCTCGCGCTGCTGGACGACGTATCGAGCGTCAGACGCAGCATGGCCGCCGACAGCTGGTTTGCAGCCGTGGCAGTGGGCGCGTTTTTTGATTTGGCGAGATTGGCGTTTAACAAACTGAAGTAGGCGAAGGAATTCTGAAGCAACGCGTTTCTGCTCTTGAAGTTCTCAACCAGGTCTTCCTGGCGGCGAGCACGAGCGGTAAGCCTGTCGAAGGCAGCGCTTTCGCTTGGCCCCTCCCGCACAACTTCGCGCAGTCGCTCAAGCGAGTTGTCATAAGCGTCGGTTAGGCGAACCAGCGCGTCATAGTTGCGCGACAGACCGGCACGCGCCGTCAACACCTCTCGATTCATTCCGCGCTCAAACTTCGCGAAATCGTCGAGTGCCAGAAGTTCACGGTCGAAGCGAGCGGTATCCAGGCTTAGGCTGCTCAGCCACGCAAGCAATGACAACAGGACCAGCAAACTGGCGACGATAGCGGTAAATTTCATGGCGCCGTACCGACAGGCTTGCCGCGAAAGGTCCCGGTCAGCGTTCCAAGATAAGCGACGATCGCCTTGACCTGTTCGTCGGTAAGCGTCGAGTTCAATTGAGCGAGACCCATCTTTCGGACCGCGTCATCGAGAGTTGTTGCGCTGCCATCGTGAAAATAGGGAGCCGTCGTCGCGACATTGCGAAGGCTGGGCACACGAAGAAGCTCCGGCTTCGGTGAAGCCAATGGATGAAATATGCCATGGCGCTGAAAAAGATTGCCGCCGACATTCACGCCTTGATGGCAGGCGACACAGCCCAGCGATTTGAACAGCCGATAGCCATTCATCTCAAGCGGTGACAGCGCGTTTGCATCGCCCTTCAGCCATCGGTCGAACCGGCTATCCGGTGTCAGCAGGGTTCGCTCGAACGTTGCAATGGCATCCACGATATTGTCGGCATCAGGACGTCTGCCGTAGACGACCACGAACTGCCCTCGGATATCGGGATCAGAATTCAGCCTTCTGGCAATCTCTGCGACCGGGCTGTTCATGACGTGCGGCGCCTGCAACAATGCCGCGGCCTGATCATCCAGTGTCCGGTATCGTCCTTCCCAGCCAAGCCGAAAACTCAGCGACGAATTGAAGACGGTCGGCGTGTTGAGGGGAAGCGTCGAGCCATCGGGGTCCTGATCCAGGCGGTTGCTGCTCGCCCCGTTGCCGGAGAGGTCGTGACAAGATACACAACTGCGCGAATTGTCGCGAGAGAGGCGCGGATCCTTGAAGAGTCGCTCGCCCAGCTGGACCTTCAATGGATCCCATGGGCGGGGTTCGGGAATTGGTGTGATTGGCTCTTCGACCGCGACACGGGTGACCTCGGCGGGCTGTTCGAGATTTTGCGGTCGCGCCGGTGAGTACGGCAGGCCAGCAAGGGCCAATGCACAGATCCAACGTACTGCCGATCGGGCGGGTCGGACGACACTGGTTTGGAGAGTAAGGATCAAGTGAAATCTGGGTCTTTCGTGGCTGTGAAAAACGGCCGCTCGGTACGAAAGCGCGTTATCTGGGTAGGCTTTGGCGAAGGTGAAGTGGTCAATTCATCACGATACCGAGATTGGAGCGTCCCTCACGTCGGCGTGAGCCGGCCAGCTTGATCTCGCGACCGGCCGCTTTTGCCTGCGGCGTCGTGCGATGCCCAATCGACATCGGTCCCAAATTTGGCCGGCCAAAGCACCGGGTTTTGCAAAGCGGGACGATTGATGTCAGAGCCGCCAGCCTCGATCAGCACAGCGCGTTAGGACATCGCGGGTGTTGTGGCAATGAACGATCTGCTTGAGGCTCTTGAAGTAGCCATTATGGCCGTACGCCTTGACAAAGTCTGGCGAAGGCCGCTTGTCGACATTGCGCAATGTCGGGACCTGGAATCGGCCTCGGTTTTGTGACGCCAACGGCTTCCAACGTGCGTCAACGGCCGAAGGTTCGCTGAGCGGATGGCATTTGTGAAGAAGCCGCCAACGCCCTGATCGACAAACGACGTGCCGCTCTTGTTGGCAATATAGCCGAGCCGATCCGGCTCGCTTTCTGCATAGTAAGGCAGTCCGGGATTGGCGGGCGTTCCGATATTGCTCGCCGTGAAATCAGTGAAAAGCGGGTCTTCGCCCGGTCCACCGTCGCGATGACAATCGTTGCATTTGGCCTTGCCGCGAAACAAGTCATTCCCTTCCTGCTCCTGTGGAGTAAATTGAGTCTTTCCGGCAAGCACAGCATCGTATTTGGAAGAGAAGGCCGTGACCTCGTGCGAGGCCTCATAACCGGCAATCGATTGCGCCATTTGATCGAAAGTTGCGCCGGCTCGACCCCGATCCGCCGCGCTCAGATCGACGGGCTTGGGATCGTTCGCCAGCGGCGGACCGGGAGTGTTGCAGACTTGCTCGACATTGGCAGGCCAATCGATGTCGATGCCCCGTACCTGAGGAGGAAGCATCGTCAATCAGAAACGGACCAGGGTCACGCCGAGAACGAGAAAGGCCGCGCCCGCGAGCCGGACCGGATTTGCCGCATGCTGGGGAACACCGAACAAGCCAAAATGATCGAAAGCCAGTGAGCCGATCGTCTGCCCCACGACAATCAGAGCGAGCACTGTTGCCGCGCCGAGGCGAGGCACCATGAAAATTGCGGTTCCGATGAAGATCGCACCGAAAATCCCCCTGCCCAGGAAATCCACGACGTACGCGCGATCATGGCTGTCGACAGCCAGGGTTGGTCGGACATTGTTGCAATAGCCAGCATGAATATCGTGCCGACGAGGTAGCTGACGAAGCCCGCCCACCATGGAGAGCCCAATTCCATTCGCAAATTTGCATTGAGAACCTGCTGGAGCGCGACGCTGATTCCTGCGCCCATGACCAATAGATAAAACATGGCATGCCTCCATGTAGCGCACCATCTCGCGAGCCGGCTGCCGCAAGCGCCCCTCACCGCAGATTGTTGCGGGCTCGCCGCACTCGATCGGGCCGACCGTAAGCGAGGCGGGCAGTGACGTCTGGAACGTTTGTGACTGCTCCTGGCCCAATTGATATTGACCCGGCGTGACGCCAAATGCGCGCCGGAACCGTCGCCCAAGATGACTCTGGTCGGCGAAACTGATCTCCCAAGCGCCGCGACTTTTCCGGTGCCTGTGCTACGAGCGCTCAGGCGGAGGGGGCGGGGAGAGCTGAAAGCGATTCATTCGCCTTGATCTGGCGCGCTGCGTAGTGCCGCGCAAGCGAGGCGCAGACCATGAGCTGGATCTGGTGAAACAGCATCAACGGGATGACGACGAGCCCCACGTGCCCGGCGAACAGCAAGGTAGCGATCGGGATGCCGTTGACGAGGCTCTTCTTTGATCCGCAGAAAACAATGGCAATTTCATCAGCGCGCGAAAAGGCGAGCTGCCGGCTCGCAAGGGTCAGGATGGTCATCACGGAAGCGAGCAGCGCGATATCGACGAGCGCGACCCTGATCAGATCTCCCGCATCGATCTGATGCCAGATACCGGCCACAACGCCGTGGCTGAAGGCCGAGTAGACGAGAATCAGGATCGAGCCGTAATCCACGCTCTTGAGCGCGAACGGATGGCGCGTGAGAAAGGCGCCGATCCACGGCCGCAATATCTGTCCGGCCACGAAAGGCAGCAGAAGTTGCGCCACGATGCCAACAATCGCGTGCGCGGAGATGTCGAGACCATGGCGTGTGAGCAGGAAACCCGCGATCAGGGGTGTCAGGAAAACGCCGAGCAGGCTCGAGGCGGTCGCGCTGCACACCGCCGCCGGGACGTTGCCGCCTGCCACCGACGTGAAAACGATCGAGGCCTGCACGGTCGAGGGCAGCGCGGTGAGCAGAATCACCCCGGCCCATAGCGGCCCGGGGAGGAAAGTCGGGGCGAGGAAGCGCGCGGACATTCCGAGCAACGGAAACAGCGCGAATGTGCCCAGGAACACCATCACGTGCAGCCGCCAGTGCCGCGCTCCAAGAAGCGCCTCCTCGGGCGAAAGCTTCGCCCCGTGCATAAAAAACAACAGCACAATGGCGGCATCCGCCAGCCAGCTAACGGCAGCTGCCGCATCGCCACGAGCCGGCATCACTGCGGCAAAAGCAACCGTCAGCAAGATGGCGGCAAGGAACTTGTCGATGCGTGACCAGAAGGAGCGGAGCGAAATCATTCTCAAGCCTCGTTTGCAGCCGATAGCCCCTCCCATATCGGACGCGGCCAGTCATTGTGAATGCCGCATATAGCTATTATTGTAATCGAATATCGTGATGATAGAGCCATGCTGGATCCCGTCCTGCTTCAGACTTTCCTGGCCATTGCCCAGACCCGGAGTTTCACCAGGGCCGCTGAGCGACTCGGCTTGCGCCAGTCGACCGTCAGCCAGCACATCCGAAAACTTGAGGACGAGGCCGGACGCCGGCTGTTCGTCCGCGATACCCATTCGGTAACCATGACGGCTGACGGGGAAGCCATGATCGAGTTCGCTCGGAGCATCGTGGCGGCGAACGAACGGGCCGAGCGCTATTTCGCGGGTTCCGAGGTCCGCGGCCGGCTACGGTTCGGCGCCTCGGAGGATTTTGTGACGTCGCTTTTGCCGGAAGTGTTGCGGGAATTTGTTCGCACACATCCACTTGTCGAATTCGAACTCACGGTGGGCCTGAGTGCTGAGCTCAACGAGAAACTCGCGCGCGGCGAACTTGACCTCGTCTGCGGCAAACGTCGTCCGGGAGAGGATCGCGGCCGCGTCGTCTGGCGCGATCGGTTAGCTTGGGTATCCGGCGATCAGCCACGCCTCGATCCATCATCGCCAGTACCGCTGATTCTCTATTCACAGCCCAGCATCACCCACGACATCGTTCTCGCCGCACTCGAACGGTGCGGTCGTCCCTGGCGCATCGTCTGCAAAAGCGGAAGTTTGAGCGGGTTGCGGGCTGCGGCGCTCGCCGAACTCGGCATCACGGTTTTCCCAGGAGATATGATCCCGGCGGGCCTTGTCGAACTGCCAAGTGGCCACGGTCTGCCAGATCTCGGCACCATCGAAATCGTTCTGCTCGGCCCGGGCAGAACCTTAAGCGGAGCTGCCGCCGAACTAGCGGACGCAATTCTGGCAAGCGGCATACGGTCGTAGCTGACCTGAGGCTACTTTGCGCCGCAACCGACGTTCTCTATCTAGAAAATGCGCGACCATATTCGGAGACCCAGTGATGAATGCCGAGATATAGCGATGGGCCGCCCTAATCAACCTATCACCCGTTCCC
>Ga0210384_10005900_pt1 | contig 13148 bp, 10 predicted proteins | sample IncBWH2MmetaG_FD_160574 | JGI IMG/M metagenome (GOLD analysis project Ga0210384, IMG submission 160574) | Forest soil microbial communities from Barre Woods Harvard Forest LTER site, Petersham, Massachusetts, United States - Inc-BW-H-2-M | ecosystem: Environmental > Terrestrial > Soil >... | reverse complement strand
AAGGGCAATTCACCCAAGGTGATCAACCAGAGCGTCTACCTCGGTGGGGGGCGTAACTTCGGCTCATTGGTCCCGCTAAGTCCCGAGATCGTTTCCCGCAACCTGACGCCGGACAAGACCGGCCTGCCTATCGGCGGCCGTACGTTCGCCGAATTCGTGCAGATCATGCGCACCGGTGTGGATCTCGATCACCTACATCCGAATTGCGCAGCATCGACCGCCAGTCAGCCTTGCTTTGGACCCACGCAGCCGTTCAATGGCGACCTGCTGCAGGTCATGCCCTGGCCCTTTTTTCAAAGCTTTGAGGAGGGCGATCTCAGGGCAATATACGAGTATCTAAAGGCGATTCCGTGCATCTCCGGTCCTGAGACGGGGGTACTCCACAACGACTGCACGTAGTATCTCGCAATTGGGTCGGCGACGCGCGCGTTGTAGAGCCCTGTGTGGATGTCAGTAGATCTCGACGACTTCAATGTGGTTACTGCAGCCTTATCGTATGTCAGCTCTCACAGGCGAATATCGATTATAGCGGGGTAGTGGCCGGCCGCTGCCCGACGTGGACAGCACCGAAGCGTCCATAGACGGGTCGCGACCCTGAGCTGTCGGTTGGCGTTCCCGATAGCGGCCGTTGGCGGAGCCCGGAGCGGACGCTCATGCGGCTCGACACCGCGGAAGCGGCGGCGTTGAGTTTCCATGTGGTTAGTAGTGCCCTTAATAGATAGTCACAGTGTCAATTTCGTTGCTCAATTACGGAGTTGCGAGACAATGACCGTCGAGGTTATTCAGGAGCACCTAGGTTGTTCGTCATGACCCGCATTTCTAAATCAAGTTAGGCGACACAGGGTGAGCGCCTCGCGAATTGGGCTCGTGCCCTTGGAGCCAGACAACGGGCGTCTCGTCGCGCATCTCGAACGGAGGACACCATGGGACTCTTGACCTTTAGTATCAACGTCACCCTGGACGGCTGCGTCGACCACCAAGAAGGAATCGCTGACGACGAGACACACGCCTTCTTCACCCGTCTCATGGACGAGGGCGGGGCGATGCTGTGGGGCCGCGTCACCTACGAGATGATGGAGAGCTACTGGCCGGCGGTCGCCCGCGGCGACGCGGAGGCGCCGCCGGCGATGCGCGAGTGGGCGGTCAAGCTGGAGGCCAAGCCGAAGTACGTGGTGTCCTCGACGCGAAAGGACTTCCCGTGGACCAACAGCCACCACATCGCCGGCGGCCTGCGCGCGGGCGTACAGAAGCTCAAGGACGCGACCCCGGACGGCGTGCTCCTCGGTAGCGGTAAGCTCGCGACCGAGCTGGACCGGCTGGATCTGATCGACGAGTACAAGTTACTCGTCCACCCCAGGATCGCCGGCCACGGCCCGACCCTGTACGAGAGCGGGCTGCCCAGCACGCGACGGCTCGAGTTGGTCTCGGCGAAGCCGCTCCGCAGCGGCGCGGTCGCCATGCACTACCGGCGCGCGCGCTGACTGGGAGGTGGGTCATGTCGCTTAACAACACGCTGCACTCGGACGGGCCTCGCGTTCCTCGGCCCGCCGGTGAGCGCGGGCGTTGAGCGTCCGCTTCCGGGAAACTCGTTCCCCAGATTCCAATGGCCGCTTCTGGCCGGGAAGCGCCTTATGCTCCGCCCGGTACCGGCCATTTAACTCGAAGAATCCAGCGCCCTCAGGTGGGACGCGCGAGAACGTAAGCGCAGTCTTTCCAATAGGAGCGGCGGCTGAGTGGATCGACGAGTGCTGCGGCTACAGTATCAGTCTCTTTGTCCGATACTTTCATCGAGGCGGTAAAGCGCGCGCGTTGCTCGACGAGCGCGACAAGCTGGCCGCTCTTCGAGCCGCTAGTCTCGTTTCGCATCTAGCGGTGCCGCGATTTTGTGCGGGCGACAATCAGTCATTGAACGATCTCAGGATCGTGTCTCCGCTCCTCCCGTTTGCAGCGACCTCGCGCGAAATCTCGTCACAAGCCACCAAGTCATCTTATCCGTTAGCATCCAAGGACAGCCGAGATTTCGCGTGATTTGACGGCCTTGAACGTGGAACCGTTTCTGGAACCGCGAGCGTTTTGCATCTGGAACCGTAAGCACTCGGCCCAAAAAAACTCCATAAAAATTAGTGGTCGGGGTGACAGGATTCGAACCTGCGACATCTACGTCCCAAAAAGAGATGCGGGCGAGCGCGAGGGTAAGGTCGCAGTTGTGCGGCAATGAAATTGACCCAAAGGGCTGTAATCGGCAATTCAGAATCCTCCCCTGGTGCAATTGCTTGCGATGTAGTACATTGTAATACATGAGTACCTTGACACTTCGCGTACCGGATGACTTGGACAGGGCCCTTGAGCGCCAGAGTGCCGCTCTTGGAATTTCCAAAAGCGATCTTGCTCGTGAAGCCTTGAAGCGCTATCTGCGGGTTGCAGAATTTCGCACGCTACGCACTAAACTAGTTGCGCGTGCGCAGGCCGGCGGGATCAATACCGACGATGAAGTATTTGAAGCGCTCAAGAGGAAGTGAGGATCGCACTCGATTCTTCGGTACTCATTGCCGCGCACATCAGCCGTGCGGGCGTATGTGCCGAATTGCTTGAGGATGTTCTGCTACACCATGAGCTAGTGATTTCCGACTTTATTCTTGAGGAACTTGGGCGAAAGCTCATCGGGAAGTTCTATTTTCCTAAGCGCGATGCGGATCTAGTCGGCGCATTCCTTCGTCGAGTTGGCACGATTGTCCAGCCCGCCGATCTGCCACCCGACCTGTGCCGAGACCCTACCGACGTACCGGTGCTGGGCACTGCAGTTGCCGGTGAATGCGCGCTACTTATCAGCGTTGACCGCGATCTTCTCGACATGCACACGATTCGGGCAATCCCGATAATTCGTCCGGGCGAGTATTGGCGGCGTGCTTCCGAGATCGATTGAATTTCCGGTCGCTGACCCTGAGCTGCCCTAAAGAACCGTCCGGTATTTGACTATCAATTGTAAGTCAACGAGACTCAAATGCATTGTCCTCGTTGCTAAGTCGATTGCCGGATGATTGTGCAGACAAGTAGACGAAAAGCGGATGAACGTTCTGCGGCAATCGCGGTGCGCTGGGCTGCTATGTGCCTGCTATTGCTCTTGGGGTATTCCTTCGACTCCTTTGCTGACTGCCCTTCTCCGGTTGCCCCTCCTGGTTTCGCAGACAACGTTCGGCAATTCTACGAGGACATGTGCCGCGAATCTGACATTCCGTTGGTTTTGGCGTCCGACCCGAGTGTGAAATCGCGTCTGCAGGTGCCCTCGGGTGCCCATCGATTGACTGAGGACGACATCTATCCGGACAGTGCTAGGCGCTCAAGTTTCGAAGGCTCTGTCGTCGTCGCATTTGTGGTCGAACTGGACGGAACCGTCCAGCATTCGAAAGTTGTGCAATCAAGCGGCCACCGATCGCTTGATGATGCGGAGTGGATGTACTGGAAGCAGAACAGGTTCGATAGCCCTGGCCAATTGGACCGGCAACCTGCTCGTGTCATTGTCTTGGAACGGATGAACTTCAAGCTGAAGGGCGGACCGGGCTTGCCACCCTCATTTTCAGACTGGGCTGTCGATGACCTGGCTTTGCGGATTCTTCAGCCTTTCACGAGCCGTGATGCCATCGCGCTGTTTCAGGCTATCGACGAAACCGCGAAGAGCAACATCACTTTGTCCAAGATTCAAGAACGCTTGACACGCTACGGCAAGCAATATGGCGCCATGAGCTATCTGTACTACAAGGGATTGCTAAGCGTGAAAAACGTCCACGAAGTGCCTCAATATCGACTGTGGTATTTGGTGCGAGCAGCGGCTCCCGAAAACGGGGCAGCAGCCCTGATCGTCACCGCGGTCGATCGCAAGCCTTCGCCCGGTATCACGGATTTTGAGTTTGAGCCATCGCCGATTCGGCTGAATATCCGTTAGCGGACCCACTGCTGTCGGATGCGACTGGCAGCTACCGGGCAGGTGGACCTTAGTCAGGTTGCGCACTAGAGATCGGGGGCAGCTCCTGCCAGATACTGTCGCAAATCTGGTCTAAGATTCCGTTCCATGACAACCGATGCATCCGAGAAACTACAGGGATCCTTCCGCCACCGAGTCCGCGTGCGCTACGGCGAGATTGACAGTCAGGCGGTGCTCTTTAATGCCCGTTATTTGGACTACGCTGATATCGCGATCACAGAATATTTCAGGGGACTGGGCATCAGCTTCGCGTCCGGCCCCGAGACGCCCGAATTCCATGTCGCCAAGGCGACAGTCGAGTACAAAGCACCTATTCGCTACGACGAGGAAATCGATCTGACCGTCCGCACCCTGAAGTTGGGACGCTCGAGCCTGACGCTCAGTATCGAGTTTCGTGGTACTGGCGAACAAGACGCGCGCGCCATGGTTGAAGAGATCTACGTCCATGTCGATCTCACAAGCGGCAAGTCGGCACCACTGCCTGCATGGGTGCGGGCGGCAATCGAGGCCCGTGAGGGCATATCAAGCACCTAAGTGTAGTCGTCAAAGCCCGCAGCCAGTGAAGCGGCTATGGAAAGGCTGGAAGCTATAAGGGCGGATGCACTGCTGTGCCAACGAAGGGCCGCTTACGTGCAATCAAGCTCGTACCTCGGATGTCGCGTTGTGGCCGGGAAAACCGCCTCACGACTCTAGGCCGTCCTCTGGCGAAACGTAATTTACAGACGAACAAATCATGTCGTCCGTTGGCATCCAAGGGCAGCCGAAATTTCGGGCGATTTTCACGGCCTTGAAACTGGAACCGTTTCTGGAACCGCGAGCCTCTGGTACCTGGAACCGTGAGCAAGTGATGGTGAAAAAACTCTAGCAAAATTAGTGGTCGGGGTGACAGGATTCGAACCTGCGACATCTACGTCCCAAACGTAGCGCTCTACCAGTCTGAGCTACACCCCGAGAATCATGCGCTTTGACGGGGCGGCAATCGTAGCAGGTCAGGGGCCGGCCCGCCTCATCGGTCTCGCGATCGTCTAGTGGACTTTATACTATAATCGCGCAAGCGTAGTGGCTCCCTTAAATCTTCCTCACTCAAAGAAATTCAACGACTTGAAACAGCACCTACTCGTGAGTCATTGAGTTGGACCTGACCCCGCGGCGCGGCCCTGAGCTCTCCATCATCGTTCCCACGTTCAACGAGCGCGAAAACGTCGTTGAGCTGGCGGAACGAATCGGCGCCTGTCTGCCGGATTGTGCCTGGGAGCTGGTTTTCGTGGACGATGACTCGCCGGACGGGACCGCTGACTTGGTCAGGCAGCTCGCCCGCGAGGACTCTCGCATTCGCTGCGTGCAAAGATTGGGGCGCCGCGGCCTGTCTTCCGCCTGTGTCGAGGGGATGTTGAGCAGCTCGGCGCCGTATCTCGCGGTCATCGACGGCGACCTGCAGCACGATGAACGTCTGCTTCCGCACATGCTCGCCGAGCTCAAGCAAGGCGCGACCGACATGGTCGTCGGCAGCCGCTATGCCCCCGGCGGCGGCACCGGAGATTGGGCCGCGGCTCGCGTTCGGTTGAGCAAGTTTGGCATGCGCCTCAGCCGCATACTGGTGCCTGACACGCTGACTGATCCCATGAGTGGTTTTTTCATGCTGCGCCGTTCCGTGTTCGACGGCGCCGTGCGCAAGCTGTCGAACATCGGCACGAAAATACTCATGGATCTCTTCGCCTCCTCGCCGCAGCCGCTGCGCTTCAAGGAGCTGCCCTACAGTTTCCGGCTTCGTCAGGCCGGGACGAGCAAACTCGATTCGCTGACGGCGTGGGAATACGCCATGCTGCTGCTCGATAAAATGTTCGGCCGCATCGTGCCGGTCCGCTTCGTCGCCTTTTGCATTGTCGGCGCGCTGGGCGTCGCCGTTCACCTCACCATCCTGAGTCTGTTGCGGTATTTTTCCGAAGCCAGCTTTCTAGTCGATCAGACCGTCGCGACGGTCTGCACCATGACGTTTAATTTTGCCGTCAACAATGTGCTTACGTACCGCGACAAGCGTTTGCGCGGAATGCGCTGGCTGAGCGGCTGGCTGTCTTTCAATGTTGCGTGCAGTCTGGGTGCCTGCATGAACGTCGGACTTGCGACTTACCTCAATACTGTCACCGGCATTTGGTACGTTGCCGCCCTGGGCGGCATCACGGTAGGTGCCGTGTGGAATTATGCCGTGACCAAACGGCTGACCTGGAGCCGATCGCAAGTCTAGGCCGCTGGCGCGGCGCCGCTTAAAATCCGAAAGCGAGCAGCACGTTTCCGGGTCTACCGCCGAATGCACCGTAGCCCGAACCGACAAAGACCATACCATCGACGATGACGGGACCTGGACCCAGCATCGATGCGCCCTTGGCCGCGACCCCGTTGACGGTTTCAAACTCGCGGTTGGTATCGACCTCCCACAGAATCGCACCATCCGCGCTCGCGTAGGCACGAAGTGCGCCGTCGTTCGATCCTGAAAAAACAACACCGGGTATCACGCTGAGGGCTGCTGCCTGCGCGGCGTTGCAACGCGGTCCGGCGGCACATTTGGGAGGCTGCGGCGGCGCATACCAGACGCGCTGTCCGGTTCGCAGGCTGACCGCATGCAATCCGCCCGGAGTCGGACTGAAAATATCCGAGACTGCGAAATACGCGTGTTCGGCGTCCACCGCCGAACCCCACTCGATGCCGCCGAGCGCGCCGCCGGCACCGGCGCGATACTGCCAAAGCACCTTGCCGCGCTGGTCCGGGTCAAGCGCCCACCCGATGCCGGACTTCTGCCCAATGATGATCACCTGTCCGCCGTGGGGCAGCCTCGCCAGGATCGGCGAATTGCCCAAGTCATAGTCCGGCCCTCGCTGATCGGCGCAATTGGGATTGTCGCTCTTCGCGCGGCAGCCGCTGACAAAAACGTCGTCCGGGAAAAGCTGCCTGACCCACTGGATTTTGCCCGAGAAACTCAGCGCAATCACCGCGTCGCTGGTCGGCGCAGCGGCACCCGCGTAGGAATTTCCCGTGGCGACGTATATCAATTCGCGCCGGACGTCGATGGTCGGCGCCGACCAGATGGGCGCGCCGGCGGGACCATACAAAGTCGCTCCGGACGAGCTCGTGCCGCGCGGCCGCGGCTCACCGGAAATCATATAAGTGCGCCAGACGACCCTGCCAGACTTTGCGTCCAAAGAGGACAGGCTGCCGCGAAATGTGCAGCAGCTGTACTCGGGGCGAGCGCCCTGTGACTCCTCATAGGACGACATGGCCACATACAGGCGGCCGCGGTGGAGCGCAGGGGCTCCGGTAATTCTCGCAAGCGGATGCTCTTCGATTTTCGTCTTCCACAGCAGCCGGCCGCTCGTTGCGTCCAACGCGTAGGCCTTCGCGCCCGTGTCGCCGAAGTAAACAGCCGCGCCGCCGCCCGCGCGTGCCCCGACGCTGATCGCAGTCCTCACTCCCCCATCCGCGCTGAAAACCCAGCGAATGCAGCCGTTCTTCTCGTCCAACGCATAGACCGTGCCGTTTTGGCTGCCGACGAAGACCCAGCCGCCGACGACGGTCGGCTGCGCCCACGCGGAACTGGCGTCGGGAAAGCCGAATGCCCATTTCAATTTGAGCCGCGGCACCAACTCGGCCGTCAGCCCTGCAGCCGAAGCAGGCTGCTCGCGAGTGTTTTGCGGCGTCGCTCCCCAGCCGTTCCACCCTGGGCCCGGCGTCAGCTTGAATGTCGCGGATGTCTCGCAGCGGCCGGTGGCGGCGCCCGTAGGATCTCCGGCCAGGACAGTGCCGGCCAGATATTCGGCAATCGCCCGCCGCTCGGGGCCGCTGAGCGTTGCCCCCTGTACGCGCATGGCGCCGTTCGCCAGCACCTCGAGAATCGCGGCCGCGGAGCGCTGCCGCAGAATCTCCGGAGCAGGCGCACGCGCCTCGCTTGCGCCATTGTGGCACTCGGCGCAGTGGCTCTGAAACAGCACCTCACCATTGGCTGCCGGCGCCTGCGCGCAGACCATGCGCGCTGAGACCAGCGCGCCCAGCGCAAGTGCCGCCATCGATGTTCGGCCAGGCATCCGCTTCGGGTTAATGGGAGTGCTTGCGATTCGGGAAGTTGATCAGACAACCGGGAGACGCGGCTGAGGCAACCGCAACCGGCTTGTTGGCCAGCATGGCATCCAAGGCGTCCGTAAGGTATGAGTGATGCACCGGCCGCTGCGATTCATAGTTCAACCGGTCATCGATAGGCCCGTGATACAAAAGTCTCCACGATTTCGGGTCAATGACGAACACTTCAGCGGTTCGATTTACGCCCCACGCCTCGCCGACTCTTTGTGTGCGATCCAGCAAAACGGTCATCCCGAATTGAAATTCCGCGGCCTCTTGCCGCACGGCATCGCGCGTATCCTGCAGGGTGGGATTTAGCAGCAGAAATTCGATGTCGGAAGAGCGGTAGCGATCGCGGATTTCGCGCAGCGCCGGAACCGCGAGACGCACGATCGGACAGCCATTGCTCTGGGTCATGACGACCACCGCCTTTTTCTCCGACAGCGCGTAGAGCTGATGCGCCAAGCCGGTCTCATCCTGCAAGGTAAAGTCGGCGACGTGCGCGCCGGGCACCGGCACTGCTGCTGAAGCTGTTGCGAAGGCGGTCAGCAGCACACTGAGCAGCAAGGATGAAACGCCGATCCGCATCCCTCGATTCATGGGCTGGTTTGCGCGGTCCTCGTTGGATTCGCATCCAACGTCAGATAGCGGAAGCGAATCACCCCGAACAGCATCTCGTCCCAGGTTTGCTGTCCCCACGGAACCTCCCGATTGGGATCCGGATTGGCTTTGTTCTGCGTGGAATTGTCGTACGTCATGCTGTATTTCACGGCGGTACCGGCGGGCAGGACGATGGGCGTCTTCAGCTCGTACGTCGTCTGCCAGTTGAATTCGTATCTCGGCACATTGAGCAGGACCACTTCCCGGCCATCCGGGTATTGTGCGACGAACTCAGCCGCGGTTCCGCGGAAATGCGCGTGCGGATGCAGGCTGTAGACCAGCACTTCGCGGTCGAACTTGTAGGTCGCATCGTTCGTATAGGCTTTGGTGTTGGCCGGGATCTTGATGTGAGGATTCGCCATGATGGCCGCGCGATAGCGATACTGCGGCGGCTTGTCCATGAAGTACAAACCCATCTGCGTCACGTCCGTCACCGGTTTGCCGTTCACCGTGTAATGGGCTTGAAAACCGAACTTCGCCCCTTTTTTAAGCAGAATGCCGCTCTCCGGCGGAATTTGCAGAGGCTCGGAACCCGGCACGAAATCCGCGAGGCTGCCATCGGTGTCGCGCTTTTCCCCCGGCGCCATTTCGCCGCCGATCGTGGCAATGATGTGATGCAGATTCGAGCGTGCACCGGGCAGAAAATCGACCGCGCGCACCCACACGTCGTGATCGAGGGGATTGTCGACGGTCCACATTTGATACGGAATCACGCCGGTCGCGGGCACATCGAACTTCGGCAGATTGACCACGAGGTCCGGGGTTCCCAAAGGCCAGACCGGCCAATCTTTTTTAACCTGCGTCAACGGATCGGTGCCGCCGCCTCGCGGCGAACCGGCTTCTATCCAATGCACCAGCGTCTTGGTCTCTTCGGCGGTCAGAGATCGATCATTGCTGAAAACGCCATAGTGAGGATCCGCATGCCAGGGGGGCATGCGCTTGGTTCTCACCACTTCGCGAATCATGGGCGAGAAACCGCGCACCATGTCGTAGCTCGACATCTGCCAGGGAGCGATGCCGCCCTCGCGGTGGCAGGCGACGCAGTGCGCACTCAACATGGGCGCGATCGTCTTCTCATAGGAAATCTGCGCATGGGCGCTGCGCCGCTCGCGCTCCGGCATCACGATATCGCAGCCGCCGGCCTCCGTCTGGGCAACCTTGACCGGCGCGCCGGCCAACGCGGCGTCCAGCGCCGCGGCGGCATAATGATTCGCACCTTTCTCGACGGCGCCCCGATAGACAACCTTCCAATCTTGCGGATTGAGGATGAGCACCTCGCCGTTGCGCACAAACCCCAAGGATTCGCCGATTAGCTGCAATTGATCGGTCAGCACCGGCAAGCCGGTGCCGTCAGCCTTCGCCTCTTTGGCAATCGATTCGGGCGTGTCCTTGAGATTTGAGTCGATAGCCAGGAACTCGACGCCTGAAGCCTGATAGTGCGCGCGCAGAGACTCCAAGGACCTGGCAGCGGCGCGCGAGGCCGCGCAGCCATTACCGGCCGCCAACAGCACCACTGCCTTCATGTCCGACAAATAGTAGAGCTCGTGGGATTGGCCGCTCTGGTCATTGAGGCGAAAGTCATCGACGACATCGCCCGGACTTAAAGCAAATACCGACCCCGAAACACAGCACAGCGCCGCAACGCGCATCCCGAAATGCCGCAAATCCGTCATAAACGAACACTCCCATTATTACGCGGCGATTGTACTACCGAGGTTCGCCGAGCGGCGAGCTAAGACTCAAGGTTCTGCCAGACGGAATCACTCGCCGTTGACCGCCTTGAGAATGGCGGCCGTATCCGCCCCCAGGAGCGGCGCTGCGCCGCCGATACGTCCCGGCGTTTCGGACAGTTGCACGGGCACGCCGATGACCCGGATGGGACCGGCGACGGCATGCTGCACAATGGGTGTCATATTGCGCGCTGCGGTTTGCTCATCGTCGAGGACTTCCTTGAGATTGCGAACCACGGTGGCAGGCACGCCGTGTTTTGCCAGCAGTTCGACCCAGTGCGCGGCCGGGCGCGAACGAAACATCGATTCAAGCATGGGCTCGAGAACGCCGCGGTTTTTTACTCGTAGCGGATTGGTGCTGTAATCCGCATGATTGCCGAGTTCCGGCCGGCCGATCGCTTCGCAAAAGCTCCTCCATAGCTTGTCGCTCGCCACCGCCAGGGTGATCTCGCGGTCCGCGCACACGAAGTTTCGGTAGGGAACGATGCCGTCGAATAGAGTCCCCATGGGCTTGGGCACGATTCCGGACGCCATGAATCGCGAAAAGCTGGGCAGCATGGTCGACATCACCGTGTCCATCATGGACACGTCCACGAACTGCCCCCGGCCCGTGCGGTGACGGGCCTCCAGCGCCATCATCGCGCCGATCAAGGAAAACAGCCCGGCGGTGATATCCGCGATCGAGTGTCCCGTCTTCACGGTCTCGCCGGCGGCGGTTCCCGTAATGCTCATCAACCCGGAAGCGGATTGGATGATGAGGTCCATGGCCGGTTCAAGCCGCCGAGGACCGGTCTGCCCGTAGCCGGAAATCGAGACGTATATAAGGCGCGAATTTGCCGCGGACAACGAGGCGTAATCCAGTCCGAGGCGGTTCATCGTGCCGGGTCTGAAGTTCTCCACCAAGATATCGGCCTGCGCGGCCAGCTTTCGGCAGACTTCAAGACCTTCCGGTGTCTTCAAGTCGATGGCCAGGCTTTGCTTGCCGCTGTTGAGGCCAACAAAATAGGAGGCATCGGTACCGTTGAATGGAGGCCCCCAGGTCCGCCCGATGTCTCCTTCGGGACCTTCCACTTTGATCACCTTGGCGCCGTAGGCCGCCATCAGCATGGTGCAATAGGGACCGGCCAGGGCATGTGAAAAATCGAGGACGGTCAAGCCGTCCAATGGCGCGCTCGGATTTGTCATGTCAAATAATCTTAGTCTATCGAACTCCGGTTGTCCCGCGCGACCCGACCCCGCGTGACACGAAGCTCGTGTATCGTCTCGACACTGGAGGTATAGATGAATCCATCACTTTTCGCACATCCCTTCGCGTCCTATTGTCAGAAAGTATTGATCGCGCTCTACGAGAACGGCACGGCGTTTACCTATCGCAAAATTGGCCCGGAAGATCCGGCAGCAATGAACGAATTGACGGCGCTCTGGCCCCTCAAGAAGTTCCCCGTGCTCCTCGACGAGGGACATACCTACGTGGAGTCGAGCATCATCATCGAGCACCTGGCAATCCGCCATCCCGGTGCCGTTCAACTTATTCCCAAAGATCCCGAAACCGCGCTCGAAACGCGCATGCTGGATCGCTTCTTCGACAACTATGTCATGACGCCGATGCAGAGAATTGTCGCGGACTTCATGCGCGCCGCGCGCGACCGCGATCCCATCGGCGTCCAAGAAGCGCGCGCACTGCTTGACACTTCTTATGATTGGCTGAATGGTGTGATCGCAACGAGACAGTGGGCGTGCGGCGATGATTTTAGCCTCGCCGATTGCGCCGCGGCACCGTCGCTGTTCTTCTCCGACTGGGTGCACGAAATCAGCGCGGAGTTCCCACACGCGCAGGCTTACCGCCGGCGGTTGTTGGCGCGCCCTTCTGTCGCGCGCGCCGTCGATGAAGCCAGGCCGTATCGCAATTTTTTCCCGCCGGGAGCGCCGAATCGCGATTGAGCGCCAGCGGATGTCCCTTAATCCGGCCGATTCGAAGTCTATGGGGTGCGCTGTTGTTGATGCAGAGAACGCTTGGTCGCGCTGGTTGCGAGAATTCCGATCGTGGATGCCACCAGAACCCCGGTCGCCAGCGCGATCCACGGGTAGTTCTGTACATAGTCATTGAGGGATGCCGCGACATGCCGCACTTTCACGTGCTCACGAGGAGGCTTGCTCTTGAGGGCAATTCTGGTTTGTTCCATGGAACGATTGAGCTTCTCGCGCAGATCCTGAATCTCCGGACCGCGCTCATCCACCAATTTATCCAGTAATTTTTCGGTTTGCGCGAACAGGTCGTTGAGTTTGTGTGCTGAGTCCATCGTTCACTCCTTGAAAACGTGCCTAGACGTGCCTAGACGTGCTCATCTCGAATGCGGCCGCCCAATGCGGCCGAAATGCTGCCGATAAAGGCGCCAATCAGCATCGACAGAGCTAGATAGAGGGATGCCTGCGCCGCAGCCTTTCTGGCTGAATCCGCCTCCGCCTCGAGTTTCGCCTGAGCTTGAGCCACGGCGGCGAGAAAGCCGTCCACACGCGCCTCCGCGTCGGCGCGTGTGGCACCCGTGCGCGCGGTCACCTGCTCAGTAAGATATGCGCGGTCGGCGTCCGAGACGCTGCCGCTTACAAGAGCGTTGGCGACAATGTGTGCCGTCTCCACTCGAATGTCGGCCAAGGAAGCGGCCCCACCGGAATTC
>Ga0210384_10005897_pt1 | contig 13155 bp, 10 predicted proteins | sample IncBWH2MmetaG_FD_160574 | JGI IMG/M metagenome (GOLD analysis project Ga0210384, IMG submission 160574) | Forest soil microbial communities from Barre Woods Harvard Forest LTER site, Petersham, Massachusetts, United States - Inc-BW-H-2-M | ecosystem: Environmental > Terrestrial > Soil >... | reverse complement strand
GCGTAGGCGATCCAGTTCGTCACGGCTGCGATGCAGGTACGCGATGAGTTCAGCCGCTTCGTGGGCTTCCGGTGTGAGCAGCGAGCGCGCGTGTTCGATGATGGAATCGGCGAGGCCCAAACGGCGCGCGATAGCGATTCCGCTGGAACCGCCGGGGACACCGACCATCAGGCGATAGGTTGGGCGAAGATTTACTTCGTCGAATTCGACGGCGGCGTTGACGATTCCTGGCGTGGTGGAAGCGTAGGTCTTCAGACGATCGTGATGCGTGGTGGCCAGAACGAAGCAGCCTTTCTTGCGAAATTCTTCGAGCAGCGCAACGGCAAGGGCAGCGCCTTCTTCGGGCGCGGTGCCTGTGCCCATCTCGTCGGCGAGGACCAGCGAATTTGGCGTGGCCTCCGCCAACATCATTTTCAGATTGAGCATGTGCGAAGAAAAAGTCGAGAGATCGGCGGCGATGGATTGCTCGTCGCCGATATCGACGAGCAAGTGATCGAACAGCGGGAGGACGGCCCTTTGAGCGGCCACCGGGATACCGGATTCGGCAGAAAGCACGGCGATTCCCGTGGTTTTAAGCGCAACGGTTTTGCCGCCGGTGTTTGGCCCGCTGATTACCAGTAGGCGTTCTTCCCCGCCGAGCGTGAACGACATGGGAATGATGGCGCGATTTTCACGGCGCAATTTATCTTCCAGCACCGGATGGCGGGCGGATTCCAGGCGGAGCTCCGGTTGAGAGGTGAATTCTGGAATGCAGGCGTCGAAATCGCGTGCAAAACGACCGCGGGCGAAGACACTGTCGAGTTCGGCGATGGTTTCGGCGGCGAATTGCAACGGGCGCAAAGTGTTGCGCAAGCGTTCTGTGAGTTCACGGAGGACGCGGAAGATTTCGGCGGCTTCGTCTTCGGAGAGCTGCACGAGCTGATTGTTGGCTTCCACGGTTTCAAACGGCTCGACGAAGACGGTTTGCCCCGTACCGCTGGCACCGTGGACCACACCAGGCACGCTACGGCGATGCTCGGCTTTCAGCGGAATTACGAAGCGATCGTTGCGCAGGGTCACAAAATCTTGGCCGGCTTCGGCTTGGCGCGCGCGGAGGAGTTGCTTCAGAGCTTTCTGCACGGAATCGCGTGTCTGCAGGATGCTGGCGCGAATTCGCCTAAGGGCGCTGGATGCGTCGTCACTGATCTCTCCGTTGGGCAGAACACAACGTCGAATAGCCGCCTGTAGATCACGCAAGTCGGCGAGCGCCGCAGCTTTCGCGGCGAGCAGGGGGAATTTGGCGGATTCTTCGCGAAATTGCTGGCGCAACCAGTGGCAGGTTTCCAGCAGGGAGTTTGCGTCCAGAAATTCCGAAGCCTCCAGTACCAGGCCGGGGCCTTCAAGTTTCGCCAGCCAGCCTTGCGGATCGGAAAGCGCGCCAAATCCGAGTTCGCCTCCGGCGCGCAGCCATTCCCTAGCTTCGCGGATCAGTGCGAACCCGGATTCGAGTTTGTCGCGATTGGTCCCGGGGTCGAGGGCCTCGAGGTGGCGGCGTCCTGGGGCACAGGTAGTTCGCTGCCGCAAAAGTTCGCGGAGGTTGTCGAATTCGAGGATGTCTAACGCAGTTCGCGACATCGCAATGCCTTATTTCCCCGCCTTGTCTTTTTTCGGGAGCTGGTCTGCAAGATAATTCGCTGCTTCGTGCGGTGATTGGAAACTTTGCACGAGGTTTCCGTTGGCTTCGGCCCAGCGCGGAATTTCGCTGGAGCGGCGCGGGCCCTGCTCCACTTTGCGAACACGATCCAGGATGGGTTGCCAGAAATCGCCGAGAACCGCGAAGGGCCGCTCTTCCATCACGGACTTGTTGAGCATTTCCCAGACCACGGCAAGTTCGACCAGGGTTCCTGTTCCGCCTTTGCAAGCCACGAATCCGTGGCCCAGACGAATCAGCTCGAATAGCCGTTCCTCCCAGGTTTTCATGCGCACTTCGACATCAATCCATTTGTTAGCTTCGCGCTCGAAGAATTCCGCGGTAACGCCATAGGTTTTGCCGCCTGCTTCTTTCGCGCCGCGAGAGACCGCTTCCATCACACCGCCATAACCGCCACTGCACACAGCAAAACCGCGGGCACCAAGCTCCTTGCCCAACTGGAAGGCTTCCTGATAATCCGCGTCGCCCTGCGCCGGGCGCGAGCTGCCAAAAACTGTAACGATGCGCGCGATTTTATTTTGGACGGTCATCCTTAGTTCACTTTCCTGCAGTTTTCGCATGACGGTTTTCTTGCTTCAGGCTTTTCCGCAGCCGCCGGGCCATTGAAGGTTTCGAGCATCGCCAAACATAGTGCATCGAGCGCATCGTGGACTTCATGACTCTTGCCAGCCTGGTTGTTGCTGAGGAAGGAAAAAATCAGGCGCCGGCCGCCGACGGTGTCCGCGTATCCGGAAAGTGACCGCACGTGTGTGACCGAGCCGGTCTTGGCGTGAATTCTGCCGGCAACTTTTTCGTTTTTGAGGCGCTCGTTGAGCGTACCGTCCGCACCGGCGACCGGAAGCGAGGCGAAGTATGCCGCAAACCACGGTTGCTGCTGCGCATACTGCAGCAACGTTACGAAGGCCCGAGGAGTCACCAGATCGTGGCGCGAAAGTCCGGAGCCGTCGGTTTGTACCACGTCGTCCGGCGCGATTCCTACCTTTGCGTAAAACTCAGCGGGATATTTTTCGAGATCTTCGGGAGTGGACCAACGGCCATCCTGGCGCGCGGCAGTGCGCAGCAGCACTTCGCTGTGAAGGTTCTGGCTGATTTTGTTCACGAGTTTTACGGAATCGGACAGGGCAATCGAGAGATGCTCGGCCAGCACGGTGCGTGTGGCTTCTGCGGGATCGGGGTCATGGACAGCGCGAGTTTTTCCGCGGATTTTTACACCGCGTTCTTCGAGGGCCCGCGCTAACAACGCTGCAGCGAACTGCGCGGGTTCCTGAATGGCCAAAACGAGTTTTCTTGGAGCACTTTTGGCGGGGAACGTTCCGCTAAGGACAACCGTTTCGGAGCCGGGTTCACGCGTTAAGCGAAGGTCCGCTTTCTCGCGGAGCCCCGCAGTGAGCACCTGATTGGTTATGCGGAATTCGGCAATCGGAGGATCGAGAAGCAGGGTTGCCGGGTCGCCGGATTTTTCTCCCGGCGTCAGAAGCACAGTGACGGTGTTGTCATTCACAACGATGGCTGAAACCGCCGCGCCATATTCCCAGACCATGTCGTCGATTTCCCAGCCGTCCGGGTACCGCTCGCGCGGGAAATAGCTGTCGTCTCCGACGATATCGCCAGAGATTTCCTTTACGCCGCGCTTCACGAGAATATCAGCTAGTTCGGCCAGAGCTTTTTCCGGTGGCCCGTCGAACTCCTCGATCTGATCGAAGGGAAACTTGCGATTGGAAAGATTGGGGTCGCCGCGACCCACGAGGACAAGATCTCCACTCAGGAGGCCGCCGGTAGCAAGTGTTCCATTGGTTTCGAGCGTAGTGCGGAATCGATAGTCGGCGCCGAGTTTGTCTAACGCCAGAGCGGTAGTGAGCAGCTTCATATTCGATGCGGGAACGAAGTAGCTATCAGCGTTGCGTTCAAAAAGGCTCTCGCCAGTTACGGAGTCAACAACCAGCAAGCCCCACTCGCCGCGATTCACGGGCGCAACGCCAATGAGCGATTCGGCTTTCCGGGCGAACTCCAAGGCGGGGGAGACTTTCAAGCTGCCATGGTTGGGCGCAGGGTCGCTGCCGTTGATTGCAGAAGGCGACTGCGCTCCGGCCCGTTGAGAGACAGCGGCAAACAGCAGGAAAAATGGCAGGCAGCGTGCCAGGTAACTTGCGATGTCCTTCGCGCTAGTCATAATTCCCCGGTTGGCAAACTCCTATTGGCAACCCTTCCGCTTGCAAGTATATTCGAAGGGCTGAGAGGACTGGCGCTGCCGGCTAGATTTGCGATGGGGGCCGGCCGCGGAAATTCATCGTTGAATTTTTCCTGAATGTCCTCGCCCAATCAACTCCGAAGTCGGGGCCTCCGTACTTGGGGATTAAATCGAACGAAAAGGTGGAACTAATGAAAAAGATTTTTGCCTATGCTCTGGCATTCGCAATGCTGGCGATGCCGCTGCAGGCCAATGACAAGAAACAAAGAGAACGGCTGGAAAACTGCGGCACGGTGCTTCAGGAAATCATGGATATTCCGGACGATATTCCACAGGATCTGATCGACAAGGCCGACTGCATCATTGTGTACCCTTCGGTGGTCAAGGCTGCGTTCATCTTTGGTGCCAGCTATGGCCGTGGGGCGATGACGTGCCGCACCGGGGAGAAATTCAACGGCCCGTGGAGCGCGCCGACCATGATGGCGCTCGAAGGTGGCAGCTTTGGGTTCCAGATCGGTGGGCAAGCCACTGATTTTGTGCTGTTGGTGATGAACGAGCGCGGTGCACGGTCTATCCTGAAGTCCAAGGTGAAGCTCGGCGCGGATGCGTCGGCGGCGGCGGGTCCGAAAGGACGAACCGCGGAGGCCTCCACCGACGTGACACTGCGCGCGGAAATTCTTTCTTACTCGCGGGCGCGCGGACTTTTTGCCGGTGTTTCCCTGGCGGGTTCGACGGTACGCCCCGATAACAACGCAAATTCCGCGCTATATCACAAGGACGTTTCGGCCGAAGACATCGTTTTCAAGGGCGCGGTGCCCGTGCCGCCCTCGGCGCAGAAGATGATCTCCTACCTCAATAAGAAGACGCCGAAGAATCTCTCCTCGGGCAAGGAAATCTAAGCGGCAAAAAGACGTATAGGAAGTAGAGCCCCGGCGAAGGTGGCTGGGGCTTTGCTTTTGTGCTTGACTTAGTGGGATAAATGACTTATAGTCATTTATGAGTATAGGTCATTGACTAACCGCAATTCTTCCACAGCTTCGCGCCGCGAGCGTCGCAGCGCTGAAATTCGTGAGCGGCTTTTCCGCGCATCCCTGGAACTTTTTGCGAAAAAAGGTTTTACCGAAACCACCGTCGAGGACATCACCAACGCCGCTGACGTAGGCAAAGGCACGTTTTTCAATTACTTCCCAAGCAAGGATCATATCCTTCTGGCTTTCGGCGAAATGCAGCTGGCTAAGCTGCGGCTGGCAGTCGAGGAAGCGCGAAGCACTTCGCAACCTATGCCCGAATTTCTCCGCTCGCTGGGTGAGCGCATGACCCAGGAGCCGGCCCGTCACCCCGACATCATTCGCGTTCTTCTCCTTGCCTATCTTTCGAACTCGCAGGTTCGCCAAGCCATGCTCGATCTCCAGGACCGCGTGCTGGCGTTGCACACGGAAATGATCCGGCTGGGGCAGGAGCGTGGCGAAATCCGTGACGATCTTCCCGCCGCGGAGATTGCACTGGTTTTTCGCCAGACGATTTTCGGCACATTGCTGATCTGGTCGCTCTATGGCGATGCTTCGCTGAAATCGCGCATGGATTCAGCGTTCGAAATCATCTGGACGGGATTGTCGAGCCGCACGCCGCGTAACTTTGCAAGCCCGACGATCGTAGCTCCGTTGTTTATATGAGGTTATTGAGTCAATGAATCGCAAGCGCGTCATTCTAATTTTGCTGGTGATTCTCGGCCTTGCCGCGGTCGCGGCTTATTCTTCTGGTTGGCTGCACCGCGACACGACTCTGCGAAGCTCCGGCACGGTGGAGGCTCGCAATATTCGTGTTGGCTCGAAAGTTGGCGGACGCATCGATCAGGTGCTGGTGCGCGAAGGCGACAACGTGGAACCTGGGCAGGTCCTGATTACCTTTGACGATAAGGAATTACTGGCTTCGCTGGCACAATCGCGCGCGGCTGCGGAAAAAGCCCAGCGCGGATATCGTCCCGAAGAGATTGAGGAGGCCAAGGCAACGGCAGCGCAGGCGAAAGCCGAGTATGACCAGAAGAGAAACGGTTATCGCCAGGAGGACATTGCCGCGGCACAGGCGGATCTGGATCGCGCGGCGGCGGACGAAGCTCGAAACCAGCTGGATTTCCAACGCTATGATGCGCTTGCCAAGAAAGACTTGGTATCAAAGCAACAGCGGGATACGGCCGAGGCTGGCTGGAAGATGTCTTTGGCCCAGAAACAGAACGCGCAGCACAAGCTGGACGAACTTCGCCGCGGTTATCGCTCCGAAGAGATTGCCGCAGCGCAAGCGAAATATCACCAGACGCAGGCCACACTGCAAAAGTATCTGGCTGGAAACCGGCGGGAAGATGTTGCGGCGGCAAAAGGCGTGCTCTCCTACGACGAGGCGCGCTTCCGCGAACGGCAAGTGCTGGCGCCTTCCGCCGCGACGGTGGAAGTTCTGGATGTGCGGCCGGGCGATCTGATTGCACCGAATACGCCGGTGGCCACGCTCCTCGAGCGCGATCAAATTTATGTGCGCATTTACGTGCCGGAAACGCAGATTGGTCGCGTGCAGTTGGGAGAGAAAGCAGAAATCCACATCGATTCTTTTCCTGACCAAGCTTTCCATGGAACCGTCGAGCAGATCAATCAGCAAGCCGAATTTCTTCCACGCAATGTGCAGACCATTGAGGAGCGCGTGCATCAAGTTTTTGGAGTGAAGGTACGGATCGATGATCCTTCGCATCGCATTCGAGCCGGAATGGCCGCGGACGTCCGGCTTTCGTCCGCGAGTTAGAAATGGCTGAACAACATTCCACCGCGATTTCCGCTGAACATCTGGTGCGCAAATTTGGCAATTTTGTGGCCGTGAATGACGTCAGCTTCCGCGTGCAAAGGGGCGAGATTTTCGGATTCCTGGGGCCCAACGGCAGCGGAAAAACCACGGTGATCAAGATGCTCACGGGCTTGTTGCCGCTGAGCGGCGGCCAAGCCACTGTGGAAGGAATTGACGTACGAAAAGATCCGGATGCGGTGCGCGAGAACATCGGATACATGTCGCAGAACTTCAGTTTGTATACGGATCTAACGGTTACGGAAAATCTTACGTTTTACGGGCGTGTGTACGGGTTGTCCGCGGAACGGCTTCGCAAACGGATGGACGAAGTTGTGCAGTTAAATGGGCTTGGTCCGTACCTGAATCGGTTGAGCGCGCAACTTTCCGGGGGCTGGAAGCAGCGGCTGGCGCTTGGCTGCGCGATGCTGCATGAGCCGAAGTTGGTTTTTCTGGACGAGCCCACGGCGGGGATTGATCCCGTGGCACGACGCCAATTGTGGGATTTGCTTTTTGATTTGTCCGGGCATGGGATCACGTTTTTTGTAACCACGCACTACATGGATGAAGCGGAGCGCTGCAGCCACGTGGCATATATTTATTACGGAAGGCTGATCGCGGACGGCACGCCGGCAACGCTGCGGGAATTGCCCGACGTGCAGCCCGCGGGCACGTATCGGGTGGAAATTACGACTCCGGAGACGACGCGCGCCTTGCGGATCGCCAGGACTATTCCCGGAATTCGCAGTGCGACGATTTTCGGGCAGTCGATCCACGCGCTGGTGGACGATCATTTCGACATAGAACATTTGCGCGAGCAGTTGCTGAAGAACCACCTGGTCGTGGGAGAAATTCGTCCCTTGGCGCCCAGCCTGGAAGATGTTTTCGTCGAGCTGACTTACAAAAATCAGATAGCCAGCGAGGGCGACCGTGGTTAACCCCTTTCGCGGATTCGGAGCGGTGTTTTACAAAGAGGCGCTGCACGTCCGCCGCGACTTCGCGACACTGTTTTTCTCGCTGATTATTCCGTTGTTGCAGATGTTCCTGCTGGGGTTTGGCATCGACACCAACGTCCGGCAGATCAACACGGTTGTTTATAACGCTGACGGACGGCGAGAGAGCCGCGAATTGCTGGACCGGCTGCGCAATTCGGATACCTTTCGGTTGTATCGTTTCGTGAACAACGATCATGACCTGAACGATGCAATCGTGTCCGGCAAGTGCCGCGTGGGCATCAAAATTCCTGTGGATTACTCCGACAAGCTGCTGCACCAGATGAATGCGCAGGTGCTGGTGCTGATCGACGGCTCGGATTCTTCGGTGGCGGGGCAAGCGATCAATGTCACCACGGCGATCGGACTGGATGAATCCTTGCGTCGGGTACTCGCGGATAAAGATCCGACGTTTGCCGTGGATATGCGGCCGAAGATTCTTTTTAATCCCGATTCGCGCTCGCCGAATTTCTTCTTGCCCGGACTTACGGCGATCCTGCTGCTGAACGTCACCACATTCCTGACCGCGTTTTCAATTGTGCGCGAGAAAGAGCGCGGAACGTTGGAGCAGCTTTTCGTTACGCCGGTGCGGCCGATGGGGCTGCTGCTTGGCAAGCTGCTTCCCTATTTGTTCATCGGATTCTTTGAGCTGTGCCTGATTCTGACCTTGATGCGATTTGTATTCAGCGTACCGATTCACGGCAGCGTGTTGCTACTGGCATTTTTGTCGCTGCCCTACATCTTTGTTTCGCTGTCTCTAGGGATTTTGATTTCGAGTAAAGCAGGCACGCAGGCGCAAGCCATGCAACTGGCGTTTCTCACCATTTTGCCGAGTATTTTCTTTTCGGGTTACATTTTTCCGCGCGAGACGATGCCGAAGTTTTTTTATGTGCTCAGCTATTTTGTCCCTGCAACCTATTTCATCAACATTACGCGTGGCGTCATTCTTCGCGGGGCTGGGTGGGCGCACCTGTGGATGGACGGCATGGCGCTGTTTCTGATCGGCACGATTTTGTTGGTGATTGCTGCGCGACGCTTCCAGAACAAAGTCATCATGACCTGATGTTCGCTGCCCTGTACGGCGGCTAACTCTAGCCGCACGCCTTATTTAGTAGCAGTTCACCGTCCGCGGCAACAGCATCCCAAGCCAGCGACAATTGCGCGCGACGCGATGTTGGGCGTTGGCCTTCCCACGGACGAGAGGAAAATCCGAAGTCGCGGCGGATGCGAGCGACACGCTCGGAGATTTTACGGCGGTACATTTCAGGAGCGTAGCCGTTTTTGGTATACCACTGGTCGTACTGCTTCGCTAGCTTCGGGAATTTCTCGCGGATGAAGGGCAAGAACTGCCTAGCGGACGCGGGCATCAGAAACAACACGCCGGAAAAGAACCACTCCGCACCGGCATCTTTCGCGGCTTTGGCGAGCGATTCCATTTCTCCATTCTGATCGGTAATTCCGGGAAGCAGCGGTGAAGCGGAGAGACCGACGTGAAGGCCCGCGTCGCGCAATTCGCGCAACGCCGCCAATCGCAAATCCGGACGCGGTGCCCGTGGCTCCAGCAAACGCGCCAGGCGCGGCTTCAGGGTGGTTACCGTGATATTGATCGACAGCGCGGACTTCCCAGCGATCACTTTCAAGATATCGATATCCCGAACAATCTGGTTGGACTTGGTGATGATGGAGATGCTCAGCCCTTCCCGTTTGGCAAGTTCTTCGAGGCAGGCACGAGTCACGCCGTATTCCGCTTCCGCGGGTTGATACGGATCGGTAGCGGTTCCGATAGCGATGTGTTCGGCCTGGGTATAGTTCGACGCTTTCGATTCGTAGGAATATTTCTGCGTGACGTCGCGCGCCAGTAGGGCAGCGGCGTCCTGTTTCACATAAATCTTCCTTTCGAACTCTCCACCGTCGATCTCCATATACTCGTGGGTATAGCGCGCGTAGCAATATTTACAGGCAAATTCGCACCCGCGATACGGATTGATGGTCCAGTCAAAGGGCACGCGATTGGAATCGCAGCGGTTCAAAATGGACTTCACTGGCAAGAAAAAATACTCCGGCTTTTCTGTGGACTTGCGTTTTGTTTCCGCGACCGGAGACTTTGCAGCGAGGCGAGCAATGCCCACCAGTGGCGCGCGGGGAGTCTGGAGTTCAGGCGGGGGGCAATCCGCCGGGGGGCTCTCCAGACTTCCCTCACGCCAGCCGGCATTTCCCGTGGCAAGGGAACCGGCCTCTGGTTGCGGGTTTGGCTCATTAGGGCAAAACGGAAGGAAAGAGACAACGGGGCGTCGTGCGGGGCGGCGCCGAGTGAAAGGAAAGGGCGCCGTAAGTGGGAGAACTGGGGACATGGCTCACCTCAAGCAGTGACAGTATTTCGCTTTTTATTCGCCTTGTCAAGCTCTTTCGTTTTTGATTCGCCTCGCACTAAAACTCGCTGGTGACTTTTTCTTGCCACGCTCTCATGGCTCTGTTCTAATCTCACCCGAAAAGGCCAGGCTCAAAGCCGCCGCCGCCCGATGTGATCGCTGGTAAGTCGCTCGGCCTCCTCGAAATCTCACCTTAGGGAGATGCAAAGATGAAAATTGTGTTGAGTACTGCGCTGTTGTGCCTGCTCGTGGCGCTGCTGATGGTTCCCCTGCTATCCCATTCGTCCGCAGCAAGTGCCCTGCCCGGACAAACAGCGGCGGGAATAATTTATTGCGCGTCCGATGACGGCCGCCGCAAAATTTGCCCCGCGGATACTGGCGGCGGCGTACAGTTGACCAAACAACGAAGCGACACTCCTTGCGTTTATGGCCAATCGTGGGGATACGACCGGCGTGGCATCTGGGTGGATCGCGGTTGCCGAGCGGAATTTTCGGCTGGGTATAACGGCGGCGGACCCGGTGGGCCAGGAGGTCCTGGTTGGCCCGGTTGGGGGAACAACTACAACGTCTATTGCGCTTCCGATGACGGACGGCGCAATTACTGCCCGGCCGAGACCGGCGGGGGCGTTCGACTGGTTCGCAAACGCAGCGACTCCGCGTGCGTTTATGGCGTCTCCTGGGGATCGGATCGCCGGGGAATCTGGGTGGATCGCGGTTGCCGAGCGGACTTTGAAATTGGCCAATCGGGTTGGCAACCCACCCCATCGAGGGTGGTCTATTGCGCTTCGGACAACATGGGCCGCAATTCTTGCGATGCCGACACCCGCAACGGCGTTCGCATCATTCGCCAGCGCAGCGACTCCGATTGCATCTACGGACGCACCTGGGGATACGATCGGCGTGGCATCTGGGTGGACCGCGGCTGCCGAGCAGACTTCGAGATAGGCCGCTAACTTTCTGCCGCTTGCATCTAAGTGACAAAGCAGCGGCATAGAGTAAACTTCTACCGGAGCGGGCGGGCTGAAATCTTTTTCGACCCGCCGGCGACCATTTGCAAATTTCGATTCGCTGCCCTTCCAGAGGAATTCAACTTGCGCCATTCTCCGGCCCTGCTTGTGCTACTTCTCTTGTTCGCTGCAGTTCCCCGCGCTGATGCTCAGGCCCAGAGCCAGAAGCCCACGCAGAAACAGGCTGGCAAACCGCCGGCAGCGGGGGCACAGCCGGACGAAGTGCCTTCGCCGGTTTCCAAACACTATCCGATTCTGGTGATTGCGCACGGAAACGAGCCGGCCTGGAGCCTGCGTTTAGGAATGAAGGGTCCGGAGCGACTGGATCGCGCCGGATACCCTCCCATTGTTCTCGAGCCTGCGGCGATTACCAACGACGAAGCGGGTCACGCGTGGACCTACAACGCGAAGGACGTGGCAACAAATGCCACCGTCGCGGTTAAGCTTACGCGCGAAGTTTGCTCCGACGGCGCTTCGGACAGCAAGTACACCTTTCGCGTGGAGCTTACGCATTCCCAACTGGGAACTTTGCGCGGCTGTGGCCTGAGCTCTCCCGAACAGTTTCCGGAATTCCGGAAGAAGAATCAAATTGATGCGCCGGATGCCGTGGCCACAGACGACAAAGATAAAGATAAGGACAAAGATAAAGACAAGAAAACCGTGCTGGAGCCGATTACGAAATTCACTTCGCCGACGGCGGTGACCTATCTCGACGCAGCTGGAAAAGTGATCGTTGCGCATGGGGAGGTAAAAAAGACGGCTGCTCCGGTCGGCGCGGAACCCAACCTTTCGCACGACGGAAAGAAATTACTGTACACGCGATCTGATTCCAAGAGCGGGCCGGAGCGTTCCATCGTGCAATACGATTGGGACGCCGGGCAGTCGCGCGACATGGCAAAAGGAATCAACCGCCAGGCGTTCTGGTCTCCTGACGATTCACGCGTGGCGTTCTTAAAATTTAACGAGCAACGCTGGGAGATCTGGACTTTCCCCGCGGGGTCGCCAGACAAGGCTACCGCGCTGTCGCAGATGAATTTTGCGTCCCTACATGGATGGGCGTCGGCGACAACACTTTTGGCGACCGACAACGACAATGCCTACTGGATCGGCGAAGACGGCAAGCCTACGCAGACCATTGCGCTGAAAGAGATTTACGGCGATGCGTACGAAATTATGGGTAACGACACGATTCGGGTGAGCCCGATCAACCCGGACTTGCTGTTGATTTCCGCGTTTTACAAGACAGCTCCGGCAGGCGCGCCGGTGGATTCCATGGGATTGAACGCTACCTGCTATCTGCACGAGGTTCGCTCGAAGCGCACGGTCGGCCTGTGTCCGCCAGAGGCGTTCTCGCGGGCGGGAGAGTGGTCGCGCGACAGCTTGCAAGTTTTTTTCACTCGTGGAGTCACAGGTAAAGGGTCGCTGGTAACGAATCGAATTTTCTGGGATGGCACCGGGCCGCGGCGATACATTGCCGGAAGCGATTTGGTCGTGGGCAAGTAAGTTTCGTCGGTGCAAGCGTGAGGATCATCATGAACGTAAAATCCAGATTGGTGTTTGTCGGCATGCTTGCTGTTTTCGTGGCGAGTTCGGTTGTCGCGCAAGAACCCGCCGTTCCAGCGCCAGCTTCGAAGCCAGCACCCGAATACAAAACCGCAATAAAGTGGAAGCGATTCGACTACAGCTGCGATGGTAATCAGAAGTTGACTGTCTATCTCCATGATCAAACGGCTAAAGTTCGTTTCAAAGATTCCACCTACCTAATGAGGCAGGTGCCCTCCGCGGATGGAGGACGTTATTCCGACGGAAAAGTGGTTTGGTGGGGTGTGGGCAACGGCGGTTTCCTGCAGGAAGACAGCCCAGACGGCGACGGCAAAATGATCGTAAAGGATTGCAAGCTGGATAAGCCGCTGAACGGCGGAACGGCGGCGGGCAACATCGCCGGGAGCGTGACTGGAACGGTTACGTATTTGCAGCGAATGGCCCTTCCACCCACTGCGGTCATTCAAGTTCAACTGCTGGATGTTTCGCTGGCAGACGCACCTTCAAAAGTAATCGCTGAAGATAAGATCACGCTCGGTGATCG
>Ga0210384_10005896_pt1 | contig 13158 bp, 10 predicted proteins | sample IncBWH2MmetaG_FD_160574 | JGI IMG/M metagenome (GOLD analysis project Ga0210384, IMG submission 160574) | Forest soil microbial communities from Barre Woods Harvard Forest LTER site, Petersham, Massachusetts, United States - Inc-BW-H-2-M | ecosystem: Environmental > Terrestrial > Soil >... | reverse complement strand
AACCAGCAGGTCAGTGGCTGGGATGAGGCCATGATCGTATATGCACTGGCCGCTTCTTCTGCCATTGATTCCAACCGCATTCCTAAAATCGTTTATGATAATGGCTGGGCCCTTAACGGGAATATGAAAAACGGGAAATCTTTTTATGGTATCCCTCTTCCGCTGGGACCCAATTACGGTGGTCCCCTTTTCTTTGCCCATTATTCATTCCTTGGCATTAATCCTAATAATCTTGCTGATGCATATGCCAATTACTGGACACAGGATACTGCGCATTCTATGATCAATTATACTTACTGCGTCACAAATCCCCAACATTTTAATGGTTATAGTAATGCCTGCTGGGGACTAACCGCCAGCGACGAACAGGGCGGATATTCGGCGCATTCACCAACCAATGATGATGGTGTGATATCGCCAACTGCAGCCATTTCGTCTCTGCCCTATACTCCTGCACAGAGTTTAAATGCCCTCCACTTTTTTTATTATAAACTGGGGGATAAAATCTGGGGACAATATGGATTTACAGATGCGTTTAATCTGACGAATGTATGGTTTGCTAATTCTTATCTTGCAATAGATCAGGGTCCGGAAATCATCATGATCGAAAATTATCGCTCTGGTCTTTTATGGAACCTCTTCATGAGTTGTCCGGAAATAAAAACGGGAATGAAGACGCTTGGATTTCAGAGCCCGAATCTGAATTAATATTGCTATGTCATATTTTCTTTCAAAAAAAGGAATCTTCACGCTGATCATTAGCGTGATTTCTCTTGCTTCCTGTGCCCAGGTTCCTAAGCCGGTAGAAACAAAGTCTTCAACTTCAGCAGAAAGAAAAATCCTTTCCGACAGCGCCCTGCTCGATCTCATTCAAAAACAAACATTCAGATATTTCTGGGAATTCGCCCATCCTGTAAGTGGCCTTGCACGCGAACGTTCCAACATCACACCGGCATATGGCAATGAAGTTGTCACCACCGGTGGCAGCGGATTCGGTATTATGGCCATCATCGTAGCTACCGACCATCATTGGATCACCCGTGATACCGCAGTGAAACATATTTTGAAGTCAGTCAATTTTTTATTAAAAGCCAATAGTTACCACGGTATTTTCCCGCACTGGCTCAACGGTGCCACAGGTGTAACTATTCCCTTCTCAAGAAAAGATGACGGGGCAGACATCGTCGAGACTTCATATCTTTTTGAAGGACTGCTCTGCGCACGTCAGTATTTCAACCAGCAAAACCCGCTGGAAAATCAATTGAGAAATAAAATCAACTGGCTCTGGACCGCCGCTGAATGGAGCTGGCACCAGCGTGACCAGGGAAATTCTTTATACTGGCACTGGAGCCCAAACAACGGTTGGAGTATGAATTTCGAAATCCGCGGCTGGAATGAATGTCTCATCACATATATATTAGGCGCTTCATCCCCAACTTATCCCATTACAGAAAACGTATATAGAAAATGCTGGGCCGAGAGCAATCATTTCATCAACGGAAAATCTTTTTACGGAATTAAACTGCCCCTGGGTTTTGACTACGGCGGTCCGCTTTTCTTTGCACACTACAGTTTTATGGGGATGGATCCGCACGGACTGAAAGACAAATACGCCGATTACTGGGAGCAGAATTATAATCATACCCTCATCAACTATAAACACTGTGTTATAAACCCTTATCATTTTAAAGGATATGGAGAAAACTGCTGGGGATTAACAGCCAGCGATACATACGACGGATACAATGCGCAGTCACCTGCTAATGATTTCGGTACGATCACACCTACAGCTGCACTTTCTTCCTTCCCCTATACTCCGGAATATTCCATGAAGGCATTGAAACATTTTTATTACGATCTGGGAGATAAGATATGGGGTAATTATGGTTTTGTAGATGCGTTCAATGAAAGCAAAAACTGGTACGCTGAAAGTTATCTGGCCATTGATGAAGGCCCGATCGTAGTAATGATCGAGAACTACCGCTCCGGCTTATTATGGAAACTCTTTATGAGTTCTCCGGAAATACAAAGCGGATTAAAAAGACTGGGATTCGAATGCCCATATATTTTGAAGTAATAATTCATGAAAAATAAGTTACTGCTATTGCTAGGTACGATCGTTTTCATTCTTAATGCAAAGGCACAGCAAAAAACTTATTGTAATCCGTTAAATATTGATTACGGTTATACACCCATTCCGAATTTCTCTGAAGCCGGCAGGCACAGGGCCACGGCCGATCCTGTTATTACGATGTATAAAGGAGATTATTATTTATTCTCCACCAACCAGTGGGGATACTGGTGGAGCAGCGATATGCTGAACTGGCATTTTATCCGTCGTTCATTTTTAAAATCTTACCATCATGTATATGATGATCTCTGTGCACCTGCCACATTGGTACTTGGCGACACCCTGCTGGTAGTCGGTTCTACCTACGCGAAAAATTTTCCTATCTGGATGAGCACGAATCCGAAACAGGATCAGTGGAAGGAAGCGGTGGATTCATTTCAGGCCGGGGCCTGGGATCCCGCTTTATTTTTAGATGATGACGGAAGAATTTTTCTTTATCATGGATCCAGCAATTTATATCCGCTATATGGTTGGGAAATAGATCGCAAAACTTTACAGCCCATCGGCGAACACAAAGAACTGATCAGACTGCACGATGATGTTCACGGCTGGGAACGCTTTGGTGAATACAACGATAATAATTTTCTCAACCCATTTATTGAAGGAGCCTGGATGAATAAGCATAATGGAAAATATTATCTCCAATATGGCGGACCAGGCACAGAGATCCGTGGGTATGGGGATGGAGTGTATATATCAGATCACCCAATGGGTCCGTTCACATACCAGGCTAGTAATCCTTTTTCATATAAGCCGGGCGGTTTTGCCCGTGGTGCAGGTCATGGTTCCACTTACCAGGATCCGTTTAAAAACTGGTGGCATGTATCCACGATGGTAGTAAACATGAAAAATAATTTTGAAAGAAGGATCGGCATCTGGCCCGCCGGTTTTGACAGCGATGGTATATTGTACTCAAATACCGCCTTTGGTGATTATCCACAGTTTCTTCCTGCAGAAAAAAAGAACCATTCAGTTGGAAATTTCACAGGATGGATGTTGCTGAACTATAATAAACCGGTAAAGGTCTCCTCAACCTACGGCGGATTTTCAGCCAATAATGCAGTAGATGAAGATATCAGGACGTACTGGTGCGCCGCCAGCGGTAATGCGCATGAATGGATTCAAACCGATCTGGGAAGTTCCAGTACAGTTTATGCTGTACAAATAAATTATGCGGACCAGGACGTGGATTCATCTTTTCTTGGAAAAATCGCGGGTATTTATCATCAGTATATCCTTTGGGAATCCTTAGACGGTAAAAACTGGAAGATACTCACGGATAAAAGCCATAACCGGACCGATATCCCCCATGAATACCTCGAATTATCAAAACCCGTAACCACACGATATTTAAAATTGGAAAACATTCATATGCCAACCGGTAAATTTGCGATCAGTGGTTTGCGAGTCTTTGGGGAGGGATCAGGAGAAAAACCTGATACCGTGAAACAATTCATTGTATTGCGTAGTGAAAATGATTCCAGGAATGCACTTATCAAATGGATCACCGTCAACAATGCCACCGGTTATAATATTTACTGGGGCGTCGCTCCGGATAAATTATATAATAGTGTAATGATATATAACGACAACCAGTATTATTTTAAACCGATGGATAAAGGGAGAACCTATTATTTTTCCATCGAAACTTTTAATGAAAATGGGATTTCTGAAAAAACAAAACCTATTGAAGTAATATCGCCCGAACCGCATCCCTGAATTGTTTTCTGATCTGTTACTTTATAAATAACCGTTTTCCTGAAATTAAACCACTTCAAAAAAAATATTTCATGATGAAAATTTTAAAATCCCTGCTGCTTGTAGTTGGTATTTTGTTTACCAGTCATTGCCTCGCCCAGCCATTTGCAGATGAAATACAGGAATTTAAAAAACAGGATAAAATAAATCTGCCTCCATCCAATTCCATTCTTTTTGTTGGCAGTTCCTCCTTTAGAAAATGGACGGATGTCAGCAATTATTTCCCGGGTTTTACAATTATCAATCGTGGATTTGGCGGCTCCACACTTCCGGATGTAATTTTTTATGCGCCTGAAATCATTTTCCCTTATCATCCCAAACAGGTAGTGATCTATTGCGGAGATAATGACCTTGCAGCCTCGGATGCAATAACCGCCGACACGGTATTTGAGCGGTTCCGGGTATTGTTCGAAATGATAAGAAAGAACCTGCCGGGAGAAAATATTTTATTTGTTTCCATCAAACCCAGTCCCAGCCGTATCCGGCTCAAAGAAAAAATGGAGAAGGCGAACCTGCTCATTCAGACTTACCTTTCCCTGCAACAGCATGCCGGATTTGTGGACGTATATCATAAGATGTTGAACACGGACGGATCGGTGATGACAGATATTTTTCTGGAAGACAATCTGCACATGAATGCGAAAGGCTATGCGATATGGCAAAAAGTAATTACTCCGTATTTATTGAAATAAGCTTAAAGCTTAAAACTTAAAACTTCTTTTTGGAACCCTGATAATTTTTTATAATTATATTTTTATCAAAATAAACAAAGATGAAAAAAGTTCTAACGATTTGCGTAGCATTTATTATTGCCGGAAGCGTCCGGGCACAGGATGTTAAAATGAATGATTTTATCAGCAACCTTATGAGCAAGATGACCATTGATGAAAAAATTGGTCAGCTTAATCTTGTAACTCCTGGTGGTGCTGTTACCGGATCCGTTGTCAGCAAAGACGTGGATGATAAAATCCGTAAAGGCATGGTAGGTGGATTGTTTGGCATTACCGGACCTGATAAAGTTAGACAGGCGCAGGATATAGCCGTAAAAAACACACGCCTGCATATTCCATTGATATTCGGGCTTGATGTTATTCACGGGCACAGGACTATTTTCCCCATCCCACTGGGGCTCTCCTGTTCCTGGGATACAGATTTAATTGAAAGGAGCGCACGGATCGCTGCAAGGGAAGCCAGCGCCGATGGACTGGCCTGGGCCTTTTCACCAATGGTAGATATCGCCCGTGATCCACGCTGGGGAAGGGTTTCAGAGGGATCCGGGGAAGACCCATATCTCGGTTCTCTGATTGCTGCAGCCGTCGTTAGAGGTTACCAGGGTAAGGATTTACGCAATAATGAAACGGTGATGGCCTGCGTGAAACATTTTGCATTATACGGAGCTGCTGAAGCAGGACGCGAATATAATACGGTTGACATGAGCCGGATTAAAATGTACCAATATTATCTGCCTCCATATAAAGCAGCGGTTGATGCAGGTGTGGGATCTGTCATGAGTTCATTCAATGAAATTGATGGTATACCGGCCACGGGTAACCGCTGGTTGCTCACGGACCTGCTACGTAATCAATGGAAGTTTAATGGAATGGTGGTTTCCGATTATACTTCACTCAATGAAATGGAGGCTCATGGAATGGGTGACCTGCAATCTATATCTGCCCTGGCTTTGCATGCAGGCCTGGATATGGATATGGTAGGTGAAGGATTTCTTTCAACTCTTAAGAAATCGTTCCAGGAAGGAAAAATAACGCAGAAAGAAATTGACCAGGCTTGTCGCCGGGTTTTGGAAGCAAAATATAAACTCGGCCTGTTTACGGATCCATATAATAGAATGAATACCGAGAGAGCTGTTAAAGAATTACTCTCAGGTGATAACCGTAAAGCTGCGCGTGAAATCGCTGCACATAGTTTTGTGCTTCTTAAAAATAATGATCAGTTGCTTCCACTGAAAAAATCCGGAACCATCGCACTGGTCGGGCCACTGGCAGATAATCATCGCAACATGCTTGGCACCTGGAGTGTATCAGGTGATCCTTTAAAATCTGTATCGGTGTTGGAAGGATTAAAAAATGTGGCAGGTTCTGGAGTAAATATTTTATACGCCAAAGGAGCAAACATTTCAGACGACAGCATCCTTGTAAAACGTACAAATGTATTTGGTGCGGAGATAGAAGGCGAAACAAGAACGGCCCAGGCCATGCTTGATGAAGCCGTTACAGCTGCAGCAAAATCAGATGTTGTTGTGGCAGTATTGGGTGAAGCCGCTGACATGAGTGGAGAGTCATCCAGTCGTGGTGATATATCAATTCCTGAAAGTCAGGAGAACTTACTGAAAGCACTGGTACAAACCGGGAAGCCCATCGTTTTAGTACTTTTTAACGGGCGCCCGTTGATACTGAACTGGGAGAACCAGCACCTGAATGCCATACTCGATGCCTGGTTTGGCGGAACCGAAGCTGGCAATGCGATTGCCGATGTTCTCTTTGGAAATTACAATCCTTCCGGAAAATTATCCATGACATTTCCACTGAACCAGGGACAGATCCCGATTTATTACAATGCAAAAAATACGGGCCGTCCTTTTCACGCTGGTGATAGCCCGAAATTCAAATCAGACTACCTGGATATGTCCAACGATCCACTCTATCCATTTGGTTATGGATTGAGTTATACAAAATTTTCTTATAGTCCAGTCTCTATCGGTAACGGAAATATTTCAGCAGCACAGCCAGCACTCATTAAACTAACGGTTACCAATACCGGAAACTACGACGGTGAGGAAACTGTTCAACTATATATCCGCGATATGGTAGCATCTGTAACACAGCCGGTTGAGGAGCTGAAAAAATTTCAGAAAGTTTATCTTAAGAAAGGAGAAAGTAAAGAAGTCAGCTTCTCACTTACTACGAATGATCTGAAATTTGTGAACAGTGATTTGAAATGGATCTATGAGCCCGGCGCCTTCAAAGTCTTTGTGGGTGGGAATTCGAGGGATGTGGTTGAGGCGGATCTTCGGGGAAAGTAAAAAGTAAAAAGTAAAAAGTAAAAAAAGTCAAATGTACAAGATCCAAAAATATATAAAGGCCTCAGAACTAATGAACATTCCAATAAACTGCCGTTTTTTAATTTTTACTTTTTAATTTTTACTTTGAAGGACATCAAAAATATAATCTTCGACCTGGGCGGTGTGATCATGGAAATCGACGTGAAGCAAACCCTGCATGCATTTTCAGAACTGGGTTTGAAAAATATTCATGAATATTTCGGGCATGGTTTCGCCGCTTCTTTTTTCAGTGATCACGAGTCGGGTAGGATATCAGATGAAGAATTTCTGAAAGAAATAAAAAACCTGCTTAACACGGAAGTAAGCCAGGGTGAATTAATCGATGCATGGAATGCCCTGCTCCTTCGGTTTCCTCCGGAGCGGATTGCCTTATTGAAAGAATTGAAATCCAGATACAGGTTATTTCTGTACAGTAATACCAATGCCATTCATTACAAAAAATTCAGTGAAATCTACAGGAATTCATTTCAGGGCGAATTGGAGGACCTGTTCGAAAAAGCCTATTTTTCTCATGCTTTAGGCCACCGGAAGCCTGATTTGGGCGGATATGAACAGATTATCAGTGAAAATCACCTGGATCCGAAGCTTACTCTTTTTGTGGATGACGCCCTGATGAACGTCGAAGGAGCGATAAAAGCAGGTCTAAAGGGTCTATACCTGCCGCCGGGGTTTTTTATTACAGACATACTTTGGTGAATATCGTTGGCGGATGGCAGTTGACGGTTGGCGGTTGGCGGTTGGCGGATGACGGTTGGCGGTTGGCGGTTGGCGGATGGCGGTTGACAGTTGGATGTTAACCCGCACTCCCATACTCCCATACTCCCATACTCCCATACTTGTTTTACTTTACTTCTTCAAAATCAATGTATTCTCCCACTTTTGAAGCGCCAGGATTCTGGGATGTTCGTTGGCTGTCGGCTGTTGGCTGTTGGCCGGGTTGACCACTGAAGCCTTGGGAAGACTGATTGGTAGATTGGCCATCCTGACCAGGCTTTTTCATATTGTTGAACTGCTGACGCATATGACCTGTAGTCCGGAACAGGGGTATAAGAAATCCGCCGATGAACCGGTATAAAACGTAGCCCAGTATGAAAAGGACGAAAATATTCATGGAAGACAAATTTAATGCAGACTCAGCAAATACCCTGTTAAAAAGAGGCGGTTATTTAATTAGCATTTTTGGGAGGAATCGAATAAATCCGTTAAATTTGCAGCCGGTACAGTGAAACAACAGGAAGGGAACGCAATCGTTCCCTTCTTCTTTTCATATGGATAAGGAAACCCAAATTGAAAGCATCAGGCGGATGACAGAGGAAATCATTTCGGAAGAACCGGTTTATTTCCTGGTGGATCTGCGGATAAAGCCAACAAATAATGTAAAGGTTTTTCTGGATGGAGATTCTGGCATTACAATTGAAAAATGTGTACAGGTAAACCGGAAACTTTACAGGAAACTGGAAGAATCCGCAATTTTTCCTGACGGAGATTTTTCTTTGGAAGTTTCTTCAGCCGGTCTGGATGAACCTCTGAAATTGCTGCGTCAGTATAAAAAAAATATTGGCCGGCTGGTTGAAGTCCAACTCCAGGATGGCACACAGAAGGAAGGGCAGTTAACGGATGTGAGTGATGAGGGAATTGTGCTGGAGATCTCTACCGGAAAGCCCACTAACGGAAAACTTCCTTCGAAAAAAAAGGAAATAAGTTCACATAGTTTATTATTCAACAATATAAAATCAACCAAGATCCAGATTGTTTTTTAACTGGACATAAAAAGATCGGTTATGGCAAGTATCAATTTAATCGAAGCTTTCCAGGACTTCAAGGAAGCCGAAAATATTGACCGTCCTACCATGATGAAAGTGGTGGAAGACGTTTTCAAAACCCTGCTGCGTAAAAAATACGGCAGTGACGAGAATTTTGACGTAATTGTGAACGCTGAAAAGGGTGACCTGGAAATCATGCGGAGGCGCACGATCGTAGAGAATGGTGCAGTGGAAGATCCCCTGGCCCAGATTGCTTACAGTGATGCAGTAAAACTGGAACCGGATTACGAAGTGGGGGAAGACCTCTACGAAGAAATCGAGATCCTTGATTTCGGCCGCAGGGCCATCCTTGCAGCGAAGCAAACTCTGGCAAGCCGCATCGGAGATCTGAAGAAAAACGTATTGGTAAAAAAGTACAGTGAGCGAATCGGTGAGATCATAAGTGCAGAAGTATATCAGGTTTGGAAAAAAGAAATTTTACTTTTGGATGAAGAAGGCAATGAACTGATTCTTCCCAAATCAGAACAAATACCTCAGGATTATTTCAAAAAAGGAGAAAGTATTCGTGCTGTAGTGAAGAAAGTGGATATGAAAAACAATTCTCCGGTAATCATCCTTTCCCGCACCAGCCCTTCTTTCCTGGCCAAGCTGCTTGAAATAGAAGTGCCTGAAATTTTTGACGGACTGATCGTCATCAAAAAAATCGTACGCGAACCTGGTGAAAGAGCCAAAGTGGCTGTGGAAAGTTATGACGACCGTATTGATCCCGTTGGTGCATGCGTAGGTATGAAAGGAAGCAGGATCCATGGAATTGTGCGTGAGTTGAAGAATGAAAATATTGATGTTATTAACTACACCAATAATATCCAGTTGCTGCTCCAGCGTTCATTGACGCCTTCCAAGATAACAAGCATGGACATAGACAGCGAAAAGCTGCATGTAAATGTCTATCTGAAACCAGACCAGGTTTCACTGGCGATTGGAAGAAAGGGAGTAAATATTAAACTTGCCCAGGAGTTGACCGGATATTCCATAGATGTATTCCGTGATAACGAGGGTGAAACGACAGAATTTGATATTGACCTGGATGAATTTAGTGATGAAATTGAAACATGGATAATCGATGAACTGAAGAGAATCGGTTGTGATACCGCACATAGCGTATTGGATTTATCTGTAGAAGAACTGGAACGCAGGACGGACCTGGAAAAGGAAACCATAGAAGAAGTACGTCGTGTACTTAAAGAAGAATTCGAAAAAGAATAACCGCGAATGGCAGAAACGACAACACCACGTTTAATGGCAGCAGCCAAGGAATTCAATATCGGCAAAGAAACGCTGGTTGATTTCCTGGTAGGCAAAGGATTTAGTAAGGACGATCTGAAACCGACAGCAAAGCTGACTGATGATATGTACCGGTCTCTCCAGCAGGAATTCCAAGGAGACAAAGTGGCAAAGATCAAAAGCAATCAGATTGACCTTCCGAAAGGCAGTGTGGAAGCCAAGCGTAAGAAAGAAGACGAGACCGTTCTTTTCAGAAAAGATCCCAAGAAGATAGTGAAGGAAGAACCCCTTGTCGTGGAAGAAGTGAAGCCGTTAAAAATTGAAGAGCCGAAAAAGGAACCTGAAATCATAAAGATCGAGGCGCCACATATTGAAGAGCCGAAAATCATAGATAAGATTGATTTGTCGCAGATTGATTCTTCCACAAGGCCTAAAAAAACAACTAAGAAAAAAGAACCTGAAGAAAAACCCGTCGTTGCTGAGGAAATAAAACCACCTGTTGTTTCAGAACAGTTAGAAATTATTTCGAAAAATTCGGAACCGGAAATGGAAGAATCCGAAGAAGCTACGATTGAAAATATTTTCATTGACAAAATAGAAGGTCCCCGAATTCTCGGTAAAATTGACCTGCCGCTTGAAACGGAAAAACCCAAACAGGCTGACGAAAAAAGAAAAAGAAAGCGCATTCCCATTGAGAAAAGAGAAGGCGGTGGCGGAGGAAAGCCATCCGGCAATGGTATACCTATTCAACGTGATCCTACTCGTCCGAGCAGTGGCGCAAAGCCTATTTTACGCCGGGATCTTCGTTCGCCTGCCAGCAATACAAACCGAAGCACAGCCAGTCCCCGCGATCAGAAAGAAATAGATAAAAAAGAAATTCAGGAGAAAATCCGTGAAACCCAGGCTAAACTGGCCGGAACGGGTGGACGCGGAAGAGGCTCCAAAGCAAAATACCGTCGTGCGCGCCGTGAAGAAAATGCTGAACTAAGTGGAAGCGAACAACAGGAAAGCAGCAAGCTCCAGGTTACTGAATTCATCAGTGTGAGTGAACTAGCCAACCTGATCGATGTGAGTTATGCAGATATCATCAGTAAATGTATGAGTCTGGGTATGATGGTTTCAATCAACCAACGCCTGGAAGCAGATGTGATCGAGCTCGTAGCCGGTGAATTTGGATTTACTGTAGAATTCATTGGTATAGATGATGCCCTGGAATTGGAAGAAGAAGAAATTGTTGACGGACCTGAAGACCTGGTTCCGCGTTCACCTGTGGTTACCATCATGGGTCACGTGGATCATGGTAAAACCTCTTTATTGGATTTTATTCGTGTAGCCAATGTGGTTGCTGGTGAAGCGGGGGGCATTACCCAGCATATCGGTGCATACCAGGTTACGACCGCCAATGGAAAGAAAATCACTTTCCTTGATACTCCAGGTCACGAAGCCTTTACGGCAATGCGAGCCCGTGGTGCCAAAGCTGCCGATATTGCCATCATCGTGATTGCAGCGGATGACGCTATCATGCCGCAAACCAAAGAAGCTATATCACATGCACAGGCCGCGAACCTACCCATGGTATTTGCTATCAATAAAATTGATAAAGAAGGGGCCAATCCCGAAAAAATAAAGGAACAACTGGCAGGTATGAATATCCTAGTTGAGGACTGGGGAGGAAAATATCAAAGTCAGGAAATTTCAGCCAAAAAAGGTCAAAATGTTGACTTGCTTCTTGAAAAGATTTTACTCGAAGCTGAAATCCTGGATCTGAAATCCAATCCCAACAGGGAAGCTTCCGGTACAGTCATTGAAGCCTCTCTTGACAAGGGAAGAGGTTATGTAGCAACTGTATTGGTACAGGGCGGAACTTTGAAAAGCGGAGACCTGGTTGTTTCCGGTCAGTATTTCGGTCGTATCAAAGCAATGTTCAATGAAAGAAATAAAAAAATTGAAGATGCGCCACCTTCATCACCTGTATTATTACTTGGATTGAATGGTGCGCCTCAGGCAGGAGAAAAATTTAAAGTGTTTGAAGATGAGAGTGAAGCCAAGGAAACAGCCAACAGACGTGGTCAGCTGGCACGTGAACAGGGTATTAGAACCAAGAAGCATATTACACTGGATGAAATCGGCCGCCGACTTGCACTCGGAAACTTTAAGGAACTCAACCTAATTATCAAGGGTGATGTGGATGGTTCAGTAGAAGCCCTCAGCGATTCACTTCAAAAACTTTCTACGGAAGAAATAGCGGTACGAGTGGTTCATAAAGCCGTAGGCGCCATTACAGAAAGTGATGTGTTGCTGGCTACAGCCTCAGACGCTGTAGTTGTTGGTTTTAATGTAAGGGCTTCCGTTCAGGCTGCAAGACTTGCCGAAAATGAAGGCGTACAGATCAAGACATATTCCATTATTTATAACGCCATCGAAGAAGTAAAAAGCGCTATGGAGGGAATGCTTGAACCCAAGATCCAGGAAAAAGTGGTGGCCAATGTGGAAATACGAAATGTATTCAAATTCGATAAGGCAACCGTTGCCGGTTGTTATGTGCTCGATGGAAAAATATACCGAAACTCCAAGATCAGACTGGTTCGCGATGGTATCGTGATTTATCCGGTAGGCGAAGGAGCTACGGCGGAACTCGCTTCCCTGAAAAGGTTTAAGGACGATGCCAAAGAAGTGCCTTCCGGAATGGAATGCGGACTGGTAATTAAAAACTACGCGGACTATCACGTAGGTGATATCGTGGAAGCTTATGAAGAAGAAGAAGTGAAGAGAACATTATAATTGTTAATGGTTAATTGTTAATTGTATTCCAAATTGACAATTAACAATTAACAATTGACAATTAGAGAGTGTATTTTTGAACGTTTCAGATTTGAGTTTATGAAAAAATTACTTTCTGCTGCCTGTTCCCTACTGGTTTTTTCAGCCGCAATGGCTCAGCAAAAAGTAGTTGCAGATAAAATAGTAGGTATCGTGGGTGATAAGATCGTACTGAAATCTGAAATCACAATTGCAAACGAGGATATCAAAAGACAGGGCGGACAGGAACAGGATGCCTGCACGATCCTCGATGGAATGCTTGTGCAGAAGGCCCTTGTTTTACAGGCTGAAAAAGACTCCATCCCTGTAACTGAGGAGGAGAT
>Ga0210384_10005894_pt1 | contig 13159 bp, 18 predicted proteins | sample IncBWH2MmetaG_FD_160574 | JGI IMG/M metagenome (GOLD analysis project Ga0210384, IMG submission 160574) | Forest soil microbial communities from Barre Woods Harvard Forest LTER site, Petersham, Massachusetts, United States - Inc-BW-H-2-M | ecosystem: Environmental > Terrestrial > Soil >... | reverse complement strand
AAACTGGTCAAAAGTGAACAGTCTCAGGGCGCGGCAGCCCTCGATCCGATTGTTGGCGAAAAATCCCCATAACGCTCATTGTCAAGGGTGACCGTTCAGCACCACTGCGGAGCGTAAAGTGTAAGCGCTGGTATCCGCCATCTTGAAGTTCTTGGCAAAATCTAGGAAAACTTGGTCGGACTCCTGATCGTTTTCCAGCAGCGTAATGACCACGGTCTTCGGCTTCCGGCCGCACCTCTTTGGCAAGTTGGTGAAAATGGAACTCTGCATTGTCACGAATTCGAGCGGAATTTGGAAAGCCCCGTCCTCCACGGTCACCTCGCCTCCTTCACCCGGCTTCTCTTTCGGGTAAACAAGCTGCACACGAACCTTGGAATGAGCGTTTGCACTCTCGACGACGCGCCCCTTTACGATAACGGTGTTAACGGGGCATTGTGCGTAGGCGATGACGCAGAGGGCGAGACTGGTGCCCAGAATCGGAATGAGCGTCCTAGTAACGGCGGACATCATTGCGGACCTTGGTTGATCGCGGGAGAATTATCCCCCAACGCTCCTGTCGGAGCAAAGCCAGGTACGATTGACGTAACATCCCGATTTCACTCATCTTTTGGGAGCAACTAGTGAAGAGATTGTGTTTTGTGGCCGAACCGAGGGATTGTTTCAACCCGAAAGGCGACTGGGTTGTAATGGCGCACAACTTGGATGACGCCGGAGATGTGGAGCAACTTGGCGGCCCATCCCTCACTCAGACGGAAGCTGAGGAAGAAGCGGAGCGACTTGAACGCTCACCCCACTGACTGAACGGTCAGTTGGCGAAAACTCATCGACGTCCCAGGCCCCACACTCGTCTCCAACAGGCCTCAAAACAATCGACTGTAGTAAAACTGTAGTAGTTCCATGTTCAAAACGGTGCAAATCCCGTCATAACGGATCAAGACGTGGTTCCTTGAAGGCAGCTAGAAAATAGAGTAGGGTAGAGAATTTTCAGAACCGATCAGAACGTCCCTGGGTACTCATAATCCCCTGCTCGGGCATTCGAATTCGACCTACTCTGACGTTAGAGATTCCAGAGTGTATCACTCTCACAAAAGTATCAAAACTGCAAAACTGGCAATCGACGCCACGCGCCTTGTGTTTCGTGCAGATAGTATCTAGCCCCTCTACATGAGATCTTGATCGCCACTACATTCTGGGCACGCGAAGGCTCAAAATCGAGGTTGTACCCCCTTAGGGACCATATGCAGCGTAGCAATAGCGTGAGTTCTAGCGCATTTCTGGGGGTGCTGTGGAGGAAAGTACGAGAGAGGCACTTTATTTGGTAAAAATCAAAAACCATAGTTTTCCTTGCGTTCCGGCGGGTTTTAGCGCATTCAGTCTCCGTTTTCGAGCGCTTTCTATTGAATAACTGAAGGAGGTGCTGGGTTGCAATTGATTCGTTAGAAAACCTGCAGTTGTTTCTCGTCCTCGCCACCACGATAACAGTGAGGCCAGCCCGGTCTACAACAGATCGTTAGAAAAGTGTAGTTTTCTAATCACCTGATCGAACGCCGGATCATCGTCCAGAGCGAAATATTTCGCGATCCGGTATCACCTCGAGATCTAGGCGAGTGCGAGTGGGCGAACGGTTTATTTTCAAGGACACGCTGGTGTCACCCGGCCGGCTGCAGTCAAGAGTCGTATGGTGAATCCATTCACGCAGTCGTTTATCGTGCCTTAGTGCTTTTCTGATCTCCAGGCCGAAGAAGCCTGTTTTGGTGTTCACGAAGCCCGGTGTGATGCCCCGATTGCGACCGTGCCCATGAATCAGAATCAACACCCTCTCACCAATCTCCCAGACCTGCTCCACCAGTTCAACGAGGACGCCGTTCCACACGATTTGCTTCGGGTGATAGCCGTGAAGATCGATTTGCATGCCGACCACTAGCGTATACCCCAAACCTGCCGTGAGTGAAATGGCGATTTTTCGCCAATTGACGTGCTGATTCGTACCATCGGCCGCCAATATACTGAGACTGCATGTTAGGAGCGGCCCGTGAATTTGTCTGCGATCCGCGAGCGCGTGCAAGCCTTACAGAAAGAGATCGCCGAACTTCGTGCTGCCAATGAGAAGTACCTTTGTAAGCATCTCCACTCGCCGTTGGAGAGTCATGCACAGAGACAGCGAGAACTCCGGCTGCAGCAAATCCTCGACGAACTCACCCTGCTCACGAAAACGAAAATTGTATGAGGAAGCCCGGCGGGAGGCCGCTCTCGGCGGGAGTTCAGTCGGCGGCCTTTGATGGTGAAGATTCTTTGTAGGCTCGATTGAGCGTCTTGGCGGCAAGATATCTGACGAATTCAGAATGCTCCGCAAGCAACCCTTTCAGTTCCGCAAGAAGTGCTGGCACTTCGGAGTCGTCCACAGTGGCGGCCCTCGCACACAGTTCCTTGACGCGCTCTTCGATAGGGCGTATTTCCACGACCCCTGAAAATATTGATGGAAAGACGGTAGAGGCAATACAAGCAACGCTGTAGTTTGGGCGACACTGCCGCCGAGGGCCGCAGCCCATCTAAAAAGTTTCGCTGCACAAATCCGGAGCGTCCGATGTGCGCCGACGGGCTAAGAGACTAGAGGCAGAGGCGTGTCTCTTGTTGGTCATCCATCACGGGCCGACTCAAGCACAAGGGCGAGACTCTCGAACTTTTTCTGGGTCCCGCCCCTTACTCAAAAAGGGCGCACAGGGTTCTGATGATGGATGAATCGAACATCGCCTGCCGCCGCCCTGGGGCAAACGTTTCTTCTATCGGGCACGCCGACAACTTGCCAATATCATTAACCTGTACGCGGATCTACAGGCCCGACCCGATTGGCGCAGTCTCCGCGCAGGTGTAAGTTAGCGTAGACTTCGACTCAGGCCCCGCGTCGGCGTTCAAGGGTTCTCTCCAACCTTGACTTGTCCCAACAAGGACGCGGGGCTGCCCCTTTTTGGGGAGCAGCAGGTCAGACATCCCGCTGAAGTAGACAGATGCGATTCGCTGCTAAACCTTGCCAGCACCAGCTCAGGCATCCGCCCGACCGCATGGCGGACTCGGAAGGAGTTTCCTACCTCGTGTTCGACTGCATTCTCTGCGGTTGCGAAATTAGTTTGAGACTCAGGTCGGAGGATGAGGCCGATCTCGAGATCGTCATTCCACCTGCTCGAAAACTCGCTTAAGCCGAGGGTGTGGGCACACCGCTCCCCGCGATCACCACTCGTTAGAATTAGCAGTGTCACTTCAGGAAGTAGTGGAGCGTCAGGTACCCGACTACGCAGAGGAGCAGAGCGGCGCTAGCTATCCGAGTGTGGTTCGTGTACTCCGGTTTGGATGGGCTCAGCTTTCTGATTTCGGCCTCGATCTGCGACCGCCTAAGCTCGCGAGACGCATGGGCAAGGTTATCGGCAGGATCGGGGTTCAGGGAGTAATCGAGGACCCTATCTAACAGCGCAAGGGTCCTTAGCTCCTCTTGCAGGCATGCCAACTTCTTTTGCTGCCGCAACATATCCGTCTCTATGAAGCAGAAAGTATCGTGCTGACCCAGTCGATTCGCCGTGTCGTTCACTCGATCTGGCGAGTAAGTTCGACCGGGCGCGCTCAATACACTACACCCGAAGGCGGCACTGTCAAGGAAAAATCACTAGCTCAAGCCCTGATGCTTTCAGCGTCCAGCGCGGCGTCCAAGACAGGGATACCGATGGCTGGGCTGGGATTCATCAATCGGAGAATTGGTCCGAAGCGACGTTGCCTCGCTTGATGTCGCGACCTTCAATTTCTCGCCCCAATAGCCTCAGACCAGCCAGTGCGTCGCTCAAGGCTTGTCGGTCTGCGGGTGTCCCTCCGTGGTTCATCTGCAAGTCATGAAGGCGGGCGTCAATCGCGGCCTTCGCTGCCTCAACGCGCGTTTGCATCTCTTCACGATTGGTTTCGAGAGCGGCGGCTTCGTACAGTTCTTGCCACAGTTTCTTGCTGTCAGCCATACCCGACCCACCTCGCGGGAATCAGGCGAATCGGACGTTTTTGGGGTTGATTACCACACGCGGCAGATTGATTTCAAGCGGGGAACATCCCAAGGGCGGACTAACAGGACACTGGGTACCCCGCCGGTAATCTTGGGAGGCACTATCTACGGTGAGGACCGTATTCCCGTTGCGAAGCCAGAGTGTATCAATCGTCATATGCAGGGCGTCGGGCTCCTTGCGGTTTCGGGAGAGCACCATGGCTGTTCGAATATTGATCGCGGACGACGACCCCACAATACGCATCCTGTTGCGACGACTTCTTGAGAGACATTCGGACTGGCGAGTATGCGGCGAGGCGGTCAACGGCGTGGAGGCTGTCGAGAAGGTTGAGGTGTTCACACCTGATCTTGCGATATTGGATCTCGGGATGCCGATCATGAATGGCGTGCAGGCAGCGCGCGAGATTGCCAGGGCCAATCCCCGACTTCCCATGCTCCTTATTAGTATTCAGGAAGTATCCGAGCAACTAGCCGACGCAGCTCGCGACGCAGGATTCATGGGGGCGGTCACCAAGAGTCGTGGCCACGAGATCGTGGAGGCCGTTGAAGCTCTAGTTGGCAACCAGCTGTTCTTTGGCTCGTAACTACACGAGCCTTGCGTAGGCCGCTTAAGAAAGCACGCCGACGAACTCGCCAAATGCTCAGCGAAATTGGAGAAGCTGGTGCAGCGGGAGAAGCGTAGCTCGCCTTAGAGCAGACCCGGACGGCAGGGTGTCCTACCTTAGTAATTAGCGGGCGGGTCTTCAGCTAGAAGTTCAGACTGAGCCGACAGCCACGCGCCTCTCTGTTTTCTCCATTTCGCCCAGCGTATTTTCTGAGCAGCTTTCTGCGAGCTGTTGGTGACATCTTACGTTTGTGGGCGGTTCGGAGGCTTCCCCCTTTTAAGGATGAGGCGTGTACCTCAAAAGTTTTCCCACGAGACCGCCCGTGACGCACACAGTAGTCACATGCGTACGGTCGGGGAATGGCCCGAGAGTGGCCGACGCATTAGCACAAGTGCGCCATGTGTGGATGGGGCCGCATAAGTCAAGCTACAGACTTGAGAAGTCAGTCGGGCTTCTTCGTCGTCGCGTCTGTGTCTGCTTCGATGACGACATCTACCCTCGCACCGGGCTTGAGACGGGCCTGCTCACCCTTCTCGTTAGTGACCACGTTCTCGATGCGAATCTCCCGATAAAGATCGTCAGCTTCCTCAACACCGATCTGCGCTTTCTCTGGTTCGCCTGGAACGACGGGCTTGATCACCTTCTGAACGGAGCCGCGCATCCGCTTCTTCTTGCTCATGGGAGAACCTCCAGCTTGAAGTGCGTGTGCAAGCGGATTTTATATCGAGTGCGTTCCCCATGAAAACTTTCCGTCGACCTTGCGCATGATCCGTTCCGCCCACTGAACCGCAGACGCAACCAAGTTTTCTGTGCGTGGGGTTGGGCGAGTTTCGGAGAGGTCCTCGGTAGTCAAGGCCCGTTGGGTCAGGCTGTTATATAGATCGGACCCATTTTCGTTCGGAGCATGCCATGCGTGCCGAAATTGTGATCTCCGAACGAGGGAACATTGAGGGAACAATAAGGACCTCCATGCTTTCTGGCTACTCTTGCTCCTAAAGATTCCTCGCAAGTCTTTGAAACTACGCTCGCGGCTACATTCCATTCCCATTGTCCGAACCATGCGCTAGAGAATCAAATTAAGGGGCTGCCAAGGTTTTGCACCATTCGCGACGTCCAAGACTTCCCAGTTTTCAGTTTCGAAGACTTCGCGCACCATGCGCCTGATGATCGCGTGATCGTCAACGATCATCACTAGAGCTGGCACTTTTACACGGACCCCACCACACCATCTCCCTTTTTGTGAGAGGGGGGAATACCGTAGAGAGTGTACGCGTGAGAAAGACGGACGATAAACCGACCCGTTGGCTCCCGAAGCCCGTTATCCTTTTGCGATGTGCTGGCTGACCAAAGCGCGAGATTCGGCAGCCTATGTTGCGTCGCTAGTATCCGTAGGAGAGCCTACACGGCGAAGCGTGGCTCGGCACGCATGCCCCCGGTCGCACTCTACAGTACATCGTCTGGGTTAGTACAGCGGGATGGGGATAGTACGAGCGCGCTCTTCCCAATATCGTCAAACACAGCTTCCTTATCATTCCTGGCCCCTTCCGGCAGGAATCGACACTGACAGTCGGTTGGCGATCCGCAACTCTCCAATCAAAAACAAGTGACCGGGCTCAGTTTAGTCGGTGACTTAAGAATCGCGCGGATTCGCGCAAGAGGTGTTTTTCGATGAGATTCAAATTAGAGATATTTACGGTGCTGGCAGCCACTCTCTTGGCAAGCACGATGGCGACGGCGGCGCAAGAACCGTCGGAACAAGTCAAGCGAATGGATGCCGCTGCAACGGTGTTGGACGAAATCATGGGAACGCCGGACAAGGGGATTCCGGAGGAACTTCTCGACTCCGCCAAGTGCGTGGCAGTCATACCCTCGATGATCAAAATAGGCTTTGTTTTCGGAGGGCGCCACGGGAGAGGAATCGCCACCTGCCGCACCAGTTCTGGATGGAGCGCGCCAGCTCCTTTTTCTGTCACTGGAGGTAGTTGGGGATTGCAGATTGGCGGCGAAGCGATTGACGTCGTCATGCTGGTCATGAACGACAACGGAATGGAAAAAATGCTTTCCAGTAAGTTCAAAATCGGCGCTGACGCTTCCGCTGCCGCAGGGCCCGTGGGACGGCATGTGGAAGGCGAAACCGATTGGAAGATGCGCGCCGAAGTCCTTACGTACTCCCGCGCTCGTGGCGTTTTTGCCGGCGTTACCGTGAATGGCGCCTCCATCACGCAAGACAAAGACGGAACCCGCATTCTGTACGGGCGGATGATCCCATCCGCTCAAATCCTGAAGGGGCAAGTGAAGGCTCCCGAAGATTCGCACAAATTCATGGCGACAGTGAAAAAGTATGGCACTGAGGCAAACGTTGCTGAAGCGTCAGCCCGCCACACTGAAGCGCAGAAAACTGGCGCGAACAATAAGGCCTTGAGTTCAAGCGAAGCAAAGAGCGCAATTCAGGAAAAGCTCAAGAGTGAGCCCGGTCTGGAGAGCAAGGACATCCAGGTGACTCTGTCGGCCGATGCGGTGAAACTGTCAGGATCTGTGGTCAGCGCGGATGACCGTGACAAGGCAGTTCGGATCGCCAGATCGTATGCCGGTGATCGGGAAGTCCAAGACCATTTGACGATTCAGACTCCCTAAACGATTTCCTTTCCCGGAGCGTTCGAGAGCAATCGAACGCTTTGGATCTCTCGAGATTTTCATTCAGGAGGAAATAACGATGAAAGCACTTTACAGAACCGCTGTTCGTAATCTTCTGTGCACCGGTCTGCTGCTCGGCAGTGGAGCGTTCGCACTTGCGCAAGAACCCACAAGCCAACCAACTGCTCCAGACAACACCAAGGTCAACGAACGGGATCGGAGTCAGAATGAGCCGACCGCAGATCAGCAAAAGGACAATCGTTCTGATCGCGACATCACGCAGCAGATTCGACAATCCATCATGAAAGACAAATCGCTCTCCACATATGCACACAACATCAAGATCGTTACGAAAGACGGTCAGGTAACGCTCAAGGGGCCGGTGCAATCGGAGGACGAGAAGAAAGCGATTGAAGCCAAGGCTGCTGAAGTCGCCAGAGACGGCAAGGTCACCAGCGAACTGAACATCAAACCGCAACAATAACTTGGAAGACAAAAGGAGAATCAAACATGGCAGGTAAGAATACGGCAGTATTTGGTATCTATCCGAATCGAACGAGCGCCGAGAAGGCGGTGGACGCATTGAAAGCCGCCAATTTTCGGAATTCAGATATTTCAGTACTTCTTCCCGAGGGTGCTGGCACGAAGGATTTTGCTCATGAGAAAAACACGAAGGCGCCTGAAGGTGCGACAACAGGTGCCGGAACCGGCGCGGTGCTAGGCGGCGGTTTGGGATGGTTACTCGGTATCGGTGCCCTTGCCATTCCGGGACTGGGGCCATTCATAGCCGCCGGGCCTATTATGGCCGCCCTTGCTGGAGCCGGAGTCGGTGGAGCATTAGGTGGGCTTACGGGTGCTCTGATCGGTATGGGAATCCCCGAGTACGAAGCGAAGCGGTACGAAGGCCGCGTTAAAGATGGCGGGATTCTTCTGTCCGTTCATTCTGACGATTCCTCTTGGACCAAGAAAGCAAAGGAAATCTTGGAGCGCACTGGCGCCCAGGATGTGTCCTCCACTGGAGAAGCCACAGCCGATAAAGGCGATAAGGCTCGCGTTCGTGAAGTAGCCTGAGCCACGGGGGCAGCGAACTGAATCCTCGCGATGAGGGATATTGGTTCGCCGCCCCGTATTTCTAACCGATGGTTGGAGTGTCGCCTTTGCCATGCCCACTGAACAAACTCATTTCCTGGAGGAAAAATGCTAAACGAGAATTTGAAAAAACTGTACGTGGACGAATTGAAGGACCTGTTTAGTGCAGAGAATCAACTGCTCAAGGCGCTGCCAAAGATGGCCAAAGCTGCGTCTTCAGACGAACTACGAACTGGCTTCGAAGAGCATCTGGAACAAACGAAGGTCCACGTCCAACGTCTTGAAGAGATCTTCGAATCGCTAGACGAGAGCCCGAAGGGCAAGAAGTGCGTCGGCATGGAGGGTCTGGTCAAAGAAGGTTCCGAGGTGATGGAAGAGGGCTTTGAAGACGCCGTATTGGACGCGGGATTGATCGGCGCGGCCCGGCGCGTGGAACACTACGAGATGGCAGCATACGGAACGGCCCGCGAGATCGCTCGGGTACTGGGACAGACAAAGCACACGTCGTTGCTCGAAAAGACTTTAGCGGAAGAAAAGCAAACCGACGAAAAACTTGCCGATCTGGCAAAAGAGATCAACTCCCAAGCCAACGAAGAAGGTTCTGAAGAACAACAGGACTCATCCGGGGCGGGAAAGAAGACGCCAAAGCGCGCTGCTTAGTCAACGCGACTACGGCGGTCCATTTCCGACAAAACGAAGACGACCTAAACCAGAGGAGAAGATACCGATGTACCACCACATAAAGAAACTAATGTACACGGTGAATGTCGGAAGTCCCGACCCCCGCCTTGGCAATATGTTGCTCGAGCAATTCGGCGGTGCGAACGGCGAGCCTGCGGCTGCGATGCAGTACTCAGTTCAAGGCCTTAATTGTGATGATCCAGGCTCGCTCTTGTCGAGCGCTGCCAATTCGAGACGTAGGAGGGAGATACGAGCGGCGCGCATCTCGTGCCACGCCTCAGACTGTCGCGTCCAACCGCCCAAGTCGGCCTTTCGGTTAGCTCCCATCTGGAGCCGCCGCAATTCGGCAAGTTCTGCGATTAGTTCTGCGCGTTTGGCGCTAAATGCCATTTCGTGCCTCCTGCGAATTGGCGATTCACAAAAACGCCCGTCGCTTTTGGAAGCGCGGCAGAAAGGTTGTGAACTACTTCCACACAAATACTCGCCTACCGTGCGGATGTCCATCGAGGTCATGCGATGTGCTTAGCGGGTGTCTGCACCAACGTGGGTCACTCCAAAAATGACACGCCCGGCCTGGTAAAATCGCGCTATGGATTATGAATACATTTCCAGCCGGACAAGGGCCCTTAAGAAGGAAATTGAAGAGATCAGCAATCATAACCGGAAATTCTTTGCGCGCAGGCCTCATACGGAAGCTGAGATTTCGCGCCATCGTGAACGTCAAGAACGAGTACTTGAGATTCGAGCCGAACTGTCCGCCTTCATGAAAGACAGGGCCGCGTGAATCTGATAGACCTTACCAGCCTTCCAAGACGACATTGGAGAATATCGGATTATCCGTTCGACCGGAAGGCACTAGCTAGGTAGGCCGGGGTGATCGTGAAAATCTCTGAGGACGATAGCGCTCCGGGGAAAAAGTAGCTTCCACGCTGATTGCTTGAACCGCCCCGTCTCATCCGACAATCGTCACGAGCCCAAGTGCTTTGGGTTGCACTCCACACATGGCGCACTCGTGCTATGCCTCGGCCACTCTCGGGCCATTCCCCGACCGTGCAGATCTAACTACTGTGTGCGTCACGGGCGGTCTCGTGGGGAAGCTTTTGAGGTGCACGCCTCATCCTTAAAAGGGGGAGCCTCCGAACCGCCCACAAACGCAAGATGTCACCAACAGCCCGCAGAAAGATTGCTGCTGCTCAGAAAATACGCTGGGCGCAGTGGCGGAAGGCGCACAAGAAGCGCTAGTATCCCAGTCAATGAGTAAATGGGAATGTTACGAGCCAGCCGCTGGCACGAACCCTGAGCTTCGCCCCTCAGGGTCTTTTCCAAACTGAGCAATTGTGAGCAGACCTGAAAGGTCCTAGCGTCGTAAAATTGTCTGCATTACGAGACGGGAACGAGTGCGATTCTGTCGCCTCGCTCTCTCTTTCATGTGGCCGCATCTAGAGCGGGCAAGTTTCTAAACTTGCAACCCTCACTTACCGCCCGCTGCGCCACATCCTCTGCCGCACTCCAAGAGCGACGGGCCTTGAGAACCGCGTATTCCAGGGGAGGCCGGAAATGGCGTTCAGCACCCGACGTGAACAACTATTGGCAGAAATAGCCGAGATACGCAAGCTCCAGATGGAAGCCAATCGACAGGCCACGTTCGGCGGTTGGACGCGCGAAGCAGAGGCCGCCCACGGGATGCGCGCCGACCGCATCGCCGCTTTGCTTCGCGAATTGGCGGTCGTTGAGTAGGGGCTTAACAACCACTATGGGCGGGCTAGGTCGCTCGATTTTCGGGGCCGAGAACTTTGCTGTTCGTCAAAAGCACGAATCAATTCTTTGGCTAATTCCATCACTTTCTTGGGGTCTTCCTCTTGTGCTGCTTTTTCGGCAAGGTGTCGCCACGAGTGTCGCAGATCGTTGGATTCCATAACACTAGCGTACAGGGTTCCCAACCTAGGGCTGTTCAATATTGGACACTTTCGCACACGGCAATATTGACCATCCACCATCGGGACAAAAATTATGAATAGGGGGAAAGTTGATGGTGAGGCGAACACAACACGAAATGCGGCGCTGAGTTTGAGGGTCAGTGTGTACACCTTGCCAGCGACGGCATATTGCTTCAGTTCCAAAGTAAACCCTCCGAATGCGAAAAAGTATAATGGCGTGGCCTCTCAGGTGTGCCGAGTTTGCGGCTACCAGCGTTCCCGACCAACTTGCTAGCGGAGGCGATGCGCGGCGGCACAGCGCGCGAGATGGTCCGCATGGAGGCGGCAACAGAAGTCAGCGTGACACTTACTTGGTCGTCATCGATGGACGCTTGGCAGGCACTCTACCTTGAGCTACAACGAGAAGCCGAATCGATCTTCGCATCCTCTAGCGAGGTAGTTGTCGTTACGCCCGACCGCGAATCCGGATCAGTGCTGATGCTGATTTCCCGAGCAAGATCTTTGAAGCTTACCTATGTGCCCGACAAAGGCGCGGTGCGATGGGACAGCCCTGACGAGTATGGATTTGAACGGATTGGTGACGACCTGACCTTGTTGGCGCGGACTCTGATGCAGCGGCTGCGGCGATGACGAAACGTCGCAAGGTTTGTGGGTACTTACGAGCCAAAGAACAGTTGGTTGCTAACTAGAGCTTCAACGGCCTCCACGATCTCGGAGCTACGACTCTTGGTGACCGCCCCCATGAAACCAGCGTCGCGAGCTGCGTCGACGGACTCCGCTAAGCTGCGGTCCAACCTTCGAAAAAGAACTCAGGTTCCCGACTCTGCTCCACGGCCATAGAGAATCTGTCTCGGAGCCAAACCTGTTCCGAGCACATTCGGGAGCCAGTACTCTCTGATCCTGTCCTAAGAATTCCAAGTTCGTGCCTGTTACGATTTGCGCAGGAGATTGCTGTTATGTCCAAGTGCACGAAGCAGCTGCCGCGATCATGAGAAGGTTGGGTTGCCGAAAATGGTGCTGCACACAATTTACGGGTCGGCAGTAGGGCCGGAAGCCCAGAAACACGGAATCTGCCGAGTGGTTGAGAAGGCGAAAGCGGGCACTCTCGTCTCTACGGTTGACGAATTGATTGGAGCGAATGCGGCCTGAACGAGCAGGAGAAAGGGCGCAACGTTCTCGAATCGTTGGGCCTTTTATTCGCCTCAGAGAGACCGTCTTGAACTGTCAGTTGTGGAGATCGGCTTTCCCGCCTCTTCCAACAATTCCCGAAGTCGTTGGGTGATTAGAACACCCTCGTCCGGCCTTTCGTTGCTGATGCGCTTCCGAAGTAGCCTAAGCAGGAGTTTGTACATTTTCGCTCGTATCTTCATGTGGCGAAGCTGATCGACCACCCTGTTCTTAGCAGGAGGGTGAGATGACCGTCGATACTTGATGTACCTGAGCCCACGAGAGGAAAAGAAAGTACCCGCGCCATCCGACGACATTGACGAAATGCCGACTTCTCCTTCGCTGGATGAAAAACGCGAAGCCTGCGACTCAATCGCACGTTCAAATAACTGACGGGGCGACGGACGCTTTGAGATATCGCCAGTTCAATCTTGCTATCACCATACTCACGACCTGGCGAATACGTATAGTCGCCTACAGGAATCAAATTGGACAGAGTCTAAAAGCCGGAGTTCGTCGCGCTACCATGGGCGTCTGCGTTCAGCCGTGTAAATCTTCCCTAGCCTCTTCCCTTTTCTCAGGGTTGCAGGCCGTCAGTTGATACTGCGTAACTCATAGAACATATTAGGTTTACACCTTTGGTCCAGAGCTTGCCGCAATAAGTAACTGGCGGCTCGGTAGGTGACCGTCCTCAGAGTTCAACGTTAGGTTGTTGGCAACTCCCCCATGGAGGATGACTGATGAATCGTTTGGGATCAGCTCTATTTATTTGTGTGCTCCTCGCGGCTGTCACTGCGGCTCAGTCAGGCGCACAGAGCGGAGCGCAGGCCACCGCGCAGACCGCTTCTACATCGGAAATACAGGGACACCAGGATTCGACGAGTGGGTCAACCACTGCCAACGCCTCCACGCAATCTGCGGCAGGTAGTGCAGCGCTGACCAGCGGAAATGCGTTTAACGTTGCCTTGAACAATTCTGTTGATTCGAAGAATGCGAAGTCGGGCGATACG
>Ga0210384_10005891_pt1 | contig 13161 bp, 8 predicted proteins | sample IncBWH2MmetaG_FD_160574 | JGI IMG/M metagenome (GOLD analysis project Ga0210384, IMG submission 160574) | Forest soil microbial communities from Barre Woods Harvard Forest LTER site, Petersham, Massachusetts, United States - Inc-BW-H-2-M | ecosystem: Environmental > Terrestrial > Soil >... | reverse complement strand
TTTTGCTTTCCGTTCTAAGCAGTAGTTGCTCGCGCAGCGAAGACCTTACTCTTCGGCCAGATGCCGTATTGCAAATGTCTCTCATATCGCATGACGCAGAAATGAGGCTCTGGAGTTTACGCGCGGCGACACCGGAATATATGCAGCTGTCGAAATGGATTGATGACAACAGGTCTGGTTGGCGGCCCTATTTGGCGACTACACCCGGTCAGGGACTGTTGGTCGATTCAGGCGAGTGGCGCCTACAATTCATGCAGACCATGGTTCTGGCGTGTCCTGCAAAGAAGGGGTGCTGGTACAAGAAAATCCAGCCTGACGAATATCAATATTTGTTGCGAACACAGCCAAAGTTAACGACCTACCAAAGTTGAATAGCAGCTTTCTATTGACGAGGTTTTGACCGACACGAACGTCTGCTTTCAAGTATAACGACTGTCGCCTTTGGGCTGCGGATTCAACCGGCCGACGCAACAGCTTGGTGAAATCGTTGGGCGGGTGAATCAAATCGCACCAGCACCCGCAGCTAGTCAGAAAATTTGACACTAGCACCTGCAGCCCAGTACTCGCCCTCAGTTTCATGCCTGGCCTTCAAGGCCATTTTTCTCGCCTGGAACAGTGGATGTTCCAGCGCTTCTTCGGTGCGCAAGATCGGCGTGACGCAGCAATCTGCATCGGAGAATCTTTCCGTCCAGTACGCCATGCTGTGTTCGGCAAAGATGCTGTCCATCTCCGACTTCAATGCCATTGCATCGTCACCGCCGACGCGCTGACCGCTGGCCCAGTGCCTCGCCTTGAAGTCCGGTTTTTGCAACACGTCGCAGCAGGCTTCCCAGAACTTGGGTTCGAGTGCACCGACCGCCATGAAGCGGTTGTCGCTGGTGCGATAGACGTTGTAGCAGGCTGCGCCGCCGGTCAGCAGGTCGCGTCCGGGCGGCGCGGTCTTGCCGAAATTATTCACCGCCACCAGCGGCATGATGTTGTGCGCAAAGACGGCATCGGTCATCGAGATGTCGACAAAGCGCCCCCGTCCGCTGGTTTTGGCGCCGATGATTGCCGCCAGTATGCCTTGTACCGCGGCTTGCGCGCCGCCTAGCAGGTCGCCGATTTGCAGATTGGGCAATGCGGGTACGCCGTCCGGGCCGACGTTCTGGTCCAGCATGCCGGCATAACCTATATAGTTGATGTCGTGCCCGGCCAGTTGCGCAAATGGGCCATCCTTGCCGTAACCGGAGATCGCGCACATCACCAGCCGCGGATTGCGCTGCTTCAGCACGTCCCAGCCCACGCCCAGCTTGTCCATCACGCCGGGGCGGAAACTCTCCACGACCACGTCGGCGTTTTCCACCATCAGCAGGAATTGCTCGCGGTCGGCAGCTTCCTTCAGGTCGAGCCGTAAAAATTGCTTGCCGCGATTGACTGCGACAAAGAACTGCGACACCGATTTGCGCACATAGCCCATGCTGCGCGCGTAGTCGCCGATTCCCTTGTCCTCGATCTTGATGACTTCCGCGCCCATACCGGCCAGGTGCATCGTGGCGACCGGTCCGGGCAGCAGGCGGGTCAGGTCGAGAACGCGGATTCCTGCCAGTGGTAGATCGGTCGCTGAGGTCATGGGGGGCTTATGCGATGAGTTCCAGGTATTCCTGTTGTTGCAACCAGTCAGCTTCGGTCTGCTCCAGCTCTTTCAGCAGGTATGCCTGGTCCACCAGCAGGGTCTTGAGTTTTTCCTTGTTTGCTTCGTCGTAGATTGCCTGGTCGGCCAGCTTGCCGTCGATGTCCTGCTTGCGCAGGTTCAATTTGGCCAGCTGGTCTTCCAGTTTTTTGATCAGTGTTTCTATCGGTTTTTTTTGTGCGGACAAGCGTTGTCTCTCATCTGCCTGCTGCCGGCGCTTTTCCTTGTCGTCGATTTTCTCTGCGGCTGCGACCGGTTTCGCCAGCGGCAGTACATCCGCTTTCGCCTTGGCAGGAAGCGCCGGGGCAGGCGCAGCCTTGGCCAGCTTGTTCTTGAACAGCCAGTCGCGGTAGTCGTCCAGGTCGCCGTCAAACGGTTCCAGCTTGCCGTCCGCCACGATGATGAACTGGTCGGTGGTGGCGCGCAACAAGTGCCTGTCATGCGATACCACCACCAGCGTGCCTTCGAATTGCGCGAGCGCCTCAGTCAGCGCTTCGCGGGTTTCCAGGTCCAGATGGTTGGTCGGCTCATCCAGCAGCAGCAGGTTAGGACGTTGCCAGACGATCATTGCCAGTGCCAGGCGCGCTTTCTCGCCGCCGGAAAAAGGCGCAATCGGGCTGGTCACCATATTGCCGGGGAAGTTGAAGCCGCCCAGGAAGTTGCGCAATTCCTGCTCGCGTACATTCGGCGCGATATGCGCCAGATGCCACAGCGGCGATTCTTCATGGCGCAGCATCTCGACCTGGTGCTGTGCAAAGTAGCCGATGGACAGGCCCTTTCCGGTGTGCATTTCGCCCGCCAGCGGCGCAATTTCGCAGGCGATGGTTTTAATCAGCGTGGATTTGCCGGCGCCGTTGACGCCCAGCAAGCCTATGCGCTGGCCGGTCTGCAAAGAAAACTTGATGTCAGAAACGATCTTCTTTTCAGTAAAACTGTGATCGGTCTGCGATTCCATGCGATAGCCGGCATCGACGTCTTCCATCACCAGCAAGGGATTGGGGGCGCTCAAGGGCTCGCGGAACTCAAAAGAAAACTCGGCCTGGGCGCGCAACGGTGCCAGTTCTTCCATCTTGGCCAGCGCCTTGACCCGGCTCTGCGCCTGTTTGGCCTTGCTGGCCTTGGCCTTGAAGCGCTCAATGAAGGATTGCAGGTGCGCGCGCTTGCGGTTTTGCTTTTCTATCGTGCCCTGGGCCAGGATCAGTTGCGCAATGCGCTGGCGTTCGAACGCGGAATAGTTGCCCGAGTAGCGCTTCAGTTTTCTTTCATCGATATGCACGACCACGTTGACTACCTCATCCAGGAAGTCCCGGTCATGCGAGATGATGATCAGCGTGCCCTCGTAGCGTTTCAGCCAGTCTTCCAGCCAGATGATCGCATCCAGGTCCAGATGGTTGGTCGGCTCATCCAGCAGCAGCAGGTCGGATTTGCACATCAGCGCCTGCGCCAGGTTCAGGCGCATGCGCCAGCCGCCGGAAAAGTTGGCGACCGACTGTTCCATCTGGTCCAGGCTGAAGCCCAGGCCCAACAACAGCTGCTCGCCGCGCGAACGCACCGTGTAGGCGTCGGCGTCGGCCAGTGCGCCGTAGATTTCGCCTATCGCCAGGCCATTCTCCGGGCTCTCCGGCTGCGCTTCCAGCTCGGCCAGCTGCGCTTCCAGCTTGCGTAGTGTGATGTCGCCATCGATCGCATAGTCGATCGCCGAGCGCTCCAGCGGCGGCGTCTCTTGCGCTACGTGCGCCAGCTGCCATTTGGCCGGAAATTCTATGCTGCCCTGGTCGGGATGCAGTTCGCCGCGCAGCATCGCAAACAGGCTGGACTTGCCGGCGCCGTTGGAACCGATCAGGCCTATCTTGTCGCCGGGGTTGAGCGTGACATCCACACTGTCAAAGAGTGGTTTGGTGCCACGGGCCAGAACGACTTGAAGAAAACGTATCATTGAATTACTTTAAGAAATATGGACAAATGCCCATCTTGTGCGCGATAAACGCGCTTTTAAAAAATACCGGAAAAACAGTTCGTTATATTTGTTTTGTCGCGACACCTATTGCAACTGGCTGGCGTTCAGTAAAAACACCATGTCGTCGCCGGCGCTGGTCGAGAGCCAGGTCAGGTCCAGGTCGGCGAAGGCTTGTTCGGCGAAGGCTCGTTCATTGCCTATCTCCACCATCAAGATCCCGTTGGGCGTCAGGCGCTTGCCTGCGCCTTCGACGATCTTGCGCACCAGGTCCATGCCGTCAGTCCCGCCGGCCAGCGCAATTTGCGGCTCGTGCAGGTATTCCTGCGGCAATTTGGCCATGGAGCCGGAATTGACGTAAGGCGGATTGGTGATGATCAGGTCGTACTTCTTGTCCGGCACATTGGCATACAGGTCGGATTGGATCAACGTGATGCGCTCCTGCAGCTGATAGTCGTCGACATTGCGGCGCGCAACTGCCAGCGCATCCGTGGAAATATCCACCGCGTCGACCTGCGCATTGGAGAAGGCGTCCGCCAGCATGATAGGCAGGCAACCGGAGCCTGTGCACAGCTCCAGGATGTTTTCGACGGCCTCGGCATCTGCCACCCAAGGGGAAAAACGCTCCGGTATCAATTCCGCGATAAAAGAGCGCGGTACGATGACCCGTTCATCGACATAAAAATGGTAGGTGCCCAGCCAGGCTTCATTGGTCAGGTAGGACGCCGGTACTCTTTCCACGGTGCGGCGCTCTATCACGGCCAGAATCGCGTCAATTTCTTCCGGCAGCAGCCTGGCGTCCAGGAAGGGGTCGATCTTGTCCAGCGGCAGTTTCAAGGTATGCAGCAGCAAGTAGGCGGCCTCATCCAGCGCATCGGCGCTGCCGTGGCCGAAAAACAGCTTGGCGGTGTTGAAACGGGTTACTGCATAACGCAGCAGGTCCCGCAGGGTGGAGAAGGGCAGGGATGGATTGGTCATTTTAACTATTTCAGGGTGTTCTTGTGCGTAATGGTCATGCCGGTGTTTCGCCGATCAGGTCAGCAGGTTTTCCAGCGTGCGGCGATAGATGTTCTTCAAGGGATCGATGTAGCGCACTTCCACGTGCTCATCGATCTTATGGATGCTGGCGTTCGGTGGGCCGAATTCTACTACTTGCGGACATATCTTGGCGATGAAGCGGCCGTCCGACGTGCCGCCGGTGGTTGACAGTTCGGTATCCACGCCTGTCTCGGACTTGATTGCAGCGGCCAGCGCATCGCTGAGTTGGCCTTTCGGGGTCAGGAAAGGGTGGCCGCCGACGGTCCATTTCAGCTCGTATTCGAGGCCGTGCTTGTCCAGGATCGCATGCACGCGCTGCTGCAGGCCTTCTGCCGTGCTGGCGGTGGAGAAACGGAAATTGAAGTCGATCACCACTTCGCCCGGAATCACATTGGATGCGCCGGTGCCGCCGTGGATATTCGACATCTGCCAGGACGTCGGCAGGTAATAGTCATTGCCCTGGTCCCAGGCTTCTGCCGCCAGTTCGGTCAGCGCTGGTGCCGCCAGGTGGATAGGATTCTTTGCCAGTTGCGGATAGGCGATATGGCCCTGCACGCCTTTTACCGTCAGCTTGCCGGACATGGTGCCGCGCCGGCCGTTCTTGATCGTGTCGCCCAGTTGATCTACCGAGGTAGGCTCGCCGACGATGCAGTAATCCAGTTGCTCGCCGCGTTCTTTCAATCTGTTGCAAACCACTACCGTGCCGTCTGTGGCCGGACCTTCTTCGTCACTGGTGATCAAAAAGCCGATGGAGCCCTGATGGCCGGGATGCGCTGCGATGAATTCTTCGGTCGCCACCACCATCGCGGCAATCGAGGTCTTCATGTCGGCCGCGCCGCGCCCATACAATTTGCCGTCGCGGTGGGTGGGCACAAACGGCGCGGATTGCCATTGCCCAACGGGGCCGGTGGGCACCACGTCGGTATGGCCGGCAAAGACGACTAACGGTTGCGTGTTGCCCCGGCGCGCCCACAAATTGGTAACCTCGCCCGATTGTATGGTCTCGCATTGAAAGCCCAAAGGGGCCAGCAAGGAGATCAGGGTTTGCTGGCAGCCCTTGTCTTCAGGGGTGACTGAATCCAGTGCGATTAATTGCTCGGTCAGCGCTAATGTTTTGCTCATGGATATTATTTGAATAGTTGTTCGTACTGTTGCGCCGAAAAACCGACGTCGACTTGCCGTATGGCGGCGGCCTCGGCTTCGGCCCGTTGCAGCACCGGCCGCTTGATGATGGACGGCGACGCCAGCATCAGGGCGATGGCCGCGTCCGAGCCTGCCGCCGAGGCCTTTTGTTCATCGCTGAGCGCGCGCCAGGTCGTGCCTTTGCGGTTGATCAGCACATCCAGGCTGACGTGCTGCAGCCATTTTTCTACCGTGCCGCGCTCCAGGCCGTTTTTCTTGAAGTCATGGAAGACGAACTCAATGTTCTGCTGCTGCAGCCAAGTGCGCGCCTTTTTGACGGTGTCGCAATTGGGGATGCCATATAAAACGATACTTTGCATATTCTCTTTAATTTCTTTTATAGGACTTACGCGGAACTATCTCAGGCAGGGAATCCATTTTTTGCCGGAGTCGACAATGGGGCCCGCTGTCGCGAGGACGACGCTGTGGGATCTGCGGCGCCTCATATTTGCGTTAGCCCTATCTTACATATTCAACGTAAATTCGGTGAAAGACGCTTCGTCTTTCTTGTCCGGTTCCGGCTCCGGCTGGGCCGGGGCCTGCACCGCTTCATTGTTCAGCAGCCACAGCAGGTTATTGGCGGAGTCGGCATTGGCCAAACCTTCTTCCTGGCTGATCAAGCCCTCTTTGATCAATTGCACCAGCGCGCGCTCAAAAGTCTGCGAGCCCGGCGACAGGCTTTTCTCTATCGCTTCCTTGATCGCGAAAATATCGCCCTGTTCTATCAGCTCCGCGACATAGCGGGTGTTCAGCATGATTTCCACTGCCGGGCAGCGGCCGCCGTCCAGCGAGCGTATCAGGCGCTGCGAAATGATCGCGCGTATCGACGACGACAAATCCAGCAGCAGCGCATTCCGGCTTTCCATCGGGAAGAAGCTGATGATGCGGTTCAATGCCTGGTAACTGTTGTTGGCGTGCAGCGTCGCCAGCACCAGGTGGCCGGATTGCGCATACGCGATCGCCGCCAGCATCGTTTCCAGGTCGCGGATCTCGCCGATCAGGATGCAGTCCGGCGCCTGGCGCAGCGAATTTTTCAACGCGGTTTTCAGGCTTTCCGAATCCGTCCCGATTTCACGCTGGTTGACGATGGATTTCTTGCTCCTGAACAGGTATTCAATCGGATCTTCCAGGGTCAGGATATGCCCGGTCTTGACTTCATTCCGGTGATCCAGCATCGATGCTATCGTGGTCGATTTGCCGGAACCGGTGGCGCCGACCACCAGGATCAGGCCGCGTTTTTCCATGATCAGTTCGGGCAATATCGCCGGCAGATGCAAAGTGTCGATTGCCGGTATATTGCCGGGCACAAAGCGCAGCACCGCTGAGATAGTGCCGCGCTGTTTGAACGCCGACAGGCGGAAGCGGCCTATGCCGGGCGCGCCTATGCCGATATTGAGTTCGCTCTCGCGCTCCAGCACCTGCATGTGCTCCGGCGACACCACTTCATTGAGCAGCGACAGGATATTGGCCTGGTCCATTTTCTGCTGGTTGATGGGCAGCAAATTGCCGTTGATCTTCAGATGAATGGGCGAATTCATCGCGAAGAACATATCCGACGCATGTTTTTCCTTCATCAACTGGAATAAACGTTCCATTGCCATAGTCATTTCCTAGCTTGTTGTCGTGTTATCGATCAGAAAATAAGATGAAGAAAACCGGTCGGATACCTGACCGCCATGCGGGCCGCAAACGGTCTTGCCGATGGCGGCCTCAGGCACAGAATGCGGGGCGGCGCAATTACTCGCCGCGCAACAGCTCGTTGATGCTGGTTTTGGAGCGGGTTTGCGCGTCGACTTTTTTAACGATCACCGCGCAGTACAGGCTATATTTTCCGTCTGCAGAAGGCAGGTTGCCGGACACCACGACAGAGCCCGCAGGGATGCGGCCGTAGCTTACTTCGCCAGTTGCCCTGTCGTAAATCTTGGTGGATTGGCCGATATACACGCCCATGGAGATCACGGAGTTCTCTTCCACGATCACGCCTTCAACGACTTCCGAACGGGCGCCGATGAAGCAATTGTCTTCAATGATGGTGGGGTTGGCCTGCATCGGCTCCAGCACGCCGCCTATGCCCACGCCGCCGGACAAATGCACGTTCTTGCCGATCTGAGCGCAGGAGCCTACGGTGGCCCAGGTGTCGACCATGGTGCCTTCATCGACATAAGCGCCGATATTCACGTAGGAAGGCATCAGCACCACATTCTTGCCGATGAAGCTGCCGCGGCGCGCCACTGCGGGAGGCACTACGCGGAAACCGCCCTTGGCGAAGTCGTCCGCCGTGTAGTTGGCAAACTTGGTCGGCACCTTGTCGTAGAACTGCATATCGGCGCCGGCCGGCATCGCGATATTGTCTTCCAGGCGGAAAGACAGCAGTACGGCCTTCTTGATCCACTGATTGACCTGCCATGCGCCATCCAGTTTCTGCGCGACGCGCAGGCTGCCCTTATCCAGTTCCTGCAATACATGGGCGACGGCTTCGCGGATCTCGGCAGGGGCGGACTTTGGCGAAAAACTGGTGCGGTCTTCCCAGGCTTGATCGATAATTTGCTGTAATTGTTGAGTCATTTTTACGTCTTCGTTGATTGAGTTAATTGCGAATTTGATAAATTTTGTCGTTATGCGCTTTATGCGGAAGCCAGCTTCCGGGTAAAAGCCGCAATGCGATGGGCTGCTTCCATGCATTCATCGACCTCAGCCACCAGCGCCATGCGGATGCGGTTTTGCCCAGGATTGATGCCGTGCGCATCGCGCGCCAGATAACTGCCCGGCAATACCGTCACATTATATTCTTGGTAGAGGCGCTTGGCGTATTCTGTATCCGAAATCGGCAGCAGTTTGTCGACCCTGGCCCACAGGTAAAAACCGGCGTCGGGCAGGCTGACATCCAGCACTTCCTGCAGTACTGGCGTTACCTGGGCAAATTTCTTGATATATTTATCACGATTTTCCTGCACATGCACTTCGTCGTCCCAGGCGGCGATGGAGGCCGACTGTATGCTGGGGCTCATCGCGCTGCCGTGGTAGGTGCGGTATAGCAAGAATTTCTTGATGATTTCAGCGTCGCCGGCGACGAAGCCAGAGCGCATGCCGGGCACATTGGAGCGCTTGGACAGGCTGGATAGCGTAATCAGGCGCGGGTAGTCGTTGCGGCCCAGCGTGCGCGCGGCCTGCAGGCTGCCCAGCGGCGCCTCCGCCTTGAAGTAGATTTCGGAATAGCACTCGTCGGCGGCAATCACGAAACCGTAGCGATCCGACAATTCAAACAACTCTTTCCAGTCATCCAATGTCAGCACCGCGCCGGTAGGGTTGCCGGGCGAGCAGATATACAGCAACTGCACGCGGGACCATACATTGGCCGGGATGTTTTTGTAGTCGGGTGAAAAGTTGCGCGCCGGATCTGCATTGGCAAAATATGGCTCCGCGCCAGCCAAGTAGGCGGCGCCCTCGTAAATCTGGTAAAACGGATTGGGGCAGATCACCAGCGGCACGCCGCCCTTGGCGGCGGTCGGGTCTATGACCGTCTGCGCCAGCGCAAACAAGGCTTCGCGCGAGCCGTTCACTGGCAGTATCTGGCTTGCCGGGTCCAGTGCGGGAATGGCGTAACGCCTGGCCAGCCAGTGGGAAATCGAATTCCGCAGGGCCTCCGAGCCCGCCGTGGACGGATAGCTTGCCAGTCCGTCCAGGTGCCGGCTCAGCGCCTGTTGGATGAAGGCGGGAGTGGGGTGTTTGGGTTCGCCTATTCCCAGGCTAATCGCCTTAAACTCCGGATTGGGCTTGACTCCGGCAAACAAATGCTTGAGTTTTTCAAATGGATACGGCTGAAGCTTGTTGAGAAAAGGATTCACGGGAGTCACACTAAATAGGGATAGGCTAGGGCGCGTCGACACGCCCTCTACGAATAAAATGCGGCAAAATCATCTTTTATGGATGCGGGCCAGCCGTTTGCCAAGCCGTATTATAGCCCTTGCATCCGCCCAGCTTCACGCAATACGCACTTTGATAGCTTATTCAAATGGCAAAAATGGGAGATTGATGCCCTCAAAATGATATGATGCCGCTATCTAGCGTCCCGTTCCGTAAATTCGTCGCATAAAAGATGCCGATAGCCGGGCTGGATACTGCGTCAAAAATGCTCGCAAGGGGCCACCCTTGCTGTGCTTTTTTTCTTGCCCCAACCCGATTTCGCCACTTTTATTTTTGCAACGAACTTACGGAACGGAACACTAGCTGTGTATTAATATGCACTTATATAAGATATCAGGTGGAAATTGGGCAATGCTTGATTTTTTGACGGCAGGATTTGATCAGATAAAACTACAACAGCTTATAACGTGCGATTAACTTCTATTAAATTGTCGGGATTTAAATCTTTTGTAGATCCCACGAATTTCCAGGTCCCAGGTCAGTTGGTTGGGGTGGTTGGGCCGAACGGTTGTGGAAAATCCAACATCATCGACGCTGTGCGCTGGGTTTTGGGCGAGTCCAAGGCTTCCGAGCTGCGCGGCGAATCGATGCAGGACGTTATTTTTAACGGTTCCACCAACAGGAAGCCGGCCGGCCGTTCGTCGGTGGAGCTGGTTTTTGACAATAGCCTGGGTAAAGCCGCCGGCCAGTGGAGCCAGTATGCCGAAATTGCGGTCAAGCGCACGCTGACGCGCGACGGCACTTCCACCTATTACATCAACGGCCAGCCGGTGCGCCGCCGCGACATCCAGGACATCTTCATGGGCACCGGCCTGGGGCCGCGCGCGTACGCGATTATCGGCCAAGGCATGATTTCCAGGATTATTGAAGCGCGGCCGGAAGAGCTGCGCATTTTCCTGGAAGAGGCTGCAGGCGTGTCGCGCTACAAGGAGCGCCGGCGCGAGACTGAAAACCGCATCCACGACACGCACGAGAACCTGGTGCGGGTGGAAGACATCCTGCGTGAACTGAACAGCAACCTGGAAAAACTGGACGCGCAAGCGGTGGTTGCGAATAAATACAATGAATTGCAGTCCGACCAGGAAGAGAAGCAGAAGCTGCTGTGGCTGCTGCGCAAGAAAGAGGCGGCCAGCGAGCAGGAAAAGGTATTTGCAGAAATAGAGAAGACGCAACTCGACCTGGAAGAGCAGACGGCCAAGCTGCGCCATGTCGAAGTCGAGTTGGAGCATATGCGCCAGGCCCATTATGCGGTCGGCGACAGGATGCACCAGGCGCAAGGGCATTTGTACCAGACCAATGCCGAGATCGGCAGCCTGGAAGCGCAGATCAAGTTTGTCATCGAGTCGCGCAGCCGTTTGCAGTCGCAGTTGAACTCGCTGACGGCGCAGCGCGATCAATGGCAACGCCAGGGGCAGCAATTCCAGGACGATCTGGCCGAAGCGGAAATCCAGGTGGAGGAACTGGCCGAGCGTTCCGAGCAAGCGCTGGAAATGGCGCAGCAGCACAATGACAAGCTGCCGGCGCTGGAGCAGGTCTGGCGCGAGTCGCAGCTGAAGACTACCGAGTCGCGCGCCAAGATCATGCAGTTGCAGCAGCAGATAGAACTGGAATCTGCGCACCAGCGCAATGCGTCGAACATCCTGGCGACACTGACGTCGCGCCGTGAAAGGCTGACGCAGGAAAAGGGCGGCCTGGCGATGCCGGACAGTGCGCATCTGTCCAACCTCTCCATGCAACTGGAAGAGAAAAAACAGGTGCTGGAAGAGGCCGCGATGCAGCTGGAAGAGGCGCAGGAATCCCTGCCGCGCCTGGAGGAAGAGCGCAAGGCGGCCCAGGAACAGGTCAACAAGGATACGGCAGCCAGCGCGCAACTGGATGCACGCTTGCAGGCACTGAAGCAGCTGCAGGAAAAAATCCAGACCGAAGGCAAGGTTCAGCCCTGGCTGGAAAAACATGAGCTGGGCGGCTTGCCCAAACTGTGGCAAAAATTGCATATCGAGGCTGGCTGGGAAACCGCGCTGGAATCGGTACTGCGCGAACGCACCTCCGCGCTGGAAATGTCCAACCTGGACTGGACCAAGGCCTTCTTCAGCGACGCGCCGCCCGCCAAGCTGGCGCTATACACGCCGCAGGTTGCCGCTGCCAGTGCAGAGCCCGTTGCCGGTCTGAAACCCTTGCTGAATTTATTGCAGTTGAATGACGCTGGCGTGCGCAGCCTGATGCAGGACTGGCTGCACCAGGTGTATGCGGCTGAAGATGTGGCCGCCGCCTTCATGGACCGGGCCAAACTGCCGCAGGGTGCCTGCTTCATCACCAAACAAGGCCATGTGATCAGCAAGTCCAGCGTGCGTTTTTATGCGTCGGACTCGGAGCAGGATGGGGTGCTGGCCCGCCAGCAAGAGATAGAAAACATAGGCAAGCAAAGCCGCGCGCAGGGCATGCTGGCGGACGAGGCCAAGACGCGCGCCGTCAGGGCGGAGTCTGCCTATACCCAGGCCAGCCAGCGCTTGCAGGAACTGCGGCAGCGGGTCAGCACCTTGACGCAAGCGGTGCACAGCCTGCAGATAGAATTCATGAAGCTGTCGGAAGTGCAGGAGCGCTTTAACCAGCGCAGCACGCAGATCAAGAATGACCTGGCCGAGATCGCCGCGCAAGAAGCCGAGCAGCAGCAGGCCAGGGCAGAATCTGAAGAAAAATTCGAGCAGCTGGATGTGGAGTTGGCTGAGTTGCAGGAAAGCCATGAAGACGGACAAACCGTCTACCTGGAAAAAGAGCGGCAGCTCAACGATGCCAGGACGCAATTGCGCGAACTGGAAAGAGCCGCGCAGGAAGCGGCGTTTGCCGAAAAATCCCATCGCAGCAAGATGGAAGAGTTGCGCCGCAGTATTGCGACGGCGCTGGAGCAGGCTGCGCAGTTGTTTGCCAATATGCAGCAGGGCAAGCTGGAGCTGGAAACCATGGATGACCAGACCGCGCAAGCCGGCCTGCAATCCCTGCTGGAAAAGCGCAGCGACCAGGAACGTACGCTGGCCGATGCAAGGCACGAACTGGACCAGCTGACGCAGAAATTGCGCCAGCACGAAGAGTCCAAGATGCAGGTGGAGCGCAGCCTGCAGCCGCAGCGCGACCGCATCATGGAATTGCAGCTGAAAGAACAGGCGGCGCGCTTGAGCCAGGAGCAATACGCGGAACAATTGCGTAATTTCGAGGTCGACGAAGAAGCGCTGTCGCAAAAATTGCACGCCGACATGAAGCCATCCTATTTGCAAGGCGAGGTGACCCGCCTGACCAATGCGATAGCTGCGCTGGGGGCGGTCAATATGGCGGCGCTGGAGGAATTGGCCCAGGCGACCGAGCGCAAGACCTTCCTCGATTCGCAGCATGCGGATTT
>Ga0210384_10005890_pt1 | contig 13162 bp, 10 predicted proteins | sample IncBWH2MmetaG_FD_160574 | JGI IMG/M metagenome (GOLD analysis project Ga0210384, IMG submission 160574) | Forest soil microbial communities from Barre Woods Harvard Forest LTER site, Petersham, Massachusetts, United States - Inc-BW-H-2-M | ecosystem: Environmental > Terrestrial > Soil >... | reverse complement strand
CTTTTGGCGCTTTTTCTTGAGGATGCTGACTACGTCAGTCCCCGTGCACGCGCCAAGGGCCATGAGGACCAGCTCCATCGGGCCGGGGGCTTTATTGGAGGTGCGGTCGGAATCGATGGTGATAGCGTGGCCAGAAGGGCTGGTGGCGACAAATTTTTCTTCGCCAATCCACTGGATAGATGCTGTCTGCATTTTGCCTCCAAGAGATTTCGCCTGCACGAGCGCATAAAGACGGAATAAAAAGGATAACAGAGAGCGATTCAATCTGACTTTGCATGCGCCGGACCTCGTGTATCTATATTCGTATGCCTGGAAATGAGGTTAGGATATGTGGCTCGGCAAATAGACGAGACGGAGGGAATTTATGCTGATGACCAACAAGCGGCTGATGCGATGGGCGGGAATCGGAGTGCTTATGACGCTGGCAATGCTGGGGGCGGGGCACTACCGGGCGAAAGCGGCACAGAGCGCAGCGGCGGGTGAAGGGAACGCTCAGCCCTTCGTGATTGAGTACTACTACAAGGCGAAATGGGGACACGCGGACGAGTTCCTTGCGCTGTTCAAGAAGAATCATTATCCAGTGCTGAAAAAAGAGATGGAACTGGGACGGATGTTGAAGGTGACCATGATGGCGCCGCGTTATCACACGACGGAAGATGGCCGCTGGGACTACCGGGTGACGATCATCTACAAGAACGCGGCAATCGCGAATGATAATTTCGACAGCGCGCCGCTGATCAAACAACTCTATCCGGATCAGGGATTGTACAAGAAGGAAGAACAAAGGCGATTTGAGATTTTGGACGGACACTGGGATTTGCCGATCAAGGAAGTTGATCTCGACGGCCGGTGAGAGGTTGAAGATCAGCGGAGTCCTGGCAACACCGTACGGCAAGAAGTCTACGGCTATCCGGCTTATTTGCGCGTGAGGTGAAAGACCATGAGCGTATCCTTGTCGCCCTGACGCCAAGTCCAGGTTTCCGTGATGTGGTTGGCGTCCTCGAAGCGGATGCTCAGGTGATGCTGATGTCCCTCGGTGGGATATTTTAGGTTTCCGGCGCCCTGAAATTCAAAGCTGAGCTCCTTGACGTCATTCGAGTCAGGAGTAGCGCGCATGCGGGGCTGATTGTTCGTAGGACAATAATGGACGAGAGCTACGGAATCCTGGTCGAGGCTATAGAGGGAAACCATTTCGTCCATACCGGAAGCTGCGAGCGTTTCCATGACGGCGGTGTTTGAGGCCATGGCCTTGAAGCTCGTTTTGGCAACCATGCCGTGTTCGTCTTTTCCTTCCCATTCACCGGCCAGGGAGAGGAGTTTCTTGAACGCCGCAGTGGACTGGGGTGAGGCGAGAAGCGGCAGGGCCGCGACGGACGTGGAGAGCAGCAGTGACAGTACGAGTTTGCGGCATTTCATCCATTTCCTCCCTCGAGAAAAGCGCCGGGCTCCGTACGGCGGATATTCCGAAGCCAAGACTCCTGCATGGACTTTGGCTTTCGTGCTGTGTGGTACTAACGATTCCATACAGCTCCGATTGCGGTCTTTACGTGGACAGTAACGAGGCTCAGCCCGGACTGTACGCTTTGACGGATAGAGAACTAGAAACGATAGCAGGTGGGGGGAGGCCAGCAGAGGAGCTAAGAGTTACGCGGGGCGGAGGTGGCGACTTCAATGATGGGGTTAGGAAGCTGGCGCATGGTGCGGACGAAGACTTGGACGATGGCGCCGTCGAACTGGGCATTCGCGCAGCGCTCCAGCTCGGCGAGGGCCTCTGGCGAACTGCGGCCTTTTTTGTACGTGCGATCGCTGGTGATGGTGTCGTAGGCATCGGCCACCGCGATAATGCGAGCGCCGAGAGGAATGCCTTCGCCCGAGAGGGCGTCGGGATAACCGGAGCCATCGAAAAATTCGTGATGATGGAGAACCATCTCGCGAATGCGGGCGAGCGGCGTGAGTGGGTCCAGGATCTTGGCGCCAAATTTTACGTGGGCCTTCATCGTTTCCCATTCGTCGGGATTGAGCGGGCCGCTCTTGTTCAAAATTTGTTCGGGGATGGCGACTTTGCCGATGTCATGGAGGACGCCGCCAAGGCGAATCTCCTCGACCTCCGTGTCGCTCATGTTGAGTGACTCGGCGATGAGTGCGGCGTAGGCGGAGACCTTCTGCGAATGTCCCTGCGTGTAGTGGTCCTTTGCGTCGATGGCGAACGCGAGCGACGTGACGGTGTCCAGGACCGCCTGAGGGAGACCTTCAGGGCCGCGCGAAGAGGACGGCATAGTGGACTTCTCGCCGGCGCTTTCGGTCGTGGCGAGCGACTCGGTGAACTGTTTGAGACGCGAGTAAATTTCATCAAAGGCTTCTGGACCCGTGGCAAAGAGCCGCTTGAGAGTTACGCCAAGATAGGCTTCGAGGACATCGCGTTTCCATTTCTTCGCTTCGTTGGGATCGAAATGGTCGGCCGTGGAGACGGCGTTGCCTCCTTGATGCTTGGACAAGTACATGGAAGCGTCGGCCACCTGAATAAGCTCTTGCGGCGAGGAACCATGGAGTGGATAGCAAGCGATGCCAAAGCTGGCGCTGATGTTTTTCTCGCGGAGAAGCGGATCGGCGGAAACCCATCCGCGAAGCTTGGTGGCCAGCTGCCGGGCGTGCTCCATATTGGTTTCCGGCATCAGAATGACGAATTCGTCGCCACCATAGCGGGCGACCACATCAGAGCGGCGGCAATTCGTCTCGAGAATGTGGCCGACGCGCTGGAGAACAAGATCGCCTTCAAGGTGACCGTAGAAATCATTGACGAACTTGAAGCGGTCGAGGTCCATGAGCACGAGGGCGAAGGCGCGGCCCGCGCGCGTCGAGCGCTTCCACTCGGCTGAGAGAGCTTCCATGAAAAAGCGGTGGGTCTTGACGCCGGTGAGGCCGTCGGTGATGGCCTGCTCCTGGGCCTTCTGGAAGGAGAGGGCATTGTGCAGCGCGCCGGCAATGAGGTCAGCGAGGGTCCGCAAAAGGAGAATTTCTTCCTCGGAGAATTCGACGTGCAATGAAGATTCGACATAGAGCACGCCGTGAAGCTGTTCGGCGTAGAACACCGGAAGAGCAATGGCAGCGGCGGAATCCGGCAAGAGCGGCTTGTGAGGAGATTCAGCGGAGGTTGAAGACTGGAAGTCGGCCAATTGGCCGCTGCGGGCGACATGGCCGATGAGGCCGTTGCCGAGCGGTATGCGCCGGCCGAGCGCGCCGCGGCGCGCGCCGGCTTCGGCTTGGACGACGAGTTCGCGCGTCGAGTATTCCAGGACGCAGATGCCAATGTGATCGTAGGTAAGGCCGGCTTCCAATTGCTCCGCAATTTTGGCGAGCATTTCGTCGGGATTGAGAGTGGCGATGGCATTGCGCGAAATGGTGTTCAGCAGCGAGAGGTGGCGCGCCTTGGTGCGCTCTTCGTGGAAGAGCCGCGCGTTTTCGATGGCGATGCTCGCTTCGCTGGCGAGCACGCGCATGAGCTCGAGATGTCCTTCGTCAAAAGCGCGCTCGTGATCGGAAAAGACGGCCATGGCGCCGATAGCGTGATCGTATGCCACCAGGGGCACGCAGCAAAAACAGCCGCGGTCGCGGATGGGCTCGACGCCTAGTTTTTTGACCTCGGCTACATAATTGTCACGGATGAGCACGGGTTGCCGCGTGCGAATAACGTATTCCGTGATGTAGTTGCCGATGGGCCGGCTACGCGAAGCCTTGGGCGTGCCTCCAATGACTTCAATATCGAACTGCATTTCATCGCGAACAGGGTCGAGCGAGGCGATGTAAAAGTTCTCAACGTCAAAAAGGCGGCGAAGCTCTTCCCAAACTTTGCGGAGCAAGTCTTCTTTGTTGAGGGTGGAGCTAAGCGCGCGGCCAATTTCGTTGAGGACGTGAAGCTCCTCGGACCGCCGGGAAGTTTGCTGGATGAGGTAGCTATTCTCGACCGCCATGCCGATTTGGTGTCCGAGTGCGAGAAGCAAGCGGTATTCCGCGGGAGTAAACCGGCGGCTGTCCGGAGTGCCAAGCAGAAGAACGCCAAAGGCGTGCTCCTTGGCCTGAAGGCTGATGGCCACTATGCTGCGAAGACCTTGCGCGAGAGCGAGCTGCCGGAAGCGGCGAATGGGCTCTTCGCGTTCGAGTGCGGCGACCGTGTCGTCGTTGCGAAGGTCGCGAAAGCCGAGCAGGCCGCCAAGGCGCGAGACCAGCCCAACGAGATAATCGTCCAGTCCTTGTTCTTGCGCCGTGCGGCAGAAGTTATCGCTCAAGCCGACGGCGACGACGGATGTTGGACCCAGCGGATCGCCATGATGGAGAAAGAGCGCGCCCGCGGGAAGGCGTACCACGCCAAGAACGCGGTCCAGGGCCTGAGAAAGCATGCGCTGAATTTCTCCGCCGACAAAACTCGAAGTGGCGAGATTGAGGTTCGAGAGCGCCAGCATGTTGCGCTCGACGCGGCGCTTTTCTTCTTCGTAGAGCGCCATGACCATGAGCATGGCGACGAAAGCGGAGGGCACGGCGGCTGCCGTCTGGAAACTAATGTCGCTGAAGAAGGGAGCTGTCCGGAAGAAAGAGAAAGTAACTCCCACGGCGGCCCACACGACAAAAGAAATGGCGAGCAGCCAGTCTGCGAGAGTTTCCTGGCGCCGGCTTTCTTGCCAGAAGATATAGGCCACAGCCAGAAAAATTGCAGCTGCAGGAAGTATCAGAGGAAAGTTAAACCAGCGGAGGGCCACGGCGCCGCCCCAGAAAACGAGCACGCCACCGGCGATCGCTGCCGGGATAGACCACAGCGGACGCTGGGCGTAAAGCTGGGCGCCGAGAAAGAAAAAGATTCCCGCGGCGGCGTAGAGAAATTGATCGAGAACGGTCTGGAGCGGCCAAACATATGGGCCGCGGGAGAGAACGGGCCCGAGATAGCTGAGGGCGACGATAGCCCAGCCCGCCGTCCAGTAGAGGAGATAGGGGCGCCGCTTGAGCTGGTAAATATAGGCGAAGAAGCCGGCCACCAATGAGGTAGCCGCTAGCAAAGCCAGTGCGATGAAGCTCTGGTTGGTCAAGGCCTCGGTCAATTCTCCGTCCCACGCGCGGACGGCTCCGTTGCACCGTGCAACCACGGCGAAGCGGATTGTGCCTCAAGGTGGAACGATCCGCCTGTACTGACGCGCGGGGACAACCGTGCGGCAGGGCAGGGACCTACCTCGGTGCACAGAACAAAGTACCTGTGATTATGGATGATGGAAATTTGACTAAGCAAGCGTACCGGGGTACCGGTAGCGAAAGAGGCAGTAGGGTGGGGGTAACGGTTTCCTTACACGGCGAGGAGGACCACCGCCGTGTCGCGGGTTGGTGCCGCTCGTTTTGGGCCGGACGAGAGCCACATTGGACGCAATATCGGGGTTTCGCTAAACTGGAAGTTTGAAATGGGAGCGCGGGAAGCGCCAGAAGCATGACCGAAATGACTAATAAAACACAGGGCGGTGTGCGAGTCCGGTTCGCGCCTTCGCCGACGGGCTACTTACACGTCGGCGGCGCTCGGACGGCGCTGTTTAACTGGCTGTTTGCGCGCCGGCAACACGGCACCATGATCCTGCGAATTGAAGATACCGACGCAGAGAGAAACAAACCGGAGCTGGTAACGGGAATTCTGGATGGACTGAAATGGCTCGGCATCGAATGGGATGAAGGGCCTTTTTACCAGTCGCAGCGAACGGAACTTTATCGCGAAGCCGCAAAAAAATGCCTGGCGAATGGCGCCGCCTTTTTGTGCTACTGCCCTCCGGAAAAGTATGTGGGCGGAGACCACGCGGAACCTGCCCAAGACGAAGAGCCGAAAGGTGGCGGTGCGCGGCGCGTGACGCGGTGCAGTTGCCGCGATGGCAAACCGTCGACTCCTGGCACGAAACCGGCAGTGCGCTTCAAGGTGCCCTTGGGTGGAACGACAAAATTTACCGATGTCGTGTTTGGTGAGACGGAATTCTCGAATGACGAGATCGAAGATTTTGTGCTGCTGCGCTCCGGCAAGGGCGATGAAGAGTTCGGCCAGTCCATGTACCAACTTGGCGTGGTGGTCGACGACATCGACATGCGCATCACGCACGTGATTCGCGGCGCCGATCATATTTCGAATACGCCGAAACAAGTGCTGCTCTATCGCGCGCTGGGAACGGAACCGCCGCTTTTCGCGCACCTGCCGCTGATTCTTGGAGCGGACAAGAAGCGCTTGTCGAAGCGCCACGGCGCGACCGACGTCAACATGTACCGCACCGAAGGATTTCTGCCCGAGGCGTTCCGCAATTTTCTGGCGCTGCTGGGATGGTCTGCTGGCAACGATGACGAGTATTTGCGCACGAAGGAATTGATTGAAAGATTTTCGCTCGAGGGTGTGAGCCGCACCAATGGAGTTTTTGACAAGGCCAAGCTCGAATGGTTCAACACGCAGTACTTGCAGAAGCTTCCGATCGAGGAGCTGTTGCCGGAAGTGGAAGCCGAATTGAAGCGCAGCAAATTGTGGAAGCCGGAGTGGGCCGCGGGCGCTGCTCCAGGCCCGGATGGAAGAGACCACGCGTGGTTTTCGCGCACAGTGGATTTGTTGCGGCCGCGAATTCGCTTGTTGCCGGATTTTTCATCGTGGTCGCGCGCCTTTTTCAGCGACGATTTTCCGATCGATCCAGCGGCAAAAGAAAAATTCTGGAAAGATCCAAAAGTGCCGGAGCTGCTCGCCAAGCTGGCGGACGCGCTTGGGGCGTTGCCCGAATGGAATCACGACGCGTGCGACCACGCCTCACGCGCCGTGGCCGAAGCCGCCGGCGTGAAAGCCGGATTGCTGATCAACGCGTGCCGCGTCGCAATTGTCGGGCAAGCGGTTGCGCCGCCGCTATTCGATACGATGGTGGTGCTTGGGCAAGAACGGGTCGTAAGCCGTCTGCGAAAGGCGTTCGCGCAGAGCGCTTAGCCGGGGAAGCTTGGGCATCAGACAGCGATTTCGACAGTCGAGAGACTTACAGAAACCTGAGGAATCTCTTCGCCATCGGCAAGACGGTCTTCAATATGCAACCGTACGGCGTCCTTGATGTTCTCGACGACCTCTTCGTAGGTATCGCCTTGGCTGTAGCAGCCTTGGAGTGCGGGGCACGAAACAAAGTATCCGTCGGCATCGCCTTCGATAACGATAGGAAGAGTAATGTTTTTCATGACTAAGATAATTATAGGTCCGTCCGCAGCGAGGGCAAAACGGAATTTGTGCAAGCTATTCGTCGCGCAACGCCACCACGGGATCCACTCGCGCCGCGCGCTGCGCGGGAATCACGCATGCGGCGAGCGCTACAATAATCAGCGACGCCGCTGTGCCTGCATAAACGAGCGGAGCCGCCGGCGTCACGCCGAAGAGCAACGACCGCAGCAACACTCCCAAAAGGCCAGCCAGCGCCGCCCCCGCGATTAATCCAAAGGCGCTCAGCTTCAATCCGCGCCCCAAAATCATCCGTGTCACATCCAGCGGCCTGGCCCCCAGAGCCATGCGCACGCCGATTTCGCGAGTTCGCTGTGCCACGGAGTAAGCCAGCACTCCGTAAACGCCGATGCACGCCAAGACCAGCGCAAGTCCAGCGAAAATTCCGAGCAACGTCATGGGCCGCTCACGGTCCGCGACGTTTTCCTCCATGAGTTGATCCATGGTGCGAATGAAAGCAACGGGGCGCTCCGCATCCACCGCCCAAACCGCGCCGCGCAACGCATTGATTACGCTGGCCGGATCTTGCGACGTTCTCGCAACCAGAAAGTAAGGTCCAGGCCTATCCACCTGATTCACCGGCACATAAACCGCCGGCTTCATGTCCAACAAAAGACCTCGCTCTCGTATATCTTTGACGACTCCCACAACGGTTCGCCACGGCTCTTTAGACCCGGTGAGCTTCAACCGTTTTCCGACGGGGTCCTGGCCCGGCCAGTGACGTTTCGCCAGGAAATCGTTGACCACGACGACCGGCTGGCTGGACTCAATGTCGCGATCCTCCAGGAGCCGCCCTTCCAGTAAATTTCCTCCGATGGTCTCGAGATAACCTGCGGTGACCTCGCGGTACAGCGCGTCGTTGTCTTGCCCCGGCAAGGTAGGGGGCGCGCCCTCGATCGCGTAGCCTTCTGTGTCGCCGACCGAAGTAAAAGGAACGTCCGAGCCAAAACCGACGCTCTTTACGCCGGGAAGAGTTCGCGTGCGGTCCAAAACGTCTCGATAGAATGCGCGAATCTTCTCGTTGCTGTTGTATTTCGTGTCGGGCAGCGGCACGCCCATGGTCAGCAAGTGGTCGGAGCGGAAACCAAGATCAACGCGGCGCAGATTCCACAGAGTTTCGATCATCAAAGCCGCGCCCACCAACAGCGCAAACGCCATAGCGAATTGCGCGACAACCAAAGTGTCTCGCAGCCGCACCCCGCCGCGGGATTCGCCGGCCCGTGCGCCTTCCTTCAGTGATTCTTGCAAAGAAACATCTGTTGCCCGCAGAGCAGGCACGAGCCCGAAGAATACACCGGACAGGACAGAGACAGCGGCGGTAAACAGAAGCACTGGCGCGTTCAAAGCAAAGCCGTTTCCAGCAATCTGCGCAGGCACGAGATTTTTAAAGACGCCCCAACATAGGCGGCCAACCAGAAGCCCTGCCACGCCTCCACCGACCGAAAGCAACAAGCTCTCAGTAACCAATTGCGCGGCAATCTGCCCGCGGCTCGCGCCCAGCGCGATGCGGACCGCAATCTCGCGGCGGCGTCCAGCGGCCCGGGCCAGAAGAAGATTCGCCAAGTTCGAGCAAGCAATGAGCAGCACCAGCACCGCGGCGATTTGCAATACCCAAAGGCCCGCGCCGGTGTCGCCGGCAAATTGCTTGCGAATGGGAACGACCACAGCGCCGATATTCGTGTTGGTGTCGGGATACTGCTGCTGCAATCGTTTTGCGATCACCTCCATGTCGCGCTGCGCCCGTTCGCGGGTGATGCCAGGCTTCATCCGCGCGACGACCTCCAGGAAATGACGGGTGCGTTTGGCGAGTTCCTCGGGCGTGAAAGAGGCCGGGATCCAGTAGTCGGCTTGGTTATCTGGAAAAAAGAAGCCGCGAGGCATAACGCCTACCACCGTCGTCGCCTCGCCGTCCATCAAGATGGAATTGCCGACGATGGAGGGGTTCCCTCCAAAGCGCCGCTGCCAGAGGGGATAGCTCAGGACGACGACTTTGCGTTTGGTGGCATCCTCTTCGCTGGTAAAGGGCCGTCCGATGGCAGGCTGTACGCCGAGGACATCGAAGAAGTTCGGAGTGACGCCGCGGCCCAGGGCTTGCTCAGGGGCTTGGTCACCATTAAGCGTGACATTCGAGTAGCGCAGCGCCGCCATATCCGTAAAGACCTGGTTCTGCGCGCGCCAATCCGCGTAATTGGCGGCAGCCGGGGTATTTTGGGAGAAGCCTAGATAGGATGCGTCTTCCCAGACCATCACCAAGCGGCTTGGCTCGGCATAAGGCAGCGGACGGAGGAGCACACCCTCTACCGCGCTGAAAATAGCCGTGTTGGCGCCGATTCCCAGAGCCAGGGTGGCCAGTGCGATGGCGAAAAAGCCCGGATTGCGCTTTATTTGGCGAAAAGCGGTGCGAAGGTAGGCGTGGAAGTTCATGCCGTAGAAGACGTCAAGAGCGCGAAAATGTTCCTCAGTCTTAAGACGACTCACAAGACCGTCAGGGAAGGTCGCAGGCAGGTTGGTTGGTCACTCCAAGCCTTGGTTTGGCCAGGAGTTAGCCTCGGCAACTTCTATTTTGGTGGAAAAAGCTCGGGGTGAAGAGGCTTCGAGGCAGAAGAGGAAGCGGCGACATTGAATGCCGCGTCTAGCGAGAGAGTGACGGGAGGCAGACAGATTTCCGTGCTGCAAGCCTGATAGCGCAGCTTGAACGGGAGGTGCTGTGCGCCTAGAGGAGCGCTGCCGAGCGCGGTGACCGGAACGCGGAGCGTAATGGTGTCTTCGTAAACGTTGAGCGGCTTTTTGGAAAAGGTGAAGGAATGTAAAGCCCCTTTGGGATAAGAGACTTCGCCCAATTGGAAGCCGGCGGGAGCTTCGGCACGGAGATCGGTGGCGATCAAATAATCTTCTGATTTTTCGCGGGCATTGATGTGGAAGCCGGGGCGGATTTTCAGGACTGCTGCGATTTGAAATTGGCTGCCGCGGCCTACGGGATCGAGCGAGACATAAATTGTGGGAGCCACCACATCCTTCGGAGATGGAACCTGCTGCGGCGCGGAAGGCAGCGCCGCAACGGCCACCAGGAGCAGAATACTGACGAAGATGGCGGCGGCGAATTTCATAGTTTGACCTGCGTTCCGAGTTGCTGCGAAACAACGCGGTTCATCACTGCAAAAAGATCCTCGCCCGTTTTTTCGAGCACGAAAGCGTTCTTCGCTTCCGACCATCCGAGTTTGAACGAAGTGGAAAGCGCGGAAATCCAGATTTCGCGTATCGGCGTGTTCGGGGAAACCACAAACTTCATTTCCTCAGGCTCCTCGAAAATCACCTCGAGTTTCCCGCTTTCGCCTTCCACGTCGAAACCATGTTCATCCGCAACCACAAGCAATCGTTTCTTGAGCTCTGCAAAAGCGGCGTCCGCTTTTCTCTGAAAGTCTTTTTCTTCTAGCATAGTCGTCGAGTGAGTAGTGAATAGTGAGTAGTGGGTAGTAAAAACCGAGCTCTCACTTCGAAAGTTTATCACGCAGCGCGAATATCATCTTACTGATCTCTTTGGCCAATTGCATGGATGCTTCGATGTCTTTCAGCTCAATGAGATGCAATCTCACAGCGATCAACAGGTGTGTTTCGAGCTCCTTCACCGAACCATTCGCAACCAATAAGAATCGAACAAACTCCTTGGAATGCCAGCGCCCGAATCCTTCCGCAATGTTCGCTGGAATTGAGCCAGCGGCACGGCGAAGCTGGGAGGATAGGCCATACTGTTCATTAAGCGGCAGCTTGATGACGATTTTATAGATCATCGTCACTAAATCCATCGACTTCTGCCACACCAAAAGGTCCTCATAGCTTTCGATCTTCTTCCTAGGGAGATCGTTCTTAGGCGGAACGGGCGGCAAGTCCTTCATCCTCTGCTCGAAGCACCCGACACTATTCACTACCCACTATTCACTACCCACTATTCACTACTCACTATGTTATCAGAGTTGCGACTCGACGGCTTTGTTCATTTCGTCTTCGCTGATCATGCCGGTGACGCGCTTGATCTGCTTGCCGTCGCGGGAGATGAGGATGCTGGTGGGATAGCCGAACAGTCCGCCGAATTTATCGGCGGCATCATCGTTGCCGATGAGGATTTTGTAGCTCATGGGCAGTTGCTGGCCATTCACATCGAAGCGCTCTTTTGCAACAAACGGCGCGACGACGCTTTTCCCTTCTTCGTCGAGCGCGATGCCCAGGATCACGAAGCCCTTGGGGCCGTATTGCTTCTGCATTTCGATGAGCCAGGGAATTTCGACGCGGCATGGTTCGCACCACGTGGCCCAGAAGTTAACCAAGACAACCTTGCCCTTGTACTCGCTCAAAGAAACATCTTTTCCGTCGAGGTCTTTGAGCGTGAGTTCGGGCGCGGGCAGGCCGGCGACCTTTTCATTGGGAATCGCAGCACCGGCATCTTCCGTGTTTTGCTTCGGCAAACGGGTGGCCCGGTCAGCGAGCGCGGTTACCGCAATAAGCACCACTACAGTTGACACGATCAAGACCGTCTTCCGGCCCTGGAAAGAACTGATCGTCCTCCAGTTCTTCCAAAGAGCGAAGATCACGGTTGCGAGAACTAGCAATCCTACGATTAGCCCAAAGAATCTCGCACCCACTCCCGTCGTTAGCGCGTGTTCCAGCCACAAAACGGTAGATTGCAGGAAAGTGAGTTTGCCCGTGAGCCATTTCAGGTTATCGAAGAAAATCAGGCCGCCGACAAAGAGCAGCAGGGCACCGCTGAATACTTCGACCGCGTGCAGGTATTTTCGGAAGCTCTTATAGAACGTCATGAACTTGCTGATCCCGAGTGCGGTGAGGAGAAACGGGATGGCCAAGCCGGCGGAGTACACCGCGAGAAGAAACACACCGCGGCTGATGGTGGCGCTGGCCGCAGCGAACCCCAGGACCGTGGTGAGGATGGGGCCGATGCACGGAGTCCAGCCAAAGGCGAACGCGAAACCGAGGAGAAAGCCGCTCCCAATGCCGGGCTGCGCGACGCTGCTGCGGAGGTGGACATCGCGATTGAGCCAGCGGGCCAGCGAGGGCCCGAAGAAGCCGATGACGGAGAGCGAGAAGAAATGAAGGGCGCCGAAATCAGCGAAGAGCGGAGCGTGGCGGACAAGCGAAATCACGCCCAGGGCAACCAGCAACGCGCCAAGGATTATGCCCACCCGAAGACTTAGTTTTATGAGCAGCCCAAGGAGATGCAGGCCAAACAGAAGAATGAGCGCCCCTGCAATGGGCGTCAGCGTATGCCGATTTGCGTTAAGAAAGGCGCCCACGGCGCTCGCGGCTGCGCCGAAAGAGATGAAGACCACGGAAAAGCCAGTGACGAAGGCAAGAGCAGAGGAAAAAAGACCCGAGCGCGGAACCTCGCCCTGTCGAAGCTGCTCCATGCCGACGCCGGAAAGCATCGAGATGTAGCCGGGGACCAGGGGAAGAACGCATGGTGAAAGAAAGGAGACAAGCCCTGCGAGAAAGGCTCCTGCGAGAGTGACTTCGGTGTTCATTCGATTTCGATCCTCAAACTGGCCCTCAATAAACTGTCGTTCGTTGCGCGCGCAAAGTATCGCACTATGTAGACCGCCAAACGCACCCTCTTATTCTCCCATAAAAGACTACCGCCTTTTTGGCCGCGGGAATTTTGCTCCCCAGGCACGGGTAGAGACAGCACCTCGGTTCGCCGAGGCGAGGTTGCAGCTCTCTATTAGACGCGCCCGAGCCGCATTAGATATGTACGGCAGGAATCGGCCGACAGATGAAGTGTTTGGCGGACGCGCCGTGACGTGCAGGCCTGCGAGGAAGCTCGTAAGTGACGGGAAGCGAAGACTTTGCGCAAGGGGAGGTTGGCAGGGAGGTTGCCATGTAACAAATGGGCTCTTATAGGGCGCCGGG
>Ga0210384_10005888_pt1 | contig 13164 bp, 10 predicted proteins | sample IncBWH2MmetaG_FD_160574 | JGI IMG/M metagenome (GOLD analysis project Ga0210384, IMG submission 160574) | Forest soil microbial communities from Barre Woods Harvard Forest LTER site, Petersham, Massachusetts, United States - Inc-BW-H-2-M | ecosystem: Environmental > Terrestrial > Soil >... | reverse complement strand
AGACCTTCGACCGGAGTCTGCAGATGGGCGCGCGCTTCAGTGCAGATGCCGTGCACTATGTGTTCTCTCGGCGGCCGCCGCCTGCTTCCGTGCCCGCCGGCGTCCACTTCGTCACCGAGTCGATCGGTGCCTTCGCCGAACGCCTCCGCAAGCAAGCTGGCAAGAACGTCTGGATGATGGGCGGAAGCGAGATCATCGGGTCCTTCCTGGACGAGGACGCGATTGACGAGTTCATCATCACCGTCGTGCCAACCTTCATCGGGGAAGGTATTCCCCTTCTTGCACCGAGGCATCGTGAGGTGGCGCTCAGCTTGCTCGGTGTACAAAAATTTCCGGACGGTGTCGTTCAGCTGCAGTACGAGGTGCAGCGGTCGAGAGTCTGAGCCAGCATACGTTAGGGCCGCAGCGTGCCCTTTTCACCACAGGGCGGGTGGCCCACCCTTTTCTTGCATTGTTCTCCTATCCAACAACGAGACAAAGGGTGCCCCATCCTTTCGCGTTTTGTGCGAAAGGGTGGGAGTCGGAACATTCGCATAGCGGAACGCGACCACCTCACCGCGCGGCATGAAGAACACTACAATCTCAGCGTCAGCGACTCCCACCCCTCGACTACGCTCAGGGCAGGCTCTTGCAAAAAACGCAAGTATGGGGCACCCTAGATTTTTTGTTGGGAAAGAAAAGTAAAACCGAGGAAGGTGGCCACCCGCCTATGCAGGCTGCCGTACTGCGCACGTTTGGGAAACCGCCGCGGTGCGAGCCATTTCCCGATCCAGTTCCTGTTGACAGCGAAGTGATCGTGAACGTTCGGGCTGCATCGCTAAAACCTATCGACAAGCAGCTGGCCAGCGGCTCGCACTATGCCCGTCCCTGCGAACTCCCCCAAGTGTGTGGCACAGACGGGGTTGGGCATCTCAGCGATGGCCAGCGGGTATTCTTTGGTGGAACTCGCGCACCTTACGGTGCGATGGCACAACGCACAGTTGTGCCCCGAGTATTCTGCTTTCCGGTCCCCGATGGCGTGGATGATGAGACCGCTGCCGCGTTGCCCAATCCGGGCGTCTCCGCCTGGCTTTCGCTCGCCTTCCGAGCCAAGCTGGCGCCGGGCGAAAACATCCTCATCCTGGGCGCGACCGGAGTCACTGGCAAGCTGGCCGTAAAGATAGCGAAGCTTCTCGGCGCCGGTCGGGTTGTTGCTGCGGGACGCAACCAACAGATCCTAAGCACATTACATCAGCTCGGTGCTGACGCGACTATTCCTCTCGACGTGCCTGCGCAGGAGCTCGGCGAGGCGTTTGCGCGTGAAGCTGGTGATTCAGGCTTTCAAGTCGTGATTGACTACTTGTGGGGCCAGCCTACAGAAGTATTTTTGGCTGCAACAACACGTAAGGAATTTGCTGTCATCACGTCAGAGACCAGGTTGGTTCAAGTTGGGGAAAGCGCTGGGCCGACCATATCGCTTCCAGCTGCAGTATTGCGCAGTACAGCGCTGACGATCCTGGGAACTGCTGGGATTCCATCTCGCAACATTCTGGTTGATGCCTTGCAGCAAGTCATGGCGCACGCTGCCACGGGAAAGCTCCATGTGGACACCGAATGTGTTCCCCTCGTGGATATTGAGAACGCTTGGCAACGCGACCAACAGGGCCGCAGATTGGTAGTCGTCCCATAGCATCAAGGCGGGTAGCCCACTCGCCCTCCGTGCGGCTAGGTTTTGAGAATCTCGGGTTCTTTGAGTGGTCTTTGGAAATGCAGCGAAACCCATGCTGCTAAAGAGTAAGCCAGAGTCCGGTAAGCGAGCGTCGTGAAAAACAAAAAGTCCTGACAATCCCTAATATTTTCTGGGCAATTTGGAGCCACAAAGTGTTGCAAGACGCTGTCCCCAAATAGGCTGTTCGTGCGCGTCGTCATGTACAGAACTATTCTGCACACGAGAAGCGTAACTGGCAGTATCCAAATCCAAAGAGCCATCTTCGTGGGCCGATATCTAGTAACGAAAAAACCCAACAAAACCGCGACGGTGACGCCTGAAACCCAAGTCTTAACGGTTAGCCCAGAAAATGAATATGTGTGAACAGTCGGCATTGCCCACAAAATCGCGTTAGAGCCAAGAATTGCTATTGCAAAGCACAACAGATAGTCGCCTACAGAGCGAAGCAACTTGCCGACAGCACTGCTCCAAAAATCAGGAGGTTGACTTCTAACCACAGCCGGAGCAGGCGGGACAATGAGGCCTCGGCGACCGAGTTCTTTTGCAAGCACCGGGCAAGCTTCTTCGATAAGTGAATCCGGGTCGGCTGCTAGAGATAGCAGTTCATCATCACTCTTGGACAAATAAACCTGGGCCAGGGAGTCATGCAGCATGGTGACCTACCGTAGAGCGATGTTTGTGGACTGTCAAGCTTCCCGCTTGCGGCTCCTTCGCTTTGCTTGATATTAACGGGCGATTACCCAGCCGCACCGCATGAAGAACATTGTTGTCTCAGCGTCGTCGCCACCCGGCTTGCGACGTTGATGGTCTAGCCGCACTGCTGTAAACAGGCCATTTCGTTCAGAGCCCGGATTGTGAGGGAAATGGCGATATCACCTCAACGATGCCTTTCCCTGTGCAAAATCATTCACATTGACAGCAAGAGCCGATGTGGCGCATCCTTCCGCTGCGCCCCTAGCAAGCCTTCCCATCTCCCCTGGATCGTGTCGCGCGCAAATGGAGGTTCCTGTGCCGACAGGTACCCTATGGTGGCCGACGATTTCCGTTGCGTCCACCGTTTTTCTTGGCTCGAAAACCTTCCGGCTTCAAACAACAAAAACTCCTAGGAGGAAATCTTTATGTCAAGAACAGTGTGGGCCATCTGTTTAGCTGCTGTGCTCTTGAGCGGTTTGCTGGGGCAGAGCGTCTCAGCAACTACGGTGGTTGTGGGCCCTAACACCTGCAAGCCTGGTTACGTGCATTTCTCGACCATTCAGTCGGCCGTGAGTGCGTCCCCATTTGGCACCATCGTCATGGTCTGCCCAGGAACCTATCCCGAGCAGGTCATTATCAATCAACCGCTCACCCTGGAAGGGGTCACCGATGGTACGGGCAATGCCGCCGTCATCACCGTGCCGGGGGGTGGCATGGTGCAGAACGGCACTTCCGTCAGTTTCGGACCAGTAGCGGTGCAACTGCTGGTCGAGAACACTGTCGGAGTGAACATCAAGAACCTCACTGTGGATGGTAATGGAGCCAACTGCCCGGCTTTATCCAACCGCCAAGTCGGCATTGGGGTTTTTAATGTTGGTACCCCAAATGACGGCACTGCCGCCGCAATCGTCTCAAATGTGGTGATTCGCAATGAGCTGAACTGTTTGGGGGATGGTATTCTGGCCGACACTTCTTACATGACGGTTACGGCCAGCGAAATCCACGATATCAACCAGACTGCCATCGATGCCTATAGCGCAAAGTACAGCATTACCAACAACAGCATTCTGCGCGCCTTCAACTATGGGATCGTTCTCCTCAACAATCCCAGCGGTTCGGTCGTCTCGGGAAACAATGTCTCGAACTGCAGTACCGGCATTCTGTCCGACAGCGACTTCTACCCTACAACCATCACCAAGAACACCGTGCTCAACAATTCCTTTGCCGGCGTGTACCTGTACTTCACTTACCATCAGTCTGTCACCCAGAATGTAATCAGCGACTCGCCGTACACTTTGATCGACCAATTTGGGTTCCAGAACACCCTGCAAAACAATAAGATCAGCGATGCAGCCACCGACGGCATCCTTGACTTTAATTCCTTCGGAGGAAATATCATCACCCTGAACACGGTGAACGAAGGGTTTTTCGGGATCTTCGCAGACGGTAGTACGGGTGGGGACACATTGGTTCCCAACAGCTTTTTCAACGTCGTCAACACTATTGACCCCGGACCGGTAACTGTACCCGCCCCTCCGGCGCTGCCCTAGGGAAAACAACTAAAGACCAGGAAAGCGAAAAACCGTGATCCAGCAAGGAAACCTGACAGCTTACGCAAGAGGGGGCTGGAAGTCCCCCTCTTGCGATGCAAATTAGGGCAGAAGGGCGGGCCACCCGCCTATCAGCAGTGCTATCAACGTAGCTAAGAAAACGAGCAGAATCCCATTTTCTCTTTGCGTGTGAGCCAAAATGACCTTAACTCCATCTGATGTTGCATCTCTTTCTCGGGAGATGTCCCGCTGGGAAATTGGCGAATATATTAGCGCTGGTCTGGTGACCATTGCGTGTGCTGGCGAGTACATCGCAGACTTCACAGATTGGTTTACAGGTGGGGTAAAGGAAAGGAAGGAACGACTTGCAAAACGTTCGACCCTTCTATTGATAGCTGCACTTTCGTTCGAGGTTATATGCCTCGTTCGAACTAACCAACTGTCTGGAACGGTCATCGGAGCCGTGGATGAATTAGCCGAAAATGCTGCGAAAACCTCTGCAATTGCAATGATGCAATCGGGACAGGCAAAAATAGATGCCAAGGCAGCAGAAGAAACTTCGGGAAATGCCTTAGTTCTTTCACGTGGTGCGCGACAGGAAGCCGACTCCTTTGAGAAAGACATCATGGCGGCGAAGAAGCAGTCTACCTCAGCAATACAAGCGTCCGAGCGAAACACTGAGAAATTGGCATATCGGACCTTATCTTCCGAACAACAAGGCCGGATCAAATCCAGACTTGCTGCATGGAGCGGCAGAGACTTGGACATCCTCGTAGTCAATTCAACTCCGGAAATCTCTGGAATTGCAGATTCTATTCGGGCATCTCTCCCCCCATCTTGGCACGTAAGACAATGGTTCGCCTCTATGGGGCCAAGTGTTGCCGGAATCCTTGTCAGCACTCGTACTGGATCAGACAAAGAAGCCGACGACGCAGCTAAGGCTCTAGTGGAGTTACTAAAACCAGTAGGCGCAAGTCGCGGCGAACAATTCGGCTCAGGCTCACCACACTGGGCAATCATGGGAACTGCATGGGACAACAATAGAATCGCCCCAATCAGGATGTTGATCGGTGCGAAACAATAACATCTCCGAATTGAGCCAACTACCCATTACCCTTGTACCTTGACGCTATAGCAGCCCCAGCGATAACTTGAAAGTTTGACAGTCAACCAGAACGCACGTAAAGGAACCCCTTGGCACGCCCTCAGATCGTAACCCTCACCACCGACTTCGGCCTCGCCGATCCCTACGCTGGCGCTTTGAAAGGCGTGCTGCTGGATGTATTTCCGGAGGTCCGGATCGTAGACATCACGCACGCCGTGCAGGCGTTCGACGTGTTTGACGGGGCGCTGGCGATCTCGGAATCTTACAGCTATTTCCCCAGTGGAACAGTTCACATGGTGGTGGTCGACCCGGGCGTGGGCAGCGAACGGCGGCCGATTCTGGCCACGATTGGGGAACACTATTTCGTGGCTCCGGATAACGGCGTGCTTTCACTGGTTTATGAGCGGGCAGAGCGCGAACTGGCGGGGAGTGTACTGGTACGCGAGATTACTTCCACCCACTATTTCCGTCAGCCGGTAAGCTCGACGTTTCACGGACGCGACGTGTTCGCCCCCGTAGCGGCGAATCTGGCCAAGGGCGTGGACTCCCAGAAATTTGGCGACGAAATAACGGACTACGTCCGCTTCGCCGCGCCCAAGCCGAAAGTTGCTCCGGACCAGTCTTTACGGGGCGTTGTCTTGAAGATCGACCGCTTCGGCAACCTGGTCACGAACATTCGGGCGTCAGACGCGCCGCAGCTTTTGGGCGAAAATCCGCCGCCGTGCCGGATCAAGGCAGGCACCCAGGAGATCACCGATATCTGCACGCACTATGCGCAGGGCACGCCCGGAAAACCTTTCGGAATTTTTGGCAGCATGGGCTATTTGGAAATCTCCATCAATCGCGGGACAGCCGCAAAGCTGCTCGGAATCGGCAAGGGAGCCGAAGTGGCTCTGTCGCTGGAAGGCGCTGCGGCGGCGGGTTCCCTCTAGACAGGCTCGCTCTTGGCAGGCTCTCTAGGCAGGTTCGGTGCGGCCCGGTCTTGCTGATCTCGTGTGCTGCTCCATCTCCCGCGTCCACGCCAGGAAGCGCATCAGGTTCGCCCGCTCGCGCCAGAGGAATCCCCAAAATTCCAGAAACCCAATGTTTTGCATCTTGACGCCGCAATAGGTTTCAATCCGCCACAAAAGATAGCGGCTGCGCCAGGGCGCCAGGCGATGCCCCCTCGTCGAGTTCCAAGCGAAACGCACCATGGATAGCATATTTCTTCGAGTATAGCGCCTGGCATACGCTAGAATCACAGCGGATTCACCTTCATTTCTATGTCCGACAAAGCCAGCCCAGAAAGTACGCGCCAAGCCGCCGAAGACCACTACTATGCGGCGCTCGACGCCATGGCGGATGGACTGCAGGAAAAAGCCCTCGCCGAATACCAGTTATCCGTCGCCACCGACCCCAGCTTCACCGAGGCCATGCACGGTCTGGCACGGGCCCTGCAAAACCTGAACCGCTTCGACGAAGCCATTGCCGTGGCTCAGCGCATCGCGGAACTCGATCCCGAGGATGTGCTGGCGCATACGAGCCTGTCCGTTCTCTACCAGAGCAAAGGCATGATCGCGGAGGCCGAGGCGGAGGGTGCCAAGGCACGGGTGCTGGGATGGAAACAGCAGTTGCAGCGGGGAAAGACGTAACGGGTATTCATAAATCAGTTTTGAAGGGGCACGGCTTTCAGCCGTGCCATCAGAGCGACCTAAACTTCGGGCTTTAGCCCCCGAGGGAAGACCTTCCCTGCACTCGAATGCTATTTATGAAACAGCCTTTAAGAGTGTTTCCGAAACCTTACCCGAGCACTAATAAAGGATTGAAGGATCCCCTCAGCGGCTAAAGCCGGCACAATAAAGGCCACAGGACGGCACGGCTGAAGCCGTGCCCCTTCAAAGCTTATTTGTGAAACCCACTCTGGAGATCGCACTTCAGAGACCGTGTTTTAGAGATCGTACTTCTTGGCCAGATGCCGGTAAGAGCGGTACGAGATTTTCAGCAAGTCCGCTGCTTTTGTCTGCACCCCGCCGGACTGCTGCAACGCCGAAAGCAGCAGCGACTTCTCGATCTGGGCCACATGATTTTCCATGTCCAGCCCTTCGGGCGGAATTGTACTTGTGAGGGTAACCGGTCCCGAACCGCTTGCGGCTGCGGCAGCTCCTCGCGCCTTGGGCCTCTCGACAGGTAGTTCCGTGTGCAACTCGTCAGTGGTCTCAAGGGCGACGGCCCGCTCGACGGTGTTTTCCAACTGACGGACGTTGCCCGGCCATTCATAGTCGCGAAGCTGCGCCAGACACGGAGCATGAATCTGACGTATCTTTTTACCGGCAGCGGGCGCATATTTCTTGAGAAAGTGGTTCACGAGCAGGGAGATGTCCTCAGGCCGTTCGCGCAGCGAGGGCACGCGGATAGGAATCACGTTCAGGCGGTAGTAGAGATCTTCGCGAAACAGGCCTTCGTCCACCATTTGGTCCAGATTGCGGTTGGTGGCGGCGATGACGCGCACATCGATGGCGATTTCGCTGCTACCGCCAATCGGCCGCACAACCCGCTCCTGCAGAACGCGCAGCAACTTCACCTGCATGGGAAGACTGGTTTCGCTGATTTCATCGAGAAAGATCGTGCCGCCATCGGCAACTTCAAACAAGCCGCGCTTATTCTGATTGGCGCCTGTAAAGGCTCCCTTCACATAGCCGAACAGCTCGCTTTCCAGCAGCGCCTCCGGAAATGCGCCGCAGTTGATGGAAACAAAGGCTTCGCCCGCTCGCGGAGAGCAAGTGTGGACAGCCCGCGCCGCCAGCTCCTTGCCGGTACCGCTCTCGCCCTGAATGAAAATCGTGCTGCTGGTAGAGGAAACGGTGCGAATGGTCTGTTTCAATTTCTCCATCGCCGCGCTCGCGCCCACAATGTTATCCAGGGAGTTGTGCACGGCAGCATCGCGCCGGAGCGCGAAATTTTGCCGGCTCAAACTTTGCTTTTGCATGGCCCGCGCCACGGACAAGCGGACATCGTCGACGAGCCCTGGCCCTTTGCGAATGTAGTCGGTTGCGCCGCCAGCCTTGACCGCTTCGACCGCCGCTTCATAGTCATCCACTGCCGTGATCAGGATGACCGCCGTGTCCGGTGAGATCTGGTGCGCGTGTTTCAGAACCTCGATGCCATTCGCTTTCGGCATGCGGATATCGGTGACAATCACGTCATAGAGGGCGGACTCTATCTTGGATTTGGCGGCCTCGCCGGAATTGACGGTCTCGACACGATGCCCTTCACGGCGGAGGGTAATGTCCAGCAGTTCGCAGATGGAACGCTCGTCGTCGGCAACCAGGATGTTACCCATGCGAGCCTCCTCTCTGCGAATCGGCCCCAGAATTTGCCGCCGAATCAGCCACGGAATTCGCTCCGGAACCGGCCCCCGCGCCGGCTGAGACTGCGCGCACGGAAGTTTCTCCCACAACGATTGTCTCGGCTTCGTTTGTGCCGGTTTCTCGCAAGCTGCGGCGCATTTCCTCGCGCAGTAGTTGCATCCGGAAACAAGTTCCGCCTCCGTCACGAGGGCCAGCCGCAATTGTTCCGTCGTGTGCCTGAACGATTTGGTACGCAATGGCGAGCGCCAGACCGGTACCCGCGTGTGTCTGATTTTGGAACGGCTCAAAAATTCGCAACGCCTGCTGCTGCGTAAGGCTGGGACCCGTATCGGAAAAATTGATTTCCCAGCAGCTTTCCGCCGGATGCAGCGCCACGGTCAGTGTTCCGCCATCGGGCATGGCAGCCAGTGCGTTATCGCAGAGATAGCGAAAAGCTTGCTGCAAACGCGCCGGATCCACCGTCGTCCACGCCTCGAGCGTCCGCAGCGAACGGAACAAGCTCACAGGAGAGTTTTCGCGAGAAAGCCGACTTTCCACCTCATCGAGAACCTGCTCGAGCAACGGCAAGATGTCGACCCTCGCGAACTCGAACTGGCGACCCCGGGAATACGCGAGGAAGTCCGTGATGATCGCGTTCAGACGCTCCGATTCGCGCGTCACGATCTCAATCAGCAGGCGCTGTTCGTCACTCAAGGCAACTATGCCATGCAAGACTTTTACCGAGCCGCTGATCGATGCTAGTGGGTTGCGGATTTCGTGAGCAATCGCCGCCGCCAGCCGTCCGATTGCCGCTTGCTGTTCGCGGACGCGAATCTCGCGCTCCAGCCGGCGAACTTCGGTCAAATCGTCGAAGGCGTATATGTATCCGGAAATCCCCAGGCCGGGGGCTGTGAGAGAAGACGCGCGCACATTGAGTGTGAGATCTCTCCCCAAAGCGGTGCGGGCGCGCACCTCGCCGTGAGCTGATCCTCCCAAAGCAAAAGGCAGTGGTTCCAGAAACAGGGACTGTACGGGCTGGTGAATCAGGCTCGTTCCTTCCTGATCCAGCAGGCGGCACGCCGCCATGTTCGCTACCTGAACCCGCCCGTCGAGTCCGGTTGTGATGATGCCACCGCTAATAGACTGAACAATGTTTTCATGCAGCGCTTGCAGGCTCTCAAGTTCGCCGCTGGCGTGCCGCAAATTCGCATCTGACTGGCGCAGCCTTTGAGCCAGAGTCGCGGCCAGATATCCAATGGTCAGGTCGGCAAAGAGGTTGATCAGGATGATCGCAAGCAGCGCGCGCGGGCTGGGATGACTGAAGGAGTAGGAAGGCAAAACATCGAAATAGCAGAGCTCCAGCACCGTTCCATACAGAATGAATGCGAGCGCAGCCGCCAGGTATGCCCACGCTCGCGGCAGTAAGATGCATGCGACGACGATGACGAGCGGATAGAGAAAGTTGTAGGTGCTGTCAACGCCGCCTGTAACGTAGATAAGCAGCGTGGCCATGCCCAGGTCGGTAAAGACCTGGAGTTTGGCCTGGATTTGCTCCTCTTTCCATACGGAGGCCAGCAAGAGGAAAAACAGGGACAGTGTGTACCAAAGCAGAATCGAGGCAATGAACGGACGCAACGGCAGCGACGTCGGCGTAAGCCGGACGATGGCCAGCTGAATTCCAAGCAGGAACGTCAGTACGATGATACGCACGTTCGCCAGCCAGGCTAGCCAGCGCCGCTGTTCCACAATCAATTCCATGCCTTGCCGTCCGTTCGTCAGATTGCTGCAGGGAGTCCAGCCGTCAGAGACCTTGTGAGGCCCCCGCGAGACTGAAAGATAACCGCGGTGTCCGGCTCCGGGCGAAGTCCAATTCCGCCCGGATGCCGGAAGCCGCTTTTTTAGCCTGCCAGTTTGCCGATCATCGCGAACAGTGGCATGTAGAGCGAAATCACGATACCGCCTACGAAAACGCCAAGGAACGCAATGATTGCCGGTTCCAGCAATGCCAGCATGTCCTTGGTGGCGGCGTCGACTTCGTCTTCGTAGAAGTCCGCGATCTTCTGCAACATGGAATCCATGGCGCCCGTAGCTTCGCCAACGCCGATCATCTGCGTCACCATATTCGGGAACACGCCGCTTTCACGGAGAGGATCGACGATGGTGCGGCCCTCTTCGATGGCTTTGCGAACGCTCATCAGTGCTTCTTCGAGGACGGCGTTGCCTGAGGTGCGAGCGGTGATTGACAAGCCTTCAAGAATCGGTACGCCCGAGGTGATCAGTGTTCCCAGCGTGCGGGTAAACCGCGCCACAGCGATCTTGCGAAGCAACATTCCGATGACGGGCATGCCCAGCAGAAGCTTGTCAAAGAAATACCTGCCTTTCGGATTCTTACGCGCTTGCTTGACTCCAAAAACCGCACCGGCACCACCCACGAGAAAGAACCACCAAAATTGGGCCACGAAGTTACTCATACCGATGGTGATCCGGGTGGGCAGAGGCAAAGCGACTCCCAAACCCATAAACAGATTTGCGAAAATGGGCACGACAAACTTGAGAAGCGCACCGACTACGATCACGGCAATACCGACAACCGCCACCGGATAGATCATGGCGGATTTGACCGCGGCTTTCAGTTTGACGGCTTTTTCCACGTATTGGGCAATACGCTGGAGAATGATGTCCAGAATACCGCCGGTCTCGCCGGCCTCGATCATGTTGGTGCTGAGATCATCGAATACTTTGGGGTGAAGGCGCATGGCGTTGGCCAGGGTGGAGCCGCCTTCGACGGTGGTCCGGATGTTCGTGAGGGTCTTTTGGAAAAAGGGATTTTCCTGATTGGCCCCAAGGATTTCGAGACACTGCACCAGCGGCAGGCCGGCATCGATCATGACCGAGAACTGCCGGAAGAAAACGGCTTGTTCCTTGGCGGTCACCTTGCCGCCGCCAAGAGTAGGCAGGGAGAATTCCTTGCCCTTTTCCCGGATGTTGGACGGCACGATGCGCTCTTTGCGCAGGCTGGAGGCAAGGCTTTCCTTGCTAGCCGCTTCCCGGCTCCCCTTGATCTTTTCTCCCGAAGCATTCTTTCCCGAGAACGTAAATACTGGCATGATGCTCTTCTCCTCGTGACTCAGTCCGGACGGTGACTGTGAGGCCGCGCGTCCGTTTGTATTTCCGATCTGTTCGCCTTAGTTCCGGCGCTAACGTTTAGCCGCGGCGGCAGCAACTCCAGCTGGACTTTTCAGACCCGCCCCACGGTTAATCATTTCCTGCAACTCGTCCGGATTACTCGACCGCACCAGGGCGACCTCCAGCGAAATCTGTTTCTGGAAATACGCTGTCGCCAAAGCCTGGTTGAACGTCTGCATGCCGAACTTGTCCTGCCCGGACTGCATGGCGGAATAAATCTGGTGAATTTTGTCTTCGCGAATCAGATTGCGGACGGCCGCGTTTGGCACCAAAACCTCGAGGATCATGGCGCGGCCTTTGCCATCGATCCGCTGTACCAGGGATTGACACATGATGCCTTCCAGCACCAGCGAAAGCTGCGCCCGGATCTGGGGCTGCTGGTGTGCAGGAAATGCGTCGATGATTCGATTGATTGTGGATGTCGCCGAATTGGTGTGCAGCGTGCCAAACGTCAAGTGGCCCGTTTCAGCGATTCGCAGAGCCGCCTCAATGGTTTCCAGGTCGCGCATTTCTCCGATCAGAACGACATCGGGATCTTCACGGAGGGCAGCGCGGAGCGCATCGGTAAAACTCTTGGTATCCGCATGCAGCTCGCGCTGGTTGACCAGGCAGTTCTTGTTCATGTGAACGAATTCGATGGGGTCTTCAATGGTTAGAATGTGGTCGTGCCGTTCGGTATTGATCTTGTCGATCATCGCCGCCAACGTTGTCGATTTTCCGGACCCTGTAGGACCGGTGACCAGCACCAGCCCACGCGGCTTCTCGCACATTTTGGCAACAATAGGCGGGAGGTTGAGCTGGTTGAATGCCTTGATCTCGAACGGAATCAAGCGAAAGACCGCAGCCGTCGCACCACGCTGGTTGAAGACGTTGCCACGGAACCGGGCCAGCCCTTTGAGCCCGAATGAAAAGTCCAGCTCCAGAGCTTCTTCGAAGCGATGCTTCTGGGAATCCGTCATCACGCTATAAGCGAGCTGTTTGGTTTCCGCCGGAGTCATCTGCGGCAGATCCAGGGGCACAAGGTGGCCGCTGACGCGTATTTGTGGCGGGGAATTCGTCGTGATGTGGAGATCGCTACCGCCCATCTCCAACATTCTCCGCAGCAGATCACTGAGAGTGAGTGCCATAACTGTTCCGTTCCTCCGTATAGCTGGTTACAAAGTTAGTGAATCGTTTCGCGCGCAACTTCTTCAAGTGTGGTCCATCCCATGGCCACTTTGGTCAGGCCGCTGCGCCGTAGTGTGATCATGCCCCGTTCAATCGCTTTCTTCTTGAGTTCCACGGCCGAGGCCCCGACGAGAACCAGTTCGCGAATCTCGTCGTCCACTTCCATGACTTCGTACAGACCGGTACGGCCCTTGTACCCGGTGTTGTTGCAGACGCCACAGCCCTTGCCCTTCATCAACGTCACGGTCTTAGCCTCTTCCGGACCGAATCCTTCATCGATCAGAGTCTGGATGGGGACTTCCATCGGCTCGGCACACTCCTTGCAGACCCGCCGGATGAGGCGCTGCGCGCAGATCAAGTGCACCGAGGTGGCCACCAGAAACGGCTCGATGCCCATGTTCATGAGACGCGTGATGGTTTCCGGGGCAC
>Ga0210384_10005887_pt1 | contig 13164 bp, 10 predicted proteins | sample IncBWH2MmetaG_FD_160574 | JGI IMG/M metagenome (GOLD analysis project Ga0210384, IMG submission 160574) | Forest soil microbial communities from Barre Woods Harvard Forest LTER site, Petersham, Massachusetts, United States - Inc-BW-H-2-M | ecosystem: Environmental > Terrestrial > Soil >... | reverse complement strand
TTTAGCACCTACTTTTTGGGGTCCCGTCCCATGCGCGCCGTGCCCATCTCGTGAATGGTCAATCCGGGAGCGTTGTCCTCTATGTAAGGTTCTATGTCCTTCGCCCCGGCGGCTGAAAGCATCTCCGCCGCGGTGATCGACATATCCTTCAGCAGGGCACGTTCATTCTCGCGCCAGACGCAACTGATCCTGAGCACAGGAATGCCCCACGCGTCCACTTTGGTCTTGTCGAGTTCGATAAAATTTTCGTGGTTGGGCAGACACTCACCGAACCCGCCAAAAGTCATCGTCCATGGTCCGGGGCGGCTGAGCGTGTGCTTGAACTCCGCGCCGAACCCACGCATTTCCGTTCCGCGTTCCCACTTCGGACGGCTGGCGCCTCCCTGAAAACCGTATCCACGAACAAACAACGGATGCTTTTCCTTTACGTTGCGGAAGCGCGGAACGTAAATTCCATTGGGACGGTTTCCGAGCGATATGTGATCTTCGTTCCCTGGAATCCGGCCCCGGGCGCCGCCGCCCATGCAGTGGTCCATCACGTTGCGTCCCAGTTCTCCGCTGGAGTTGGCCAGTCCATCGGAGAATTCCGGAGTGGAAGAGTTAAGCAGGATGCGGGCCGACTCCAGCGCCGAGGCACACAGGAAGACAACCCGGCCGCGAAACTCAACGGTGTCGCGCGTTTGTCCGTCGATCACCCGCACCCCGGCGATTTTCCTTGTCTTGCCGTCGAACATCAGGCTGTGCACGACGCTATGCGGACGCACTGTCACTTTGCCGGTACGTAGAGCCGCGGGCAGAGTCGAGTTGACGCTGCTGAAGTAGGAGCGCGTGATGCAACCGCGGGCACAGGGCCCACAATAGTGGCAGGCGGCGCGACCGTTGTGGGGCTGGGTGAGGATCGCGGTGCGTCCGATGGTCATGAGGCGCTCGCCGGGAAAATACTTGGCGACAGCCTCCTTGACTACCAATTCCGCGCAGTTGAGTTCCATCGGCGGCAGGAAATGGCCGTCCGGCAGCTGCGGAAGTCCCTCGCGCTGGCCAGAGACGCCGATAAAATCTTCTACATGGTCGTACCAGGGAGCAATGTCCTGATAGCGGATGGGCCAATCCACGGCGATGCCCTCGCGTTGATTGGCCTCAAAATCGAGATCGCTCCAGCGATACGATTGCCGCCCCCAGATGATCGACCGGCCGCCCACCTGGCGTCCGCGAATCCACAAGAACGGCTTGCCCGGTTCGGTCGTGTAAGGATTCTGTTTGTCATTGACGAAAAACTTGCTGTTCCACTCGTCCATTCCAGTGCAAGTCTCCTGCACCGGCTGGTTTTCCTGTATCTGTTTGCGGTCGCTCATCCCGCGGAAGCGCACTTCCCATTCGGGTACATGCTCTGCGTAGTCCTTGTCCGGATCGATCGGGCGACCGGCTTCGAGTACGAGCGTTTCCAGCCCCTTTTCACCCAACTCCTTCGCAGCCCAGCCTCCGGTGATCCCTGAGCCTACGACGATCGCGTCATAAGTCTTAATGGTCCTGGTTGCCATGATTTATTTTGTCGTCTCCTCTTCCAGAGGGACGCAACCCGCATGGCGAGCAGGAACAATCTCGCCATGGAGGTCCTGCTCAAAACCGAGCTGCGAAGTGTAGTAACCGATCAGCGTGAGCTGCTTGATCATGAAAAAGAAATTTCGTTCCGGAGCACGCTTACGACTGCTTCCCCGTCGTACCTCGGCACGGGCCTCGGCCACTTCATCATCCAAAGCCCGGAGAATTTCGGCCTGCGGTTTTTCGGCACAATCAACAAAATCCTTGCCGAACAAATCCTGGGAGCGGGCGTCAACCTCGGTCAGACCGGTCAAGAATATGGACTTCTCTTCCTCGTCGTACCACTCGGTGAGAATTAGATCGATGAATTCGTTCACTCGCGCCGCCTTCGCACCCGGCGTATCGGTTTGCGGGATGATGATCTCGGAAATCGTGCTGACCGTCGCGTTCTGATGGGGGTTGAGAGTGCGCAGAACCGCCTGCTCCGGAAGCTGTTGGTGCACAGCCTGGAACATCGAAAATGCTTCTCTTGATAGTAGTGGGAGGGCAGCGGCTGAGACCAGGAGTCGTAACGCTTCGCGTCTTTGCATGCTTGTCCCGAGAATGGCCGAAACGCCAGCTTACGCCGGACCAGGAAGCGAGGTCAACGGCTACCGGTAGAATCTGTCATCCCGAGCGCCGCTCGGGCGGCGCTGGCGCGGTGAGAGCAAGTCGAGGGACCCCTGGCCGATCACCGTACTGATTAGCTTGTAGGGATGCTTCGACTCCGAAAAACCTTTCGCAAGCGAAACGTTTTCCTCCGCTCGGGATGACAGAGGAAATTACGTCGTTCCCAGAATCTCGTTCCGCACATTTTTCAGCACATACAGGGCACGTTCCACTCCTACCTCGCCGGAAAGAATCGGATCTTCATTCTCCACGCTGAAAATGCCCTGATATCCAACTTCCATGTAGGCGCGCATGATTTCTTTCCAGGTGCCGGCACTGTGACCGTAGCCCACAGCGCGGAACGTCTCCGAGGCCCCTGAGAGATCGCTCTTCTCGAAAGCGAAATTCAGCACGCCATATCTGTCGACATTAGTCTTGTAGAAGGTGGTGTCCTTCATGTGGGCATGGAAAATCGCGCCTTGCCTGCCCAGCATGCGAATGACTTCGACGGCGTCGCACTGCTGCCAGAAAAGATGGCTGAGATCGCAGTTGGCCCCGATCTCCTCGCCCACAGCCTCGCGCAGGCGCAATAGCGTTTTGGGGTTGTACACCACGAAATTCGGATGCATTTCGAGCGCTATCCTATGGATTCCGTGCTCGCGGGCGAATTTGGCCGCCTGCTTCCAATATGGAATTACTCTTTCTTTCCATTGCCAATCGAGCATCTGACCGTACTCGGTCGGCCAGCGGTAAGTAATCCAGTTGGGCACCGTCTCCGTGGGACCGCCGCCCGGACAACCGGAGAAACCTACGATCACACTCACTCCGAGACGCTCAGCGAGTAGGACGGTGCGCCGGAATGTCTCCGCATCGCGCTCCGCGACCTTTGGATCAGGAGATACCGGGTTGCCGTGGCAACTGAGCGTCGCCACCTGGATATTGTGGTCTTCGAATTTCTTTTTCCAGGCACGCGCTTTCGCCGGATCATCCAGCAAATCCTTCACCGGGCAATGAGCGGAATTGGGATAGCCGCCAGTCCCGATCTCCACCGCCTCCACACCCCAGCCGGCAAACTTGTCGATCATTTCGTCCGTGGACAAATTGGGAAACGCCGGGTCGAAGACGCCGATCGGGATCTTGCGCAGCGAGCCCGGCGATACATTCTCTTCGCCGGACTTCGATGCGGCATCAGCGGTCAGCGCGGAGGCAGTTCGGGGCGCGGCCACTGCGGCGGCCAACAGGCTGGTGGTGGCGAGAAAATCTCTTCGGCTACGGGAGTTGGGTACAGACGTCCGATCCATGGAGTGTCCCCTGGCGGTCAGGTTTTGTTGTTCCGAAACATTGTGCCGCGCCAGCATTATACGCATCCGGCGAAGCCACGAAACACAACAAACGTTGCTTGCGAAGGGCCTGCCTGAGCGATCTGCCTTGGACCGCGTGGTTGACAACAACGCATGCTTTCCAACATGCTCTTGTGCCCGATGAGAAAGCCGCGGAAAGTCGCGCGTCCGGTTCCCGTCATGAGCCCGTCGGCGCGGCTCAGCCTCCTGAGCCCCAAACGACAACAGGTTGTTCACCCGGTTTTCCAACACCCCCGCGAATTTGTTCTGCTGAGCGTGCGGGCATTGGCCAAGCGACTGGGTACCGATCCGGCAACCATGGTCCGAATCGTTCGCGGAATGAAATTTGATTCCTACCGTGAGTTCCAGCATTACGTGCATGAACTTTCCATCGCCTACGCTACCTCACTGGATGCCATGCAAACCGGTCCGGCAGGGAAATCCGCCATTTCGACGCAAGTACGGGCCTCGCTCGACCAGGACATCAAGAGTTTGAACCGCCTGGTTCAGACCACTGAGCCGCGCCGCATCGCCGCTCTGGTGCGGCGGCTTTACGCTGCCCGACAGGTTGTTTTGCTTGGCGGCGATCTGGCTGCCAACCTGGTGAATTTTCTGGAACATCTGCTCATCATTCTGGGGCTGCCAGTCACCAGCGCCACTTCGCCTGCGGAAGTTGTACACAAAGTTCGTCTGCTCGGGAAACGTGATCTGGTGATTGCCGTCAGCCATGGTCGCGGCCTGCGGCAAACGGTGGAAGGCCTGCGTCAGGCTCGCGCCAAGGGTGCGTACTGCGTGGGTATCACGGATACACTGGTTTCTCCGATCGGACAGTTTGCCCATGAATTTTTTCTGACTTCCATCGCAACTCCCTCCTTCGGCTCTTCGTATGTTGCTCCCATGGCGCTGTTCAACGTCATCGTTGTCGCCTGCGCCAATCACCAGCGCTCTCGAACTCTCAAGCTGGTGAAGCAACTGGAGCAGGAGGAACGTCATGGGTTTCGCTGGTACGAATCATGACAACCTGGCTCCGCTTTCCCATTTTGGCTGTAATTCTGTTGGGGATGACGGTCGCAACGGCGTATGCCGTCGAGGCTCCCTCCCTGCCTACGTACAACATGCGCATGGAAAACACCTGGATTCCGATGAGGGACGGCGTTCGCTTGTCGGTGACCTTGTATATGCCGGACGGCGGCAAGGCAGGCGAGAAATTCCCGGCCGTGCTCGAATATCATCCCTACCGCAAAGACGATGGTACTGCCGACCGCGACTACCCGCTCTATTCATATTTTGCCCGCCGCGGATACGCGTGCGCCCGGGTTGACATCCGCGGTTTCGGCACCAGCGAAGGCGTTCCCACCGATCGCGAGTACTCGGAGCAGGAACAACTTGACGGCTTGCAGATCATCTCGTGGCTGGCGCATCAACCGTGGTCCAACGGCAACGTTGGCATGATGGGCATTTCCTGGAGTGGCTTCAACTCCCTGCAGATGGCCATGCGGCACGCCCCCGAACTCAAGGCCATCATCGCAGTCGACGCCACGGCAGAACTTTTCCACGACGATGTTCACTACATGGACGGTATGGCGCACATCGACGAGTTCGAGTTGAACATGGACATGGCGCCGGGAATGACCGGCGCTCCCGATTACACGCTCGACGAAAAAGTTCTTGGTCCACGCTTCGACGCTCCACCCTGGTCGTTGCTCTATCTCAAGCATCAGCATGACGGCCCGTTCTGGCGAAGCCCCGTCCGCCCTTATGCCGAAATCAAAATTCCCTGTTTTGTCATTGGCGGTCTCCTCGATGGCTATCGCGACAGTGTCACTGACATGCTGCAACAGACCCAGGCTCCGCTGAAGGCGATCGTCGGCCCCTGGAACCACACCTTTCCTCACGACGCGGTCCCCGGCCCCCAAATCGAGTGGCGCAGTGAAGCGGTGCGCTGGTGGGACTACTGGCTCAAGGGGCGAGACACCGGCGTGCTGAAAGATCCGAAGCTGGTCATTTATATGCAGCACTGGCATCCTCCTGATCCGAACCTGACGAACGTTCCCGGCGAATGGCGGCGTGAAGATGGATGGCCGCCGCGCGACACGCAGGAGGTCGTTTTCTCTCCCCAGCCCAGCCACACGCTGGAAAGAACCGCGCCCCAGGAAGACGTTCACCAACTCAAATACATTCCTTCCGTCGGCGTGGAATCCGGATTCTGGTGGGGCGAGTTGCTGAGCGATCCGCGTCCGGTGGACGCATTCAGTCTGGTCTACGATTCCGCGCCGCTCCGGGAAGAGTTGGCCATCCTGGGAAGGCCTCGTGCCCAACTGCAAGCCTCCGCCACCGCGCCTTTGGCAGACTGGTTTGTGCGCCTCTCCGATCTGGCTCCCGACGGAACCGTCACACAAATAACGGGCGCTGGAATCAACGGCGCGCAACGCGAATCCATAGCGGAACCGCGGGACCTCGAACCCGGCAAAATGTATCCCCTCAATATCACGATGCATCTCACGTCGTGGGTTTTTCCTGCAGGCCATCGCATCCGGATGGCGATTTCGAACGCTTTGTGGCCGATGGTACTGCCCACTCCGTATGCGATGACTACATCGCTGGAGCTCGGAAGCAACGGCTCGAGCCTGACATTGCCAGTCGTGCCCACGCAAGGCACCGCGGCTCCAGCATTCCAACTGCCGCAACCTTCCGAGGAACGCAAAGACATCACAAGCGTCGGCTATCCCTGGCCGGGTGAGTGGACGCTTGAGCGCGACGAAGCGAATCAGAAAGCTACGGTGCACTGGAAGGGCAAGGCGGAAACCAACTATCCCTGGGGAAAGGAAACCGACTACGAGAGTTTGGTCTACAACGTGGACGACGCCCATCCCGGAACCAGTGCAGTTCACGGCGAAGCGGAGAGCATTTTTGCGTTGAAGGGCCGCGAGCTCAGATGGCGCGGACATTTATCCGTGACCACTGATCAGAAGAATTTCTTCTACAAGTACACGCGGGAGTTGCTGAAAGACGGTCAGATGGTGAAGCAGAAGACGTGGGAAGAAACCATTCCCCGCGACCACCAATAAAGGTTTGTCATCCCGAGCGCAGTCTCGAGCCGCGCTTGCGCGGTGAGAGCAAGTCGAGGGACCTTGAGCTCCCCACCGACTGATTATCTTATAGGGGTCCCCTCGGCTTCGCTCGGGGGCAGGCTCTTCGACTCCGCGAGAACACTTCGCAAGCGAAACGTCTCGCTCCGCTCAGGATGACACTTGTCGTGATCATTGCTTGTAAACCTTCCCATCTTTCATCACGAACTGGACATGTTCCAGCACGCTGATGTCCTGCAACGGATCGCGGGCGACTGCGATCACATCGGCAAATTTGCCCGGCGTGATCGAACCTAAGATGTCGGAATGGCCCAGCAAATCGGCGGCCGAAGTTGTAGCCGACTGAATTGCCTGCATGGGTGTCATCCCGTACTTCACCATGAATGCAAACTGCCTCACACTGCGGTCGTAAGGACAGACACCGGCGTCGGTCCCGAACGACAGCTTCACTCCGGCATTCACTGCCTTGCGAAAGTTTCGCCGGTGAAGCTCTCCCAATTCCGCATCGTGTTGTAGAAAATCTTTAGGAATTTTCCCGAGCCTGCCTGCCTCCTGGATGCACTCTTCATCGTAGATGTCCATGTCCAGATAGGTGCCGTGTTGCTTGGCCAGCGCGATGCCCTCGTCATCGATCATGGTCGCGTGCTCGATCGAAGCTACACCCGCCCGGATCGCATTCTTGATGCCCTCGGGAGAATGGGCATGTGCCGCCACGCGCAGTCCGAAGTGACTGGCCTCGTCCACCGCGGCTTGTAACTCTTCCGGGGTGAACTCTTGCGATTTCGGGTTGCTGCCATGGGTAAGCACGGCTCCGCTGGAGAGAACCTTGATGTGGTCCGCGCCGTCGTGCACCAACTGGCGGATCTTCTGTCGCACTTCCCACGGGCTGTCTGCCTGCCCGTAGCGAAGATCCCAGGGAAGCGTGATGTCCGGCGCCAGGCCCGTCATGGCACCGGCACCGCCGGTGATAGTCACGTAGGCTCCGGCCACATACATGCGCGGGCCTTCGATAAAACCGTGAGCGATCGCATCCCGCATGGCGACATCATTCAACGCCCGGTAAACCCCTACGTCGCGCACCGTGGTGAAACCCTCTCTCAGAAAGGTACGTGCATTAGGGACGGACTCAAACGCAACTTCTGCCGCGGTCTTCTTCAGTTGCGAGAAGGGATCGCCATCGTCGGTAGGTCCATCCGCAAGGTGCGTGTGGCAATCGATCAGGCCAGGCAACACGGTCATCTGCGAAAGATCAATGACCTTCGCGTCGGCCGGAATGGCCAGTCCCTTGCCTACCTGTTCTATCTTGTTGTCGCGAATAAGAATGATTTGATCGCTGAGCACCGTAGCGGCCTGCGGATCCACCAGTCGGCCAGCCTTGATCGCTGTCACTTGAGCAGCCGCACCTGCGGCACACGACAGCCATAACCCCAGCAGCAATGCGAGAGGTTTCTTCAATTGCATCACCTCAGTCTGTTAATTGTGTGGCGACAACAATTCTGGATTTCAGATTGCAGATTATAGATTGAAGACTTGTACTCAATCCGCGGCCGCAGCGGTCATTTCAACGCCGCTCTTCAAATCCGCCGCCAGCAGTCGATGAAACAAATGCTCCCCGGCTTCGCGCCGCACCGACAGCCTACCTGCACCATACGCCCGTGACTTCAAACCACGCTGCACCGCCTCACAGATGCCCAGGTCTTCGTCCTGTACTCGCGCGCCGACGGCCACACTCTGCTCGTTGTACTCGCGTCGGGCCTCGCTCACATCGCAGAAATAGAAATAGAAAATCACGCGGCAATGATCGACGTCCAACGGAAGCACCAGGTTTGTGTCCATGTAGCCTTCATAGCAGTTGATCATCAGATTGGGATATTGCCAGAAGTACCAGGCACGGTCGCCCTGGCGCGCAGAAGCGGTAGCGGCGTCTTCTTTCCCGGCCACCATCGGACTCGACTGCAGGCAATAACGGTCCTCGTTCTCGATGGTGTATTCCTTGTAATCGAGCACCGAGCTCAAACCTTTGTGCAGATGCGGAACGTGATATCCGCCGTCGAGGTAGTTATCCACAAATACTTTCCAATTGCAGTGAATGTCGTAGGTACGGCTGTCGAAGTAGTGCACCTTGCTCACACCCAGCGGCGCCACACGTTTGACCAAGCCGCCGAGAAAATCGTCGAGCGGTGCAGCCTGCGGGTCAAGATTCACAAATACAAATTTCTCCCAGGTTTCTGCCTTCACCGGGACCAGACCGTTCTGCTGACGCTCGAAGTTCTTTACGCCATCGAATTCCGGCATACCCTTTAGGGAACCATCAAGCCCGTAGTTCCAGCCGTGATAAGGACAATGCAGGATGGAAGCCTGCCCGCAAGGTTCAGTGACCACGGCTGCGGCGTGGTGACGGCACACGTTGTAGAAGCCGCGCAGGACGCCGTCATTGCCGCGAACGACGACGATCGGTTCGCCCGCAACGCCAGCCGTGACAAACTGGCCCGGCTTCTCCACCTGCTCCACCCGTCCCACCATTTGCCAGGTCTTGCTGAAGACGGTTTGGGCTTCAAGCTCCGCGATTCGCGAGTCCACATACCAGGGCGCCGGTATGGTAGAAGCGTCCGGCAATGCAGCCTTATCGTTGTAGCCCGCGAGAATTTCCGGTACCGACATATGCCTGTTGTTCATGCTCCGATCGCCCTCTTCAAGACGTCCAGAAACTGGGCAATGCGTGTGTCCTTCTTTTCCTGTGGATCGCCCTGGCGGCGGAACAGACCCGGATCCAATTCTTCGGTGAGCAGCGCATCCTGAAAGCGTTCCATCGTCCAATCCAGGATGGAGACCATCATCTCCTGATCCATCTCACGAAGAAGTTCCCCGCGCTGCAGTCCGTAGCGCACAAACGCGACCGTGCCATAGGGATCTTCCGCCATGAGAAAACGGTTGATCTCGCGTTTCAGCGTAAGATCGGTGCCGTAATTTCCCAACAGCGACACGCGGTAGGGGATCCAGTCTTCATGCAGCAGGTGTTCTGTACTCACCAGCCAGTAACGCAGCACCTCGAAAAAGCCGCGCTCTCGCACATCCGCGGGCGCGTCGAGGTAGCGCGGAAACGAACGGACGGCTTTCTTGTAGACCTCGAAAAACAATCCATCCTTGCTACCGAAATGTTGAAAGATCGAGCCCTTGGCGATGCCCAGCGCGGCCGCAATATCCCCCACTCGGGCGGCATGGTAGCCCTGCTCAGCAAAATGGCGCATGGCGGCGTCAACGATTCTGGCTCGCTTGCCTTCGGACCGGGGCCGTGGCGGCATGCTGCGGTAACGCGGGGGGGAGACGAGACTGCTTCCAATTCCACTCATATCTGACCTCAAGTCATAAGACTGTACAGAAATGTCGCCCGAATTTCAATTCTATTTGCTGGGAAGATACGGTATTGTATCTTGCTTTCATGGCAGTGTAATAACCTAGGGTCATAAACGTGTTGTCGCCTTCATCTTCAAAAATCTATGACGTCGTCGTAGTCGGCGGGGGGCATAACGGTCTCACCGCAGCTGCGTACCTCGCTCGCGCCGGACTGACCACCATTGTGCTCGAGCGCCGCGATATCGTTGGCGGCTGCTGCGTCACTGAGGAAATCGCCCCCGGGTGTCGCGTCTCTACGACTTCTTATATCGCCAGCATGTTACGGCCGGAAGTGATTTCGGACTTGCGCCTCGCCGAGTACGGACTGCGCATGGTTCCCTGCGACCCGGCGATTCAAGTTCCCTTCCTCGACGGACACGTCGTCCCCTGGTGGGCCGACCGCGAACGGGCAAAGGCAGAATTCAGAAAGATTTCAGCCAGGGATGCGGAAACTTTCGTCGAGGTAGACGACCGTCTGAAAAAGCTGGCGCGTTACCTGCAACCGTTTTTCATGGAACCGCCGCCGGAGATTGACACCAGAAGCATCCGCGGATGGACTGACCTGTTTCGCATCGGCAAAAAATTCCGCGGCATTTCGAGCGATGAAGTTTCTCAGCTCATTTCCTTCCTGACCGGCAGCCTGGGCGAATTTCTCGATCACAATTACGAGTCGGAAAAAATAAAGACCATGTTCCTGGCCAACAACGTGTACGGCAAACATGGCGGACCTTATCAGCCGGGCACGGCTATCGGCCTGCTCTTTCATCTGCTGAGCGGTGGTGAGCACGAACTTCAGGGCTTCTACGGACACGTCATGGGCGGCATGGGCGCGATCACTCAAGCCCTGGCAGCCTCGGGGCGAAAGTTGGGAGCGGAAATCCGGACCTCCGCACCCGTTGCGCACATCGATGTCCGCGACGGCCGGGCGCGCGGCGTGGCGTTAGAAGATGGCACGGAGATTCGGGCCCGTGTCGTGCTCTCTAACGCCGATCCTAAACGAACCTTCCTGAAAATGGTGGCGGCGTCCGAACTGCCCAACGAGTTCCTGCATTCGATTCGCGGCATCAAGATGAGAGGACCATGCGCCAAGGTAAATATGGTGCTCGATGCCGAGCCGCGTTTCACGGGAACTTCTCCCACGGCTACGGCTCTTGAACGCACTTTCTACACGCTTGTCCCTTCCCTCGCGTTTGCGGAGCGTTGCTATGACATTGCCAAGTTTGGCGAGATCCCTGAAGAGCTCTGGGTGGACTGCGTGGTTTCCTCGAATGCCGACCCGTCACTCGCGCCCGCGGGCAAACACATCCTGACCTGTTTTGTGCAATACGTTCCCTATCATCTGCGCGAGGGTAACTGGGATGAGAACCGGGAGCCGCTGGGCAATCGCGTGGTCAAGAAAATTGCCGAGTACGCGCCCAACGTGCCGAATGCAATTGTCGCGCGCCAGGTGCTCACGCCGCTCGATCTGGAGCGTACTTACGGATTGACCGAAGGCAACATCTTTCATGGCGACTTGCGTCTGGAACAACTGTTCTTCATGCGACCGGTTTCGGGATGGTCACAGTACCGCACTCCTGTGGATGGCCTCTACCTATGCGGCGCTGGCGCGCATCCCGGCGGTGGCGTCACAGGCGCACCCGGACACAATGCGGCACACCAGGTGTTGCGTGACTGGAAGAAAGGCCGACTGAAGGAGGCCGCGGCGTGAACAAGACCCGCAGAACTGAGGTCCGGGAGCTGGCCACTGAAAACCGGCGCCCAACCCGAGTTGCACCCCCCGCTCCCGTCGGCAGATCGTCCGGGTTTTCCTCGACATGAATCTCGATTCAAGAAACGGTTCCCGAAGCGATGCCAGGACAACGACCGCGGACGTCGTGATTCTCGGCGCCGGTGTAATGGGCGCGTCCATCGCGTTCCACCTCGGCAAGCGGAAGGCAGGGAAGATCGTGGTCATCGACAAGGGCCACGTGGGTCAGGGAGGAAGTGGACGCTCTTCCGCGCTGATCCGCATGCATTACAGCTATCCGCCCGAGGTGCAGCTCGCGCTGGTGAGTCTGCACATGTTCGAGCACTGGCGCGACGTAGTCGGTGAGGAAGGGGATTTCCGAAAGACGGGTTTCGTACGCATCGTTCATCCCGGTGAAACCGACCGGCTAAAACAGAATGTAGAGATGCAGCGCGCGGTGGGCGCGAATGTAAAGCTCATTGATCGTGTCGAGCTCAAAGAATTGGAGCCGGACTGGACGGTCGATGAAGTCGAGCTTGCAGCCTACGAACCTGATTCCGGCTACGGCGATGGAGCCGGAGTAGCACACGATTTCCTGACCCGCGCCCGAGCACTCGGGGTTGCTTACCTATCGAAGACCGAGGCAGTGGAGTTCCTGGTGGAGGGCGGACAGGTGCGCGGGATCAAGACCGATCACGGCGAAATCGCTACGCCGATAGTGATCGCGGCCACCGGGCCCTGGACGCAGCCACTATTTCAGCGGATCGGAATCGATCTTCCGATTGAGACCGAGTATCACCAGGTCGCGATCCTGAGAAACGCCCCCGACATGAAGGGCGGCGGTTGCGCCTGCATCGACTCAGTCAGCGCCACCTACTTCCGCTCGGATGCTCACGACAAGTTTCTGATTGGAGATTTCTACGGCCAGCGCGGCGCGGACCCGGACAATTTTCCGCAGCGCGCATCGGACGACGGATTGGAAGAAATCATCGAGCGGGCCAGCCGACGCGTTCCGAAACTGGAGAACGCGGAAGTCATGCGGGGAGTCACCGGAGTCTATGACATGACTCCGGATTCGCGTCCGCTGCTGGGCGAAATTTCGGGCGTGGGCGGATTGTATGTTTGCGCCGGCTTTTCCGGCATGGGTTTCAAGATTTCCCCGGCGATTGGCCTGGTGATGTCGGAGCTATTGCTGGATGGCTGCGGTAAGACTGTGGATATCAGCTCGTTTTGTCCGGGCCGCTTTACGGCAGGCGAACCGATCAAGGCAGAGTTCGAGTACAAAGACGACTAATCGCAGCGCCGCCGTTCCAGCGGCTGTCCGGAGAGCGTCTCGCCCTCCGCGGGTGAGGGCAGGATGCGCTCACGACAGCCGGCGGGACGCCGGCGCTACACTTAAGGAGCTCACATGGCGAAGAAGAAAGGCATT
>Ga0210384_10005886_pt1 | contig 13165 bp, 15 predicted proteins | sample IncBWH2MmetaG_FD_160574 | JGI IMG/M metagenome (GOLD analysis project Ga0210384, IMG submission 160574) | Forest soil microbial communities from Barre Woods Harvard Forest LTER site, Petersham, Massachusetts, United States - Inc-BW-H-2-M | ecosystem: Environmental > Terrestrial > Soil >... | reverse complement strand
ATGCCGAGGGTGGACTGGAGCGCCTCCTCCGCCCGCGGGAGATCCACCTCGCGGCGCACCGCCACGTACGGCCCCTCGCCCTCGCGGCGCTCGGCGTCTTGCAGCCGGCGGGTCAGCTCGGGGCCCACCACGTGGCCCAGCGTCACGTCCTTCCAGATCGACGCGGCCAGCGCCCCGTCCACGAAGGCCACCGGGGCCGGGCCGGAGGCGGAGGCCGCCAGGACCGCGCCGCCCGGCGGAGGCGGGGAGGCGAGCAGCCCGCCGAGGGTGCGGATGTGAATGAGCGTGGACGCGGGCAAGAGCAGCCACGGGGTCGCGGCGTCGACCGGTGGCTCGGTCTCCGGCGCGAGCCAGAGCACGGCGGCGGCCAGAGCGGGCATCTGCCGCAGGGCGCCCTCGACCGCGGCGTCGCGGAGAGCGCTGGGCGCGGCGATGAGGGAGGCACCGGCTCGGAGGGCCGCGACCAGGGCCCGTACCGTCAGGGTGCGCCCGGAGACGGATGCGCCGGCGAGAGTCAGCGCCGCGTCGTCGGGGAGGTAGAGGAGGGCGCGGAGCACATCAGCGCCCGAGACTCTCGATCTGGGGAAGGATGGAAACCTCGGCCCGTCGCAGGTCCTCGGCGAAGTCCACCTCGGTCCACGGCAGGCCGGTCACGTCCACCCAGCCCACCGGCACGCGCGCGAGCAGGCGGTGGAGCGCGTCCTCGTACTCGTTGGCCCCGCCGGTCTCCTGGATGGACTCCTCCATCAGCCGGACGTACTCGTCGGCGTGGGCCGCGCCGCACTTGAAGAACCCGATGCCCTCGCCGACCACCTCCCAGGTCTCGGGCACGAATTTCTTGCCGAGCGCGATCACGCGGGAGCCGACCGCGTAGAGCTTCACTTCCTCGCCGGTGTCGTGGAAGCCGCGGTCCAGCAAGAGCGCGCTCGGCGCGGGCGCGTCGAGCAGACCGCGGAGGAAGCGGTCGGGGAAGAGCACGTCCGCGTCCATCACCAGGGTGTGGTCGGAGCGCAGGACCTCGCGCGCCCGCCACAGCGAGAGGATGGAGCCTTTCTGGTAGTCGGGGTTCTCGACGTAGGCGATCCGCATGGAGCCACGCGAGCTCCCGGCCGCGCTCCGCACCTGATCCTGGCAGTGGCCCACCACCAGCACGGCCTCCTCCACTCCGTTGGCGGCCAGACTGTCGAGCATCCGGTCGAGCAGCGAGCGGCCGCCCACCGGCAACAGGCACTTGTGGGTGTGATCGGTGAGCGGGGCCAGGCGTCGTGCCACCCCGGCCGCGAGGACGATCGCCTTCATGGCCGCCGCCCGGTGGCGAGCGCCGACCGGAACCGGTCGCGGATCTCCTCGGGCGAATAGGGGATGCGTGGCGCGGGCTGCTCCTCGCCGGTCACGCGGGCCAGGATGAAGCTCGGCCCCCCGCCCGCGACCGCGGTGGCGACGGCGGTGTGGATCTCGTCGGCTCCCGCGACGGCGGCCACGCGCTCGTATCCGGCCGCGCGCGCGACGCGATGCAGGCCGATGGCGCGCGACGGCGAGGCCTGGTTGCCGGTCGAGCCGTAGAGCGCGTTGTCGAAGACCACGTGGACCAGGTTGGCCGGGCGCCCGCGGCCCATGATCGGGCCGCCGCCGATCATCGGCAGGATGCCCAGGCTCATCAGTAGATTGCCGTCGCCGTCGAAGACCACCGTCGCGCGGGTCGGAGCAGCCAGGGCCACGCCGAGGCCGATCGCCGAGGCCAGGCCCATGGAGCCGATCATGTAGAAGTTCTCGATCCGGTCCTTGACCGCGAACGACTCGCGACAGATGTAGCCGTTGGCGTGCACGATGGGCTCGGCGCCGAGCGCGGTGACCGCGGCACGCAAGGCCTCGGACCGCGAGATCCGCGGGCTCGGGATCGGCCCGTCCTGACCGGCCGGTGCGACCGCGGCAGCGGACGCGACCGCCTCCGGCGATGCGTGCGCCGCGGTCTCGAGAACGCCGGGGGGGAGCAGCAGCGCGACCGGCTGGCTCAGGCGCTCCGACTCGGCGCGGCCCCAGGCGACGTCGTCGGCGATGGTCGCGGCCGACAGGACGCGATGCGGGACGCGGATCATCTCGAGCAGGCCCGGCGAGATCTCGCCCATCAGGAGGTGCTCGGGCGCGTCCTGGCCGCGATGACCGCGCCAGGTCACGAGCAGGAGCGCGGGCAGGCGATACATCAGCGACAGCGAGACCAGCGCGTTGAGGCTCGTGCCGAGCCCCGAGTTCTGCATCAGCACCATCGGCCGCCGGCCGGCCAGCCAGGCCCCGGCGGCGAGGCCCACCGCCACGTCCTCGCGCACCGCGGGGACGTAGGGCAGGCGCGGATGGGTCTCGAGCGTGGCGATCAGGCCCTCGATCATCGAGCAGGGCACGCCGGTGAAGAAGTCGTAGCCCTGCGCCTCGAGCAGTGCCGCGAGGGCGGCGCCGGTCGTGGTCATAGCTTCTTCTTGGCGCCCTTGTCCTCCGCGAGTAGCTCGTCCTGCTTGTTGCGCAGCTTCGAGACCAGCTCGTTGTAGGAGGAGGTCTGGATGATCTTGTTGAACTGGGTGCGGTAGTTCGACACGAGGCTCACGCCCTCGATGCTCACGTCGTAGACGAGCCAGCGGTCCCCGCGCTTGACCATGCGGTAGTCCACCGGCACCTCGGTGCCGTTCTTGGTGACGATCTTGGTGGACACGGTGGCGTAGTCGGGGTCCACCCGCTCCGCGGTGTACTGGATTTTCTCGCCGCCGTAGGTCTCGATCTTGGAGATGTAGGAGCGCTCGAGCAGGTCGGCGAAGAGCCCGACGAACTCGTTGCGCTGCGCCTCCGAGAGCGGCTGCCAGTGGCGGGCCAGGGAGCGCTTGGCGATCTCGGCGAAGTCGAAGATCTCGTTGGCGATCTTTCGGATGGCGACGCGGCGCTCGGGAAGCTTGCTCTCACCCTTCAGGGTGGGATCGTCGAGGGTCTTGAGCACGCGCTCCACCGAGCCCTTGAGCTGGTCGGTCGGCGCCCCCGCCGCGGCCGTTGCGGTCATCGCCGCCACGAGCCCCACCGCCAGCACCACCACTCTCATGCGAAGCCAGTTCATCGGATGCCTCCCGGTTGGAGAAGTCTACACCTTGCCGAAGATGTACTTGGACAGGAGCTCCTCGAAGTCGACGGGGGGCTCGACCTCCCGGATGCGGCCGTTCGGGGGGATCGTCTTGTCGGAGCCGCCCGGGCTGAGGCGGATGTACTTTTCTCCGATCAGCCCCTTGGTCTTGATGGAGGCGATCGAGTCGTCCTGGAGCTTCACCTGGGGCTGGATCATCATGACCACGTGGGCCTGGTAATCCTGAAGCGTGATCCGGTCCACGCGCCCCACCTCGACGCCCGCGATCTCCACCGTGGAGCCGGCCTTCAGGCCGCCGACCGAGGGGAAGTCCGCGCTCACCACGTAGCCGCGGTGGCCCAGCAGGTCGACCCGCCCGAGCTTCACCGACATCCAGCCGAGGGCCAGCAGGCCGATGAGCAGAAAGATGCCCACGCCCAGATCCAGCGCCGAACGTCTCATTGGTGGTCTCCCGAGCGAGCTACCGGCGGACTTCCGCCGGCACCGCTTCGATGTCTCCGCGGATGAACTGCTGTACCACCGGGTTCGTGGACGCCCGCACCGCGTCGGGGGGGCCGACCTCGACGATCGCGCCCTCGTGGAGCATCGCCACCCGATCCGCGATCTCGAAGATCTCCGGGATCTCGTGGCTCACCATGATCGCGGTGAAGCGGAACTTCCGGTGCAGCTCCAGGATCAGATGATGGATGGTGTTGACCAGGATCGGATCGAGGCCGGTGGTCGGCTCGTCGAAGAAGACGATCTCCGGCTCGGTCACCAGCGCCCGCGCGATGGCCACCCGCTTGCGCATGCCGCCGGAGATCTCGGCGGGATCCTTGTGTCCCATGCCGGTGAGCCCGACCTGCTGGAGCTTCTCGTCCACGCGGCCGCGGATCTCCGCGGCGCCGAGCCGGCTCTTCTCGCGCAGCGGGAAGGCCACGTTGTCCGAGACCGACATCGAGTCGAAGAGGGCGCCGCCCTGGAAGACCACCCCGTACCGCTCGCGCACCCGGTCCAGATCCCCTCCGCGCAGCCGCGTGATGTCGGTGCCGTCGACGATCACCGCACCCGCGTCGGGCCGCAGGAGGCCGATCAGGTGCTTGAGGAGCACCGACTTGCCCCCCCCGCTCCGGCCGATCACGACCATGATCTCGCCGGTGGCGATATCGAGATCCAGCCCCCGCAGCACCGCCTGCTCGCCGAAGCGCTTGAAGAGGCCCTGCACCCGGATCACGGCAGCACGGACCCCAGGAAGTAGTCCCAGACGAGGATGAGGACCGAGGAGAGGACCACCGCCTGGGTTGTGGCGCGCGCGACTCCTTCGGCGCCGTTGCCGCAATTGAAGCCCTTGTAGGTGCAGACCCACGGGACGATGATCCCGAAGGAGACCGCCTTCCAGTAGCCGGTCATGAGATCGGACAGGTCCACGAAGGTCTTCATCTCGCCGAAATAGGTGCCGGGCGACAGGCCCAACAGCTCCACGCCGACCAGGTAGCCCCCGAAGATGCCCACCATGTCGAAGATCGAGACGAGCAGCGGGAAGGTGATGACGCCAGCCACGATAGCCGGGACCACGAGGTAGCGCACCGGGTTCAGGGCCATCACCTGGAGCGCGTCGATCTGCTCGGTGATCTTCATGATCCCGATCTCGGCGGTGAGGGCCGAGCCGGCGAGGCCGGTCACGAAGACCGCGCAGAGCACCGGGCCCAGCTCCCGGATCAGCGAGAGGGCCACCGCGGGACCGAGATAGGCCTCCGACCCGAAGCGCGACAGGGTCAGGAAGATCTGCAGGCCGAGCACCATGCCGGTGAACGCCCCGGTCAGGATCACGATCGTGAGTGACCGGAAGCCGATGAAGTGGATGCGGTCGATCAGCCGGCCGACCTTGAAGGGGGGAACGACGATGTACCCGATCGCCTGGGCGAAGAAGCGGCCGAAGCGACCCAGCGCCTGGACCATCTCGAGGCTCGCGTGCCCCAAGGCCGCGACGGGACGCAGCGGCCCAGGCCAAGTATCCGCGCTGGGCGACGAAAACATCGCTAGATACTAGCACACGGCTCGCCCAATCTCGGCGCCGTTCTTGAAAAAAATCCGCCTGTCCCGTAAGGTGAATTCGTGACGATCGCCGAAGGCGCGCTGAGCACGGTGGGGACGTTGGCGCTACATCTCGCGGGCACGTTCGTGCTGCGCCCGTACGTCTTCGGCTTCCTCGCGATCTTCCTGGTGGCGGGCTGGCGGGACCTCGGCGTGAGCCGCACCCTCGCGTTCTTGCTGTGGGGCAGCGGGGTGGCCCTCGTGGCCGAGCTTTGCTCGACCCGGGTTGGCGTTCCCTTCGGCCTCTATCACTACACCGGTACCACGCGGCCGGCCGAGCTGTTCCTCTCGAACGTGCCCTTCTTCTCGCCGCTGTCCTTTTCGTTCCTCGCCTACGCCGCCTTCTGCCTCGCCCGGAAGACGCTCGGGCCGGGCTGGGCGGCGAGTCGCGCCGCCCGCGGCCGCACGGTGCTGCTGTCCGGTGCGCTCATGATGCTGCTCGACGTGGTGATCGACCCGCTCGCGGTGCGGGGAGGGCGGTGGTTCCTCGGCCACATCTTCTACTACCCGGATGGTGGCATCTACTTCGGGGTGCCCTTGTCGAACTTCCTTGGCTGGCTCGTGGTGGGCTGGGTCACGATCGGCGGCTACGTCTGGGCGGTCGGCCGGCGGGACGCGGGCGCTCCCGGGTTCGGCGTCGCCCTCTACGGGCTCGTCCTCGGGGTCAATCTGACCGTTACCCTCTGGATCGGCGAGCTGGTGATCGCGGCGGTGGGAATAGTGGTTCACGTAGCAACGTTTCTGCTACTCTATAGCGTCAACAGGGTGACGGTCGGTCGTTGGCTGGCCGAGCCCCTGTCCGCACCCGCGATCAGCGGGGGCGGCCCGACGGACTGAGCGGCGAAAGGACCAGGGAAGATGAGCGTGCCGGTATCTCAGATGTGGACGGTGGCGACGTATGTCATGCGCCAGAAGCTGGCGGGGCGTAAGCGCTATCCGCTCGTTCTGATGCTGGAGCCCCTCTTCCGCTGCAACCTGGCCTGCGCCGGCTGCGGCAAGATCCAGTATCCGGCCCAGATTCTCAAGAAGAACCTGAGCGTGGAGAAGTGCCTCGCCGCGGTCGAGGAGTGCGGGGCGCCGCTGGTCAGCATCCCCGGCGGCGAGCCCCTGATGTACCCGGACATCGACCGCCTCGTGGCCGAGCTGGTGAAGCGGAAAAAGTACGTGTATCTCTGCACCAACGCCATCCTCCTGAAGGAGAAGCTCGACCTCTTCACGCCGTCCAAGTACCTCTCGTTCAGCATCCACATGGACGGCCTGCGCGAGGAGCACGACGAGGCGGTATGCCGCGACGGCGTCTACGATCAGGCGGTGCCCGCGATCCGCGAGGCGGTGGCGCGCGGCTTCCGGGTGACCACCAACAGCACGCTCTTCGACGGGGCCTCGCCGCTCCGGATGCGCGAGTTCTTCGACGAGATGATGAACCTGGGGGTCGAGGGCATGATGATCTCCCCGGGCTACAGCTACTCGAAGGCGCCCGACCAGGAGCACTTCCTGATGCAGTCGCGGACCTACGATCTGTTCACCCGGATGCTCTCGGAGCCCAAGAAGCGCTGGCGGTTCAACCAGTCGCCGCTCTTCCTCCGGTTCCTCATGGGCAAGCACGACTTCGAGTGCACCCCGTGGGGCAACCCGACCTACAACATGTTCGGGTGGCAGCGCCCGTGCTACCTGCTGCAGGAGGGCTACGCGCGCACCTTCCAGGAGCTGATGGAGACCACCCCCTGGGAGAACTACGGCAAGAAGAGCGGCAACGAGAAATGCCGCGACTGCATGGTGCACTGCGGGTACGAGGCGACGGCCGTCGACTACACGTTCAGCTCGCTGAAGGGCTTCGTCGAGACGGTCGGGGTCACGCTCACCGGCAAGCTGTAGGGGGCGTCATGAGCCTCGAAGGCTGGGTGCCGGAAGTCGGGCCGTACCTCACGCTCCAGGAAGTCGTCGAGTTCGCCTTCGACTACCGGGGCAACACCACCATCGTCAGGACCGACGGGACCGAGGTGGTGGGCTACCTCTTCAACCGCAATACCTACGGCCCGGAGCCGTTCATCGAGTACTTCGACGAGAGCGGCGAGGGGCCGTACAGGCTCCCGTACTCCGCGGTCGCCAACATCAAGTTCAGCGGCAAGGACACCGCGGCCGGCAACAGCTGGAAGGCCTGGCTCGAGCGCAAGGAGCGGGAGAAGGCCGAGCGGGCCGCGGCCACGCGGAGTGTCGCGGATCCTGATCCTCACCGCGGTTGAGCTCGAGGCGCGGGCGCTGGCCCGCCAGCTCGAGCTCCCCGTGCTCACTGCCCTTCCGTTTCCCGCCTACGGTCGTGGCTCTCTGCGCGTGGCCCCGGTCGGCCTGCGGGCGGGGCTCCTGGGCGCGCGATGGCCGGAGCTGCAGCTGGGTCTCGATCGACCACTCGTCATCTCGGCCGGCGTCTGCGGGGCGCTCGCGCCCGAGCTGCGCGCGGGCGACCTGGTCCTGCCGGAGAGCGTCATCGGCCCTCGCGGGGAGCGCCTCAACGTGACGCCCACCCAGCACCATCGCGCCAGCGCGCTCGCCGCGAGCGCGGCCCGCGGCGGCACCCTGGCGACGTCCGCCGAGGTAATGGCCACGCCCCGGGACAAGGCGGCGCTGTTCGCCGACACCGGCGCGATCGCGGTGGACATGGAGTCGTCGATCATCCTCGCCCACGCGGCCGCAGCGGGCTGCCCGGCCCTGGTGGTGCGCGGGGTGGCCGACGAGGCGGGTGAGAGCCTGCCCCCGGAGCTGATCGGCCTGATGAGCCCCGAGGGCAAGCTGCGGACCGCCCGTGCGCTGGTGCTCACGGTCACGCGGCCGCTAGTACTGCCGCGCGCGCTCGCCCTCCGGCGGGGCACGCAGCGCGGGCTCGCGGCGGTGGCCCGGCTGCTCATCGCGTTCGTCGCCTAGCGCCGTGGACGTCCTGGTCACCGGCGGGACCGGGTTCGTGGGCGCCAACCTGGTGCGCGAGCTGCTCGCCGACGGCCACACCGTGCGGGTCCTGGCACGGCGCGGTGGCGACCGGCGGGCCCTCGAAGGCGCGTCGGTGCAGATCGTCGAGGGCGATCTCCTCGACGCGGCCTCGCTCCGCACCGCGGTGGCGGGCGCGCGCCACGTCTATCACGTCGCGGCGGACTATCGGCTCTGGGCCCCGGACCTGCGCGTGCTCTACCGCGCCAACGTGGACGGGACGCGCCACCTGCTGGCCGCCGCCGCGGAGGCGGGAGCCGAGCGGATCGTGTACACCTCCACGGTGGGCGCGGTGGGGATCCCGAAGGACGGCACGCCGGGCGACGAGACGACCGCGGTGTCGCTCGCCGACATGGTCGGGGCCTACAAGGCCTCCAAGTTCCTGGCCGAGCGCGTGGCGGACGAGTTCGCGGCGCGAGGCGCCCCGGTGGTCATCGTCAATCCCTCCGCGCCGATCGGCCCCTGGGACGTCAAGCCGACTCCGACCGGGCAGATGATCGTGGACTTCCTCGACGGCAAGATGATCGGCTCGGTGGACACCGGCCTCAACATCGTGCACGTGCGCGACGTGGCGCGCGGCCACATCCTGGCCGCTCAGAAGGGCCGCGTGGGCGAGCGCTACATCCTGGGCCATCGCAACCTGTCGCTGCTCGAGATCTTTCGCATGCTCTCCGCGCTGACCGGCGTGCCCGCCCCGCGCTTCCGCGTGCCGTACGCGGTGGCGTGGCTGGCCGCGGCGGGCATGGAAGGGCTCTCCCGCCTCACCGGCAGGCCCCCGCAGGTGCCGCTGACCGCGGTGCGGATGGCCCGCAAGCGCATGTACTTCAGCGCGGAGAAGGCGATCCGCGAGCTGGGGCTGCCCCAGACCTCCGCCGAGACCGCGCTGGCCGACGCGGTGGGCTGGTTCACCGAGCGCGGCTACCTGCGCGCTCGGCGCCGGGCGGGCCGCGCGGCATGAACGCCGGGCAGTTCGTCTCCCGCCTCACCCGGAAGAGCCGGTCGAACTTCTTCTACGCGTTCCTCTGCCTGCCGCGAGCCCAGCGCGAGGCGATCTACGCCTGCTACGCCTTCTGTCGCATCGTGGACGACGCGGTGGACCTCGGCCAGGACCGGGCGGCCCAGCGCCGGGAGCTCGGGCGCTGGCGCGCCGAGATCGCGCGGGTCTACGACGGCCGACCCGAGCACCCCGCCGGCCAGCGCCTCCAGGTTGCGGTCCGCCGGTTCCCGATCCCGCGCGCCGCGCTCGAGGAGATCATCGCCGGGGTGGAGATGGACACGGACCATCCGACCTACGAGACGTTCGACGATCTCTACCCGTACTGCTATCGGGTCGCCTCGGCGGTGGGGCTCTGCTGCATCGAGATCTTCGGCTATTCGGATCCGCGCGCGCGCGAGTACGCGGTGAACCTGGGCGTCGCGCTCCAGCTCACCAACATCCTGCGCGACGTGCAGGCCGACGCCCTGGTCGGGCGCGTGTACCTGCCGCAGACGGACCTGCGGCGCTTCGGGGTCACCGCGGAGGATCTGGCCCAGGGGCGGTACACGCCCGGCTTCGTCCAGCTGATGGCCTTCGAGGCCGCGCGCGCGCGTGACTATTACCAGCGGGCGTGGTCGGCGCTGCCCGCCGCGGATGCCCGCCGACTCTTCGCGGCCGAGATCATGGGCCGCACCTACTTCGCGCTGCTGCGCGCCATCGAGGCGCGGCGCTTCGACGTCTTCGGCCGCCGCGTCGCCTTGCCGAGCGCGCGGCGGGTGGCCATCGCGTTGCGGTGCTGGCTCGGCGCCCGCCTGGCGCGGCCGTGAGAGCGGCGGTCTGCGTCGCGGGAGCCATCGAGCTGCGCGACTGGCCCGAGCCGTCTCCGGGGCCGGGCGAGCTGCTCCTCCGCATGCGGGGCTGCGGGCTGTGCGGCTCCGACATCCTGAAGGTGAGCCCGGCGGTGGCGGAGCCGGCCGTCCTCGGCCACGAAGTGGTGGGGCAGGTGATCGCGACGGGGCCGGGAGCGGGCCGCTTCACCCCCGGCGAGCGTCTGGTGGTGGCCCACCACGTCCCGTGCTTTCACTGCCACTACTGCCGGCGCGGCAGCCCGTCGATGTGCCGGCACTTCAAGCGCATCAACCTGGACCCGGGTGGCTTCGCGGAGCTGGTGCGGGTGCCCGCGCCCAACGTCGAGCACGCCGCCTTCCGCCTGCCCGACGCGATGGCGGACGAGACCGCGTCGTTCACCGAGCCGCTCGCGTGCTGTCTCCGCGCGGTGAAGCGGAGCCGGGTGGCGGTCGGCGATACCGTACTCGTGATCGGGCTCGGCTCGATCGGCTGCCTGATGGTCCAGCTCCTGGCGCGGGCGGGCGCCCGCGTCTTCGCGACCGACGTGCTCCCGGAGCGGCGCCTCCTCGGACGAGGCATGGGCGCCGAGGTGTTCGGGGCCGATGCGGATCTGGAGCCCGCCCTTCGCGAGGCCACCGACGGCCGCGGGGTGGACCTGGTGATGATCACCGCCGGTGGCGCCGGGGTGCTGCCCGGCTCGGTGGCGCGCGTGCGTGACGGCGGGACGCTGCACTACTTCGCGGGCGGCGGGGGCGACGGCCTGCCGCTGCCGCTGGCGACCCTCTATCATCGCGAGCTCACCATCGCCACGACCTACTCCTCCTCGCCCGCCGAGCTGCGCGAGGCCTTCGACTTGCTCGCGGCGGGCCGGGTCCGCGTGGACGGACTCATCAGCCACCGCCTGCCCCTGGGCCGCCTCGGCGAAGGGGTCGAGCTGATGCGGCGCCACCAGGCGATGAAGGTCTACGTGACCCCGTGATGCACTCGTCATCTGACTGCGCTGGGCACTCCACCGGGCATTCCACGATGCGCGCCCAGGTCTTCCACGGTCCGGGCGACCTGCGCTTCGAGCGGATCGCGGTGCCGGAGCCCGAGCCGGGCGGCCTCGTGGTACAGGTGGAGGCGGCGCTCACGTGCGGCACCGATGTGAAGACCCTGCACCGTGGCCACCCGGTGATGATCCCGCACGTCCCCACCGTCTTCGGCCACGAGCTGGCCGGGGTCGTGACCGCGGTGGGCCAGGGGGCGCGCGGGGTGAAAGAAGGCGACCGCGTGGTGGCGGCGAACTCGGCGCCCTGCGGCCGCTGCCGTCTCTGCGCGGCGGGCCGACCGAATCTCTGCGAGGATCTGCTGTTCGTCAACGGCGCCTACGGCGAGTACATCGCGCTCCCCCCCCGCCTGGCCGAGCGCAACGTGGTGCGGATCGGCTCGGGTCTGGCCGCCTCCGCGGCTGCCTTCGCGGAGCCGCTGGCCTGTGCCCTGCTCGGGATCGAGCGCGGCCGGGTCGAGGCTGGCATGACGGTGGCCATCTTCGGGCACGGCCCGCTCGGCTGCCTGCTGGCGATGGCGGCGGCCCAGCGCGGGGCGCGGGCCGTGATCGTGGGCAAGGGCGGCTGGCGTCTCGACCAGGTCCGGCGCATGGACCTGGGCGAGTGCCTGGATGGACCGGCCCTCGGCGACGTGGTGGGCCACCTCCGTAGCCTGACCGGCGGGCGGGGTGCCGACGTCACGGTGGATGCCACCGGCCGGCCCGAGGTGTGGGAGCAGGCCATAGATGCGGTGGGTCGAGGGGGCACCGTGGTATTGTTTGGAGGTTGTGTCCCAGGCTCATCGATTCGCGTAGATACGCGCCGGGCGCACTACGAAGAGCTGACGCTGGTGGGAGCGTTCCACCACACGCCGACGATGGTCCGACGCGCAGTGGAACTCCTCGAATCGAAAGCGATCGAGCCCGAAGTGCTGGTGACTCATCGGGCGCCACTGGGTCGGGTGAAAGAAGCGCTGGCCCGGATGGGGCGCGGTGAGACCATGAAGGTGCTGGTGGACCCACGAGATGAGGACGGCACTGCGACGGATGCGGAGCGGCATGGTGGCGGCGGCGCTGGCGACCCTGGCGCTGGTCGCACCGGCGGCGGCGTTTGACCCCGAGGCCACGTTCGCCAAAGGGACGACGATCGTGGGCCTTCAGGTCGGCGGGGGAGCAGTCAACAACGTCGAGGATCACCGCGTCGTCAGCGACATCTCGTTCATGAACGTGAGCCCGCGGCTGTCCTACCTGCCGTTTGCTCCCTTCGGCTCCGGCTGGCTTCGCAGCGCGGTGGAGCCCGGCATCCAGGGTTGGTTCCAGTACTATCTATCCCCGGAGAAGGTGACCGCCGAGGGGCTCAAGGTCGCGCTGCGCTACCACCTCATCGGGCTCGAGTTTGCCGGGCTCGTGCCGTATCTGGAGTTGACCGGCGGCGCGGCGGGGACGAACCTGAAGGTGCTGGAGATCAGATCCACCTTCACCTTCGTCCTCGAGAGCGGGGCCGGACTATCGTACTTCGTCACCGATCGCTGCGCGGTCGACGCGGGCTATCGCTTCCAACACATCTCCAACGGGGACACCTCGACGCCGAACCGGGCTTCAATTCCAACGAGGGCGTGATCGGGGTCTCGTACTATTTCAAGTGAGGGCATCATGACGACGCTTCCGCTCCAGCAGATCGTGCTCGCCGGCCCCCGGGGCTTCTGTGCGGGGGTGGACCGAGCCATCGACATCGTCGAGCTGGCTCTGCAGGTCTGCCCGCCGCCCGTCTACGTGCGCAAGGAGATCGTCCACAACCGGCACGTGGTGGAGGCGCTGCGGGCCAAGGGGGCCCATTTCGTCGACGAGCTCGACGAGGTGCCCGACGACGCCACCGTGATCTTCAGCGCCCACGGCATCTCGCCGGCGGTGCGCGCGGAGGCGCAGCGGCGCGGGCTGCGGGTGATCGACGCGACCTGTCCGCTCGTCACCAAGGTCCACCTGGAGGCGGTGCGCTACGCCCGCGAGGGCTACTCGATCATCCTCGTCGGGCACGCCGATCACGACGAGGTGGTCGGCACCATGGGGGAGGCTCCCGAGCGGATGTTCCTCATCGCCCATCCCGCGGACGTGGATCGGCTCGACGTGCCGGATCCCGAGAAGG
>Ga0210384_10005885_pt1 | contig 13166 bp, 10 predicted proteins | sample IncBWH2MmetaG_FD_160574 | JGI IMG/M metagenome (GOLD analysis project Ga0210384, IMG submission 160574) | Forest soil microbial communities from Barre Woods Harvard Forest LTER site, Petersham, Massachusetts, United States - Inc-BW-H-2-M | ecosystem: Environmental > Terrestrial > Soil >... | reverse complement strand
GAGCGGCAAAATGAATTCCTGCAGTTGCTGGCGATCCGCGAGCTCGAGGGCCAGAAGCAGCGCATCGAGACCTACCAGGTGCAGGCGCGCTATGAGCTCGCGGCCATTTACGACCGCACGTCGAACGGCCCGGCCAAGCCGAAGACAGCGCCGGCTGCGCCGCCGCGCGACGACGCGGCTCCGAACACACCGCCCAGCACACTGCCCAGCACGCCGCCAAGCACACCGCCCGACCCGCCGCCGCAGGCGAAGCCATGAAGGCCTCGGTCTCACAACTGACATGTGGCGCCGCCATACTGGGCGCGATGCTTCTCGGCCCGTCGGTGCTGTCGGCCGCGCCCAAAAAGCCGCCGGCGACGATCAAAGACATCGACAATCAGCAGGTCGATGTCAGCCCCGACCCGCCGAAGAACGTGGATTCGGCCAAGACCATGGAGAGCTACAAGCGATTTCTCGATTTGAACGCGGGGGATGCGGCCCTGCGCTCCGAGGCGCTGCGCCGACTGGGCGATTTGAATCTGGAAAGCTCGGAGTCCGAACGCATCGAGCGCGAACTCGCCACCAATGAAGGATTGCGCGCCACGGAAGCCATTCATTTGTACACGGCACTGCTCAAGACCTATCCAAAGTACGAGCGCAATGACTCGGTGCTCTACCAGCTCGCGCGCGCCTACGAACTGAATGCGCAGCCTGACCGGGCGCTCAACTCTCTGGATCAGCTCGTGGCGCAGTATCCCAACAGTCATTTCATCGACGAAGCGCAGTTTCGGCGCGGCGAACTGCTGTTTTCGGACAAGGCGTATCCGAAATCACAGGCCGCTTACGAGTCGGTCATCAAGGCCGGTTCCAGCTCTGCATTCTACAACCAGAGCCTTTACAAGCACGGCTGGTCGCTTTTCAAGCAGGGTGAGAATGAGCGCAGCCTGGATTCCTTTGCCGGCGTGCTCGATTCGGTCCTGACTTCCAAGCGCGATCCCAATGCCTTGATCGAGATCGATACGTTGAGCCGCCCCAATCGAGAATTGGTGGAGGACACCTTTCGAGTGATGTCCATCACCTTTTCCTACCTCGATGGCCCCAAGACCATTCAGGATTTCGTGCGGCACCGAAAACCGCGTCCCTACTCTTATCTTTTGTACGCGCGGCTGGGCGATCTCTACATGGAAAAGGAGCGCTACACGGACGCGGCCGACAGCTATCGCGCCTTCGTATCTCAAGATCGCAATAATGAGAAAGCGCCACTGCTGGAAATGCAGGCCATCGAAGCCTACCAAAAGGGCGGCTTCCCGCAATTGGTGTTGCAGGGCAAGAAGGAGTTCGTCGAGAACTACAGTTTCGGTACGGCGTACTGGCAGGGGCGCCAACCCAACAGCGAGCCGAAAGTGGTGGCGGTGCTGAAGACCAATCTCAAGGACGTTGCGCAGTACTATCACGCGCAGGCGCAACGCACCAAGGATGTGGCCGACTATCAGGAAGCGGCGAAGTGGTATCGCAGCTACCTGCGATCATGGCCGGATGAACCGGGTTCGGCGGTCACCAACTACCTGCTCGCCGACACGTTGTTTGAGAGCAAACACTATCTCGACGCCGCGCAAGAATACGAAAGCACGGCCTACCACTACGGCGAGCACGAGAAGGCGGCCGCCGCCGGCTACGCGGCGATCATCGCCTACGGGAAGCAAGAAGACACCTTGTCGGGTGAAGCGAAGGCCACGCAGCACCTGAAGACGATCGACAGTTCGTTGAAGTTTGCGCAGACGTTTCCTGCCCACCCGGAGAGCGCGCAAGTTTTGACCAAGGCCGCCACCGAATTGTACGCGGCCAAGGATTATCTGCGCGCGGTCTCCGCGGCGGAATCCCTGCTCGCCAAGCAACCGCCGGTGGACATTGCAAAACAGCGCATCGCATGGACGGTGATCGGCAATTCGAATTTCGATCAAGGCGTGTTCGACAAATCGGAAGCCGCCTATACGCGCGCGCAGGCCGTCATGCCGCCGAACGATCCGGAGCGGGCCGTGATCGTTGAGCGGCTCGCAGCCTCGATCTACAAGCAGGGCGAACAAAAGAGCAAGTCCGGCGACAGCGCCGCCGCCGTCGATGATTTTTTACGCGTCGCGGCCTTGGCGCCCACTTCCAAGGTGCGCGCGAGCGCCGATTTCGATGCCGCCGCGCTCCTGGTGACCCAGAAGCAGTGGGATCGCGCCATCCCCGTGCTGGAAGGCTTTCGCCGCAATTTCCCGGAAAGCCCGCTGCAAACGGACGTCACCCGGAATCTCGCGGTGGCCTACTCGGCGGCAAACAAGCCGGGCCAGGCGGCCGTCGAATTCGAGCAGATATCGCAATCGCCCAAGGAGACGCCGGAGGTGCAGCGGGAAGCCACCCTGCAGGCGGCGGATCTCTACGACAAATCCGGCAATACTCCCAAGTCGCGCGCGATGCTGGAGGCGTTCGTCAAACATTTCCCGCAACCGTTGAGTCCCGCCATGGAGGCGCGCAACAAATTGAGCTTGATTGCGGTGAAGGGCGGCGACTACAGCGGCCGCGACTACTGGCTCAAGGAAATTATCGCCGCGGACCGCAGCGCGGGCGCGGCCCGCAGTGATCGCACGCGTGCATTGGCGGCCAAGGCCACCTTGACGCTCGCGGCGCCGGCGCGCGAGGAGTTCAAGAACATCAAATTGGTGGTGCCGCTCAAGAAATCGCTCGCCGAAAAGCGCAAGGCGATGGAAGCCGCGCTGAAGGCCTACGAGGCCGCCGCCGACTATCAAGTCGCGGAGGTCACGACCGCCGCGACCTTCGAGAGCGCGGAACTGTACCGTCAGCTCGGCAAGGACTTGATGAGTTCGGAGCGCCCCAGGAATCTCAAGAAGGACGAATTGGAGCAATACGACGTGTTGCTCGAGGAACAGGCTTTTCCGTTCGAGGAGAAGGCAATTAAATTGCATGAAGTCAACACCGCGCGCACGAAAGAGGGTACTTACGACGAATGGGTGCAGAAGAGTTTCGCCGCGCTGGCGCAACTCAATCCAGGCCGTTACGGCAAGGTGGAGATAGGTGAACAGCAGGTTGAATCGATTCGCTAGTGCCCTGCTGCCGGTGCTGCTCGCCGGTTGTCACAGCACGCCGACGCAGCCCGCGGCACATACGGCGGTTCCCGCGCCGTCGCCCGTGCCTGCGTCTGCACAGGTGCCTGCGGCTGCGCAGGTTTCGAGCACGCCCAAGCCAAGCCCGGCCGGCGCAAACGCGGCTGCGCCCATCGGTGCCGCGCGTGCCGTTGACGGCGGAGCACCGGCCTCCGCGGCTTCCACCGCGGCCGGCAGCGCTCCGATCCCCGATGCCACGCCGATACCGCCGCGGGCCGCGCAGCAGTACAGTCAGGCGCTGCAACTGATGAAATCCAACCGCCATACGGACGCGGAGCTGGAGTTCAAACAGCTCATCGTTGCCTATCCGCAATTCGCCGGTCCGCAATTGAATCTGGGATTGCTGTACTTGCACGACTCCCGGCTGCCGGAAGCGGAGGCTGCATTCAAGGCGGCGCTGCAGGCGACCCCGGCCAACCCGATCGCGGGCGACGAACTCGGCATCGTCGAGCGCCGGCTGGGCAAGTTCACGGATGCCGAGGCCGCTTACCAGCGTGCGATTGCCGCTGAACCAAACTACGCGCCGGCGCATCTCAATCTGGGTGTGCTCTACGATTTGTATCTGTCGGAGCCGCAGAAGGCGCTCGAGCAGTTTGAGCGCTACCTCGAGATCGCCGGCGAGAACAAGCAAGTCGCCGGTTGGGTGATTGAATTGCGCAAGCGCGTCGGGTCGCCGGCGCCGGCCGCCAAGAAGGAGGAGCCCGCATGAATACCTTCCGGACCTTGAGCCCGATCCTGCTCTGTTGGGCCATCAGTGTGGCCTCGGCGCAAGAACCTGCAGCCCCTTCGGAGGCTTCCAGTCCGCCCGCCGGGGCGCCGGTTAAGGCGGCCAAGCCGCCCAAAGCGACCCCCCAATCCGAAGCCGGCGAGCCGCGGGCCAATACGTCCCGACCGGCAAGTGCCCAATCCGAGGCGGGTGAGCCGCGGGCCACCAGGCCGCCGCAGGCCGCCGGCGGCCGGTCCGCCCCAGGGACCGGTCAAAAGCCTCCCGGAACCACCGATCGGCTGGAATTGGGGACCGCCACCGTCACCGGCGATCGCGAGCAGCCGAAGGTCATGTACATCGTGCCCTGGAAGAAGTCGGATATCGGCGATTTGGCCGGTAAGCCGCTAAACAGCCTGGTCGATGAGATCCTGGCCCCGGTTGACCGGGACGTGTTCAAACGCGAAGTGGTCTATTACAAGGCCGTGCAAGCAGACAAGTCCCAAAATGGTGCACCGGGACACCCGTCGGACCAGGGTGAGAAGTAAGTCATAGCCGATTTTACCGAATCTGGTTGAATCGCATATTCGAAAGATAGAGTTTATCTAGGAGCGCGCAGATGAATTTCATGAATTCAGCAGTCAATTTCTTCAAGGACGGCGGGGTATTTCTCTACCCGCTGGCTTTGATATTCGTGGTCGGCGTCGCCATTGCCATCGAGCGATACGTGTACCTGACCCGCGAAACCATTCGCAATCGCAGCCTGTGGGACTCGCTCGTGCCGGCCTTGAGCGCCGGAAACTTCAAGCAAGTCGTGGGTCTGTGCCACAACTCAAAGGCTTCGATCGCCACGATCCTGAATTATGGCGTGGCGCGCGTCGCCAGCGCCCGCCGCCGCGATGACATTGAAAAGGCCATGGACGAGAGCCTGCTCGAAGTCATTCCGAGAATCGAAAAGCGCACTCATTATCTTTCGTCGCTCGCCAACGTCGGCCTGTTGATCGGGTTGCTCGGCACCATCACCGGCTTGATCGGCGCTTTCAGCGCCGTTGCAACCGCCAACCCGGCCGAGAAGGCGAGCTTGCTGGCGGCGGCGATATCGGTGGCCATGAACAACACCGCATCGGGCTTGTTCGTCGCCATCACGCTGCTGCTCTCGCACATGTTTCTCGAATCGAAAACCACTTCGCTCATCGACAGTTTGGAGATCGCCTCGGTGAAGTTCTTGAACTCGATTACCGAACGCCAGACCGACAAGTCGTATGAAACGGCGGCGCCGACGCCGTCGGTGAGAGCTCCGGCGGCCGCCCGCGGCAGCATCTAGCCCAAAGTGACAGCATCCTAGGTCGTCTCTCATGAAGTCAAAAGCTGCGCGCCTCGTCCGACGCAATCACGCCCGCTATCACCAGGGGCGCGATGATTTGAACATCGTGCCGATGATCGACATGATGGTGATCTTGGTGTTCTTCTTGATTTTCACCGCTGTGTTCTCCAAGACGAACATCCTGCAGCTCAATCTTCCGGCCAGCAACACCGCGCCTGTTGAATTGCCGAAGGGCTTGAAGCTCGAAGTGATCATTCGGCCCAACGATCTGGTGGTCAACGACCGCAACTCGGGTCCGTTGAAAGTCATTGAAAACACGCCGGGCGGCTATGATTTGGAGCATCTGTCGGAATTCATGCGCCAGGTCAAGTCGCAATTTCCCGAGATGACCGACGCGACGATATTGCCCGGACCCGCCGTGCCTTATGACGTTCTGGTGCAGGTGATGGACACCGTGCGCATCTATCAAACCCCGACGCCGCCGTTCTCCAAAGCGGAGCTGTTCCCGGATATCGCCATCGGAGATGCACCGACATGATCTCCTATCGCATCAAACGGCATCGAGAACGCAGGCATGGCGGCAGTCACTATGCGCTGATTCCCTTTATCGACATGATGACCATCCTGGTGGTGTTCCTGCTGGCGCACACGGCCGAAGTGGACATCCTGCCCAACACCAAGAATATCCACATTCCGCAGTCGCTCTCGGAGCGCAAGCCGAGCGCCGCCATAGTCGTCATGATCACGACGGATTCGGTGTACGTGGACGGTGTTCTCGTGGGATCGCTGCAGGACGTGGTCGCCAACCAAGGACCGTTCTTCGCGCCCCTCAAGACGGCGCTGATGGCGCAAAACGATCGCAGTCTTCGCGCTCAGACCGACATCGCGAAGCGCGAGGTCACCATCATGGGCGACAAGAGCACGCCCTACAGCGTGTTGAAGAAAATCATGATGACCTGCAGCGAAGCCGAATACGGCAAAGTGTCCTTCGCCGTGGTCGAACGCGAACGGGCGGCGACTTAAATGGCCGCCTTGAATCCGGCAAGCCGAGTCCCGTCCGGCCTGGTGCCTTACTACCGGCGCTATGACCTGCCGTGGGCGCCGTCCGAGGAAACCGAGCGGCGCTTTCGCGTCATTCTGCGCAATCTTGCCATTGTGTTCGCGATCATCGCCGTGATCATGCCTTTTCTGCCGCGCACCGAGCGCGTCAACAACACGGATTCGCTGCCGGAGCGCGTGGTGCAGCTGGTGATGGAGCCCCCGCCGCCCCCGCCGCCGCCACCCCCGCCGCCCAAGGAAAAGCCGGTTGAGAAAGTGCCCGTGCAGAAGACGCCGACGCCGCCCCAGCCGGTCGACCCGCGCGTCAAAGCCTCCAAGAGCGGCCTGCTTGCGAATCTCGACGACCTCGCGGCGCTGCGCGACCAGATTGACCTGGATAAATTCCAGAAGAATCAGCAAAAGACCACCGACCCGGGCGACGTGACCCAGGTAACCCGCAGCATCATCAGCTCCAAGGCAGGCGGCACCAGCGGCGGCATCAGCTCGCCCACGAGCAGCGGACTTGCGTCAGGTTCGGGTTCATTGCGCGGCATCTACACGACGCAGGTAAAGGATCCAAACCTCGGAGCTTCGGGGCAGGGAGCCACGCGCGCGGGCGGCAGCGGCAAGGCCTCGCGCAGCGCCGACGAAATCGCGCTGGTGTTCACCAAGAACAAAGGCGCCATCGACGCGATGTATGCGCGCGCACTTCGCGACAATCCCGCGCTGCAGGGCAAGGTGGTGATCGAATTGACCATTGCGCCGTCCGGCGATATCACCGCGGCGCGCGTCATTACCTCGGAACTGCACGACCCGGAGTTCGAAAACAAGCTCGTCGCACGAATTCGCCTGTTCAAGTTCGAAGCGAAGGATGTCGCGGCGCTCACGGCCACCAAACCCATAGATTTCTTTCCCGCAGGATGAACATTCAATCTGAAGTCGAGTTTTTCAGCGACTTGGGCCTGGTCGACAAGGCGCGATTCATCACGCGTTTGATTTGCGAAATCGCGGAGGAAGCCAAGATCGGCGACGGCAGCGATGCGCCGCGCTACAAGTTCGCGAATGAAATGAGCCAAAGACTGGCGCGCTTTGCCTACCAGCTGTTGGGCGAGGATATGCAGCGGCCGCAGGATGATGTGGTGATCCGCATGCTGCTGGGTGCGCGCGCCGACAAGAACGCGCAGCGCATCATGCACAACGCGTATCGGCGGGTGCTGACCAGCTTTGAGAGCTTCGATACTACGGTGTTGCTGAACCCGCACTAGCGCCCGGAGGGCTAAGAAGAGTCAAGGCCACGAAGGCAGCAGTGCCTTGACTCTTCTTAGCCCGCCTGACGCCGACGCCGGCCCTACTGGCGGGTGTTTGGCGATACGCGATTTTCCAGCCTACGAGTTCCCATGAGGCCACCCGACCGATGGTCGCCATTCGAAACTCATCCGCCAGCACCGTGACATTGAGCGGCCCACTGTCAGTCTTGGGTGATGGGAAGCTTCAAGGCACTGCGTCTTGCGTGCCTTGAAGCTTCCCATCACCCAGGACAGGCGAGCTGCTCAAAGTCACGGTGCCGAGGCGTTAAGAGTTCGCTGCGCGCCTGGATTCCTCGGGCTGATCGGCGTCGGTTTCGAACAAGTGCAACAACTGCTCGGCCGATTCGCGGCTGGTTTCCAAAAATTTCTTCTCGTCGTCCTTCACCGCATGCTGCTTGGCCATGGTCGCTTCATCGTGCGCGCGAAATTGCCGCACGGTCTCTTTGGCCTTGGATTTCGACAGGCCCAGCGACTCGAGCACCTGCACCGACATTTCGAGACTCGATACCAGGGTCTCGCGAATGACGTAGCGCACCTCGAGATCCATGAGCCGAAATGCGTGCTGGCGATTGCGCGCGCGCGCAAAGATCTTCAGGTGCGGAAAGTGCTGGCGGATCATTTCCGCGGTTTTCACCGATGCCTCGACATCGTCGATGGCGAGCACGAAGACTTCGGCATTCTCGGCATGCGCCGCGCGCAGCATTTCCAGCCGCGACGCATCGCCGTAGTAAAGCTGATTGCCGAAGCGGCGCAGAAAATCGACCTGGGTTTGACTGGCCTCGAGCGCCGTGAAGGCGATTTTCTTCGCCAGCAGGATACGGCCGACGATTTGGCCGAAGCGCCCGAAGCCGGCGATGATGACTTTCGGATACAGCTCGACCGGGGTATCGAACGGCCGTCCGTCGGTCTCATTCGCCTTGAAGGTCACGTCATACAGAGCCAGCAGCACGGGACTCAAGATCATCGAGGCGGTGACCACCAGCACCAACAAATCGGCGGTCTGCGGGTCCATGATTTGCAGCGCGGCGGCGAGCCCGAACAAGACGAATGCGAATTCTCCGCCCGACGGCAGGCTGATGCCCAAGCCGCGGCTGGCGCGGGGCGACAGTCCGGCGAAGCGCCCGAGCGCCCACAGAACGAGGATTTTAAAAGCGATCAACCCTACCGTTAAGCCTATGATAAGAAAGGGCTTTTGGCGAACCAGCTCTAGATTTGCCGACATGCCGACGCTGATAAAGAACAAGCCCAGCAGCAAGCCCTTGAAGGGCTCGATATCGGCCTCGAGTTCGTGGCGAAACTCGCTGTCGGCGAGCAGCACGCCGGCCAGAAAGGAGCCCAGCGACAGCGACAGGCCGACCTGGCTCACCAGCAGCGCCGTTCCCAATACGATCAAGAGACCGGCGGCCGTGAAGGCTTCCGCCACTCCCGAGGCTGCGATGATGCGCAGCATGGGACGCAGCACGTAGCGGCCGCCGATGATCACCGTGGCCAGCACGGCAATCAGCTTGATCACCAGCCAGCCGCCCGGTCCCGCGGTTTTCGCCGAGGCCACGGCCAGCAGCGGCAGCAGCGCGAGCGCGGGCATGACCGAGACGTCTTGAAAGAGCAGGATGCTGAACGCGGAGCGGCCAAATTGGGAATTGAGCTGGCCGCGCTCGGCGAGCAGCTGCAGCGCCAGCGCCGTGGAGGACATCGACAGGGCAAAGCCCATCACGAGCGCCGATTGCCAGGTCTGCTCGAAAACGAAATAGGCGACCGCGCCGACGCCGATCGTGGTCGCCGCCACCTGAGCTGTCCCCAAGCCGAAGATCGACTTGCGCAACACCCACAGTCTCGAGGGTTGCAATTCGAGGCCGATGACAAACATCAGGAGCACAATTCCGAACTGCGCGATATTCTGAGTGGCTTCGACGCTGCCGACCAATCCCAAGCTCGCCGGACCGATAATGATGCCGGCGGTGAGGTAACCGAGCACGGATCCCAGCTTGAAGCGCCGGAAAATCGGTATTGCAACGACCGCAGCGGCTAGAAATATAGCGATCTGCGCCAACAAGCTCATACTATTTCTCCCATGTTCTCCTTAAGAGCCTAGCATTATGTATCGCCAAAGCATCCAATTTCCGGTCAAAGACGCGGCGCTGCGCGAGGATGTGCATGCGCTCGGCGGTTTGATCGGCGAGACGCTTCGCGACCAGGGCGGCGAGGAGTTTTTCAAACTGGTCGAAGGCGATCGTCTCGCGGCGATCCGGCGCCGCGAGGGCGAGACCGGCGGCGCGGCCGACCTTCTGAGCCGCACCACGGGCCGATCGCCCGAGGCCGCCACCGACCTGACTCGTGCGTTCTCGCTTTGGTTCATGGTGGTGAACACCGCGGAGAAGGCGCACCGCGTGCGCCGGCGACGCGAGTACTTGAGCGATTCGAGCACTTCGCAACCGGGCGGCATCGCCGATTGCATCGGCCGCCTGCAGCGCTCCGGCGTGACCCTGCAGCAGGCGCTCGAGCTCATCGGCACCCTGAGCATCGAGCCGGTGTTCACCGCGCATCCGACGGAATCCACACGCCGCACTATTTTGCGCAAGCAGCAGCACATTGCGCACGACTTGCTGGACCGGACCAACCCGGGATCCACGCGCGCGGAGGTGGATACGCTTTGGGCGCGGTTGCGGCTGGAAATCACCAGCATCTGGCAGACCGAGGAGCACCCGCGCGAGGGCCTGACGGTCGTCGACGAGCGCGAGCACGTGCTGTTCTATCTGATCGACATTCTGTACCGCGTGGTGCCGCTGTTCTACGAGGAAATCGAGGCCGCGTTGGCCCACGCCTACTCGGTTCCGGTCGAAACGCTGGATGTGCCCAACATCCTGCGCTTCGGATCATGGGTGGGCGGCGACATGGACGGCAATGCGGACGTGAATGGCAAGACCATTCGCGAAACACTGCAGCGCCACCAGCAGTTGATCGTGTCGACCTACTTCTCCGAGTGCGGGCAGCTGGCGGAATCCTTGAGCCAAAGCGCCAATCGAGTGGCGGTCAGCACCAAACTGGCCGAGCGCATTGAAGCCTATACGGCGATTTTGCCCGGAGCGAAGGCGCTGGCTCCGGCACGGCACGATCGCATGCCGTACCGGGTATTTTTCGGCCAGATCAGCGAACGGTTGCAGGCCAGCTACGAGGGGCGGCCCAACGCGTATCAGAGTCCCGACGAATTGCTGTCCGACGTCGGATTGGCCGCCGCAAGTCTGCTCGAGAACCGGGGTCGTCACGCTGGATATTTTCTGGTTCGCAGGCTCATGCGCCGGGTGCGAACGTTCGGATTTCATCTGGCGACACTGGACGTCATTCAGCACGCCCGCGTCCATGACGAGGTCATTGCGCAAGGCCTGGATCAGAAGGCCTGGCCCTCGCTGCCGCCCGAAGAACGCTTACGCCAGCTGCACGGCTATCTGCTGCGCGATCAAGGGCCGACCGGCTCGTTCGATCCCATGGGCCGGCGCAGCCTGTGGGTCTTCGAAGCCATCGCGCAGGCACGCCACAAGTTCGGCGGCCGCGCGATCGGCGAATACATCGTGAGCGGGGCGCGCGGTCCGGAGGACATCCTCGCCGTGTTGCTGTTGGCAAGGTGGGCGGACATCACCGACAAACGCACGGGCGAATGTCCGCTCGATGTAGCTCCGCTGCTCGAGTCGATCGATTCTCTGGAAACAGCGGGCGAGGTCTTGCGCGCACTGCACGCCGAACTGGCGTATCGCAGGCATCTCGAATCGCGCGGCAATCGCCAAATGGTGGTCATCGGCTACTCGGACACGAACAAACAGGGCGGAATCGCTGCGTCGCGCTGGGCATTGCAGGTCGCACAAGTTCAATTGCTGGATACCGCGCGCGCCATGGGTACGAACCTATTGATTTTCCACGGCCGCGGCGGCACCCCGGCGCGCGGCGGCGGCCGTACCGAACATCTGGTCGAATCGCTGCCGAACGGCGCCATGCGCGGCGTCTTGCGCCTGACCGAGCAAGGCGAAGTCGTCAACCAAAGCTACGGGCTGCGTCCCATTGCAATGCGCACGCTCGAGCGGACCTTCGCGTCGGTGGCGCTTGCCACGGCCGACGCCCTGGAGCCAGAGCCGGCCGCCCCCGAGCTCATTGCGGCGATGCGCACGATCGCCGCGCAAAGCCTCAAGTCGTACCGGGATTTGGTGTTCGGCAGCCCGGAATTTTTTGAATATTTTCGCGCGGCCACCCCGCTCGATGTCATCGAGCGCATGCACATCGCATCGCGTCCGGCCGTGCGCGCGGACGGCAGCGGCGTGGCGGCACTGCGGGCGATTCCCTGGGTGTTTGCGTGGACCCAGAGCCGGCACATGTTGCCGGGCTGGTTCGGGTTCGGCAGCGGCGTGCAGGCCGCTCTGCAGCTGCATGGCGAGGAGGTGCTTACACGCATGACGGCGCATTGGCCGTTCTTCAGCCATCTGCTCGACGACGTCGAGGCCATGCTGGGCCGGACGGATTTGCAGATTGCGGGCTACTACGATGCGCTCGCGCCGGAGCGGCTGCGCGTTCACGCGCAACCCATCGCCGAGGAATATGCGTTGACCTCGAGCGTGGTGCTGCGCTTGCGAGGATCGGCCCGTTTGCTCGACAGCGATCCGACCCTGCAGCGGTCGATCAAGCTGCGCAACCCCTACATCGATCCGATGCATCTCATGCAGGTGGACCTGCTGCGGCGTTGGCGCGCGACGCAGCGTCAGGATCAGGCATTGTTCGTCGCGTTGCGCGCGACCATCAGCGGCATTGCGCAGGGGCTTCAGGCGACGGGGTAGGGTTGGGAGGGTAAGAAGACTCAAGGCCCGAAGGCAACAGGGCCTTGAGTCTTCTTACACCTCCCCGCAAGAGTTTGAGCCGCTCAACTTCACAGTGCCAAAGGACTAGCATTCCGGCACATTGACCGCGAGACCCCCTTGCGAAGTCTCTTTGTAGATCGTGGACATATCCAGGCCCGTTTGGCGCATGGTGTTGATGACCTGGTCGAGCGACACTTTGTGCGAACCGTCGCCGCGCAATGCCAGACGCGCCGCATTGATGGCCTTGACCGACCCCATGGCATTGCGTTCTATGCACGGGATCTGCACCAAGCCGGCGACCGGATCGCAGGTCAGACCTAAGTTGTGTTCCATGCCGATCTCCGCGGCATTTTCGATTTGCTCGTTGCTCCCGTGCAGCGCGGAAACCAGGCCGGCCGCCGCCATGGAGCACGCGACGCCGACCTCGCCTTGACAACCCATCTCCGCACCCGAAATCGACGCATTCCGCTTGTACAACATGCCGATCGCCGCCGCGGAAAGCAGAAATCGAACGACGCCGCCGTCGTCGGCCCCCGCCTCGAAGCGCCGGTAGTAGTGCAGTACCGCCGGCACGATGCCGGCGGCGCCGTTGGTGGGTGCGGTCACCACCTGTCCGCCGGCGGCATTTTCTTCGTTCACCGCGAGTGCGTAGGCATTCACCCAGTCCAAGGCGTGCATGGGGCTCAAAGGGTCGCCGCTCATGAGTTGCCGGTAGAGTTTCGGCGCCCTGCGCCGGACGCCGAGGACGCCCGGCAGCAGGCCTTGCGCATCGAATCCCCGGCGCACGCAATCCTGCATGACCTGCCAGATGCG
>Ga0210384_10005884_pt1 | contig 13169 bp, 7 predicted proteins | sample IncBWH2MmetaG_FD_160574 | JGI IMG/M metagenome (GOLD analysis project Ga0210384, IMG submission 160574) | Forest soil microbial communities from Barre Woods Harvard Forest LTER site, Petersham, Massachusetts, United States - Inc-BW-H-2-M | ecosystem: Environmental > Terrestrial > Soil >... | reverse complement strand
TGCACAGAGAAATGCTCCCCATTCACCAGCTTGACCTTCAAATTGTGGAACTTCCCGTCGAATTTCAAATTCTCCGGAGAAAATCCCATCACATACGTAATTTCGCGCAGCGACGCGATCTTTCTAAATCCTCCTTCGAAGTCGTTCGAGTTCTGGACAAACGTCCCTCCCGTGCCTTCCGCAACGTAGCTCAGCACATCCGCATTCATCGACATGCCGGTCAGCCGCATATCGGACAATTTGCTTTGTAAGTTGTCCGGCACAACGACTGGCCTCCCGCTTACGGTAGTCGTCGTATATAGCCCCCGCGCGTCCATAGCGTTGATGATTACGTTTGCGCGTAGAGCGCGATCGATAAGTCCTTCCATCAGGTACTGCTTGTTTTTGTTGAGGAAACCGTCGGATACCAACGCGATGGTTCGTTCACCGGGCGTCTCCGCCATGCGCCGCACAAGGCTCTCGACCGCTCCCAGCGTGTTCGCCGCGGCATTGTCGTTGTTCATCACGATCTGCCGCGCCTTCGTTTTTGTATAAGATTCGGCATCCGGGCACCTCGGGTCATTGTTGCAACGACACGCTACGGTCATGGCTATTCCAACCGCCAATGCGTCACTGTCCAAGCCGTCGTCTATCAATTGCGCTTCGTAACCTGTAAGGTTGGGGCATTCGTTGATTTGCTGAAACCGAGGCTCAAGCTGCAACTGTGAGAGCACTTGATCGAGCTTGTCCCGGTCGCTCGTGAAGTCGCTATGGACATTCCCCGAGGCGCTGAATACTGCCGCTCGCGCTCCTCGGTCCAGGTTCTTTGCCAAGTAGCGCCTCGCCGCTTCGCGAACCTGGACAAGATCGGCGAACTCCAGATGATAATCGTCGAAAAAGAGCGCCGCGTACCGCTGCGGCATCGCGGCTTGTTCCCTCGCTTCAGCAGCTCCTTTGCCGGTTCTTTCACCCTTGGCGCCAACCCCGCCCGCTGCCGCATCCTCGACGGAAAAATACGAAATCATCTGCAATTTCTTGTCATCTAACACCTGAAAATCGTTCTGCTTCAGCCCTTCCACTGGCTTTCCCTGCGCGTCCCGCACCACGACACGCACCATCACCAGATTGCTCTCTTTCCGGATCGTGACTTGCTTCTCATCTGTCTTCGCGGCCGTGGCGTCTTGCGGCGCTTCCTGAGCCCTCGCGGTAGGTAAGAATCCGCACCAGGCGACCAGCGCGACGCCGAACGCCTGCACGGCCGCGACCGCGCCGCGATTCCAAACAACTGTCGGCGTATACTTCGATATACCAGCATCCATCGCTCGAGCCATCTTCGATCCTTACGGACATCTTGAAGGGAATACCTCACTGGGTGATTACTACTTAGATCCACAAGCCTAGCCCGAGCCAAAGAGATCAGCGCGACCTACGTCTTTTGCGTGAAGTAGTAGTGGTTTCCGCCTTCATCACGCTGCGTTCCAACGAGCGACATGCCTTCGGCCTCCAGTGCGTTTCGGTAGGCCTCGTGGCCGAGTGAGTTCGAAGTTCTTCCGGTCATGGCATCGGCCCACGAACAGCTTTGAGTCGGGGCAGTGAACAGCAGTCTGCCTCCGCTTTGCAAAACGGCGGCGACCTTGGCCACCAGTCTGCGCTGGATTCCCGCGTCCAACAGAAAGAAAAGGCCCACGGCGACCACAGCATCAAAAGTTCGACCGAAGAAGTCTGAATCCTCTACGGCGGCCCACTCAACGGGGACCGCCGGAAAGCGGGCTCGGAACGCTTTGACCATCGTGGATGAGGCATCAACTCCGTATACATTGAAACCGCGCTTAATCAAAGCTAGCGAAATTGGTACGCCGGTCCCACATCCCAGGTCAAGGACGGTTGCACCATCCGGCAGCATCTGGGACCAATCTGACACAACCGAGGCTCCGATACCTCCATGGTTCCGCCCGCGCCCGGATATGAAGATCGATGCGATTTCTTCGTAGCCATTCGACTTGTCGGAATTTGCCACCACAGCAGTGTAGCATTCGAAAATCCGCAGTGTTTGCGGGCGGCTCTGAGTGGATGGTCGGCAACTCTTCCCTTATAAGATTCTGTGAGTTCCCAGTGATCCGACAGCAACGCCCCGTGCTTTCTCCTCCTGCCCGGTAATCCTCGTCGCAACTTCTCAAGACTACGCTAAGCTAGCGCGGCGCTGAATATTAGCTTTTCAATTCCCAGCGTTAGGTTTGAAAACGAGGTTAGACGATGAATGCAGCGGCGACTCGCGACACAGACGTGCTCATCGTCGGTGCAGGGCCGACGGGCCTGGTGTTGGCACTGTGGCTGACGCGGCTGGGCGTGCGCGTGAGGATCGTAGACAAAACGGCGGAGCCGGGGACAACGTCGCGCGCGGTTGCCGTGCAGGCACGGACGCTCGAGCTGTACAGCCAGATCGGCCTCGCTGACGCGGTCATCGAGCGTGGGTGGAAGACCATCGCCGTGAATCTCTGGGTGGCCGGCAAGAAGGCGGCACATGCAGTCTTCGGCGACATGGGCGCGGGCCTCAGCCCATTTCCTTACGCGTTGATCTTTCCCCAAGACGAACACGAACGTCTGTTAATCGATCGCCTGGCCGAGGCTGGTGTCCACATCGAGCACCAGACGGAGCTCCTGAGCTTCGAGGCTGCGGCTGGTCGTGTTCTCGCCCGCCTGAAACGGACGGATGCAGCATCGGAGACGTGCGAGACTGCCTACATTGCTGGGTGCGACGGGGCACATTCCGCCGTGCGCGAGGCGCTAAAGATCGGATTTCCCGGCGGGACGTACGACCATCTCTTTTATGTCGCCGATGTGGAGGCTAGCGGAGCCACCATGAACGGCGAACTGCACGTTGCGCTAGACAGGACCGATTTTCTCGCGGTCTTTCCGTTGAAGGGCGAGGGGCGCGCGCGGCTCATCGGCACAGTGCGCGAGGAAGCTGAACACCAGCAAGAAAACCTGTCGTGGAACGACGTGAGCAAGCGCGTGATCGAATGGATACGCATCGACGTCGAGCGCGTGAACTGGTTTTCGACCTACCGCGTACACCATCGGGTAGCTGATCATTTCCGCAAGGGTTGTGCGTTCCTCCTTGGCGACGCCGCGCACATCCACAGTCCCGTAGGTGGACAGGGTATGAACACCGGCATCGGCGACGCCGTGAACCTCGCCTGGAAACTCGCGGCCGTGGTGCACGGGCGTGCGGATGCGTCGCTCCTTGACAGCTATGAGCCGGAACGAATCGCCTTCGCCCGACGCTTGGTCGCGACGACCGATCAGGCCTTCACGGGCGTTACGAGTTCCCGGGCGATGGCGCGGCTTATGCGACTGCATATCGTGCCGCTCTTGATCCCGGCCTTTTTCGCGCTTAAGACGGTGCGGCGCTTCCTATTTCGCACAGTCTCACAGACAGCCGTGAACTACCGGGGAAGCAGCTTGAGTGAGGGGCGAGCGGGAACGGTTCACGGCGGTGACCGTTTGCCATGGGTGAAGACGGACTTGAACGGCGTGGATACCGACAACTTCGCGCCGCTGACTTCGGTGGACTGGCAGGTCCACGTGTATGGCGACGCCGCACCCGAGGTCCGGGCAGTGTGTGATGGGCGAAAATTGCCGCTGCGCGTCTTTCCATGGCGTCCCGAGGTGGGTCGAACGGGCCTGCTGCGCAATGCCATTTATCTGGTACGGCCTGACGGCTATGTGGCCCTCGCGGATCCTGCGGGCAGCGCCATTGCGATAACCTCCTATCTCGACGCACGCGAGCTCACACAGATGAGGTAGGAGCTCAGTCGCCTGCGTCGTCACCACCACAGTTGCTTGCTCAGACCGCCACCAATACACAGCACTGCTCGTTCAGTCATCAAAGGTGAACTTTGAACCGTTGCTGACAGATTCTGAGATGTTTGAAACGTGGTTAAACGTCTTGGCGTCATTTCCGTAAACAGTCGCGGCTAGACCGATGCTCCTCAAGTCCCGATTCGTCAAACCGGAAGTTATTCTGAAATGGGGTCTGAGAAATTCGGTAACTCGGCTAAATCTGGGTACAATAAGGGGACGATAAGAGGTGACAAACGATACCTTGTGGTATCAAAAGATGTCCGCCGACACCGTTTGATATCAATCAGTTACATCAGCCATGGGCGCTGTCACGGCAGAGGTCGCGAGTTCGAGTCTCGTCGTCCCCGCCATATTTTCAATCACTTACGCCCTTTGTCCGTCCGAATCGTTGCACAACTGTTGCCAAAGGCCGGGTCAATATTACCGATGAAGTAATATCTAGATGAGGATAATCGGTCCGAAGAAGCCTGTGATATGCAAAAAATTCCATCCAGCTCCCATCTGACAGATACGTTGGCACTTGTTTGCTCTGCTTTGCGTGACCACTGTCGACGGGAGCAACGATGCGCTTTTGATTGGCGAAATTGGCGATGTAGGCGACGCGGGCGCCATCGGGCGAGAGCGCGAATTCACTGATGCGCTTGAAGTGGGGCATGGAATCGAGAACGGCAGCGGGGCGGGAGGCGGGGGAGGTTTGCTCTTCCGGGAAAGCCGAAGGAAAGAAGGATAGGAACAGGATGGCGCCAAGAAGCGCGGCGCGGGGAAATCGAGAGAAACGGGAAAAGGGTTGCGGTGCTTGAGCGTGAGTCACCGCTTGCCTCGGAGAAAGGAAGATAAACTTCGTACTACACACGAAGAATGGGTAGCGTGTCAAATTGTTGGCTTATGGGAATTATTACAGCAGGGCTGGCGCCTGGGGGGGCGGAAGCATTACTCGCCCCTTCGCGACTTTCCGGTACCGATTCGAACCGAGGCCAACTTCCCCGTTGGCTGACCATCCGGGACTTATCTCATGGCGCCCCGAATCGAAATATCTAGTGCGACTATTGGCCGGAGATACCCAGCCAGTTTTTTCGACTCTATCAAATCTTCTTTTGAGTGGACTACTGTGCATCGGCTCTCCCGCGGCGCCCCTCCATCAAAAACATGTGAAAGTCCGTGGCGAGCGGCTTAGCGGCAAGCTGCCGCATCAAGGCGTTTACCAGGAGTTGGCAAACGAAAACGGGTGAGTCCACAAGCCATCTCTCAAGGCTAGAATCTTGATATGGCTTGTCTTTTCTCTTTCAGAATAGTTGCCGCTGCGCTATGTCTGGGCATGTTCCTGTACGGTTCCGTTCGGAATGTCATAGCGAATGAGCAGACCTATATCCCAAGGAGTGAAGAAGAGGTGGAGGTTCTTTCCATAGTCCTTACCTCCGAAATCAAAGCCAATAACTGGACGAAGTCCGACTTGATTTGTTTCTCGGTCAATGGGTTAGACCCTTCGGCGAAGTTGGTGAAATCTCTTCGTCAGCGAAATTTCAACGTGCGTAGCTCGGCGGAGTGGACCAGGAAATTCAACTGCGGCTTTGAGCTTCAACTTGAGTACACCCAGTTCGACCTGTCGCGGAGCATCAAAGTCCGCTCAAAGGTCGTCGACCTTCGTGAAATTAACAATGGAGAGGGAGACCTTGCCTTGCTGCTGAAAGATGGCGAATACTCGTTTCAGAACGTTGGCGGGAAGTGGTCAATAAGTGAGTATATCGTAAAGCCATTAGCGTCATATCCGTCTAATTGCGGCCGTACAAACGAGCAGTCCGCGGGTCTGGCTTTGAGGAGCTCCCCGGCGTCGATCCAAACCTTGGCAGAGGAAATTCGGGATAAATTTGGCGACGAAGCAGAGGCTGCCATCGTCAGGCACTTCGGCGCAGGTCGGGACGTGGGCTCCGGCCTTCGCATCCTGCAATGGGACGTAGGAGCCGGAGTGCTGACGTTTAGCGGAGGACTCGCCAGTTTTCAGATGAACGGTGGACGAGTGCTTTGGCTGACGGCAACATCCAACAAGGCACTGCAAGCAGTTACTGGCAGTGGTTTTGAGATGACCACTCCACCTTCACCCCAAATGAAATATTGGCTGGGCGACCTAGATTTGAAAACTGGCTCGACATATAAGTTCACCGACAGTCGCGAGTGGGAGAGCTTGCATCATCGAGAAAAACAGACAAACAATTTCTTTCTTAAGCATCCTGAGGGACTGCTTGCGATTCGATTCGCCCCGGAGTGCTCACCAGATACTGTTTTGGAGCGTTTGCCCGAGGCGACAGTTCTTTGCAGCCTAACGTTTTTTCCTGCGGATGGTAGCCCAGAAGCAATGTTCGACATCGTTGTCTACCCGAGCGAAAGGCGTCTTAGATTTGCGAGAGAGAAGCCACAACTTGAGTTTTTGATGGACAAGGGCTGGTAGGTCTGCCGTAAGTCCCGATTAGTCGATAACCGGAAAAGTCCTATAAAAGGGAATGTCAAGAGACATTTTTCTCCGTCGGCTCGGTGCCGACACTTTTTTTGTCTCGGCATTCAGCCCAACCGTTTGAACGTGCACTCGCGATCGAGTGGTCTTGCTCAGGCGACGTACTATCGCGCTTCTGTCGTTACACGAAACGGTGAGATCCTTCTTCCTTCCTGTGGTTCCATTTCACTGTCGTGACGGCGTGTGGCTGGCGAATTGTTAATTCGCGCATGATTCCTCGGGATTCCCCGTCTTGCTACGATTCTGCAATGCGCAATCTGCTCGTTCTTTTCGTCCATTTCATCGCCACCCTGGCCCGGTTGCTCGGTCCCGGCGGCGTCCGTTCCCTAGTTGCGGAGTCGCTTCTCCTCAAGCACCAACTCGTGATCGTGAATCGCTCCCGGCATCGATCTCCCAATTTATCCGCGTCAGACCGGATCCTCGCCGGCTTGCTGGCGCTCTTGGTGCGTCCAACGCGTCTGCTCCGTTCCGCAATTGTACTAAAGCCCTCGACACTGCTAGCCCTTCACAAAGCCATGAGCAAGCAAAAGTACCGGATGTTATTCTCACCGGATCGCCGCCGGCAGCGCGGCCCGAAAGGACCGAGTGCAGAACTCGTTCACGCGGTCGTCGAAATGAAGCAGCGTAATCCCAACTGGGGCTGTCCGCGAATCGCACAACAGATCGCCTTGGCGTTCCACATCCAACTCGACAAAGACGTGGTTCGCAGGATTCTCGCCCATCACTACCGGCCGGGACAGGACTCCGATGGTCCCTCCTGGCTGATTTTCCTCGGCCACATGAAAGACAGTCTCTGGAGCATGGATCTGTTCAGGTGCGAGTCGGCCACGTTGCGGTCCCACTGGGTCCTGGTTGCCATGGATCAATACACGCGCCGGATCATTGGGTTCGGCGTTCATGCGGGAAAGGTCGATGGTGTCGCACTCTGTCGGATGTTCAACCGCGCCATTCGAGGGCAACGCGGGATGCCAAAGTACGTCAGCTCCGACAACGATCCGCTTTATCGGTTCCACCAATGGCAAGCCAATCTGCGGATACTGGAGGTGACAGAAATCAAGACCATCCCCTACGTTCCCCTGTCCCATCCGTTTGTGGAAAGGCTAATCGGCACCATTCGACGCGAGTATTTGGATCACACTTTGTTCTGGACGACGGCAGATCTCGAAAACAAGCTGCTCGATTTCAGGACCTACTTCAACAACCATCGTACGCATAACTCACTGGAAGGGGGAACGCCGCAAACGCCCGTGTTACGACCAGTAGCCAATCTCGGCTCGTTTCGCTGGCAATCCCACTGTCGAGCCCTATACCAGACACCAGCCGCTGCCTGACCTTTCAAAGACTCGCACTCGCTGCGATATTTGGTCATCCTCGGCAAAACTTTGAAGAAATCATTCGGTTGTTTCTCCATCGCAGCGTGCTTTGCGGCTCCGATCGTTCCACTGCCACCTGGTGCGCCCCGAAAGTGACTTTCACAGAGCGATTACCGGTAAAATCGGTTCCCGTAACAATTCGCCAGAGACAGGTTTGTATTGGCCGTCGGCGCGAACGGCGCGATAGACCGCGCCCATGCCCCCCACCGCGATTTCCTCAAGGATTTCATACGCGCCAATGCGCTTACCCGGCGGCAAGCGAAATCGAGTTTCCTCATCGAGGTTCAGACTCACTGAGGAAACAGGATTCAGCACGTCTGTGCCTGCTTGATCGTGGGAAGCGATAAGCGATTCAACTTCGCTACGCAGAGATGGTTCCGGCACACGCCTCATCCAAAAAAGCAGAGCGGTTGGCGGAATCCAGCTCGAGGGCGGATTCAAGAATGGGGCGGACGCGTTGCCACTCTCCCGGGTCATGCCCGCCACTCTTTTTGACTCATCTCGTGCAGCAGCCAGGCTCGGGCCGAACTCCAACTTCGCTTCACCGTGGCTGTGGAGATGCCCATGAATTCCGAGGTATCTTCTATCGAAAGGCCGCCGAAATAGCGCACCTCGATGATCTGGCTCTGCTGCGAATCAAGTTTGCCAAGCCGGTCGAGAGCTCACTTGACAACCCAATGTTACACCTATATATGACAGCATAACAGTTTTCATGTGATTTGAAGATCTCACGCGAGTGGAACTTTGTGATGCCTGGCGCCGCTCTTGCCCGGGTGTCCTTGCTAGCGCCAGCGGTGGCCGCGAGTTTATCCGCTTGCGGCCAGTAGCACGAGTGAGGCGGCTTCGAATCACACTTTTTGATGATTTGTCGCGAAGCAATCTTCCGTTGCTTCCAAGGGGCGTAATCATGAAAAAAGCTTGGATCGGAACTCTTTGTTTCTTGTTGCTGCATTTTTACTCTGTGTCGGCCTACGGACAGGCCACCTCGCGGGTCGCTGGCACGGTGCAAGACAAGACCGGGGCCGTAGTTGTAGGTGCTGCTGTTACTCTCACGAACGAAGCTACCAACGTCGCCGTCAGTACCGTCACCACCTCGGCGGGAACCTACGTCTTTGATGGAATTGTCCCCGGCACCTACACCCTTGCCGTTGTCGCGCAGGGTTTTGCAACCTTTGCTTCCAAGCACAATACTCTGACCATTGCCCAGCCCATGGTCCTAAATGCCCTCGTCCAAGTCGGCGAGGCTTCCGAAAAAGTAGAAGTCACCGCCGGCGCAGAACTCGTCCAGACCGAAAACTCCGGCGACCTCGGAGCCCTCGTCGATCAGCGCGCGCTGGAAACTCTTCCCGTCGTTGGCGCCCGCGGCAGGAGCCCGCTCGATCTCATCGAAGTCGCCATCCCCGGCGTCGTCGACGGCGGCCCGCTCAACACCGAGGGCGCCAACATCGAAGGCGGCGGCGTCTATGTGAATGGCTCGCGCGACCGCGCTTGGAACTACACGCTCGACGGCATCGACATCAACGAAACCAGCGCTCCCGGTTCCAACTTCTCTCCCCTGCGCACCAACCCCGATTCGATCGAAGGCTTCCGCGTCATTACCACCAACGCGAACGCGGACTACGGCGTTACCAGCGGCGGCCAGGTCATCTTGGAGACTCGTCCCGGTACCAACGACTATCACGGCAAGGTGTTTTGGTTTTACCAGACGCCTGGACTCAACGCCAACGATCCCGGGAACAAGGAAAACGGCATAGGCCGCCCCCAGTTCGTTCAGCATATCCCGGGCTTCAGCTTCGGCGGCCCCATCTTCAAGAACAAAACCTTTTTTTTCGTGAACACGCAACTCTTGCACGCGTCGCAGGCCTTCACCATCACCAGCCTTGTGTACACCCAGGCTGCTCGCAACGGCATGATCCGCTACGTCACAAATCCTGTCGGTTGTGGTAATAGTTGTCCTTTTCAAAACACTCCGGCCGGTTCTCCGGGCGCTTCTGTGGATGCGAGCGGCAATCCTATCGTTCCAATCAGCACATACAATGTGGCCGCTGACGACTATGCGCAACGCGGCCTCGACCCCTCAATTCAAAAATTTATCGGCCTGACTCCGCTTCCCAACAAGTTCACCGTTGGTGACGGGCTCAACACTGCGGGCTACACGTTCCTCGCTCCCGAGCAGGAGCGCCAGGTGGATTTCACCGTTCGCGTCGACCACAATTTCAATTCCAAGAATTCCATTTTTGGCCGCTGGGCCCACGGCCACCAAAACACTATCGGCGACATCGTCAATGGCGGCTTACAGCCCTTCCCAAACGCACCGAACGTTGTGAACACCGACCGCCAGCCACGCAACCTCGCGATTTCCTGGCGCTATACGCCTAGTTCCAAAATCACCAACGAAGTCATTGCCGGAATGAACCGATTCATCTTCAACTTCGTCAATCCCGATTCACACTTCGCTTCCAATCCTCCCTTTTTGCTCAATGGCGATGGGACAGGCAACAATCCGTTTCTCACTTCTCCTCTCCAGAACTATGTCGGCAACCTCCGCGCTCTCACCACAATTCAGCTCGTTGACAACCTCAGCTATATTCGCGGGCAGCATGCCTTTAAATTCGGTACCAATCTTCGCTATCAGCGTCATATCGATGACCGCGGCTCCATCGGAAATTACGATGCCTCTTCTATCGTTTTCTTCAACACCGACGTCGATCTCGTTAACAATTGTCCCCCAAGTCCTCCAGCCGGTACTCAGTGCTTCCATCTGCCCAATGACATTGATGGAACATTCGACCTCCAAACTCTCAAAAACTCCATCAACAATCTCCTCGGCCGCGTCGGCAATATCCAACAGGGGCTTGTCGCACTCAATGCCAATCAATATGCTCCTCCCGGCGCTCACCTCAGCGATGACTTTCGCATGCCGGAGTACGATTTTTATGCGCTAGACAGTTGGAAGATTCGCCCCAACCTCACCGTGAACGTAGGCCTTCGCTGGGAAATCAAACTATCTCCTCGCGTAGGGCCGAACTTCCTCCTCCATCCCGATCAACCATTCAACGTGGGTGCCGCGCCGGCCGATGACCTGACTTGGGTTCCCGGCAAGCTCTATAAGGACGCCTGGAAGAATTTTGCACCGTCCTTCGGTATTGCCTGGGATCCCTTCAAGAACGGCAAACAATCCGTTCGCGCCGACTACCGGCTCGCTTACGATCGCATGAATACCTTCGTGCTTTCGTCTTCTCTCTTTGAGGGCATGCCCGGCGAAACCCTTCAAAACCAGGTCCAATCCTTCGGCAAAGCAGGTGGTCGAATCGCGGATGGCCTCCCCTCGTTAGCGGCTCCTTCGGGCCTCACTCCAATTTCCTTGCGCCAACCTCCGTCATTCTCGACAACTTCCATAACGGCCATGGATCCGAATTGGACTCCGCCCCAGGTGCACGAATGGAGCCTGAGCATCCAGCGGCAGGTCGGCCATGACACTGTTCTCGAACTCGCATACGTGGGCCATCACGCCGTGCATCTCTTCGGCGGCTACGACTCTAACCAGGCGCAATTCCGGAACAATGGTTTCTTGAATGCCTTCAACGCCGTGGCGGCAGCTCAGGACAGCCCGCTGATTGATCAATTACTCTCCAATGATCCGGGCCGAATCGCCGCGAAGGAAACCGGTTCCGTCTACCTTGCCGATCCCAATAGCCCCTACTTCACTCAATTCTCTCTTGGCTCCGTTGCCGCAGTCGCACAGGAAATTGGAATTGCTACTGACGCCAGCGGCGTTCCCCTTCCGGTTTCGGCGGGCCTGTCCCCTAACTTCTTCTTCAAGTATCCGCAATATGCCGGCGGATTTATCGTCTTGGACAGCGGTGACTGGTCCTGGTACAACGGCCTGCAAGCCACCTACCGCGGCCGCTTCCACGGCTTGCAGTTCCAAACCAACTACACATGGTCCAAGTCCATGGACACGCGTTCCTTCGATCCCACCTTTGGCACTGTGATCGGAGGGAGTTCAACCTTCGGATCTTCGAGCTCTCCGTTTGACAATACCAATCGCAGCCTGAACTACGCCCCTTCCGATTTTGATCGTACCCACGTCTTGCAAGGCGTCTGGACCTACGAGGTACCTTTCGGAAAGGATCGCAAATGGGGCAGAAACTGGGGTTCTGCGCTCGACCGCTTGGTCGGCGGATGGGAAGTTGCCGGCAGCGTTGTTGCCGAATCCGGCAGGCCCACCACTATCTATTCCCCGGCGTTTACCACTAGCAGCATCGTGCGCACGCCGGCCAGCTGTACCGGCTGCGCGCCCGGGATGCTCAGTGTGCATTTCAACCCCGACACTGGTGGCCTCAACTACTTCACTACGGCGCAGATGAATATGTTCACGACTCCCGGCCCCGGTCAGTTCAGCAATCTCGGTCGCAACTTCTTCCGCCTGGGCCGTTACAATGTCATGAACCTCAGTCTTGGCAAAGTCACTCGCCTGGCCTGGAATCACACTTTTGAGCTGCGCGTCGAGATGCAGAACGCTCTCAATTCCAAGCACTACGATGAGCCCGCCAGCATCCGCACTAACAGCAGTGTCTTCGGCGCCGTGGATGCCGCCACTGTTGAAAATTTCTGCTGCTCACCCGGGAGCAACCCGCGCACCATTCAACTATCCGGCAAGTACTCGTTCTAGGCGCTTGTCGCCGAAGCCTTTGCTCCTTGTTCCACCTGGGAGCAAAGGCTCGAGCTGCTCAGTTCAGGAGCTCACCAGACATGTGAGGTCCGGTAAGCGCGTTTGGACGTAGCCGCCCGGCGGCGGACGCTTCGCGTGAGGTAGTGGAGCGTTGGTTGCTCGATGGCTTGGTGTAAATGTGGGTCACAGCAGGTGTTCCTGTGACCCGTCTACGCTAAATGATGCTGGAGGAACTCCAGCGCCGTAATTATTCTCAAAATACCATACGCCTCGACGCGTTCGCGTTGTTCTTTAGTAGACATTCTAGGTGACGCTACACCGCTTTCAGTAGAATGTCAACGTGAGCAAACGCCACTTCGGGGGAATGGCTCTGCACTCAAGAAATCGGCTGTACATAGGCAGCGGGATTCGACATCACTCCCCCATTAAGCAGGCACCTGTGCCTACCGAGAATTCCGTCCGTATCACCCAGCATCCTTGTGGCATGCTAATCGCAGATCTCGTCGATGCACTTTCCTTGTTGGCAAGCACATTGGAGTCTAATGACTGGCAGTCTCTGCCTCGTCCAGTCGTCGAGTGCATCCAAGTGCAGGGAGTCCGTGTCGCGATAGAATCCGGTTTTGGATCAACAAGAGTTTGGTCGGGTAGATCAAGGAGCAGCGGCATTTCCGCTCCAGGAAGGCAAACATCGATGCAACTGGCTTGCTCCGGCTAAGCGGCGCGTCGCTGATATCGGTGGTGTAATCCCCCGAACTGCGCAATCGCTACCAGG
>Ga0210384_10005883_pt1 | contig 13170 bp, 11 predicted proteins | sample IncBWH2MmetaG_FD_160574 | JGI IMG/M metagenome (GOLD analysis project Ga0210384, IMG submission 160574) | Forest soil microbial communities from Barre Woods Harvard Forest LTER site, Petersham, Massachusetts, United States - Inc-BW-H-2-M | ecosystem: Environmental > Terrestrial > Soil >... | reverse complement strand
CCGAGCACCGAGAAGGCGGCCGCCCAGCCTTTCGACTAGACAATTGGTTACATCGTGCGGACAAACGGATTAGGTTGAGTGACCGAAACAGGAGGTCCGTTTTGGAAATACCGTTATTCAGCCTTCTGAATCCGTCGGAAGCGCGTAGCGGTCGATGACGATCTCATCGGAGAGAGCTGTCTCTAAGGTCAGCTCTAGAACCACGTTGACGAGGTCACCGTCTCTGTCGATTTCATCGAGCGCTGCGTCAAACAGATCGCGCTGCATGTCGAGATCCATTCCCTCTGGGCCGTTGAGGCAAATGAGGCCTGCATGTATGTCAGCCCGCTGATACTGGCCGCGCGTTCCCGGTGCGGCTTCTGGCCCACGAAAGTCGTAGGCGTTGCGGGTTACAAGAGTCCAATCGCCTTCGAGGGCTATCTTGAGCAAGTCCCAATCCTTGATGCCCTGGCGACCGATCCAGACGACATGAGAGCTTTCGCCGTGGCCGCGCTCGCGCGCCATGTGCACCAACTCAGGACTCAGACATTCATCAACGAGAAGCTTCATTTCGCCGTCGAAGGACCTTCCGCGACGGCGACGTTGCCGTAGGGCGCCGCGGTTGCCGCGGACGGCCCCGGGGCGGCGTCGCCTTGGCATAGAGAATGGCCAATTCGATAAGCTCTCGTGTCAGGCTTGGATAGGCCTCCTGAAGCCGGCGCATCGGAATGCCTGCGGCAGCAGATGCCGCAACATCATAGACAGGCACGCGCGTTCCCTTGATCACGGGTGTACCGCCGAGGATTTCCGGATCTTCCGTTACGGCGGCACGAGCACGCGTCAGCTTGTCGTGTTCGACCAACGTGTCCGTAATGAAGCGATCGAAGTTCAGCGTCAGGAAGTGATGTTCGATCTTCCAATGTGGACGCTTGTCTCGCCACGTCTTGACCAGCCGCACGGCGGCCTTCGCCTTCACCTCGCTATACAGTGTGTCGATCGCATATTTGCGCTCTTGCGCAGTAAGCGATGGCGCGGCGTCATAGTAGAAACGAATGAGCGTACAAGCCCATGCCCATACCCGCCGACTGTCGTCGTTTGTATAGAGATCCTCGGGCAGAATGCGTTCGTCGATCAATCGGTTGACGTCGCGCACGTCAACGCCTGCCACGACGGCGGCCTCGGGGGTCGTGAGCAGTTCAGCCTCAATGGACATCGCGGCACCAATAATTCTTCCGGCTGATCGGAAGATATAACTTCGAGCGCCGAAACACAAGGTTCTCAAGTAAGCTAGGCCGTGGTTCATGGCTTTAGTTTTTGCCGTCGTTCCGATGTGAATAGCTTGACAGGATGTTCTCTTTCTGTTCTAGCGAGCGGAATCCATGCTTCGGCTGACGGCAACACCAAGAAAACTCGACGCCGGTGCTATCAACCTTCGACCGGGATGTGGAAATCGCGGTACAGCCGCATGGCGTGTCGATGCTCGCCGGAAACCTTTAGTTCCGGCGAGCTTGGGGGGAGCGACGAAGGAGAGACGACTCATGAGCTTCAGAGCAACCCGGCCGGTGCCGCTCATGAGCCCATCCTTCGATGCCCCAACTGCAACCACGAAATTCCGCTAACCGAATCTCTCTCGGGCAAGTCACGGTGTACGTCGCCGCGGGCGGCGCAGAGGAGTCAATAGGTGCCTCGCACGGCGTCGACGGACCATGCGAATGCTCGCGGACGTGCGACGAGATGTTACATCCGACGCCTCATTTTGTTCGTCGACTGGCTTTGCGAGCACGTTGTGACCAGGAAGACCGTGCGGCACTCCCATCCCGTTCCGAGTAGCGGTTCAGATACCGTGTGCGGACGACCGAGAGCTGTTGCGGCATCCGCAATCACCATCGCGACCGCTGCGATCGCGAGTGTTCTCGACATTTGCAAGATGAATTTCGTGGCCTCCCTCGATATGCGCATGAGGCCCGATGTTTCCTGCTTGCAGGCGGAAATAGGATTCATAGTTTATGAGGAATTGCCCGTGACAAGCTCGCAAAGGACGCCTGTTACGTCTCGCCGGTTGCAGACCTCTGGAAAAGAGGATCTGGGGACTGGCTGAGCAACGTGGAGCGCTGGGGCTGAGGTCGGCGCATCTTCCTCCGCTTCAACTTAACAACGTGGGTCCCGCTCGGCGATCCTTACGGGCCCTGCACGGCGATCTGGTTGGCTAAGTCCTGAGCCCGAAAGCCCAGCATCCACAAAGCATCTCGTGGAGGCGATTTGCGACCCAGACAACATAGAAGCTCTGGACGAGGTGGTGCGCGGCAAAGGAGCGGCCGGCCATGGACCGTATCACCGTCAAACAGCTAAGGGCATCCTTCGCTCAGCCGGAGATCGAAAAATCAACTGCTCCAGGGCGCATATCTGCTTTCGCACTCCGACCGTGCCGTCGTCGACACCTTTCACGCTACGGCGCTTCGGGGGCGCGACGACGGCGCGCCGGCGCCTGCCCGTTTGTCAGCAAGCAGTTTCCAATTTCACGATTTATCCGCGTTCGCGCCGATTCCTTTCCCAAACCGAACAGTGAGCGTCACCATGTCGATTCTGTCCGACCTTGTAGCATGCCCAAAGCGCGTCGCACCGGACGCGTTCGGCGAAATCGTGTAACGAGTTGGACCATCCCTTTCCGGTTGCTCTCGAAACAACACACGCTGTTCGGCAAGCATTCGCCGCGGACTCAGCCTGATGCTTACGTGTCAACTCTCGGATATTTTGGACAATATGACTAATCGATTCTATCTCATTAGGGCACGTTTTCAAAGCAAGGAGTCTTCGCTGACCGCTTCTGACCAAGGGTGTTCCGCATCGCACACGGCTTCGCGCGTACCACCGACGCAGCGCACGGCGTTGGCATAGGCAAATGGATAAGAATAAACTACAGGCTCGGCGAGCGCGACTTGGTAGTCCTTTGCGAGTGCCGATATTGCCTCTTTGGTCATGCGACGATCCACAACGATGCGGTCTCCCCCTGAGACGTCAAGCCGTGGCGTATGGAACGCTCGCGCAAGATCGAACCCAAAATCTGTACACATCGCGAGAAGTTGGAAGACCGCTGCGAGAATTTTGCGTCCGCCGCTCGCGCCGATGCCGACCAACTCACTCCCCCCGGTCATAATGGCAGGTAGGTAATTCGCAAGCACTCGTCGGTCTGGAGCGATAGAATTTGGTCTGTCCGGCCGGGGATCGAACCAGTCGATCCCATTATTCATCAAGATACCCGTTTCCGGCGAAACGACGCGGCATCCAAAGAGCGACAAAAGGGTCATCGTTGCGGTCACGACATTTCCGGTGCGATCAACGACGCAAAAATGCGTTGTTGAAGTGAGCGCTGAACGATCGCCGGAATCACCCATATGGTGCAGGCGATCCCTCCATGCAGTCGAAAGCGCAGAGGCGTAGGCTAAATATGTTTCGGCGCCGGGCGTCGATTCCCGGCCTTTGGGCCGCTGCTCGAGTGCAGCAAGCGCCTTTGCGAGTGTAGGCCCTCCGTTAAGCTCGGGCAACGTGTGCACGATGCGGTCCCTGTACCGGATTTCGAGCGGTGCGCTGATCCTAACTTCATAGGATGCGAGGTCCGCTTCGGTGAGATATCCGCCCATTCTTTTTATGTCGTTGGATAGCGCTCGAGCTACCTCACCTCGATAGAATGTTCGGGGGCCGTCGGTGGCCAAGGCGCGAAGGGTACGGGCGAGAACAGGTGCTGGCAACCGGGCAATCGGGGTGCTGGCCGTTGCGAGCGCAGGTGTCGGAGGTGTGTTTCCCGGCAGAAACCACGAGCGAGCAGCAACATCTCGAACTAGGTCGCCGAAGGCCGTCGCAAGGATCAATGTGACGTACCAGTCCACAACCAAACCATCTTCGGCCAAGCGAATTGCCGGTGAGATGAGGGCGTCCCAGCGTTTGCGACCGAACAGCTTGTGCAAGTGATAAAGGCCTGCCGGGACGCCAGGCACAACAATGGCTCGGGGCCCGACCGAGTTACGCCTTTCTTTGACGATAGGACGGGCGAACCGGTCCGTGGCGTCATTGGCCAAGGGGAAATCGATGGGATCTAGGGCGGCCGGTGAGCGACCACCAAAGTCGATCGCAGTGACCCTGTCCGACCGAGCCTCGTAGACAAGCGCTCCGCCGACCCCGCCAACGCCGCTCATCCACGGCTCGACGACACCCAACGCAAACGCCGTTGCGACTGCCGCGTCTGCCGCATGGCCGCCCTCTTTGAGGACACGAGCGCCGATTTCCGAAGCCAATCGATTTTGCGAAACAACAACGCCGCCCTCAGAGGTTAGGGCTGTCTTGAAGACACGCCGCTCTCGAGACAAATTCGGCGACAACGCGTCAATGATCGGGCACATTGGCGAGATCGAGGGGGCGACGAAGCGTACTGAAACGAATAACGAGATTAGCCATGGCCAAACCGGCGATGGTGAGGAAGAGTCCTGTGGGCGTTCGGATAACCCCGGAAATCGCGCTCCCCCCGGCTCCGGCTCCGATTTGTACGAAACCCAAGAGCGCCGCCGACGCGCCTGAGGCTGAAGGACATGCACTCATAGCGCCAGCAATCGCATTCGGAAGACTAATCCCGTAGCCAACGAACCAAACAAACGGGATCGCGATGACCATAGATAGCGGAAGAGTTCCGCACACAAGAGGTGCCAACATCGCTATGCCTGCGAGGCCAGAGACGGAAATACCGAGGCACAGAAGCCAGTCAGGATCGCGACCTATCGCCATCCGGTTTGATATGAGAGAACCGAGGAACATTCCGGAAGCGCAAAGCAACGCGACTGGTCCGTATCCGCTTGGACTTAGCCGATAGCTTTTGATCAAGATGATTGGGAAAGCGTTGTAGAAGAAGTAGAGCGTCGCGAACAATATGATGTTCATCGCCGCGTAAGCGTGAAACTCGCGCGAGAAAAGAAGAGCCGTATAAGCGCCTGCGTAACTACGGAAAGACGGTCTGTTGGCTCGGCGAAGATTCGTCTCCGGCAAGAGATACAGGGCGAGGAGAAATGTAAGGCAAGAAATTCCCGCCATTACACCGAATGTGGAACGCCAGGAAACGAGCTCGGTCAAAACACCGCCAACGCTTTGCGAAATGGGCGCGACGAACGAAATTGCGAGCAATATTCCAGCCATGTCCCGAGCTGTCCCACTTCGATCGTTGATGTCGCGGACGATTGAACGTACGGCAACGACAAATGCGCTGCCGGTGACACCTTGAACAAGTCTCAAACCGATCAGGACGTCCACGGAAGTGGCGATCGCACACGCGACGGCGATGAAGGCGCTAAAGACCGCACCAAAGATGACCAAACCGCGGCGTCCGGTCGCGTCGCTCAGAGGACCCAAAACTAGTTGCCCCAAAGCTGATGTAGCGAGGTAGGCTGTCAACAACAGCTGAACCGACTGAACATCAGCCGCGAGCTCTGCAGCGATCGCCGGAATTCCAGGAAGGTACATGGTTGTCGCCAAGATGTTCACCACATTTGATGCGATGACGACAGCCAATACCGAGCGGCGACTGAATTTGATCGGTGCACTCATCTTTCGCCTAGCCTGGATTTCCACAGAAAGGACGCTCGTATCGCTATACAGATCGTTGACGAACGGATTGTCATCAATTTGGCGAAACAGCCTTTGTCTCGAGATATTCCTCCATGCCCTCGAAACCGTATTCCCGACCGTTGCCGGAACGCTTGTACCCGCCAAAAGGTGCGTTCGGGTCCCAGTCGGGATAGTTGAGGTGGACTTGCCCCGATTGGATCTGCCTGGCCACGGCCCGTACCGTTTCCATGTCGGCGCCCTGAACATGCGCGCCGAGGCCGTAGATCGTGTCGTTGGCGATCTCGACCGCCTCCTCTACCGTATCGTAGGGAATGATCGACAGCACCGGGCCGAAAATCTCCTCCTGCGCAATCTTCATGTGGCGACGGACGGCCGAGAAAACAGTTGGCCGCGCATAGAGGCCGACTTCCAGATCATCGGGCCGTCCTGGCCCGCCGATAATGAGCTTGGCACCTTCCTGCAGTCCGACGCCGATCATCGCCTGGACGCGCTCGAACTGGGCCCGGTTGGCGATCGGACCATGGGTCGTACTTTCCGCAAGCGGATCGCCGACCACCAATTCAGCAGCGGCTGCCGCGGCCAGGAGTTCGACCTTCTCGAGCTGTGAGCGAGACACGAGCATGCGCGTCGGTGCACTGCAGGATTGGCCGAGATTGCGGAACGCGGCGGCGATTCCGAGCGGAACAGCACGACTCAAATCCGCATCCGGCAAAATGATGTTCGGTGATTTGCCGCCGAGTTCCTGGGCGACGCGCTTGACAGTAGGCGCCGCCGCTTGCGCGACGAGAACCCCTGCCCGCGTCGATCCGGTGATCGAGATCATGTCCACCTGCGGGTGCGACGCCAGGGCCGCGCCCACGGTCGGACCTGTCCCGTTGACGAGGTTGAAGACGCCGGGCGGACAGCCGGCATCGTCCATGACCTCGGCGAACAGCAAGGCGCTCAGCGGCGACAATTCGCTCGGCTTCAACACCACCGTGCAGCCGGCCGCGATCGCCGGACCGACCTTGGCTGTAATCTGATAAAGCGGCCAATTCCATGGGGTGATGAGTCCACAGACGCCGATCGCCTCGCGCATGATCGCGGTGCTGCCGCGCCGAGCGATGAATGGATAGGTCGCGAGATTGTCGCGTGCGACACGGAGATGCTCGGCGGCCAGCGGCACCTGGGCGCGACGCGCGTAGGCGATGGCGGCTCCCATCTCGCAGGTGAGCGCCTGCGCAAACAGCTCCAGCCGATCGAGGAGCAAACCATGGAGGCGGTCGAGCAGCGACGCCCGCTCGGCGGCTGGCCGTCGAGACCAGCCTGCGAACGCGCCTCTGGCGGCTGCGACAGCGCAGTCCACATCGTTCTCATCGCCGAGCGCGACTTCGGCGATCGACTGCTCGGTCGCCGGGTTGATGACGCTCGCCGCGGCCGATCCGATCGGCTTCCGCCATTCTCCGTCGATGTAGAACTTGCCGAGGAAACCGGCTTCCGCCAGATGTCGAGCGGGCGACGTCATAGGAAGCGGTCCTTGATGCGATAGTAGGCGCCGACCAGCGGGAGGAACCAGGGAGGACCGAGATGGCCCGGAATGACTGGCCAGGCGAAATCTTTCCAGGGATTGAGCTCGGTGCGTCCGTCCATGACCTCAGCCATGATCGTCCCCATCAGGGTCGACATCTGGGTGCCGTGGCCGCTGTAGCCCACGGAATAGTAGATGCCGTTGCGTTCACCGGCGCGCGGCAGCCGGTCCCGCGTCATGTCGACCATTCCGCCCCAGCAATAATCGATGCGCACGCTGCGAAGCTCGGGGAAGACATCGTGCAGCGCGGCCTGCAGGATCGCGCCGCTTTTTTCGTCCGATGCCGGATTGGAGATGGCAAAGCGCGCGCGGCCACCGAACAGCAGCCGGTTGTCCGGAGTCGTTCGGAAGTAGTTGACTAGATTCTTCGTATCGACCGCCATCCGGCGGCGTGGCAGAAGCCGATCGAGCGTTGCGCTCGGCAAGGGCTCGGTGACGATCAGGAAAGCGCCGACGGGCACGATCCGGCGCCGAATCCAGCCCAGTGGCCCCGTATGCGAAATGCCGCTCGCGAGCAGAACCTGCGAGGCCCCAAGCCGGCCCTTCGATGTCTCGATCTCGTGGCCTCCGCCAGCTGCGGGTCGCAGGCCCATCATCGGCGTATGCTCGTGGATCTCGACGCCGCGCCGCGCCGCGGCTTCCGCAAGGCCGCGGACGAAGCGCCCGACATGCATCCCGGCGCTCTTGCGGAAGATGAGCCCACCGCAATAGCGCTGTGATCCCACCTCGCCGGCGAGATCAGCACGGCTCACCATCGCCGTGTCGGGATCGACATTGGCCGCGAGCAATTCCTGGCTACGCGCCAGCTTGTCATAGTGCTCGGGCCTCGCCGCAAGCTTGATCTTGCCGACGCGGGCGAAGCTGCAGTCGATCTTTTCTTCCGTCACCAGACGCTCGACCGTATCGACCCCGGCGTCGAAGGCCCGGTAGAGCCGGTTGGCGACCTCCTTACCGAGCTTGGCCGAGAGCGTGCCGTAGTCCTGGGCGAACCCGTTATTGCACATCCCGCCGTTCCGCCCGGACGCGGCGTGCCCGATCGTTTCGGCTTCGAGCATTACGACGCGCGCGCCCTTCTTGGCCAGCGCCAACGCGGCAGAACAGCCGGTCAGTCCGCCGCCGATCACCGCGACGTCATAGGTGCCTTGGACCTTCCCTGCGGCGGCGCTCGTGAATGGCCCCGATGTATCCAGCCAATAGGATGTAAGCTTCATACCGGGCTCCGAAATCTCGCCTATCTGAACGCTGGGCATCCGCAAATCGCGCCGGCCCACCTCTGTCTGAGAGCCTACCAACCGCGCATCCGCGGCCACCGCGCTTCGATTGCGTCGCCTCTCGCGGAGACGACGTTGTACAGTTCGTGTTGCGAGGCCGTGGCGCAGGCGTGATTGGGCAGAATCCTGACCTTCGCGCCGATCGAAAGGTCGGGCAAAGCATGCGCCGACTCGGATCTCATGGCGAGGATGCCGTGCTCCTGGCTCGCTTGCGCGACAATCAAGTCTGGATAGACCTTGCCTGAGAGACTGCAGACGAGACCGTAGCCCTGATCAACGCGCTGCATCGCGGTGCCGCGGTCGCGCGACAGCGCCATCCACCCCGCATCGACCAAAATCCAGCCTTTCTCGGGCTTCGCGCCGATCACGGTGGCGAGCACCGAGATGGCGATGTCGTCGGTCGTGCAGACACCGACGCCGTGCATGACCAGATCGAAGAACATGTAGACGTCGGCCCGCATTTCCGTGACGTCGGTCAGATCTTCGGCGAAATGTGCGGTTGGCGTCGAGCCGACGCTCACGACAGGACATTCATGCCCTGCTGCCCGCAACACCTCCGCCGCGGCGACGGCGTGGGCCCTTTCGTTCTCTGCGGCCGCGATAAGAGCGTCCGGCGAGCAGAGGCTGTAGGATTCGCCGGCATGGGTGAGAACGCCGGCGAGCTTGACGCCGGCCTCGGCCAAGGTGGCCGCCACGATGACGAGCTTGGGATCGGCCGCGGTCAGCCCGCCACGGTGACCGTCGCAGTCGATCTCGATCAAGGCGGACGGCGTCGCGCGGGCGGTGCGACCGGCCGCGCCGAGCATGATCGCCTGCTCCGGCGAATCGAGCAGTACCTTGAGGTCGACGCCTGCTGTCCGCAGACGCATCGCTCTTTCGGCTGTGTGGGGCGCCAAGCCCACGGCATAAGTCATGTCCCGGAAACCGTACTGTGCGAAGTACTCCGCCTCGGCCAAGGTTGAGACAGTGATTGGTCCCGGTCCGGACGGATAGGCGCGTCGGGCGACGTCGATGGATTTCGCGGTCTTCATGTGGGGACGTAGCACCACGCCGCGTGCGGTCACACGCGAGCACAGACGGGCGAGATTGCGATCGAGCCGGTCCTGGTCGAGCAGGAGGGCCGGCGTTGCCAGCGCGCCGATCGTTGCGGCCGTCTCGCCGTTCTGGACATCCGCTGTGCGCAACTCCGGCTGTGGCACTTCGATGTCTCCTAGCCGAACGATTGATTGGCGATCGCGAAGGTCCGCGCGGGCCCGGCTGCTGGCAGCTGCGTCCCGAGGATCATGGTGGTGGCGTCACCGACCTGCTGCAGGCCGATGCTTTCGAGCCACTCCCCAAGTTGCGATGTGGCAGAGGTGTCGATCCGGACGAAAGCACGCCCGAGGCGTGCGAGCGCAGCCTCGATCAGCGTGCGGGCATCGGCCGGGCTTTCGGCAACCACAGGGCCGATGACATGTCCGCGGCCGAAGAGGCGGCAGATGGCGTAGCCGCGCGGCGTGCCGTCACGTTGCAGGACATAGCCGTCACCGCTCTGGACGAGCCGATCCAGCATCCGTCGCCTCTCCAAACCCGTAGCTTCCTGATCGAGCTGCGCGATGGCCTTAAAATCCGATGCAGCCATCGCCCTGACGAGGCCGGACGGCGGCGTCTCAAAACGCTCTCTTGGAATGCCCTGATGCTGGTGAATGACCCCTACGGGCACGAAGCCACGGCGCCGGTAGAGCATAATGCCTTCCGCCGTCGAATTCAGCGCGACCGTCCGTGGGTGCGCCGACGCCAGCAGCGCATCCATCAGCCGCGCCCCGTAGCCGCGGCCCTGCGCGGCCTTCGCGACGATGATCATCCCAGCGGACGCATGGGTCTCGCCATACGGCCACCAAGCCGCGGTCCCGATCACAACACCGGCACGCTGCAGCACAAAGCCATGGCCCAACTGCAGCGCGACATCCCAATCCTCGAGCCGATAGGGCCAGGACATCTCCTGCGAGAGCTTTAAGGCGCCTTCCAGATGCACGCTGGCGAAAGGAACCAGGACGACGTCATCATCATCGCGACGACCGGCCTGGTGAGCTGCGCTTGTCTTCATGGGTCGAAGTCTCTGCTCGGGTTTCCGGTCGATCGCCAGTGCTTGAGAGGACGAGAGTCATCTGAGGATTCTCGCCTCCTCTGCAGCCTACCTTGAGCCCGACAGCATTGCGCGATCGGACCGAAGGAAAGTTCGGCAGAGAATTTCAAGAATGATGCGGCAGATCGGCCAATCTGCTGTCAGCGGCTGGCGCGCCACAGCGCGATGCGGTCGCGCATGCGGTAGCCCTGAATGAAGGCAGGCATGAACCACGGATCGCCTCGATAAAGCGGGATGAAGGCCGGCGGCCGGAAGTCAAAGGCCGTGCGCGCCCGTTCCTCGTGGCCCATGATTTTATGGGCCGCATGCATGCCGACCCATGGCGCCCAGACGACGCCCGAACCGCAGAAGCCGGTGGCATAGACGACGCCGTCCTTCTCGAAGATGCGCGGAATCATATCGCGGTTCATTGCCACATTGCCGAACCAGCTGTGTGACAGAGGAACGGACTCCAGCTCGGGGAACAGATTCACCAGGCCGCTGCGCAGAAGTAGCTTCGGAGCCACGGGATCGCCGACGCGGGAGCTATCACGTCCACCGAGCAGAATGCGCTTGCCGTCGGGTGAAGGCCGGTAATAGAAGCCGACCTCCCGGTTCTCGGTGATCATCATGCGTTTCGGCATCAGCCGCGCCATGAGTTCGGGCGCGAGCTCCTCCGTCGCAATGATCCGGCTGCGGACCGGGACCAGCCTGCGGCGCAGGAAGGGCGCGGCACCATCGGTGTAGCCGTTGGTGCACACCATGACCTGACGCGCCTGTACCGAGCCGGCCGCGGTGACGACGCGGGATCCAGACCCATCCCTCTCGATCGAGACGACCGGAGTTCGCCCGTGGACGGTCAATCCCGAAGCGAGTGCGATCCGCAACAGCTCGGCGTGGAACTTCGCCGGATGCAGCCCGCCGATGTCCATCCGAACCGTGCCGCCGCGGTAGACATCGGTGCCGATATACTTTCGTTGCTCGGCATAGGGAACGGCATAGGCCTCGATCTTCAGTTTTCTCGCCAGCCTCTCCGCGGTCCGCGCCATGGCCTCGTATTGCTCATAGCCGAAGGCGCCTTTGAACTGTCCCACCGGCTGGAAGTCGCAATCGAGCCCTTCGGTCTTGATGAAGTCGTACAAGAATTCGCGCGCGATCTTGCCTTCCGCCTCGATCGCAAGCGCCCTCTCTTCACCGAACCGCCGCGTGAGCGTCGCGTAGTCCGGCCGAATGGTTCCGCTGGTGATTCCGCCGTTGCGCGTCGAAGCTCCCTCACCTGGATTCATTGCATCAAAGGCTGCAACCGAGCGCCCTTCGCGCGCAAGCACCAGACCGGCAGAAAGTCCGGCATAGCCCGCGCCCACAATCAGCACGTCTAGATTTCTGGGCAATGGCTGCTGAGGCAGCGGCCTGAGCGGGGCGGCTTCCCACCAGTAAGGTTTCGCCTTTGCTTCAACTCGCGGCGCGTGCATGGCGTTCGCTCTCATATGTTGCGGGGTGGCCGGCCTTGCGCCCGGATCACATTCGAATGATCAGATGTGGTCGTCTCGAACGTCGAGGGCATCTCGCAACCCGTCGCCGATGAAGTTGAAGCTCGTCACCGCGATCGTGATCGCGGCACCGGGAATGATGGCGAGCCACGGAGCGCTCGCCAGATATTGCTGGGCGCCATTGAGCATGTTGCCCCAGCTCGGCAGCGGCGGCTGGATCCCGTAGCCGAGAAAGCTGATATAGGCCTCCAGAAGGATCGCGCGGGCGACGGCCAGGCTTGCAGCGACGATGATCGGACCCATGGCATTGGGCAGAATCTCGCGGAACATGATATGACGGCGGCTTAGCCCCACCATCCGCGCAGCCTGGACAAACTCACGCTCCCGTAGCGAGCGCACCTCGGCCTCGACGATTCTGGCAGTCTCCATCCAACTGGTGAAGGCGATGATCACGGTGATCATCGCCGGACTGGGTCGAAGCACCGCCGCCAGCGCCAGCACGAGGAAGATCGAGGGATAGGAGAGGAAGCCGTCCACCGTGCGCATCAGCGCCGCCCCGACCCAGCCTCCGCGATAGCCCGCCGTCACGCCGACCAGTGTGCCGATCAGCGTCGACAGCAACATCGCGGAGAATCCCACCAGCAGCGACACGCGCCCGGCCATCAATAGCCGGGCAGCCAGATCACGCCCCAGCGGGTCCGTGCCGAAATAGTGTTGTCCGCTCAGAGGCGGAGCAAAGCGGGCACGCAAGTCTATGTGGAGCGAGTCGTAGGGCAACGCATAGGGGCCGACAACGCACGCCAGCACAAGGAGGGTTATCATCGCGATTCCCGCGAGCGCCAGATGATGGCGCGTGAAGCGGCTCACCGCACGGCTTTGCCACCAGCGGGAAGGGGCCAGGTTCGCTGCGATCAAAGTCATCATATGGCTCCTGTTGACGGCACGAACCTGCGTCTTCAGCTCAAGCGAATGCGCGGATCTACGACAGCGACGACGATGTCTGCGATCAGGTTGCCCAACACGACCAGGATGGCCGAGAATATCAACAGCCCCATCACGACCGGATAGTCGCTGTAACCGAGGCTGTCGAGGAACAACCGCCCCATTCCCGGCCAGGTGAAGACCGTCTCGGTGACCAATGCGCCGGTCAGA
>Ga0210384_10005881_pt1 | contig 13176 bp, 8 predicted proteins | sample IncBWH2MmetaG_FD_160574 | JGI IMG/M metagenome (GOLD analysis project Ga0210384, IMG submission 160574) | Forest soil microbial communities from Barre Woods Harvard Forest LTER site, Petersham, Massachusetts, United States - Inc-BW-H-2-M | ecosystem: Environmental > Terrestrial > Soil >... | reverse complement strand
CGTGGTCGAGCAAAGAACTACCGATGCGTGCTTCGCTTGGAATTACGCCGGACGAATCCGCTTGCGGATCGGGCAAAATATCTCTTGGAACCGGTGGAACCAAGGACAAATGCGGAGGAAGAAGGTGAATTTCGTTCGGCGCCGGCTCAGGTTTAGGCGGCGAGCTGGCTGCCAATTCGGCAGCAAGGCGCCCAGCATCCTGCGCGGCAAGCCACCTGTCAATATCGTTCGCCGCGCTTTCGGTTAGATCAACGAAGCAGATTCCCGCTTCCTTGCGCGTCGGGCTGAGCCAAATAACCCGGCCGGCAATCGTAATCGGAACTTCGTCGTTGAAGAGTCCGAAACGTAAACTCAATTCCTGCCCGGCATTCAATTTTGCGACGGCTTGAAGGGATAGGCCGCCGCCCCCTAGATTCAGCAGGATCCCGCCGTTATCGTCGCCAAACTCCAGATACGTTATGGAGCAAAGTTTTTGTCTGAGGTGCCGCCGCCGGTCCTCGGAACGAACAACAATTTGAGAAGTGGTTGTTTGGCTCACGGCTTCTTACTTACTCACGCGCCAGAACGCGCTCCCGAGGAGCAAGGACACCAAATTGCCCGACCGACGCGGGGTCTAGTCCCTTTCTCCTTCGGGCCAGCGGAGTAAATCTTAATGCTAGTCTCCAGCCGCCGCAAGGGGCATATTCACCCATCTGGGCGGAATATAAGGTGTAAATTTGCCCGGTCCAGCTAAAACGGAAATTTACCGCCATAATTGAAGCAATGTACTTGCCATTCCTGACCCAGAACACGGCACCACAGGGGTACCATTACTCCCGGTAAGTAATCAAATTTCTACTGTAGTCAAGCAATGTTGAACTCGGGATCTACAGCACTTCGGCCACTTGGTGTGACCAATCGGATGCCATTCAGTTCCCGAACACTGACGGAAATTGCCGCCCTGCGCGCCTAAATTCACACGTGGGAGTGGAAACTGATGGCTGCGAACGTGCTAGAATTTACCCGGTCACGCTTCTTGTATGCGACGATGCCCAACGTCGTGGTCAGAAGCGCCTCAGAACCGCCGAAGATGCAGATCAGAGAACAGCGATTCCTCATCGCCAGCGAACCCTTTTACCGGGGTTTCTGGACCTCTTTTGAGGTCCTCACGGCGCGTATCCCAAGGGTTTCGATGCTGGCTCCGGTTTATCTCTTCCGGGGTGTAGGCGAACGCCGGTTCCGTGTGCCCACCAAGTCTCTGCTTGGATCGGTCGTGGTACACGGCGTTGCAATCTTCCTGATGGTGCGCTTTATTCAGATCTACGGGACTGCGCCACCGCCCATTGATCTAACGCCAACGATGGAGGATACATATTACCCGTTGCCCCCGCTGCCGCACCCGGAGGCATTGCCAAAAATTACGCCTAAAGGCCCCGGTGGAAAGCCTGGGCGCTCCCAACAGCCCAAGGAGGAGCCGAATCCGGGCAGTTCCAGCCTTCGCCGTGACCTCACGGTAATTTCGAACACCAGCCATCCTGACAACCGGCACCAGACCATCATTCAGCCTAAATCACCACCCGACCTCATCATCAAACAGGACCTGAAACTTCCTAATCTCGTGCTTGGAAATCCACTGCCGGCCCTTGCTAAACCGCAAGTACAATTTCCGACTGACCTGGCGAAGCCTATCGCAGCGAAGCACGAAAACAATGATCCTGCAGCTCCTCAGCCTGTCGTAACGCAACAACCGCCGCAACTGACTATCGTTGCCGCGACTGTGCCGGTCCCGCGGCTGGCCCTGCCTCTGCCTGCGGCGTCGGGTTCAAAGCCCGTGCTTGGCGGTTCGAGCGCGTCGGGAGCGGCGGCGGCCACAGCGGTGGCGCCAACGATCGGCGGAGGCGAAAATCCTGGTCCGGCGAATGGTGTACTCATTTTAGGAACCGATCCTGCCGCAGCCGGAACTCCCGTGATTTTGCCTCCCGGCAATAGATACGGCTCGTTTTCCATCTCGTCGGTTGGTGGCGAATCAGGTTCGCCCGGTGGCGTGTCTGGCGGCGTCCCTGGAGGAGGCACTGCGGGGGTTGGCGAAGCCGGCGACGCAAGCTCCGGAGTCGGCAACGAAAGGACTGGCGGAGGCGGAGGTGGTCCGGCGGTCGGGTCCTCCGGAATCAGTGTTACGGGGCCCGGTGCGACAGTTGGAGCCCACGGAAATCTTGTCGGCTCGATCCCAGCCGACGCAATTTATCCAGTGATTCGCGCTCCCCATATTCAGCGCAATACACTCTCGATTTCCGCGGGTGGCGTTGGGGGCGGCGGCCTCGGCGTCTATCAGGCATTGCAGTGCGGCAGGATCTACACCATTTTCGTGCCGATGCCGACTTCGACCTGGACGCTACAGTATTGCCAGCAGACATCTGCTTCGCCGGCGAAGACGCAGTCGCAATCGGAAACTTCCATCACCACGCGCACGCTTCAATCTCAGGAGTCGCTGCTGCCTCCCGATCCTCTGCAGGAATTTGATTTTCGCCGAACGGCGCTGACATCCGATCTAACGAACAAAATGCTGATCCTGAAGGGCGAGATCCGCGAAGACGGCGCGGTGGACAAGCTTGAAGTCTATCGTGGAGTGTTGAAGGAGATTGACGACATCGCGCTCGCGGCGCTGGGCAAATGGAAATTTGCGCCCGCAAAACGCGGCGAAAAGCCGGTCGCCGTACAAATTCTGGTCGGCATTCAATTGTCAGCGACGCCAGCCGCCCGTTGAGACGGATATCGAAATAAGTTCAATCGGCGCGGTGCCTATGATGGGCGATTATTGAAGCCGCGCTTCGCCGGCTATTGATCTTTCTTCGACAGAGAATACACACCAGCGCCACTTTTCTAGGGCTTTGCAGTGGAACTGGCCTGAACCGGCTTCTTGTGCGGTTTCCCCCAGAAGATGTACGTACCTTTGTTGGTAGATGTGATGATGTCGGCAGCGCCATCACCTTTCAGGTCCGCCACCGTGACTGTGGATCCAACACCCGACCGGTTGTGAATGAGTTCCGGTTCGAACCGAGCGCCCCCGGGAGCCTTGGGATCACGAACGGCGTGAAACACATACAGCACTGCCGGGCCATAAGGATCGGCATCAGAGTAACTATCCAGATGAGCCCAGTAGCGCTTTCCCACGACGATATCTGGAATCCCATCGCCGTCCATATCCGCGCAGGTCATGCCATGTAACTCGGAAAAGGTCACACCACCGGCGTTCGTCGTCGCATAGTTATCCATGATCATGTGCTGAACAAAAGTGATGTTTCCACTTTTGTCCTTCTTCTGCTCATACCACGCCAACCCGAATCCGTGCGCCTGCAGACTCGTCACCACGTCGGGGAGGCCGTCTCCGTTTACGTCGTAGACGCACATCTCAGCGCCACCGGAACCGAAATCCACTGGATGAAATTGCCACGGCCCGGAATTCCCCGAGGGTGGCTGTTCGTACCATCCGGCCGACGTCAGAAAATCCATTCGACCGTCGCGGTTTATATCCCCCACTCCCATACCATGATTATTGACTCGACCAGGTTCCGATATGGGGTGTATGGCCCAAGGTTTCGTCGGATCCGACGGGTCTGGCTTTGCATAAGCGTAAATTCCGCCGCCTCCATACTCGACTTCGGGCTTTCCGTCCCCATCAATATCTTTAAAAAGCACGAGTTCACTTGTGATTGGCGGGACAACCAGATAACCATCCCAGCGGCGCGATTCACCCTTGGGATTGACGTAAATCGAAATAGGCCTGAAGTCGGTGGAGAGGACATCGGGCCAGCCATTGCCGTGATAGTCGAACGCAAAATTCGCCATGTCCAAGGCATATTCAGTTCCAGGACTGAACGTCTGAGAATGATACAACTCGTGACGAACGGTGTAATCGGGACCAAGGTAGTAGAAAGGCCCGGCAATTATGTCCTTGATGCCATCGTGATTGACGTCAGCAACCGCAGCTGACCACGCGTAGCTGTAATCGCTGATTCGCTGAGCTACGTAATTTGGAGAGACGTATTCTTTAGGCTCTTTCCTGTTCGCGAGGTCTTTGTAAGACAAATCCTTGAAATGAACTTCGCCAGTGCCTCCAACGTACAGTGCTATCGGACCGAACCCAGAGCCATTATCCGTTGTGCCGTCGCCTTCCGAGCCGATCCCGTTGACGTTCGCCTTCACAACATCCGTGTCAACAAGTGCTTCAACAAAGTTCCAATCGCCCGCGTGCAGAGGTGAAGACCCAGCACCTCGCCCGCCACGTCCTCCCCTTCCTCGGCCACCGCCGCCCGCGCCAGCTTGATCAGCGCTCGCGGCTTGCGGAGGGCTGGCGCCCAAACCGGCAGCCTGCGCGGCCAGATTAGTGGATGGTCCGGGCGCAACGGCCGTGCGAGACGCTCCAGCGGCAGGTTCTAACTTGTCGCGGTGGATTTCGTTGCCCTTGGAATCCAGCAAAGCTTTATAGGAACCCAGATCCCCTTCCGTCAACGAAACGTACGTACCCTTCATGCCATCTGGAGTCTTCTGGGCCCTGAGGAGAATTCCCGTCCTGCAGGCAGCCGTACATCGAAAACTTACCGCGAGTTGAATGTCTTGATAGGATTTATCGAGGACGAGCCATCCACCGCTCCCGCCGAGTTTCGGTGTGCCGACATATTCCCCATTTTTCGCTTGCCAATCCGCATCACCCAGAGTGTGCCACCCCTGAAGCGATGTGGCCGTAAACTTAACGTCCGGCTGAAAATCGGGAGGGCCGTCCGCAAACGCTCGCGACAACAATAACAGCGCGGCCACAGTCAAAAGCCCTATCGTCAATTTCCGCATCGCTTTAATCCTCCCGCTTCAGCTCACAATTTACTGGATCCCAAATCATCAATCATGCAAACACAAGAGAAACTTCAAATCGCGTTAGAGCTCAGATGATGTGGTTTGCTCCCCGATGAATGGTCTTACGCGATTACGCAGGACAAATTTGCTGCGACGGGTTCTCTCGGCAAGCCCACTGTGACTACCTCTTAACCAGAATCGCGAGATAATTACAAAATATCGTTAACGTTAACGCCGCTAAATCCAAACATACAAACGCACTCGACACGTACTCCGTATCCGCACGGTACTTAATCACATTGCCTAACAGCTGTCAATCTTGCCAACGCACGCGAATGATTTTATGTGGGCACGAGGGATTTGACACAACCGACATATTGGGTAAACATGCGGTTTCTCGGCGACCACCGGATAGGAAAGGCTCCCAAAATGTCGCGTAAACGCATGATCACAGCGCCCGCAGTCGCAAGCGCGTTATTTCTCACGCTCTTTATGCTTCCCGCTGCCGCGCAGCATAGCGACAAATGGCTCGCACCGATCGGGAAGGACTTCCCCTCGGTTGGCGGCAACATCGCCAACCAGCGCTACTCGGGATTGACGCGCATAACTCCCGGCAACGTTGCCCAACTGGGCGGCGCGTGGATGGTGCATGTAAATGATCAGACCGGCGGAGGCAACATGGAGGCGACGCCGGTGGTTGTGAATGGCGTGATGTACATCGCGACAGGCGCTGGCGGAGTAATGGCAGTGAATGCGGCGACGGGCGCAAAAATCTGGAAGTTTCAATCGTCCAGCAGCGGAGGGACAAATCGCGGCGTGGCCGTTGGCGAAGGTCGTGTTTACTCCGCCGGCGGAGGGAATGAGTTAGTTGCGCTCGACCAGGAAACGGGTGAGCTGGCATGGACTGCCAAAGTGGGCGACCGCGGTACCACGGTTGCACCGGCGACATATTATGACGGGCTCGTTTATATGGGAACATCTGGCGGTGAAGGTGGCATACGTGGCTACTTCGGCGCCTATGACGCAAAGACGGGCAAGAACGTCTGGGGATTTTGGACTACGCCGGCACCGGGCGAGCGGGGGCATGAAACCTGGGAGGGAGATTCCTGGCAGTCAGGCGGCGGACCCATCTGGATACAACCAGCGATCGATCCGGAACTGGGGATGATCTATGTTTCCGTCGGGAATGCCTCGCCTGACAACGACGGCACCAAACGCGGTGGCGACAATCTGTTCACCTCTTCCATCGTGGCGCTGGATTTGAAAACTGGCGCGTACAAATGGCATTACCAGGAAGTTCATCACGATCTCTGGGATTACGACAACGAGGTCGCTCCGGTGCTCGCCGATATTAAGTTTCACGGTCAGACGCGCAAAGTGCTCATCCACACCGGGAAAACCGGATTCGTTTATATTTATGACCGCATCAACGGCAAGCCTCTCATCGGAATCGAAGAGCGCGCTGTGCCACAGGAGCCTCGCATAAAGACGGCGGCAACTCAGCCCTTTCCAATTGGCGATGCGGTCGTGCCTACCTGCCCCGAGCCGGGGAGCGTCGCGCCGGGATCGAAAACCAGCTGTATATTTGGCGCCTACTGGGATCAGCCGGTCGTTATGGCGCCGGGCACGCAAGGCGGCGTTTCCTGGGCGCCGACGGCCTTTAACCCAAAAACGGGCCTCATATACATCGGAGGCTCGATTATCAACTCCGCGTACGGGCTGCGGCGCCAGGATTGGGACCCTCAAAATAATCGCCTTCAATCAGCCGGCGAAGGCGTCGGCTTTTATCGTCCCGCAGGCGAACCACGCTCCGGCACGCTGACAGCGATAAATCCAGCAACGAACAAAATCGTATGGCAGAAACGGATGAAATATCCACTCGGCACCGGTAGCGGACTTCTGAGCACTGCATCGGGTTTGCTATTTAACGGAGAGTCTGATGGCCGTCTCATCGCTTTCGACAGCAAAGATGGCAAGGAACTATGGTCTTTTCAAACCGGAGCGGGCGCGGACGGGCCAGTAGTTACCTACGAAGTCGGTGGCGAGCAGTACGTTGCAATTCTGGCAGGAGGTAACACATTTCAACTCTCACAGCACGGCGACAATCTCTGGGCGTTCAAAATAGGGGGCACGCTAACGCCCGCGCCAGCGCCGACTCCGCCGCCAACCACTCAACCTGAAGCGGCTGCGCTCGGTCGAGGCCGCCGCGGAGGAGCGCCTAGCACGCCTGGCCAAGCGCCCCCGCCCGGGGGAAATGCTCCGTAGAAGGAAAGTTCTCGTTGAATAGCTTACGGCTTCGGTTGCTTCGCAATCACCAGTTTGGCGATCTTGCTGTAAGTGGCCTGTGGAAGAATCTTCTTTTGGACCAGGTCTGTTTTCGCCTTGTAGGGACGTCCGGCTATGATTTTTTGGGAGTACGCTTCGCCAATGCCCGGCAAAGTCTGGAGTTGATCTTTTGTCGCCGAATTCAGGTCAATCAAGTCCGCGCTCGGAGCGGTTGACGATGACGCCTGGGCCGGCTTCGGGGCCGGTTTGGTGGCCGTGGTTGATTGCGCCGTGGTCAACGATGCGAGAAAAACGAGACTCAGAATCGTGGTTGTTACGACGGAAAGTATTCGCTTCGTGTTCATCAACGTTCTCCTTTATTGTGAGATTCGCTGCATTGCGCTACCCAAGCTAACAGAGAGCCACCCACCATAAAATTAAAATCTCGCAGCCGCCTAAAACCAGCATGCGGCCGTGATAACCTTGGGTCTTGACGAATATCGTTTCGATGCCCTGAAGCAAGATGGGCCCTCGATTGGCTGCGATATCGTTCTCATGCTCTACCGGAGTTCTGACAATTTTTCAACAATTCAAACGCATCGTGGCTTCAAGATTTCAAACGACAGATCGAAACGATACCGGACTCTTTAAGTGCGCTTCCTGCGGCAGCGCTCGAGTGCGCAGATCTGAGCCGCAGGGCCCCACCGAGAGCCTTGCTCTACCATTACTCCGGCTGTATCCGTTTCACTGTATTGATTGTTACCAACGTTTTTATAGCCGTTCGCTGCCAAATTCGCAGCCGATTCACGATGAACGTCGCGAGCCCGAAACTACGACACGCGCTCCCGAGGCCGTGAAGAATCATCCTCCGGAAACAACACAAATTCCGGCGCGATTGAACCAGGAGGAGAGAAGAACTTTCAGCCGCTTGAGCTGCCGGATACCAGCACGAATCGTGGCCGACGCGAGTTTGAAACTTACGGGAATCGTCAATACCATCAGCCTGAATGGCTGCTTCGTCGAGACGCCTCGATCCGTGCCCACCGGAAGCGACATTGATCTGACACTGGAAATCGGCGAGACAACGCGGGTTCGCGGCGTGGTTCGCAGTGTGCGCCAGGCCACGGGCATGGGGATCGAGTTCACCGACATGACCGTGCCGAACTTTCGACGACTCCGAAGCATCGCACGGGATTCGGTGAGACTGAATCCGGATCTGTGACGATATATCCCCGGCGTCGGCCTCGCATCGCGTCAATTCTAAGGGCGGTTTCGCGGCGGCGAACTCTTTCGAAGAGATTTCGGCTTTGCAGTTTTCTTTTTTCCAGCGGGCTTTTTTTTCAATTGCTCGATCTGAGCGTTCAAATCGGCGTTTTCTTTAGTAAGGACATCCACGCGATTGCCTAAGTCCCCAGCATCCTTCTGCAGTTGCAACACGTGAGCCTTCAACTGTTGATTTTCTTCCAGAGTTTTGGAGTCTCGGCAGGACGCCAGCGATATCCCCAGGGCCAGCAACATAAAGCAGTTCAAGACAGGCTTACTCATAATCACTCCGAATGGCAGGCCGCTCATGCAAAAGCTGGGTTTCTCCATTATAGCAGCCGAGAGTGGTCGAGATTTGTCAGACGCCTCCTGGAAAGGCTTTTGGCAATTTGCAGAAGATTCTTGAATAGAAGCGCTCTCGCGGTGACTAAGGGGCAATCTCAAGCTTGGCCGAGGTAGACTTGCCGTCGGTGGTGGCTGTGGACTGCTCGATCTGCTGCAAATTCTGCTTCATCTGATCGGCGTATCGTCCCTGCGGGACTTCTTTGAGGTAGGCTCGCATCTGTGCCGCCGCGCCGGTATAATCCTGCTTCTGCAAAAGAATTTCAGCGTGCATGGCGTGCAAATCCTGCATGGTCTGGTGCGGGCCTTTCTCCGTCAACTGCGCGCTTTTCTCCGCCGCATCGTACCGCTTCAATTGGAAATTTCCAACCGCCTGGATATAGCTGGCAATGCCGATACTGGGATCCAGTTCCAGAGCTTTTCCTGCCGTCTGTACGGCCTGCTCAGTTTCCTGATTTTGCATCTCCAGTTGGGCAAGCCCCAGATACGGAGGAATATAATGCGGGTCGGCCGCAATTGATTTCTCAAAATCCTGGCGGGACTTTTCAGTTTCGTGGCCGGTGGCATAAATGCTCCCTAAATCGTTCCAGGCGGCGGCGTATTTATCGTATTCGGCGACGGCTTTCTCCAGATGTTGTGCAGCTGAATCGAAGTGCTTGTTCTGCGCGTCCTTCTCGCCTTTTTCGAATTCTTTTCGCGCGCTGTTGGGCACCTGCAACGAAGTGACGCTGATGGAAGACCCCGACACTCCTGCAATTCGCGTGAGATGCAAAGTTCCCACATCAATTCCAGTTATATCGGCGCGATCGGTAATGGTTTTGTTCAGTGGCATGTAGCCGGGAACACTGACCTCGACTTCGCAACCTGTCAACATGTTCTGGGGGCCACCAACCTGGTTAATCCCGCTGCCCGAGGACGGCATGCCGTTGTTGGAAGGCGACATCGAAGCATCATTGGCGGCGCTGAAGTCCATGTTGCCTTGAGGACCAGCGCCGAACGTGAATTGGAAATATCCCTTCAAGTCGGTGTGGATTACCTGTAGTGACCGTGTTCCGCAGCCAATTGAAACAGAGATCGGCTCCGGAACAGGCTGGCCCGTGTCCATTAAAACGCGCCCGTTTACAAACAGCGGAGACTGAAATTGCGGTTGATTCGGACCAGGTTGTTGGACGGGACCGGAATTTGAGCTTCGAGGCGGGGTTGTCGTGGACGATCCCGAGGACGTTGACCCCGAGGAGCCTGATGAAGATGTCCCGGAGCCTGATGTTCCAGACTTCTGAGCCCGCAAAGGCGAGGCTATTAAGATCGCGAATAATACCGGCATGCAATATCGAGAAGACAATCGGCACATGGCTTGCCTCTCAGGAAAAACTGTTCGACCAGTCCTGCGAGCATACGCCTAAAAGCAGGTATAAGATACAGATTTTCGAATTCTCGACTTTGCAGGATAGGTGGCAGTCTCTCTTGTTCATGATCAGCCGCCAGAAGCGGATTCCGCGGAGGAGCGCCGTAACGATTGGATCGCTGAATACCCGAGCAGCAGCACCGCAATTCCGAGCACAACCCATAAGAAGTATCCGTTCTTTTCGGTCCACGGACGCGGATCGGAATAATCCGAGTTCTCTTCTTCAGGCCCGACTACTGCTGGCACAGCCGCTTCCACCTGATTCGCGTCGAGCCGTCGGGCAAGGTCATACTGCGGCGCTTCCGCGCGACTCTGGCCATATATCAGGCGATAGGTTCTGCCCGGCTCCTGTTTAAAGAAAATGTGCCGCGGAGCCATCGCCACATGCATGGCCACACGTTCGAGCGGAGCGTCGTTACCGTTCGCAATTTCCACGCGCCAGTAGCGCCCATGAACGCCTCCATACGGAGAAACCGAAACGCTGAGTTGCTCTTGAGCCGCCTCGGCTTGCCGGTAGCGGTAGATTTCCCCTCGCGCGAGATAACGCCATTCCTGATTATCGTCGCTCGTGGAAATATCAACACTGCGAATAAACTCCGCGGGCGCTGCCACTTCAAAACGCAGTGTGGACGTGGGAATCCCCGCTGCCCCAAAATCCGCGGTCCACGCGCTAATTCCAGTTGATGGCGGTACGCTCGGCGCGAAGGTGACGTCCACAGGAATACTCTCCGGTGGAGTCACCGTTTTGTAAAGCACGCTGGCTCCAGTCGCGCGAAATTGCTTCGCGCCGTCGAGAATGTGCACGCGCAGGTACCGCGCATTGTTTTCGGAGTACGAAACCGTCTGCGTGCCCCGCAGTCCATCTTTCTGGAATCTAAAAAACGGCGCGCGAGTCTGCACGATTCGCCAGAGATGCGCATCGTCACTCGCCTCCACGGACACCCATTCGATGAAATCCTGCTCAGGCGTTTGAATCTCGAGCGCATTGTGAAATCTTGTCTTCTCCCCCAGGTCGAGAACCATTTGCGTGTACTCGCCCGGCGCGAAACTATTTTCGCGAAGCGTGATGGGCAACGAGACGATATCGGTAGATCCCTCGCGCGTTTGCACTATGTAAGGGGCTTCGCCGCCCAAATCGTCAATCACGCGCAGGTCCCGCGGCCAGTTGCCGGTGCGCCGAAAAAGTTCGACAGGAACGATCACGGCTGCAAGCCGCGGAGCCTCGGCTGCGGGAATCTCAATCGGACGCGAGTATTGCCAATTTTTCCACGCATGCGGCAATGGCGCCGCAGCGACGGTCAAAATAATCGCGAGCACGGCGCCTACCGCCATCCAACCGCTTTGCGCGCAGTCACGTCGGCGCCTACTCATGATTTCGCAGCCTTTCGTGCCGCAACCGCCCTCTGGTAGAAAAACGATACGACCAGCAGCACGAGTCCAAGAATAAAGAACGAAACGATTCGGTAAAATCGTGTGAGGAATGAAAGGTCGAAGAGAAACACTTTGACAACGGTGACTCCAAGCAGCCCCAGGCCCTGCCACCGTAGCGCCGCCGACTTCCACATCGCGCCCGCAACGATCAGTGCCATCGCGTAGCACAGCCACAGCACCGAAAGCGCGAGTTGCTGCGCCAGGCCGCGGTCGATTCCGAGCGAAGGCATGCGTCCGTACAAATTCCATACTTCGGAAGAGAGCGCGAGAAAAAACACGAGGTTGGCGGCGAGTGAAAGCACGTAGTACGCGCGCGATTCTCCCGGCTCAAGCTTCGCGGACGAGCGCTGAGCGAACAAAAACGCTGCAAGAGACGCCGCCGCGCAGAAACAAAGTGTAAGAAAGCGCGCGTTCAGCATGAACACAGGTTCGGCTTCGATCGTCACATAGATCAGGCGTATTCCGACCAACACGAACATGCCGAATCCCGCCAGCCGCAGTGGCCAGGACGAAATTCTCAGGCCACTCCAGATGAGCAGCGCGCCTTCGGCGGCAAATGCAATCGTGATCCAGTGTCCATCGAGCCGAATCGGTATCGCTACAGTTACGAAAGTAAGCGCGAGACCGGCATAGAGTATTCTCGCCGTTCGGGTGGTAATTCCCTTCCGGGGTGGCAGCGCCCGCTCGGCCATCAGATGCGCGGCAGCCAGCGCGAGCACGCCAACCGTCAGTCCCCAGCGATATTCGGGCCACAGCATCAGCCGTAGCGCAATCAAATACTGGAAAGCATTCGCAAGCACCAGCGCGATTTCCAGTAGCGCGAGTTCTCCATCGCGCGTACTGCGGATCGCGGGGAGAGCTCCGAAAAGCACGAAAAAGAGCGATGCGAAAATAACGGTTTTCTGCAACTCGTCGTCCGCATAAAACGCCGCGTACCAGCCCCAGAAATAAATGGTGGTAGCCACAAATAATACGGGCGGGAGCGATTTCCAATTCCGTTTCCATGCGACGCCTAACATGCCCGCGGTCAATATCGCGAGGTACGTGAACAGCGAGACTTCCTCGTTGTGCCCGGTGCTCACCAGAATCGGCGTGATGGAGCCGCCGACGAGCGCCAGCAACGCGATGCGCTCAGAGTTTCTTCCAATGGAAACAACCAGGATTGCCGCTGTTACGACGATCATTAGCGCAAATGCAGTGTTTTGCGCGAATAGCAGATAGAAATGCCAACCGGCCCAGATCGAAAGGTACAGAATCGCAGCGCCCAGCCCCGCGATTCCCTCTGAAAAATAGCGGTAGCCGCGATTCAGGATCCAGTGGCTCAGCGGAAACATCGCGCTACCGCCGAGGAGCCCCAGTGCGACACGCCCGGTGGGCCCAATCCAGTTGTTGTCGAACGAATATTTCAAAAAGAAGGTGACGGCAAATGCCAATGCGAGGATTCCAATATAGAAAAGCCATCGCCCCGCAATCAAAGTTTCGAAGTCAACACCAGCAGCTGGAGCGGTGGAGGATGATCGCGGTTGCGACGAGGTTGGGGTGATCGCGTGAGGCTGCGGCTGCGGAATTCTAACGCCAGTCGGCGGAGCGTCGGCACCCGGTGGAATTGACGACTCGGAGATTATCTCCGCGGCGGGCGGAAC
>Ga0210384_10005880_pt1 | contig 13176 bp, 11 predicted proteins | sample IncBWH2MmetaG_FD_160574 | JGI IMG/M metagenome (GOLD analysis project Ga0210384, IMG submission 160574) | Forest soil microbial communities from Barre Woods Harvard Forest LTER site, Petersham, Massachusetts, United States - Inc-BW-H-2-M | ecosystem: Environmental > Terrestrial > Soil >... | reverse complement strand
AGCCAAGAAACTTGACATGAAAAGCGATACATAATCACACTGTCTTCGCAGGATTAACGCCGAGGGCAACCTCATCGAATCGGTCTCGGCCCATGTGGGACGGACACTCTTGTCCACCCCGCACGGCCAGCTATTGTTACAAGGGCGGTGGGGTCATGCCGACGAATGTCGTACCCATGAACTTGCCCTGAGCTGTGAAATTCCAGGTGAATATGGCCGACCCGGCGTGGGCGCAGGCGTGACATCCATTGATCAGCGGATAACCCACCGTAAACTGTCTGCCGCCATTCGGGCCAGTTTGTGAGTTGGGCCAGGTCTTTCCGTCACGATCACCGGGCCACACATCAACCTGCTGAAACTGGGCCTTAAGGTCCTTGAACTGAGGCGTCTGCTGCATTGTTTTGCGGTCAAGTAGCGCCAGGTTCTCGACGTTTACGATGGGAGGCTTCCCATTGACCAGCAGAAGACCGTAGTTAGTATTCGCACGCAAAGGATAGGTAATCCACGCGAAATCGACCGGACCGACCGCCTGGAAACCCGTCATGATGCCCACCTCGCCGCTGCTCTCCTTGTAAAGTTCGCGGGTGAAGTTGACCGCATCGGCGGAAGCACCAGCTTTCGCTATCTGGCCGATGACGCATTCGGCGAAGCTGGCCGGCGCAGACTTGTCGCAGGCCGTGTGGGCTCCGGTCACGAACTGGTCCGGCAACGGCCATACCGACGATGCGCCGACTTTTGTGCCGGGCTTGGGAGCGGAGAGAGCGAATGTTGAGGAGCCAATAATGCACGCGACGACGCACGCTGTTCGGGGGAATGCAAAGGGCTTGCGCATGTCGATCCTTTGGGAAGGCCTCATTCGACAGGAGCCAGCGCTTTCTTCGGTCAAAGAGCCCCGACTTCGCCGCGGACCCAAGCTAAGAAATTGCCTACTCCTTCGCTGCTTCCGCATAGTGACGGAAAAAGCTGTCAGCCTTCCACTGCGGCCGCTCCGCATCGTCCGCGACTTTTACCATGAGCAGCCGGATGATGTCTTCGTACTTGCCTGCTGCCGCCAAATCCACCGGCTGGTCGAGATCGTCCGACGGCGCATGGTAACGGTTGGTCAGCCAGTCCTGGTAAATCTGCTTCTCTTCCGGCGTGGTTGGGGCAATATCCAGCGCCAGCGCCGGAATGCCGTGTCGGATGAAGCTGTACTGATCGCTGCGGACGAAAACATTTCTCAACGGCTGCGGATCGGGTTGGACGGAAACACCGGCGGACTCTGCCACCTGCCGGGCCGCGTCGCCGAGGTCCGATTCCGCCATCCCCAGTACAGTGAGCATCTTCAGCGGTACCAGAGGCCGAAACATATCGATGTTGATGTCCGCCACCATGGATTTCGGGGTCACCGTGGGATGGGCCGCGAAATACTTCGATCCCAGCAGCCCCTTTTCTTCTCCGGTGACGAATACAAAGAGGAGTGAACGTTTCAGGTTCTCGGGATGCTTCCTGAGAGAGGCAGCCACATCGAGCAGCACAGCGACGCCGGACGCGTTGTCCATGGCGCCGTTATAAATTCGGTCGCCACGAACCGGCTCGCCGATCCCCACGTGATCGATGTGCGCCGACAGAACTACGTATTCATTTTTCAGCTGTGGATCGTTTCCCGGCAGCCGCGCAACAATATTTGCCGACTCTACCGCCTTTTTTTTCACTTTGGCCTTCGCCTGGATGGAAACGGGCAGCGGAAAACGGGGCAATGGTTTGCGATCTTTCGCCAACTCGGCAAGCTCCTGGAAGTTGTGGCCCGAACCGGCAAACAATTTGTCCGCGTGCGCCGGATTGAACGCCAGCGCCAGGTTTTCGCCTTCCGTTTCGTTAAACTCCGCCCCAGCCAGCTCCATGCTCGGGTGCAACCGGTTCAGAGCGATGCGGGACCAGGGAACGTCCATGGACGCAGGATTCGGGATTGAAATGACCCCGACCGCTCCCGCCGCGCGCAAAGCTTTCCAGCGTTCCCCCGCAGTCTGATGGTGCGCCGCCAGCGCCGAGGGAATCTGCGATGGAGAGCCGCTGATCAGGACAACGACCTTGCCCTTAAGATCCAGTCCGGCAAGATCGTCGAAATCCTTTTCTGGAATGCTCAAGCCGTAACCCACAAAAATCAGCGGAGCGTCGACCTTCGGAGCCAGATCCACGCGCGTGCTGAAGATCGCATCTTCTCCCAGAGTTAGCCCCTCCGCCTTCCCATCGCGAACCAGAGCGGCGCTCGATTCCCGTTCCGCCAACTGTCGCGATTCGAACTTCACCGGCTGGTAGTAGCCCTTTAGGCCCACGGGCTGAAGCCCCGCTGCCTTCAATTGACCGACGACGTACTCTTCCGCCCTTTTCAGTCCCGGGCTGCCCGTGTCACGCCCTTCCATATTGTCGGCGGCGAGCACTTTTATGTGCTCCCACCACGATTTCCCGTCGAACGAGGCCGAGGTTTCCTGCTGCGCGTACGCAGGAACCAGACAGACAGTGATCCATAGGGACAACAACAACTTTCTTGGCATCGTTCCTCCGAAGAGACTTCTCGAAAAGCTAAACGCAGCGGCTGAAAAGCCGCATCCCCATTGACCTATGAGGCACGACTAAAGTCGTGCCCCGTCTTTTGTCGAAGGCTGTTTCTCTCAGCAAAACCGCTAAACGTAGCCCAGTCCCGCCAGACGGTCGTGGACTATTTTTTGCGATTCCTCCTCTGAGCCTCCGCCCGGGCCCTTCTTTTTCATGCCAGACACAAGCGACCGCCCCTGCATGGTTTCGGGAATTTCGTACCCAGCGAGGTCCAACAGAGTAGGAACCATGTCCAGCAAGCGCGCCCCTTCATACTCGCCGCTCAGCGGGCAATTCGGCGCCGTCAGAATGAACATTCCGTGCTGTGCGTGGTTGCAGCCATCAGGGCCGGTGTCGTTTTCCAGGAGGTGGAGTTTCGCATGTCCGACCGTTCCGATAGACCGCCAGTACAGCGCTCCGAAATGAACTATCAGGTCCGGGGCCACGTTGCGCACGTGGCGATAGATTTCCTGGGGCTTGAACACCAGCGATTTCATCACTTGACCGTTCTCACCCGGCAGCGTCTCAAGCCGGGCTTTCATCTCATTCTGGAAAGACTCGTACTCGGACAACGGAACTATACCCTGCGGTTCACGTCCCTTCACATTAAAGAACACGCGAGCGTAGTATCCGCCTTCGCTCCAGACTTTCGTCTCGCCCCAGTTCACGTTCAGCTTTTCAAATGGCGTCAAGGTTGTGGGATATTGGTTCAGAACCAGGAGGCCTTCGCGGATCAGCCATTCATTGATTGCGAACCCGCCATCCAGGCGCTGCGCTCCGTGGTCTGAAACCACCAGTACGACGGTGTCGTCGTCCAGCAATTCGAGAACACTGCCAACCTGTTCATCGAGCAAACGGTAGTACTCGGGAATCGCGTCCTGATAGGGATTGTCCGGCTCAAACTGCGCATGCCGGGGGTCGAAATAGTTCCAGAAGCCGTGATGCATGCGATCGAGACCAATGTCCACAAAGTGGAAATAGTCCCATTCCTGCTCGGTCAGTAACCAGCGCACCACTGCCCACTGTTTGCCGCTCATGCTGATAATCTCTCCCTTGAGCCAGTCTTTTTTATGGGTGCGGAAGTTTTTTACGTCGACCGGATACTCTCCCACCAGCTCGTTGATCTTGGCTTTGAGCGCCGCTGGATAAGTAAATTCATTCTCGACTGTGTCCGGGGTGAGAAAACAGCCGATGCTGATGCCGTTCACCCGACGCGGAGGATAGTTCGGCGGCACTCCGACGATGATCGACTTCTTGCCTTCGCGCGCCAGGTGGTCCCAGATCGCGAGCGTCTTGATGGAAGCCGAGTTCGCGAAGGTCAGCTTGTCGTACGAATGGTCGGAACGGTTGCGGAATCCGTAGACGCCGAGCGAACCTGGGTCCTGGCTGGTGCTCATGCACATCCAGGCAGGAACGGTGATGGGAGGAACCACGCTCTCCAGCCGCCCGTAGACCCCGAGGTCCATCAGGCGACGCAGGTTCATCAACCGCTCATCGCCAAAGATGACCTCCGGCGCAGCGCAATCCAGCCCGAGCACGCAGATTTTCATGTGGTCAAATTCATGTTGTCAGAGTAACGACGCGCCTTCCATGGATTCAGGCACTGTAACCCCGAGGTAGTGCAGGATCGTAGGTGCCAGATCGATCATTCGCGCGTGGTCGTGCAGGCTCGAGTGATTCATGAACAAAATGCCCGGAACCGATTCCGGATCTACAATGTGGTCCCCGCTCCAGCGGCGCATGTTGTCTTCCAGCACGGAATGCGAAAATCCTCCTACTGCACTCTGCCACGAGACCCGGAATCCGCGATGAAAATTTACCAGCAGATCCGGAGAATTCTCCACAAACGCCCCCGAGTATAACTGCTCACGACGCGACACACTCCGAATTGCCGTCCGCTGCGTGTGCTCGTCAGGAAAGTCAGCCAGGCCGGTTTGAATCGCATTGCGTACCCGTTCCGCCTCGCTTCCCTCTTCCAGAATCCCACCGCTCTCCCGCCCCTTGAAATTCAGATAAATGCCGCCCAGGCCTATCGCGTAGGCATAGGTCTTCGACCAGTCGACCGCTGCAAATCCTTCGCCCAGGTGCTCTCCTGGCTTGCGACTGTCTTTGAGGGCGAGCAAGCCGTTCTGAAACAACCAGGTATTGGTGTCGAAAGTGCGGCGGAAAGTTCCGAAGCCATGGTCGGAGAGCACGATCAGCAGCGTGTTCTCGTCGACTTTGTCCAGCACCGCGCTGAGCAATAGGTCACAGCGACGATAGTGTTCTTCGATCCGGGTGGCCAGTTCGGGAGAGAGGTCAGGCTCAAAGCCAGGATGTTCACGATCACGGAAGCGCCACAGCATGTGTTGCACCCGATCCGGCGTATCGAACAACATGAAGAAAAAACCTTCGCTGAAGCGGTCCAGCTCAAAACCCATCGTCCGCTCACGCTCGCCCAGCACCAGTTCACATTGCTGCAAATACGCCGCCTCATCCAGACGGCCGTTGTTCAAACCATTGTGATCTTCCGCCATGCCGAGCGTTGAAAATAGGCCGACCTTGTCCGCTAAGTCTCTAGCGTAATCGGCTGGAGCCGAAACCGGAAACATGGGCGCCGCCGGATCGAAGTTGACGGCCGAAAGATAGAATTCCAAACGCGGCTCAAGCTGCCGGACGTAAAAGCGAGCAATTCCCGTCACCGATTGCAGTACGGAGAACTTGAATTTGAATCGTACCCATTCGCTCCAGCCTTTTTCCGGAACCTCAATCCTTGCCGGCGAGCCGCCGGTTTGGATCACCAGCTTGCGCCCAACTTTGTCCACATGGATACGCACTTCGCAGGAAGTATCCCCTGTCGGTGACGCCTTCGTGTTGCGCGGTCCGATGACACTCGTCGTGACCTCATCATCGGAATCGAGAAACAAAAGTTGCTCGTTCTCCTCTGCAACGGCCGTTCGGTCTTGCGTGTAAAACGTGCCTTTGCTCTGACTGCCGCGCAGATCAGGAACGCCCACCCCAGCCAGCATCCGGCCTTGCAAAGCTTCCGGAGGGAAGGTACAGGGACAGCGCAAAACGGTGCTCGGGATGCCCGCCGCCGAGAGTGTCTGCCACAGCGGCACGCCCCTTCGCCGGTTTACCACCCGTGGTTGGGACAGCATATTTTTGGGGCGCTCGAACCGGGTCAGCGCGACATCGGGCAGATAGGTTTCCGGATCGCGACAGATGAAATCAAAAATTCCGTGCGCGCCCGGGTTGGTGCCGGTCACAAACGATGACCAGGCCACGGGGGTCTGCGCGGGGTAAGTGGTTTTCAAACGGGAGTAGCTGCCAGTGGCGCGAATCCTGGCGAGGTTCGGAAGCTCTCCGCGTTCCAGCATCGCTTCGACAATGCCAGGCTCGAGCCCGTCCAAACCGATGACAATGACTTTTCTACGCAAGAACGGACCCGAAACTACGGAGTTCCTTTTGGACTTTCCCTGGGAGCATCGACAGCGGCAGGCGTAGCGGAGCGGCTGAATTTCCGTACGACCTTGAAAAAAATGCCAACAACTTTGTTCCAGAAGATCAGCAAGAGGCCGAGCACGCTGGCCAGCCCGGAAGTCACCGTCATGACCTGATCGGGACCCGCGTAGAGCGCCAGCATTTCAAATCTCATGAATACTCCCCTGACCTGGTTTCAGAGTCAGCCTCACCATGATCCCCTGGTATGATCTTAACAGGCCGGTATTTTCATCCCCGGTGGCTGATTCAATTCTACTTGAGACTCACTGCTTCCCGGCACCAAAATCTCCAGCCGGGCGTTCATATTCACACCCGGAGAAAGCAGTGGCAGGTCGGAACTATGTCAACTCGGAGCGGTAGAAGTGCCGCCGTTCAAACAGATTCATGGGCAATTCGAAAACCTTGGTTTCCCCGACAGCAAAGGCAAACTGCTTGCCACATTCGGGTCCCGGGCAGGTGGTGTTCACCTTGTCCTTGTTGCTTTCTCTAGTCAGTTCCCGTTCGACAACAACCCAAGTTCCGCACTTGGGGCAGGTTATGCACGAACAGACGATCCGGTCAGACATTTGATATCAGTGTAAATGATTTCGGGGCGAGGAAAATCTCGAAGGGGCAGATCAGTCGATCTTCTTTTTCCCGTAGTGCAATTGCCATTGAACATGCCGCAGAATGCCAAGCCACGCTTCGACATCCTGGGCCGACAGCTTGAGTCGACGGACCATGCGGCGAATTCGCTGCTCAGTCTCCGCTGCCCGCTGCGGCAGCATATAACTGCTGGTGCTCAACACGTCGGCCAGCAAAACCGTGATGCGCTCGATTTCGCCTCCGGTAGCCGGTAGCTGCTTCTCGGATCTTGCGGCCGCCCTGCCGTCCCGAATCAGTTCGTACAGGCATATGGCGACCGCCTGCCCCAGGTTCATCGAGATGTTTTGTTCGACGGTGGGAATGCGGATCAGCCAGTGACAATGGCTGAGGTCCTGCTTGGAAAGGCCGTACCTCTCCGAACCGAACAAGAGAGCCACCGGGCCAGATGCCATGTGCTTGCGGATCAGCCGGGCACCGTATTCCAGACGCCGCAGCGGATGTTGCACTTCCCGGTGCCGCACCGCGGTCGTGCCTACTACCAACGTGCAGTCGGCCACGGCATCGGCGACACTCGTGTATTCCCCAGCGCTGGCCAACAGTTTCGCCGCGCCAACCGCGGAGCGCGCGGTACGGAACGCTTTTTCGTAAGGGTTCACCACCCTAAGCCGGGAGAAACCGAAATTGCTCATGGCGCGGGCAGCCGCGCCAATGTTGAGAGGGTTACGCGACGACACCAGCACGACGCGTAGGCGGTCGAGTTCAAGGGGAGCAGGCAAGAATGCCTATTCTAGTGCAGGCGCGAGCACCCTCGCTCGTGCGGCGCCACCACGAACCACAGGGGACAGCTGTCCTCAGCTGTTCCATCAAGCGCAGCTCGACCAGTTGTTCCTGAAAGCGAAAATAGCGGAGCGTTCCTCCGCCGGACAGCCGGGGCGGCTACCCCACGTGGTTCGTTGGTAATGCCGCACGGGCGAGGGCGCTCGCGCCTACATTGCCGGCTTGTAGACCGACTCGGCAACGCGAATCAGAGTGGGCAGCACTTCGCCGAACGCATGCTCTTGGGGATCACCAAAGGAAAAATAAAGTTTGCTGTAGAGCGGGTACAGTTCGTTATAGACGACTTGTTCGGATTTGCCGGGCTCAAAGACTCGGTGAGAGGGACAAATCTTTTTCTGCGCGTCCTCAATGGTTTTGAATGTCCCGGCCGCGAGGAATGCGAAGATTGCCGAACCCAGGCTGGTCACGCTTTTGCTCGGAACCAGCACGGGGCGTCCAAGAACATTGGCGTAGACCCGGTTCAGCACGTCATTCTTTTGCGGAATACCGCCCGCATTGATCACCCGCTTGATACTAACGCCGTTTGCTGCCATGCGGTCGAGGATCACCCGGGTATGGAACGCCGTGCCCTCGATGGCGGCGAACAGCTCGTCCTGGGCAGTGCTCTGCAGATTCCAGCCGACGGTGATGCCGCGCAGGTTCGGGTTGACCAGCACGGTGCGGTCGCCATTGTCCCAGGTCATGCGCAGCAGCCCGGTTTGCCCTGCACGATATTTTTCGAGGCCTCGGCTCAACGTCTGTACATCAGTCCCGGCGCGGGTCGCGATGGCGTTGAATATGTCTCCAACGGCGGAAAGTCCGGCCTCGATCCCGGTCCGGCCGGGGTGCACGCTGCCTTGCACCACGCCACAGACACCTGGAACAAGATTCACCGACGGCGTGATCCCGATGATGCAGGTGGAGGTTCCGACCACATTCACCATGTCATCGGTACCGCAACCGGCGCCGATCGCGTCCCAGTGCGCGTCGAACGCTCCCACCGGAATCGGAATGCCGGCCTTGAGTCCAAGCTTCTCGGCCCAGGGTCTGGAGAGCGTTCCCGCGAGCTGGTCCGAAGGTGCGTATTCGCCGTCCAGCTTCTCGCGCACACCCGCCAGAAGCGGATCTACTTTGACCAGAAACTCCTCCGGGGGCAGGCCCCCGAGAGACCGGTTCCAGAGCCATTTGTGGCCCATGGCGCAAATGCTGCGTTTTACTTTCCCGGGATCGGTAATGCCGCACAACGTGGCCGCTACCATGTCACAGTGCTCGAACGCGGAGACGAACTCCGAACGCTTTGCGGGGTTGTGCCGGAGCCAATGCAGGAGTTTCGAGAATCCCCACTCCGACGAATACACACCGCCGCACCAGTTGATTGCTTCCAGGCCTTCTCGATGCGCGGCCGCCGTGATCTCCGCTGCCTCACCCTTGGCCCGATGATCGCACCACAGGTAGTATTCGCCGAGAGGCTGCAGGTCTTTGCCAACCGGAATCACCGAGGAGCCGGTGGTATCGAGCGCAATCGCCTCTACCTGATCGCCTGCGATGCCGGCTTTCTTCACCGCCTCGCGGGTGGCAGCGGCCAGAGCGCGCATATGGTCTTCATGCGATTGGGTGGCGTACTCGGGGTCTTCGCGCCTGCGGTGCAGAGGATATTCGGCGATCGCGGATTCGAGCAACCCGCGCTCGCTGTCAACGATAGAAACGCGGACGCTTAGCGTCCCGAAGTCGACTCCAGCCACAATGGCCATTAGCAGGCCCCGTTATTTCCTGGATGCTGATACATATCCCAGTGGAGATACCGGGTCGTCGCTTCGTAGACCGCCGGCGCAACACTCGAGAGGTTGGCAGCCACGTGATGCTCGAAGCCGTTCTCGCAGATATAGTGCAGCAGCTTTTGCATCTGTGGGATTTCGACTACGCCTGCGCCACCAAAAGTATTGAGGGGATCGTCGGTAAACTTTCCTTCACCCACGTAGCCCCGCATCTTTCCCGCGGTGTCATCGGTGGAGAAGCGGGCGAAGCTCATTTTTTCCGGCTTGATCAGCCCCACGCAGGTGCCGAAAGTGTTTTCCTTGCCCACAGTCCCCGCGATGATCTCCTGGAAATCCATCTTCACTGAACGGAAGAAGTGCTTGGGCAGGTTGGAACAATGGAAGCACACCGCCTTGTTGGGATCGGATCCGTAGTTGTTGTTCCAGTCCAGCAACGCCGAAGGCGTTTCCGACGCCAGCCGCAGAGCGTGCATGCCGAGCACGCCGCAGATATCCACTTCGCAGGCGCTTGAGAGCAAGCTGTCACTCATCATGCTCATCACCGTGCACGGCACCACGCCCAGGTTTTCTTCGATCGAAGTCCAACACTGCACGGCGCTGATGGCAACTTCAGTAGCCGACATCCACTGGTCGACCACGGCGCCGAGCTTCGCCATTTTCATCAAGGCCTGCGCCGGCACCCCGCTTGAATCTACATATTTCCTGATCAAGGCCAGCTTGGCCTGCGCGGAGTCGTCGTTGTCCTTCATGCGCTCGATGCGGCCCAGCACCTCGGAGAGATCAAGCGTCTCAATCGAAATGCCTTGCGATTCGAGGATCTTCTCGCTGTAGCGGACCGTGTTGAAAGCAGTGGGACGCGCGCCAATCGCTCCCACTCGCAGGTTGCGGAAACCATTTACCACGCGACAGACCGCAGCGAACCATTGCAGGTCTTGGGCGAACTCAGGCGAGTCCGGACTTTCGGTGTGCAGGGTGGTAATGGAATATGGAATGCCGTATTGCCGCAGATTGTTACAGGCTGACATCTTTCCGCAGAAGCTGTCGCGGCGGAAAGCGATGGTCATCCTCCCGGGATCGTCAGGCGTAGCTTGGATCAGCACCGGCACACGCAAATCCGCTAGCCGCAACGCATCCGCAATGGCCCGCTCTTCCCCGAAGTTCGGCAGCGTCACGATAATGCCGTCGATACGATCGCGATTCCGTTTGAAGAGATCGGCACAGCGCCTGGACTCCTCCCGGGTTTCGACTGCCCCATACTTGCTTTCTTCCGGAGTCAGCGCGACCACATCCATACCGGCAGCCATCAACACCCGCAGCATTTCTTCTCGGCCGCTTTTGGCCAGGTGGTCGGGGAAAAAACCCCGGTTTCCCACGATCAGGCCCATCGTCGTTTTCTTCGTCGCCATACCCTGCCTTTATAACCCAATCACCTTAGACCTGCCGCCGGGGGGCGAATTTCACACAGTAGATCAATCCGACTGCCAGAAGCACGGCGCCCCACCACATATTGGCGTGCAGGTTGAACAAGACTACATCCGGATTCACTGGAGGATTCACCACCTGGTAGATTCCTGCGGCACAAATCAATGCGCCGTTCACGGCCAGTGAAATACCAATAAAGAACCAGATAGAAACCATGCTACACACCTCGATCTGTCAAAATCGATCGTTGGTAACACCGGCATCTTGCCGGCTGTCCCGGGGGCGTCTCGCCCTCGGCTTGACGGGCGGGACGCTCACCGGACAGCCGCCGGGACGACGGCGCCACCCACATCTCCATCTCACCTACCAGAAAATAATATTCAGTACAAAGAAAACAACCGTCACCACGCCCGCCCAGAAGAGCGGCTTCTGGTATAGCGGGACGTCCCCGATGGACGGCACCTCGGTCAGCCCGTACACCAGCCCGGTCAACTCCGCGTCGGTCCTGGGTTGCGTCACCATGCTCACCAGCACGGTGACGGTTACGCAAACCACAAACGACCAGAGCGCCTGATACATATCCTGAGCCAGGGCTTTGGCGTGGGGTGAGAGCGCCACATAGCGCAGCGCAGTGGGATCAACCTTGACCCACGCCCACATGCCGATCGAAGAGAGCGTCCCGCACAACAGTCCCCAAAAACCGGCGGGGCCCGTTGCCCGCTTCCACAGCATCCCGAGTATGACCGTACCAAACAGCGGGGCAATGAAGAAACTGAATAGAGCCTGCACGTAGTCCATGATGCTGGCGAACTGCATCACCAGATAGGCCGTGCCTACGCTAATCAATACGCCGATCACCGTGGTCCAGCGGCCCATGTTTACGTAGTGATGGTCGCTGGCTTTGCTGTTAATCAGCGGGCGGTAGATGTCATAGGTCCAGACGGTCGTGAATGCGCTCACATTCCCGGCCATTCCCGACATGAAACCCGCAATCAGAGCGGTAATTCCCAGGCCGAGCAATCCGGGACCACAATAACGAGCGAGCATGAGCGGGAGCACGTCGTTGTAGCTGTGGGCCCCGGTGGCTGCGGCCACCGATTCCGGAACCAGCTTCATGGGCAGTACGGCCAAGCCCAGCAGTCCGGGCAGGATCACGATCAGCGGCACCATCATCTTGAACCCGGCGCCTATAATGGGCGCCATCTCCGCACTGCGAATGTCCTTGGCGGCGAGAATGCGCTGCACTACGAGAAAATCCGTGGTCCAGTAGCCCATCGAGATGACAGAGCCGAGTCCAAACACAATCCCGGTCCAGTGGATGCCCATCGGATTGGAGGTGAACGAGCCCAGACCAGACCAGAGATGGACGTACTGTTCCGACGTTCTCGCCGCAATTTGAAGCTTGAGATTGGTCCACCCCCCCGCTTCGTACAACCCGAGAATCGGAATGAGCAGAGCACCGGCCCAGATGAGAAAGAACTGCAGCACTTCGTTAAAGATCGCCGAGCGCAGCCCTCCCAGTGTGACGTAAATGGCCACTGTGAGAGACGAAACCCAGATGCTGAAGTTGATGTCCCAGCCCAAAACAATCTGCATGACCTTGGCCATGGCAAACATGTTGACGCCGCTCATGAGCACCGTCATGAACGCGAAAGAAACCGCGGACAGGGCGCGGCTGGGTTCGCCGAAACGCAACTTCAAATATCCCGGGACCGAATGGGTTTTGGAAATGTAGTAGAACGGCATCATCACCAGAGCGAGGAACAGCATCGCCGGTATCGCGCCAATCCAATACCAGTGCGTCGCCAGAATGCCGTACTGATAGGCGGACCCCGCCCAGCCCATCAATTCGAGCGCTCCCAGATTGGCGGACAGAAAGCTGAGACCAGCCACCCAGGCGGTCATCTCGCGCCCCGCCATGAAGAAGTCTTCGCCGGTGTTCGCCCGTCCGCGGAGATAGAATCCGATGGCCAGAACCAGCACGAAGTAGAAAGCAATGATGACGAAATCTACTGCGGACAAGTGCACAAGCTGTGTCGCGACAAACATCGCCAAAGCTGGCATCATTTCTTTTCCTTTGCCTGCCCGTAATACGCGTTGGTCCCGTGCTTCCTCAGGTGGTGCTTGTCGTGCAACCCGGCTCCCACGGGTTTCGCTGCTGGATCGATGTTGATGGTGAAATACGCCATCCGCGCCACCGCTTCCAGAATCGCCGCGTTATGTGCCGCTGCGGCTGGATCCGGACCCCATGCGAAAGGACCATGGTTGGCCACCAGAACCGCCGGAACCGAGGCGTAGTCCAGCTTCTTAAAGGCCCGAACAATGGCATGTCCGGTGTTTTTCTCGTACTCGGAAGCGATCTCGCCGTCCGCCAACACTTCGGTGACTGGAACCGGCGCGTGGAAGTAATCGGCGTGGGTAGTGCCAAAGCACGGAATCGCCCGGCGCGCCTGCGCCCATGAGGTCGCATACTCGGAATGACTGTGGGCTACTCCGCCAATCTCCGGGAAGGCGCGATAGA
>Ga0210384_10005878_pt1 | contig 13184 bp, 9 predicted proteins | sample IncBWH2MmetaG_FD_160574 | JGI IMG/M metagenome (GOLD analysis project Ga0210384, IMG submission 160574) | Forest soil microbial communities from Barre Woods Harvard Forest LTER site, Petersham, Massachusetts, United States - Inc-BW-H-2-M | ecosystem: Environmental > Terrestrial > Soil >... | reverse complement strand
CCACAACCACGAATGCATGAAAGATCAGCCGCGCAAGGAGCGGGCCGTGCAAACTCATCGCTAACCCGCCGATAAGGTTCTCGAGGTAGTTCTGGCGAACGCTGTCGGGAATGATCATCACCGCAAAGAAGGAAACCAAGGAGGTGAAGACCAAGCTGTAGACGAAGATGACGAGCCCGGCTTTCTTGAGATTCGGGAGTTTGGGGCTTTCGATCTCGCGATAGACCTGCGCAAGAGATTCCTCTCCGCTCATCGCCAGGACCGAGTGTCCTAGTGCGATGAAAATCGCGATGATTCCGAACATATGCGGGAGCGGACTGCCGGCAAGCCAGCCGAGCGCGCTGGCATTCAAACGAAGATTGCGCGGGTGCGGCCAGGGCGGAAGCGGCGAATGCCTCAAGACCGCTGTGTAAATGCACCAGGCGATCAAAAGCACCACCATCACCGTCACCAGCTTCATGATGACGAGCGCTTTTTCGCTGGACTCCGGAATGCCCTTGGTGTTCTCCCACCAGAAGTAAACTGTGACGAGAACCGCAAAACCCGCGGCGATGGAGTCCACTTCGCCAGGTGTGAGCGGGTTTCCGAGGCGCGAATACTGCAGCACCTCGCTGATCAGCCCGGCCAGGTACTGCCCGGCGGCAACACCGCTGATCGGCCCCGTCAAAATATAGTCGAACATCAGCGCGGAAACGCTGAATTTTGCAAGAGTTCCGCCCAGGGACTGCTTCACCGCGCGGTACACCCCGCCGCGTACGAACATGCTACAGCTCTCGACGTAAACCGCCCGCACCGCGTAGGAAAACACCATGATGGCCAGGATGAACCAGGGCGCAGTTTTGCCGATGTAGCCTTCCGCCTCACCGCCTGCGTAATAAGCCGAAGAGGCCAAATCATTCAAAACGATAGCGGCTGCCCGCCAGAACGAAATGAATGTCAGGAGAGCCGTCGTGGCAATAATGACGCGCGGAACGCCGTTGCCTCGGCTGCCTGCGGCAGCAGGGCTGTCGGAAGAGCTGCTCATGTACGGGTGATCTCGATCAGCGGTTTAAAATGCTCGCACTTTTTCGGCGCGAAGTCTAGCCGAAGGTCCATTTTCTTAGGGCTGAAACGATTTAGCAGGCAGCCGTGCGGCCCGCCTTGGCGCACTCGGCGCAGGGGCAAATGCTGCGGAGGTGTTCGTAACTATAAATGCCCGTGGAGTGGCCATCCGTGAAGCTGATTTGTACGGCGTAGTTGCCGACGACCGTGGCGGCTTCGGCGCGCGGCTTGGGTTTAAACATCGGCAAGGCCGGAAATGCGGAACTCCCCGGGGCTGCGGTTGCGGTGAAGGCTTCTTTTTTCCCACGCTCGTCGTTGCACGTGGCACAGGGACATTCGTCCCGCAAATAAGCGAAGTCGTAGTGGCTGGCGTGGCCATCGGCCCAGGTAATGTCGACTCCGGCGCCCGTCTTTACGTGCACCTTCACGGTGGACGGCTTTCTTCGCGGATCGAGTGGAATGGGCATGCGCGAGGAGGGGATCAGCTTTTCGGTTTTCCGTTGCAGCAATCGCCTGGCGGGATGGGATTGCCGTGGGGACAAGTCTTCGGATGGCCGAGAAACGTGCAGATGCGCTGGTCCAACTCTGGGCTGATGATGTGCTCGAACTTGCAGGCTTGCGTATGCACTTCGGATTCGTCGATGGAAAAAGTATCCTTGAAGAGGCGCTCCGCGAGGCGATGGCGCCGGACCACGTCTCGCGCCCGCCGGCTTCCCACCGCAGTGAGTTGGGCTTCGCCATTCTGAAGGTCGACAAGATGCAGGTCCGTCATGCGGCCCAAAATCTTCGTGGCTGGCTCTTCCGGACGAAGCGGGAGACTTCCCGCAGGCCCGGTGGCATGGAGGCTGGTTACTTGCGCCGGCTTCCCTTCCTCTCCGCAGATCCAGATTTGCTCAAGGAGATGATCGAAACGAATCTCGTCGTCCGCGGAAGCCGGAGTGCAGCAATCGGCGGTGTTGGCGAGCGGGCACGCCAGCGGATGGCCCGGGCCGTGCTGGGCCGTATCAAAGTGGAGGCGGCCGTGGGCAAGCTCAATGCGCCGATCGGCTTGCCGAGCGATGTCCGGGTCGTGCGTGACCATCAAAATCGTGTGGCCCGCGTGGTGCAACTCACGAAAGATCTTCAGAACGATTTCTTCGTTCGCTTCATCGAGGTTGCCCGTGGGTTCGTCGGCCAGGATGATTTTCGGCTGATTGGTCAGCGCGCGCGCGATGGCCACGCGCTGCTGTTCGCCGCCGGAAAGCTGTGCCGGGAGATGCGTCATGCGCTCGCCCAGGCCGACGCGGCGCAGGGCGTCCTCGGCCTGCTTCTCATCCGTCACACTGTGAAAGTATTGCGCCAGCATCACGTTCTCGACCGCGTTTAGATATGGAACGAGATGAAATTGCTGGAAGACAAAGCCGACCTTTTCGGCGCGGTAGCGGACCATCTCGTTTTCGCTGAGGTTTGATAGGTCGATACCATCCACGACGACGCGGCCCGAGTTGAGTTTATCGAGCCCGCCAAGAATGTTGATGAGCGTGGTCTTGCCCGAGCCGGATGGACCCATAAGCGCTACCCATTCGGCAGCCTCAACGTCGAAGCTGAGGTCATCGAGAGCGCGCAATGCCCCGTATTTCTTGACGAGCCTGTCGATCACAACCTGCGGCGCCACCTTCTTGTGCTCGGGCAGAATCTGGATAGGAGCGCTCAAGCCTCACCTCGAAAAACCGACGCGGGACGAATGCCGGCCAGCCGCCGGAGCGGATACGCGCTGAGAATGGCAATGATCATCGTGAGAGCCACAGCTACAGGATACACAATCAACCGCGGCTGCGCCGCCACTCCAAATACTTGTTTGCCAAGCCAGATCGAAAGAAAAATTCCCGCTGCGGCGCCAAGCAAGCCGCCTGCCAACCCGAGCAGCGCCGCCTCCGCCAGGAAAAGACGCAACACCTGCCGCGTCGCACCGCCAATGGCTTTCATCAGCCCGACATCGTTCCTGCGCTCCATCGCGACGTTGGTCATCGCCGCCATCACGCACAGGCTCGTGAGCAACAGCACCATCACCACTGTGGCCGTCAGCAAACTACTAATGCGGCTGTATATCTTCGCTTCGCCTTCCGTGAACTGGCGGATGGGGCGCACATCAACGCCAGGAAGACGCTGCTCGAGACGAGCGACCTGATCTTGAATCTGCTGCGGTGTGCCTGAGAGGCGGAGTTGCATCAAGCTGATGCGACCGGGCTGCTCCAGCAGAGCTTGCGCGGCAGGGAGCTCTAAGAAGACTTGACTATCTTCCTGACCGCCCGTAGCCGACAGCTCATAGACTTGGCAAGCGTCCTTCCGGTTTCCGCTGGTGAGAGCAATTTCCTCCCCGGTGCGAAGCTCGAGGATCGCAGCTACCTTTTGCCCGACTTCGCAACGACGGGCGTTCGAGTGCCTCACGCTCTCTTCAGCATGTACCAGAGCCGCGGGAACGACACTTGAGGGACCCGGCGGCGCATGGAAAAATCCCGCCAAAATTACCTTTGTGGTTTTCGCAGGTCGCTGGTCTCGCTGGCGGGGCGGGGTGGCGATATCAACGACGCCGTAAAGATACGCGGCATACGCCAAAGCAGCACCCTCATTCCGGTCGGGTAAGTGTTTGAGCATCGATTCGTCGAGCAAGTGCGGCGACCCGTCAGAATCGACCGCTTCGCGAGGGCCGATAACAACGTTGGGGCCGAAGGCGCGGAATTCAGTGGTGAGGCGGCGCTTGGCATCGACTTGGAGATTGAGGAGTGCGGCGGTGACCGCCGCGCCCGCGCCGAGGGCGAGCAGAATTACAAACAGGCGCCCACGATTGGCGCCGAGCAGACGACGAACAATGCGCCAGAACATCTGCCCGTTGTTCCTGCCAGGCTCCGGCATCATTCACCTCGCAGGATGGGCGCCGGCTCGTAACGCGAGGCGCGGCGCAGGGGAATGGCGCTTCCGAGAAGCGTAACTCCAGCGGCGAGGGCAAGAACGGCAACAAGTACTAGCAGTGACGGGGCGGGAGCAATGCCGAAAATCTTTTGCCCAACGAGGCGCGCAAGGACCGTGCCGAGCGAATAGCCGATGCCTCCGCCGACAAACGCAAGCAAAAGCTGTTCCGCCGCCAGCAGGAAACCGACGGTGCCTGAGCCCGCCCCCAAAGCTTTCATCAAGCCAATTTCCGTGCGCCGTTCGATCACTGAGGCCGCCGAAGAAGCGCCCACAGCCAGCGCCGCAGCTAACAACGCCGCAAACGTCACCACCCATAGCAATGCGCGAACGCGTGTGAGAATGTTTCCTTCGACCTCGGCCACCCTCCGAATCACGCGCACGTCAGATCCTGGCAGCACCTCTTTTATGGAATAGGCAATCGAAGAAACATACGGGCTGCAGGACCAACGCTCCAATTCGTCAGCTTTCATCGTCTTAGGATCGCGCCGCGCAAAATCGTCTTCGGGCTTGGTCAGTGCGCTCACCAGGAGCTTGCGGTATTGCCCGGGTTTCCGGAGGTATTGCTGAACGATGCGAAGCGGGGCGACCACGCCATCGTCTTCTTGACCGCCGCTCGAAAACACTCCGGTGACCGTGAGTCGATGCCCCTGGCCAGGAATAGGCCCTTCGAGATAGACAGGGCTGCCGATCAAGACCGCATTCTTTTTTGCGAAATTCTTTCCAACAATACATTCGTCTGCGGCGTCGTCAAACCAAGCCCCCTCGACGCTCCACCAAGGACTGGTTTGCTTCAGCCCGGTCACAAAGGATTCTCCGTCAGGCAAGCGGACCACGTGATTCGACCATGCACCAATCAAAACCTCATCGCCGTGCGCTGCCGGCTTCAGGAAAGCCGCGGAAGCGGGCGAAAACTGCGGCGTCCGGGATTCGACTGGCACTTCGAGAGTTGGAGAGAAGGCCATGACGTTGTTGTGCCAGAAGATCGTTTTGAGTTTGGAAAGGTCCGCTTCGGGAAGATATGCGCCTCGATTGACGGGGCGGTAATCCACGCCTTGAATCTCGAGCGGCAGCGAATCCGCCTCGGGCGTAACCAGCAAGTTCGCACCGAGGCTGCGGAACTCGCCCGCCAGGCGGTCGCCAACGTCCAGCGAAACGCTTAGCGCCGCCGTTACGACCGCCATGCCCAGGGACAGCGCCGCGGCGGTCAGCACCTTGCGGCGCGGACGGCGTGTAAACGAATCGGCTACTAGGCGTAGAAACATGGCGTCGGAAACCGCAGCAGACGTGCACCAAGTGTCGTGCCCCTACTGCGGAATCTCCTTGGTCGCTAGGACGAGTGAAGAAATGTCGAGAACGAGGTCAGAACCGTCAACGTGCGACGGCACGCCAATCGGATTGCAGCCGCCTGCCTCACCGATTGTCGGCACATAAATCGCCGAGCCGCAGTGCCTGCAAACAACATTCTGCCCATCCTGGCGATAGCCCTCGGCGCCACAGATGCGACAGGCATCCAGCGCCGTGCCGTAGCCATTCGGCTTTTTGATGATCATGAAGCGCAGCGACTGCCCACCCGCGTTGACGGTAAACAGATGCATTTTTCCGTCCTGCACCTCGTTCACGGGAATGCGCACGGCGCTTCCCACGGCGGCGATGGCCCTCGCAGAAGGCGGCGCCGAATTCGCTCGCGTGTAAACAAAGTCTGCCGTCAACACCAGAATCACCGAAAGGCACCCCGTAGCCGCCGCGATCATCCAACGGCGCTGGCGTCGACTCTGCGCTTCGAGTAACCGTTTCTCCGCTTCACCAACGGTCTCTTTCGCCGCGCGCGTGTGCGACGCCGATTGCCATTCATGGAGGACCAGCAGCGCAGCCGCGCCAAAAATGAGCACAAAGAAAAACAGCTCGTTCCGCACCACCGGCCCGATCACGGCCATCTCCGCCTTGCTCGAAGGCAGCCATTGCGCCTCGCTCAACTCATGCAAACCCGTCAGTGCCAGCTGAAACGCGACTAGCATCAAGATGACGCTAGTAACGGCAAAAAACCGTTGCAGCGGAACGCGCAGCGTGCCCTTGAAAAAAAACAACCCCACTGCCACCGCCGCCGCAATGCCCACTGCCGTCCCCATCCAGGTTTCTAAGCCTTCACTGGAAATCTCCACGGCCCGCAGAATCACCGCCAGCTCCGCTCCCTCACGCAAAACCATAAGAAAAACGAAGAAGAAAATGCCCCAACCCGCCGCGGCTCCCGCCCTCTCCACGTAACTCTCAATCTTCTGCTCGATCTCTTTTTTCAAATGGCGCGCAACGCGATTCATCCATAGGATCATCGTAATAACGAACGCGGCCGCGACGAGGTACATGACCCCCTCGAACCCGTCTTCGTTAATCCGCCAGCGCTCCAGAGCAATCGCCACGGCCAGGCTCAGCGTCGCGGCAGCAGCTACGCCATACCAAACAAAACGCGCCAGTTGCGAACGGCCCGTACGCGAGAGATAAACCAGGATGATGCCGACAACGAGGGAGGCCTCAACACCTTCACGGAGCGCGATGAGAAAAGCAGAAAGCAAGGAAACTCCAGTTGTTAACGACTTGCAACTACATTTTAAGTCTACGCTTTGTATGAATTTCCGTCAACCGGACCAATCCGGTCCGGTATCTTTCTTAAACATACGGTAAAATGCAAAGCCGCCTGAACTCAATGATCGTCTCCCCCCATATCCGCCAAACCCTCTCCGTCCTGCTGGCGCTGCTTCTCTGCTGCGCCGAGTCTCCGGCGCAATCCTCCGCACCAGCCCGGTCCTCCCCGCCCGAGACGGCTCCCAACGAAGCTCAGCTGCAGATGACGCCCCGCCCCAATCCCAAATACGCGAAGAAACTCTCGGAGCTGGCGGACAAAGAACTCGCCGATGGGCGTTTTGATGAAGCCCTCAACTACTACCAGCAAGCCGCGCGTTACGCGCCGCAGGACACAGCCCTCGTCGAGCGCATCGCTTCCATGCGTTCCAAGCTCGTCCGCGACCATGTAGAGGCCGCCGAGCGCGACGCCCTGGCCGGCCACGCCGACCTGGCTACGGAGGAATTGGCCAAGGCGCTGCTCATCGATCCCGGCAACACCATCGTCGCGGAGCGATTGAACCAGATGAACGCGATGAAGGATGAGCCGTTCGCGAAGCCGGACCGGAGAATCGAGGGCTTGCCGGAACTCACGCCTCTTGGCCGCAAACAAGATCTCAACCTGCGCGGAGACACCAAGACTGTCTATGAGCAATTGGGACAGTTGTTCGGGATAAAAACTGTCTTCGATCCAGAACTCGCCGCGCGAACCGTCCGGCTGCATGCGGACAACGTCGATTTCACCACCGCGCTAAAAGTCCTCAGCGCGGAGACTGGCACGTTCTCGCGCCCGCTAACTTCCACACTGCTGTTCGTGGCCCAGGACACACTAGAAAAGCGTCGCCAATATGCCGCAGAAGCCGAGCAAACGTTCGCCTTGCCCGACTCCGTGGGAGCGGAGGAAATGACCGAACTGGTGCGCGTTCTGCGGGAGATGACCGGAGCCACGCGCGTCCAACTTGATTCGCAGAGCCACGCTCTCAGCATCCGCGACACGCCAGAAAGACTGGCGCTTGCCGGAGAAATCATTCGTCAATCGGAAAAAGCGCGCGGGGAAATACTTCTGGAGATTGAGATTCTCGAGGTCGATCGCAACAAAGCGCGCACTCTCGGTCTCCTCCCGCCTTCCTCTGCGGAATTGATTTCTCTCACTCCAAGCCTCATCTCCCAATTGCGGCAGGCGAAAGACATCAGCACACTCGTCACTCTTCTGGCGAGCATTTTCGGAAACGGATCAAACTCGGGCAGTGCCGGAAGCTCCCTGAACCTCAGTTCCCTAATCCCTCCGCTGACTGTCGTCGGCGGCGGCAAGACGACGTTTCTCCTGACACTTCCTGCGATAGCCGCGCAATTTTCCGATGCGCTAACACTTGTTCATAGCGGGCGCCAGGTTTTGTTGCGTGCGCAGGACGGCAAACCGGCCTCCTTCTTCGTCGGTGACCGTTTTCCGATTACACTTTCGCTGCTTTCCGGAAGCCTCGGCACCTCTTCGTTTGTTCCCGGCCCGACCAACAGCATCCTGCCCAGCACTTCTTATAACGTCGGCAGGGGCCCCATAGCACTTGCCGCTGCGGACTTCCGCAACGTGGGCCAGCTGGATATCGCGGTCGTCAACGAAGTCGACAACTCGCTTACGATTCTGGTGAACCAGGGAGCGGGAACTTTTCTCGCCTCGGCGGGTTCCCCCATCTCGCTTGGTACGAACGTCGGAAGGCCCGTGCCCGCGATTGCTCCGTCGATGGCTTCCGGCATTCTTACCACCAGCGGTTTTCACGATCTACTGGTCACCGACCCGGTCACCAATACCGTCGAAGTGCTTCTCAGCGACGGTGACGACACGTTCAAGCAGGCCGCGGGTTCGCCTATCGCAGTCGGCCACCAGCCCAGCGCCATCGTTACCGGCGATTTCAATGCCGATGGCAACCTGGATTTTGCGGTCACGAATTTTACGGACAACACATTTTCTCTTTTTGTGGGGAACGGTGATGGAACCTTCAAACAGGCCGCAGGTTCGCCCTTTGCCTTGCCGAGCGCTGTCACCGGACCCATTGCCATGACGGCGGTCGACTTTAACTCCGATGGGAAATTGGATTTGGCGATCGTGAATCAGACCACGAGCAACGTTGCCATTCTTCTCGGCAACGGCAACGCCACGTTTACCCAAGCTACCGGCACCCCGCCTACTGGCTCTCCGATTGCCGTGGGCAAATCGCCGGTGGCCATTGCTACAGGCGACCTCAACAACGATTCCCACCCCGACCTCGCGGTCGTCAACCAAGCGGACAATACCGTCAGTGTGTTACTAGGCAATGGCGACGGCACGTTTACCGCTGCGACAAACTCGCCGCTCGGCACGGGACAGGCGCCGACGGCGGTGACCATCTCCGACTTCAACGCGGATGGCAATCCGGACATTGCCGTGACCGACCCGCAAACCGACAGCGTGTCTGTGTTCCTCGGCGTCGGACAGGGATTATTTGCGCCGGCCTTCGAACTTCCTGTCGGCTCAAATCCCACAGCCCTCTTGTCAGCCGCACTTAGCGGCGCATCCTTGCCAGACGTCGCCGTGGCCGACGATCCCTCCGGCGCCACAGGTCAGGTCACGGTAATCCTGAGTCCGGCGAGCCTGTTTTCAAATTCCGGGGCAGGCATAGCGCAGCAACCCTATCCCGGCGCGCAATACGAAGATCTCGGCGTAAAGATCAAAGCCACTCCGACCATCCATCCAAACGAGGAAGTGACGCTGCAGCTGGAGTTCGAGATTCGCGCCCTCGCCGGATCAAGCATCAACAACATACCCATCATTACCAACCGCACGCTTTCCCAAACCGTGCGTATCAGAGAAGATGAACCCACCATCATCGGCGGGCTGCTCGACAATGAAGAGACCCGTACTCTCACCGGCCTCCCAGGCTTCGCAAATCTTCCAGGCGCGGCAGGCTATTTCTTCGGGCAAAGAAACACCACCGCACAGGACACCGAGATGGTGATTCTGATTACTCCGCACAAATTGCGGCTCCAGGACCGCGTCTCCCGTTCCATTTACGTCGGACACGACACGAGCACGGGCCGCGGCTCTACCGCCGCCCCTTTGCCTCAGCAGCGGCAGCAGCCCAACTAAACAAAACTGCCCTACCGGCCCAGGCGGCAGGCTCGACGGCTCAATAACCTACATAATTCATGCGAGTGGTTCGAAAACCACGATAGGCTGATAGGTACGCGGGACTAGCGCTTCGGCGATGGCGACAAGTTTGTCTTGCTGGCTGAACACGCGCAAGCGCGGCGGCTTTGCTTCTCCCGCATCGAGCTGCAAGGTCGCCCCAGGAGGCAACTCCACCCGGCCGGGCTGAATTTGCGAGACCTGCACGTTGAACTTCGTGCCGTGCCGCACACGCTTCTCAATCACTGGCAACACGTTTACCCGCGGGAAATTCGGAAGCAGGTTTTCCAGACGAATCATGCAGTCGGCAAATTTTCCTGCACGCGACGCTTCCGCAAGTTCTTCGAGCTTGATAGCCTGCTCCAGCGAGAATTCTCCGACCGCCGTGCGCGTGATCTCCGAGAGGTGCGCCCCGCAACCGAGCTTCTGCCCCATTTCATGCGCCAGCGAGCGGATATACGTGCCCGATGAGCACTCGATGACAAAGCGTGCTACGCTCCCTTCGATACCTGTCAACTGGTATTCGAAAAGCTCCACTTCGACCGGCTTAAGCTCAACGGGCTGCTTTTTGCGGGCCAATTCGTAGGCTGGACGGCCTTTTACTTTTTTTGCAGAGAAGATCGGCGGCATTTGCTCAAATCGGCCCACACTCTCCCCCGCCAGCTTTTCGAGAAGCTCTCGGTCGAGTGCCGGCGCGGTGTCCGGCCCTTGTGCTTCCCCGTCCGAATCGTAGGTATCCGTCGCAAAGCCGAAACGGAAGCCCGCCGCGTAGCGCTTCCTGCGCCCATTGTAAAACTGCACCAGCCTCGTGGCTCGACCGAGGAGCAGGACCAACACACCTGTCGCCAGCGGGTCAAGCGTGCCAAGATGCCCAATCTGCCGGAATCCTGCAAGATGACGCACCGCATCGACGACGTCGTGGGAAGTTTTTCCCCGCGGCTTATCGATCACGAGCGCGCCGTCAAAGGGCGCAGGCTGAGGTTGGCGTGGCATTCAGGGAGTGCTCGGCCGGGACTTTTCCGTTGAAAACCCCGTGCCCCTAAGACGCGGCTGGCTTGTCCTTCTTCATCTCTTTCAAAAGCTGATCGATTCGCTCGGTGTATTCCTGCGAGTGGTCCAGTGCGAAGTGAAGCTCGGGCAATCGTCGAAGCTGCAGCCGCTCGATCAGCTCGCGCCGGATAAATCCAGAAGCGTGCTCCAGCGCCTTGATCGCGTCGGTCTGCTCTTTGCCCGATCCCGCGAAGTTGATGAACACGCGCGCGTGTTTCATGTCCGGCTGCACGCGTACCTCGCTCACCACCACCATGCCTTCAAGCCGCGGATCTTTCAGCTCTCCCGCAAGCATGGCGTTGATTTCGTGAGCGATCTCCTCACCCACACGTTCATGACGGTGATTGGCTGGACTCATTTACGTCCCCGCGAAACTTTCTAGATAATTTCGATCGCCTGGTTGATCAAAAACGAGCCAAGTATGCGGTCCGCTTCATCCAGGACTTTTTGCAGCACTTCTTTCAGATGCTTCTCTTCATTCGAAAGCGTCACTACGCCGACCACCGAACGCTGCCACACATCGTGATGGTCCAACTCCGCCACCGCAACATTGAACTGCCTCCGCAGCCTATCTTTCAAGCTGCGCAGCACTTGCCGCTTGTCCTTCAACGATTGCGCGTCTGGGATGTGCAGCTCAAGGGTAAGCAGGCCAACCGGCATGAGCGCTCCGGGGGGATTGTTTCTTTACTTGCGGCCGGCGGTCCCAACGGTCTGGCCCGCCGCTTCCGCCGCGCTCAGTTTCTGAACGCTGAAGCATTCCAAAATGTCGCCGACCTTCACATCGTTGAAATTCGCGATGCCCGCGCCGCATTCAAATCCCGTGCGCACCTCGCTCGCGTCGTCCTTGAACCGCTTCAGCGAGCTGAGCTTTGACGTGTAGATGACCACGCCGTCGCGCACCACCCGAATCTGCGCGTCGCGCTTGAGCACGCCTTCGACAACGTAGCATCCAGCAACGGTGCCTGAGCCCTTGACCCGGAACGTGTTCCGCACTTCGGCACGGCCCAAATGCGTTTCCTGAATGACCGGCTCAAGCAGGCCTTCCATGGCCTTCTTCAATTCGTCGGACACTTCGTAGATGATCGTGTGCGACCGGATGTCCACGTGTTCCTGCTGCGCGAGTTCCATGGCCTTGCGGTCTGGCCGGATGCCGAAAGCGATAACAATCGCTCCCGAGGCCGAAGCCAGCAGCACGTCGTTTTCTGTCACTGCGCCAACGCCCGAGCCGATAATCTTCAGCTTCACCTGGTCGGTCGAGAGCTTCGGCAGCATTTCGCTCAGCACTTCCACCGAACCTTGCACGTCCGCCTTGATGACGATGCCCAATTCCTTCACGTCGCCAGCCTTGAGCTGTTCGTGCAACTGGTCGAGGGTGATGCGCGCTCCGCTCGATCGCGCCATTTGCGCGTCGCGCTGTTTCCCTTGGCGGTATTCGACGATGTGCCGCGCCTTGGCTTCCTCGGTCACTTGGAAATGATCGCCAGCGTCGGGCACGCCCTGCAAACCCAGTACTTCCACCGGCGTCGATGGCGGCGCATCCTTGATGGTCCTCCCGCGATCATCGAACATCGCGCGTACTTTACCGAACACCGATCCGCAGATGAAAAAATCCCCGGAATTGAGCGTTCCGTTTTGCACGAGCACCGTTGCAACGGGCCCGCGTCCCTTGTCCACGCGAGACTCCAGCACCGTGCCGCTGGCCGGCGCGTCGGGATTGGCCTTCAATTCGCGCAAATCGGCCACCAGCAAAATGGTTTCAAGCAGCTTGTCGATGCCCTTCTTCTGTTTCGCGGAAACTTCCACAAACTCGGTGTCGCCGCCCCATTCAGAAGGAACCAGGTTCACGTCCGAAAGCTGTCGTTTCACACGCTCGACTTGCGCTTCAGGCTTGTCGATCTTGTTGATGGCCACGATAATCGGCACCTTCGCGGCCTTGGCGTGATCAATCGCTTCCTTCGTCTGCGGCATGACGCCATCATCGGCAGCCACGACTAGCACCACGATGTCCGTGACCTTCGCGCCGCGCGAGCGCATGCGCGTAAACGCTTCGTGGCCCGGCGTGTCCACAAAAACCACGCTGCGGTCATTCACCACCACTTTGTAAGCGCCGATATGCTGCGTGATCCCGCCCGCTTCCCCGCCCGCAACGTCTGCCTCGCGAATCGCATCGAGCAGGCTGGTCTTTCCGTGGTCCACGTGGCCCATGACCGTAACGACCGGCGGACGCGGCTTCAAACTTTCCTTGGTCTCTTCTTTAGCGACTTCCAGCACCATCTCTTCTTCCAGCGAGACTACGCTTACGACTCCGCTGAATGCTTCCGCAAGCGTCGTCGCCGTGGGCACATCCAGCGCCTGGTTGATGCTGGCAAAC